>Ga0208328_1000112_pt1 | contig 45523 bp, 42 predicted proteins | sample DeeseametaMP2633_FD_184170 | JGI IMG/M metagenome (GOLD analysis project Ga0208328, IMG submission 184170) | Marine microbial communities from the Deep Atlantic Ocean - MP2633 (SPAdes) | ecosystem: Environmental > Aquatic > Marine > Unclassified | place: Northeast of Antigua and Barbuda, North...
GAGGACAAGGCCGCACGGGAGGCCGCCAGCCATGACTGACCGCGCGCCCCGTCCGCCCCGTCGCGGCGCCCCTGCTTCATCTTGCCGGACAAACTCCCGCCGGAGGCACCCGCGCCCAGAGGGCGCGCCCCAGCACAAAGGCTTCCCCCATGGATAAGATGCCCGCATGGGCCGACGCGGTGCTCGTGCCCCTGATCTCGATCCTGCTGGCCGCGATCCTCTCGGCGCTGGTGATCCTCGCGATCGGGGAAAGCCCGCTGGATGCGCTGAACCTGATGGTCGAGGGCGCGCTGATGCGTTCCTCGGGCTGGGGGTACACGCTCTACTACACCACCAACTTCATCTTCACGGGGCTCTGCGTCGCCGTGGCCTTCCACGCCAAGATGTTCAACATCGGCGGCGAGGGGCAGGCGATGATCGGCGGCCTCGGCGTGGCGCTGGTCTGCCTCTTCATTCCCTTCCCGCACTGGAGCATCGCGCTGCTCGTGGCCACCGCCGCGGCGGCGGTCTTCGGGGCGCTGTGGGCGCTGATCCCGGCCTATCTGCAGGCAAAGCGCGGCAGCCACATCGTGATCACCACGATCATGTTCAACTTCATCGCCGCGGCGGTGCTGAACTACGTGCTGGTGAACGTGCTGCGGCCGCAGGGGGCGATGGACCCGGCCACCGCCACGTTCCCCGCCGCGACCCACCTGCCGACCTTCCAGGAGATGTTCGCCACCGCCGACAACCCGCTGTTCCGCGGCTCGCCGGCCAACGTCACCTTCTTCCTCGCGGTGCTGGCCTGCGTCGGCTTCTGGTACCTGATCTGGCGCACCAAGCTCGGCTACGAGATCCGCGCCTTCGGCCATTCCGAGAGCGCCGCGAAATACGCCGGCATCTCGCCGGTGCGCATCACCATCGTCGCCATGCTGATCTCGGGCGGGCTTGCCGGGATGATGGCGCTCAACACCACCATGGGCGAGGCCGAGCGGCTGGTGATGAACGCCACCGAGGGCGCGGGCTTCATCGGCATCGCCGTGGCGCTGATGGGCCGGTCGCACCCGGTGGGCATCTTCCTCGCGGCGCTGCTCTTCGGCTTCCTCTACCAGGGCGGCGCGGAGCTTGCGCTCTGGACCAACATCCCCCGTGAGCTCATCACCGTGATCCAGGCGCTGGTGATCCTCTTCACCGGGGCGCTCGACAACATGGTGCGGATGCCGCTCGAGCGCATCTTCCTGGCGACCCGGCGGAGGAACGGCTGATGGATTTCGCAACCCTCCTGCAGGTGCTCGATTCCACCGTGCGCCTCGCCACGCCGCTGCTGCTGGCCTGCCTCGCGGGCCTGTTCTCGGAACGCTCGGGCATCGTCGACATCGGGCTCGAGGGCAAGATGCTGGCCGCCGCCTTCGCCTCGGCCGCCATCGCCGCGGTCACCGGCTCGGTCTGGCTCGGCCTGCTCGCGGGGATCGTGGCGTCGACGGTGATGAGCGGCATCCACGGGCTTGCCTCGATCACCTTCCGCGGCAACCAGCTGATCTCGGGCGTCGCGATCAACTTCCTCGCCTCGGGGCTCACGGTGCTGATCGCGCAGGACTGGTTCGGGCAGGGCGGGCGAACGCCCTCGCTGATGGGCAGTGGCCGCTTCGAGGCGATCACCCTGCCGTTCGCGCAGGCCCTCTCCGGCGTGCCGGTGATCGGGCCGATCTACGCCGAGCTGATCTCGGGGCATTCGATCCTCGTCTACGTGGCCTTCCTGATGGTGCCGCTGAGCTGGTTCGTGCTCTACCGCACCCGCTTCGGCCTGCGCCTGCGCGCGGTGGGCGAGGCGCCCGAGGCGGTGGACACCGCCGGCGTCTCGGTGGTCGGGCTGCGCTACGCCGCCATCGTCATCTGCGGCGTGCTCTGCGGCCTTGCGGGCGCCTATCTCGCCACCGGCCTGCAGGCTGGCTTCGTGCGCGAGATGACCGCGGGCCGGGGCTACATCGCGCTCGCCGCGCTGATCTTCGCCAAGTGGCGGCCGTGGTATGCGCTCTTCGCCTGCCTGCTCTTCGGCCTGCTGCAGGCGGTGGCGCTGCGCTTCCAGAACATCGATCTTGGCGGCATCACCATCCCGGTGCAGGTCATGGACGCGCTGCCCTACATCCTCACGGTGATCATCCTCGCGGGCTTCGTCGGCAAGGCCATTCCGCCGCGCGCCAGCGGCGAGCCCTACCAGAAGGAACGCTGAGCTTCCCTATCCGTCCCCGAGGCACTATCCCGGGGGCGGACAGCGAAAGGAGCAGGCCATGCGCGTGATCTTCATGGGAACGCCGGATTTCTCGGTGCCGGTGCTCGAGGCGCTGGTCGCGGCCGGGCACGAGATCGCCGCGGTCTACTGCCAGCCGCCGCGCCCCGCGGGACGTGGCAAGAAGGACCGCCCGACGCCGGTGCACGCCCGCGCCGAGGCGCTGGAGCTCGAGGTGCGCCACCCGGAACGGCTGCGTTCGGCGGAAGAGCAGGAGCGCTTTGCCGCGCTCGGTGCCGACGTGGCGGTGGTCGTGGCCTACGGGCTGATCCTGCCGCAGCCGGTGCTGGACGCGCCGAAGCACGGCTGCCTCAACATCCATGCCTCGCTGCTGCCGCGCTGGCGCGGGGCCGCGCCGATCCACCGGGCGATCCTGTCGGGCGATGCCGAGACCGGCGTCTGCATCATGCAGATGGAGGCGGGGCTCGACACTGGCCCGGTGCTGCTGCGCGAGGCGACGGAGATCGGCGCCGAGGAAACCACGGGCGAGCTGCACGACCGGCTCAGCGCCATGGGCGCGCGGCTGATCACCGAGGCGCTCGACCGGCTCGAGACGCTCGCGCCGGAGGTGCAGCCCGAGGACGGCGTCACCTACGCCCGGAAGATCGACAAGGCCGAGGCCGCGGTGGACTGGTCGCGCCCGGCCACCGAGATCTCGCGGCAGATCCGCGGGCTGGCGCCGTTCCCCGGCGCCTGGACCACGCTGGGCGGCGAGCGCATCAAGCTTCTTGGCGCGCGGGTCGTGGCGGGGCAGGGGGCGCCGGGCACGGCGCTTGACGACGGTTTCACCATCGCCTGCGGCGAGGGCGCGGTGCAGGTGACCCGGGCGCAGCGCGCGGGCAAGGGCGCGCAGGAGACCGAGACCTTCCTGCGCGGCATGGCCATTCCGCGCGGCACGGTGCTGGGCGCGGACTGATGCGCCCGGGCCCCGGCGCGCCGACCCATCGGCAGAGGAGATAGACCATGCCCGTCGTCTGGCTGATCATCGTCGGAGCCGCCGCCGGCTTCCTTGCGACCCGCGTCATGCGGGTGAACCTCGGCGTGGTCGAGACCGTGGGGCTTGGCATCGCGGGCGCCGTCATCGGCGGGCTGGTGCTGCGCTTCCTCATCGCGGTGACCGGCGCACTGGCAGGGCTCGTGGGCGCGGTGCTGGGAGCGATCCTGCTGATCTGGCTCTGGCAGATCTACATGCGCCGCTGAGGCGCCTCGCCCTCAGGCTCCGTGCGCGGCGCAGGGGGCTGTGCGTCTCCGCGAAGACCCTGCGCATGGGGGCGGAATTGCCGGATGCGCCTGCGCACCTATTTTCTCCTGCAAAGCACAGGAGAGAACGATGGGTTTCCTCAAGGACGGCGAATGGAAAGATCGCTGGGACTACACCAAGGGTGACGGTTCCTTCGAGCGGTGGAACACCGAGTTCCGCAACTGGATCACGCCGGACGGAAGCGCCGGGCCAAGCGGCGAGGGCGGTTTCGAGGCCGAGTCCGGCCGCTACCACCTCTATGTCAGCCTGGCCTGTCCCTGGGCGCACCGGACGCTGATCTTCCGCAAGCTGAAGCAGCTCGAGAAGGTCATCAGCCTCAGCGTGGTGCACCCCGAGATGCTGTCCGACGGCTGGTCCTTCAAGGACGACTTCGAGGGCGCCACCGGTGACACGCTCATGGGCCTGCCCTTCCTGCGTGACGTCTACCTGCAGGTCGATCCGAAGATGTCCGGCCGGGTCACCGTGCCGGTGCTCTGGGACAAGAAGCGCGAGACCATCGTCTCGAACGAGAGCGCCGAGATCATCCGCATGTTCAACTCGGCCTTCGACGGCATCACCGGCAACACCGACGACTACTGGCCGGAGACGCTGCGCGAGGACATCGAGCCGATCAACGAGTGGATCTACGACACCGTGAACAACGGCGTCTACAAGGCCGGTTTCGCGACCTCGCAAGAGGCCTATGACGCCGCGGTCGGGCCGCTTTTCGACACGCTGGACTGGATCGAGGAACGCCTCTCGCGCCGCCGCTACCTGATGGGCGAGCGCATCACCGAGGCCGACTGGCGGCTCTTCACCACGCTGATCCGCTTCGACCACGTCTACGAATGCCACTTCAAGTGCAACAAGCGGCGCATCGTCGACTACACCAACATCTGGGAATACACCCGCGAGCTCTACCAGTGGCCGGGGGTCGCCGAGACCGTGAACTTCGACCATATCCGGCGCCACTATTACTACAGTCACGACATGATCAACCCGAACCGGATCGTGCCCACAGGCCCCGATTTGGACCTCCGGGCGACGCACGGGCGCGACCGGCTGGCCGCCGCCTGAGCGGCGCCTCAGCCCTCGGCCGCCTGCGCGTAGTGCTCGACCATGGTGGCGAGATCCGAGGGCGGGGTGGCACTCGGCAGGTAGGCGCAGGCGTTGGCGCAGTGCCGGAAGATCGAGCCGTCCGAGAAGAACGAGGTGTTGGTGACGAAGATCACCCGCGTCTCGGGCTGGCGGTAGCTGGCGAAATCCGCGACCGCGAGCGCGCTGCCCTCTTCAAGCACGAGGTCGAGCACGATGACGCTGAACGGGATCTCGTGCAGCAGGTCGGTGGCGGAATCCTGCGTATCTGCGGTGTAGACGACGGCACCCATCCGCTCGAGATGCCGGCGCCAGACAGTGGCCAAATCCTTGCTGCTTTCGACGATCAAGACGTTCATGTCTGCCTCCAATGAGGCCGCGAAAAATGCCCGTGGCTACAGCTACCGTTTTCCGTTCGAGTTCTAAACAAATGTTTAACGAACTCGTAAATAAAGTGAACAAAAAGCAAACATAGGCGGGATCCCGCTTCTTGCGCTGTTTGGACGGGCTGGTACTGTGCCGCAAATTTGGCGACGAGGTCACGATGCGCAGCCTTTCCCTCATCCTAGCCCTTCTTCTCCCCGGTGTCGCCGCCGCTCAGGAGGCGGCCTGCGGGGGCGATTTTTCGGCCTTCGTCTCCGGGCTGAAGGACGAGGCCGTGGCGATGGGCCACGACGCCGCGACAGTCGATGCCTTCCTCTCCGGGGTGCGGCTGGACCAGCGCGTGATGGCGCGGGACCGCGGGCAGGCGATCTTCCAGACCCCGTTCATCGACTTTTCGCGAAAGCTCATCAGCCAGGACCGGCTCGACCGCGGCCGAGAGCTGGCCGAGCGCTGGGACGAGGTCTTCACCCGCATCGAAAGCGACTACGGCATCGCGCGGGGCGTGCTGCTGGCGTTCTGGGCCTTCGAGACCGACTACGGCACCTTCCAGGGCGACTTCAACACGCTGAACGCGCTGGTGACGCTGGCGCATGACTGCCGCCGCCCCGAGATTTTCCGCCCGCAGATCTTCGCGTCGCTCGAGCTCTACGAGCGCGGCGATTTCGATCCGTCCAGGACCACCGGCGCCTGGGCGGGCGAGATCGGCCAGGTTCAGATGCTGCCCAGGGACATCCTCGAGAACGGCATGGACGGCGACGGCGACGGGCACGTGCTGCTCAAGACCTCGGCCCCCGACGCGCTGGTCTCTGGCGCCAAGATGCTGGCCTCGCTCGGCTGGCGCTACGGCGAGCCGTGGCTGCAGGAGGTGGTGCTGCCCGCGGATCTCGACTGGTCGCTGACCGGGCTCGAGACCACCATGACCGTGGCCGAATGGGAGCGCCTCGGCGTCGCCGCCCGCGAGGGCGCGCTGGACGACGGGCGGCTCGAGGCCTCGATCCTGTTGCCGCAGGGGCGCGGCGGGCCGGCCTTCATGGCCTACCCGAATTTCCGGGTCTATTTCGAGTGGAACCAGAGCTTCGTCTACGTGACCACGGCGGCCTATTTCGCCACCCGGCTCGAAGGTGCGCCGGTCTATGACGCGGGAAACCCGAACCCGGGGCTCTCGGGCGACCAGATGAAGCGGCTCCAGACGGCGCTGGCCGAGCGCGGATACGACGTCGGTGCCATCGACGGAATCCTCGGGGCCGGAACCCGCGCCGCGGTGCGCGACATGCAGGCGCAGCTCGGGTTGCCGGCGGACGGCTGGCCGACGCAAGATCTCCTGAACCGGCTCTGAGCGCAGGGAACCCGCGGGGCGTTTGCCGGTTGTTCCGGCATGATCAGAGATATCGTGCTTCCTGCCGCGCTGCTCGCGGTGGCTCAGGTAACGTTCTGCCAGCCCGAGGAGACAGGCGCCAAAGACCCGGTCATCACCGCGATTCCCGTGGCGATGCATGGGCGCTGGGGGCTCGTGCCGAACGATTGCGACCCAACCCGCGACGATGCCAAGGGCCTCATGGAGGTCTCGGTCGCGGCGCTGACCTTCTATGAATCCCGCGGCCTTCTCGAGGAGATAAAGGAGGCGAGCCCGACCCGGCTCGACGCCAGTTTCGCCTTCAGCGGAGAGGGCATGACGTGGCAGCGCCACATGGTGCTCGAGCTCGACGAGGACGAAGGCACGCTCACCCGAAGCGAGACCGATCCGGACGCCGGACCGCTTGAGCTCGTCTATTCCCGATGCGAATGATCGAAGGAGGCGCGGCCATGACCGAGGTGACAGAGCGTCCGGTGGGGACGCGCTATTTTGCGGCGTCCGCGACGGTGCCCAACAACCCGCTGCTGCCGGTGGTGATCCTGCGCGGCGCGTTCGCGCCGGCGCCCTCGGACGAGGTCATCGCGCGGATGGCCGCCAACGGCTGGGGCGGCGCCTGGGCGTGTACCGTGTTCGACTATCACCACTACCACCCCGACGCGCACGAGGCGCTGGCGGTGGCGTCGGGCGAGGCGCGGCTGCAACTCGGTGGGCCCGAGGGCGCCGAGCTTGCGGTGGCGGCGGGCGACTGCCTCGTGCTGCCTGCGGGCACCGGGCACTGCCGTCTGTCGCAGAGCCGCGATTTCCGGATCTGTGGCGCCTATCCCCCGGGGCAGGAAGTCTTCATCACCCGGCAGGCCAATGCGCAGGCCGGCGCCGATGCGCCGCTGATCGCACAGGTGCCGCTGCCGCAGACCGATCCGATCCACGGCGCCGACGGTCCGCTGGTGCGGATCTGGGGCAGGGCACTCAGCCCGGGATGATCTCGAACTTCAGCACGTCGACCATGCCGCGGTCGGTGATCTTGAGCGAGGGGATCACCGGCAGGGCGAGGAAGGCGAGTTGCAGGAACGGCTCTTCCAGCGTCACCCCCAGCGACCGCGCCGCGGCGCGCAGCTCGACCAGCCGGTCGCGCACCTCCTCGAAGGGCGCAAGGCTCATGAGCCCCGCCACCGGCAGTGCCAGCTCGGCGAGGATCTCGCCCCCCTTCGCCACCACGAAGCCGCCCTCGATCTCGGAGAGCCGGTTCGCCGCCAGCGCCATGTCGTCGTAATCGACGCCCACGCAGGCAATGTTGTGGTGGTCGTGGCAGACGGTCGAGGCGATGGCCCCGGCCTGCAGCCCGAAGCCCTTCACGAAGCCCGTGGCGACGTTGCCGTTCTTGCCGTGGCGCTCGGCCACCGCGATGCGCACGAGGTCGCGCGCGGTGTCGGGCCGCTTGTCGCCGTCTTCGATGGCGATGGTCTCGCGCAGGTGGTCGGTGAGGATCTGTCCCTCGCGGATGCCGATCACGTCGGTCTCCTCGCGGTTGCCGGTGGCGCGGAACTGCTGCGGCGCGAGCCTGGGCGCCTTCACCGACGCCCGCCCCACCGGCGCCACCGTGCCGCGTGCGGCAAAGGCTGCGTCCCCGGCCCGCACGCCGCCCGCCAGCACCAGCTGCGCATGGCAGCCCTCGAGCGAGTCCACCGCCACGATGTCGGCGCGCTTGCCCGGCGCGATCATGCCGCGGTCCTTGAGCCCGAAGGCCTCGGCGGCCGAGAGCGACGCGGCGCGGTAGGCGGCCAGCGGCGGCGTGCCGAGCGCGATCATGGTGCGGATCATGTAGTCGAGATGCCCGTGCTCGGCGATGTCGAGCGGATTGCGGTCGTCGGTGCAGAGGCACATGTAGGGCGCCGTGCGCTCGGTCAGCAGCGGCCGCAGCGCCAGCATGTCCTTCGAGACCGAGCCCTCGCGGATCAGCACCCGCATGCCCTTGCGCAGCTTCTCCAGCGCCTCCTCGGCGCTGGTCGCCTCGTGCTCGGTGCGGATGCCGGCGGCGACATAGGCATTCAGGTCCTTGCCCGAGAGCAACGGGCAGTGGCCGTCGACATGGCCGCCCTCGAAGAGCCGCAGCTTCTTCATCGCCTCGGGATCGCGGAAGATCACGCCGGGATAGTTCATGAACTCCGCCAGCCCGATGCCCGACGGATGCCCCATGAGCTCCGCCAGATCCTCGGCCAGAAGCTCGGCGCCGGCGGTCTCCATATGGGTCGAGGGCACGCAGGAGCTGAGCTGCACGCGGATGTCCATCAGCGTGTGCCGGCTGGCCTCCTGGAAATAGCGGATGCCTTCGGCGCCGATGACGTTGGCGATCTCGTGCGGATCGCAGATCGCCGTGGTGACGCCGCGCGGGGTCACGCAGCGGTCGAACTCGAAGGGCGTGACCAGCGAGCTTTCGATGTGCAGGTGCGTGTCGATGAAGCCGGGCACGAGGATCAGCCCGCTGACGTCGATGACCTCGCGCGCCTCGTAGTCGTCGAGGATGCCAACGATGGTGTCGCCGCAGATCGCAACGTCGCCGTCCAGCAGCTCTCCGGTCATCAGATCGAACAGCTTGCCGCCCCTCAGCACGAGGTCCGCCACCTCGTCGCCACGTCCCTGCGCGATCCGCGTCTCGAGCTCTGCCATCGTCCCGTGCCTCCGTCGTTGTTGCGGCCAGAGTTGCATGCCAGCGGGCCGAGCACCACACCCGACGGGGCGGGGCTCGGGCGCGTCGGGGCGCATTCGATTGATTACAATTTTACCATTCAGAACCTGTTCATCCGATTTGGCGAAAAGCGCCGACAGGCGAGATCTTGTAAGGGACAGGCTGAGATGAGTTTGCGTCTGATGATGCTCTGCGCAATTGCCCCGCTGCTGGCGCTGGCGCTTTTCTTCGCGGGACGAGAAGTGCACGTGCTCTCCCAGCACTCGCGCCATGCGGCCCTTGTGTCGAGCGTCGCGGCCCAGTCGCAGCAGGTCTCGGACCTCGTGCATGAACTGCAGAAGGAACGTGGCTACTCCGCAGGCTTCACCGCCTCCCGGGGCGGCAATTTCTCCGATGCGCTGGCGACGCAGCGCGGCGACACCGACCGCGTGCGCGCAAACTTCGCCGCCAATACGCCCGACATCCGCGACATCGCCCCGGACGAGATTCGCGCCGCCGAGGAAGGGCTCAGCAGCCTCGCCGGGCAGCGCGGAGACATCGACGCCTTCACCCTGACGGTGCCCGAGCTTGCGGCGTATTACACCGGCATCATCGACCACCTGCTCGCGGCGGCGAACCGGATCCGTCTTGGCGCCGGTGTCGACCGGACGGCGCAGTTGATGGAGGCGGCAGAGCTCCTGTCGCTGGCCAAGGAAAGCGCCGGTCTCGAGCGGGCGATGGGCGCGACCGGCCTCGGCGCGCCCGAGTTTCCCGAGGCGGTGCACCGGCGATTCACCGAGCTCGGCGCCCGCCAGCGCGCCTTCCTCGCCCGCGTCGGCGGGGTGCTGGGCGACCCGGAGTTCGTCTCGGCGCTGCGCGCCCGGCCGGCGGCGCAGGCGGTCGAGCCAATGCGCGACGCCATCGCCGCCCTGTCCTACGGCGGCGAGGTCGGCGATCTGACCGCGCCGCAGTGGTTCGCCGCCTCCACCGCCTGGATCGACGACCTGCGCGAGGCCGAGGCCGGCCTGATGGCCGAACTCGAGGCCCAGACCGCCGCCGATGCCGCCAGCGCCCGGCGCAATCTCTGGGTCGAGGCGTTGATCGCGGGGGCGGTCGCGCTGACGTTTGCAGGCGTCGCTGTCCTGCAGGCCGCGGTGCTCACCCGGCGGTTGCGCAACCTGACCGCGGTGATGAACGAGTTCATCGAGGGCCGGTTCGAGGCCTGGGTGCCCTATATCAAGAGCCGGGGCGAGATCGGCGGCATGGCCAACTCGATCTACCGCTTCAAGCAGCTGACCCGCGCCGCCATCGAAAAGCGCGAACGCGACGAGGCGCGGCTCAATGCCCGGCACCAGCAGGTGGTCGACCTGATGACCGAGGGGCTCAAGGCGCTGGCCAGCGCCGACCTGACGCTGCGCTTCGAGGACCCGCTCGCCGAGGAATACGATTCGATCCGCAGCGACTTCAACACCGCGACCGCGCGCCTGCGCGACGTGATGCTCACGCTGGCCAAGACGGTGGCCGAGCTGCAGGAGCGCTCCGGCGACATGCGCGCCTCGGCATCGGATCTCGCCGATCGGACCAACACCCAGGTCGAGATGATCGCCCGCACCGCCGAGACGGTGGCGGGCCTGACCGAAACTCTGAAGGAGACGAGCAGCTCGCTCAAGGACGCCAAGGGCCTCGCGGACGAGGCCAAGGGCCGCGCCGACCGATCCGGCGACGTGGTGAGCAACGCGGTCGCCGCCATGGACCGCATCGCCGAATCCTCGGGGCGGATTGCGCAGATCACCACGGTGATCGAGGACATCTCCTTCCAGACCAACCTGCTGGCGCTCAACGCCGGGGTCGAGGCGGCGCGCGCCGGCGAGTCGGGCAAGGGCTTCGCAGTCGTCGCGATGGAGGTGCAGGGGCTCGCCAGCCGCTCGGCAGATGCGGCGCTCGAGATCAAGAAGCTGATCGACGAGAGCGCGCGCGAGGTGAAGGGCGGCGTGGATCTTGTGGGAGAGACCGGCGATGCGCTCGAGGCGATCCTGGACCAGATCCGCCGCGTCGACGAGGTGCTCTCGGGCGTCAGCGACGCCGCCGAGGGCCAGAGCCGCGAGTTGCAGGCAATCAACGGCGCCATGCGCAGCCTGAGCGACCTCACCACCCAGAACACCGAGGTGGCCGATGCCAGCCGCGTAAGCTCGACCGAACTCGCCGAACGCGCCCAGCACCTCGCGCGGCTGGTCGGCGAGTTCGATCTCCGCAAACCGGCCGCTGGCCGCGCCGTCCCCGAGGCCAGCCGCGCCGCCTGAGCCGCATTACTGCAGCTGATCGTAAAATGCTGTCATCTCTCGGCGTCTCCGAAGCTCCGTGAACCACGCGTCCCGGAGACCGCTATTGCAGAGCCGAACGCTATGGCAGGGATGGGCCACTTCGGCACTACATGCTCCGCCCGATGGGCGCCATTTGCGCCGTGCGCGAAGACCGCGAACAGGTGCTGCCGCCCACCCTTGCGGCCCAGGCCGAGGGTGTGGCGCAATCCAGCAACGTGCATGCCGGCGCGCGTTCGGGCGTTTCCCGATGCCGGAGGGATCAGGCTGACCGGGATATCGCGAATTGCCACAACCTGTGCGCAGGCATGCGACGGAGACCCGGACTTTGATCCTGCAGAAGTTCGCGGATATCGATTTTCGTCCCGCCCCTTCTGACGCCCTGTCCCGAAGTAGCCTCAGGTCATGGACTATGATTGACCGATCAGCCCCTCCAGGACAAAGCGTGTCCGCTGCCACAATAAACCGAGCGCCTGAAGGGCCTTCGACTCAGCGATGTCCCCAGCCTTGATGACCGCCTCGATCTGGAGCAGCTCGCGGCGAAGCGCCTCGGCACCGAAGGTTCCGCAAGATCCTGCGCAGCGATGCGCCACCGCGGCGATCTCCGGATCACGAACGTCGGCCTCAGCGATCCATTCGAGATCACGTTCGGTCTCATCGAGAAATCGCGCCAGAAGGGCCCGAGCCGCATCTTCCGGAAGCGCCTCGATCAGTTCGCGAGGCCGCTCCGGGTCGACCAACGCGATATTACGGCCTGTCTCTTCTTCGTTGCTTCGGTCGTGCGGAGCGCAGGGAAACTCACCCGCGATCAGTCCCGAGAGTGTCTCCCGGATCTGCCCGCGGTCTACTGGCTTCGTCAGAAAGGCATTCATGCCTGCCGCTCGGAAACCCTTGCGTTCCTCGGCGAAAGCATGAGCAGTGAGCGCGATGATCGGTGTTTTCGCCGACGCACCGCCACACGCGCGAATTTGGCGGGCAGCGGTTGTGCCGTCCATGACGGGCATCGATATGTCCATGAAGATCGCGTCGAAGCGCCGGCGCATAGCAGCATCGACGCCTGCTTGCCCATCCAGCGCCAGCTCCACCCTGTGACCATCTCGCTCCAGAAACCGGCAAAGAATGAACCGGTTGATCTCGTTGTCCTCTACGATCAGCAGGTCGAGAGGTCGCTGGGGCAGTTCCGCGACCTCCGAAACAGGCGCATCCTCGGTTGCGCCACGTGCAGTTTGAGGCAGTGGAAGCCGGACCCAGAACAGGCTTCCCTCCCCCGGCTCGCTCTCGGCGCCAATGCTGCCGCCCATCAGTCGGGCGAACCGCTGTGCGATCCCAAGACCGAGCCCGGTGCCTCCGGCCTCGCGCGCGTAGGAGGAATCGAGTGTTTCGAAGTCCCGGAAGATCCGCGCGAGATCTTCCTCGCGAATTCCGATTCCGCTGTCGATCACGCGCAGTTCCAGCTCGTTGCGTGCGTCGTCGAGGTATTCGGCCTCGATCTCCACGGTGCCGTCGCGGGTGAACTTGAGCGCATTGCCGACCAGGTTCAGCAGGACTTGCCGGAGCCGTCGCGCGTCGCCATCCACCCAATCGCCCTCGGGCCCGACCCAGCGCCAACTCAGTGCGTTGCGATAGCGGTCCGCGATGGGGCGCACGGTTTCGACGACACCCCCGATAAGCGCAGTCAGCGAGAACGGCGCGCGCTCGGCGGTCATCTTGCCAGCCTCAAACTTGGCGAGATCGAGCACGTCATTGACCAGCTCAACCAATAACCTGCCCGACGCTTCCATCCGGTCGAGCATGGCGCGCTGTCGCTCCGGCGGTTCGTCGTCGCGCAGGAGCTGAAGGGTCCCGAGGAGACCGTTGAGCGGCGTGCGCATCTCGTGGCTCATGACGGTGAGGAACTCGGATTTCGAGCGCTCGCCCGCGAGCGCGCGGTCACGCGCCTCGGTCAGTTGTTCCTCGACCTCCTTCCAGCGCGAAATGTCGCGGATGTAGGCGACATAGAGCGGATCGTCGGTGCCGGCGCGGTCGATCGAGAACTCCGCAGGGAACAACCTCCCGTCACGGTCGCGCAGCGATATTTCGAATCTTCGCTCCTCGGGGGTCGGACGGCGGCGCTCATCGGCAAATGCGAAGAGCGAGGTGGTCCGTTCGTCCGGCCGTTCGGGCGGTGCGAAGAGCTGGCGCGCGGGCTTTCCGAACACGTCATCTCGGCTGTAGCCCAGCATACGCTCGGCGGCGGTGTTGAAACCGCGGATGAGGCCGTCCTCATCCGTCACGACGATGGCGTTGGGCGATGTCTCGACAATTGTCCGCATCCTTGTGCCGGCGATCTCGATTGCGTCCGCGCGCCGGCGTGCGACGCGGAATAGCCGGAACATCGTGAGTGCCAGAAGGCTCAGCCCGAGAAAGAGGGTGACCAGCGCGCCGGCCATGTATCCCAGCAGGCCGGACACGCGCTCGCGCCGGGAATCGGACAGCTCGGCAAAAGTCGAGAGTCCCGCCAGTGACAGCGCGCGGACGTCCGCGCCCGCCGCGGCAGCGCCTTCGGCAAGCTCGGGCAGCTTGGCGTACAGCGCGTCATCCGGCCCGTCGATCAGCGGGATGCTCCGGTCAAGGAATGCGCGCACACGTTGTTGCGGCGCGGCAAAGTCGGGCACGGTCTGGAGCAGCCGGAACAGCCGACCGTTCTGTAGCGTGGTCATGCGACTGTAGAAGATGTCGAAGCGTAGCCGGACCTCGGTCAGTGCATCAGGCCGGTCGCGTGCTTCGGCGACGGCGAGACGAAACTGCAGGACCTCCACGTCCGCCTGCGACAGGTTCCATTGCAGGTTGTCCGAATTGGCGGTCGAAAAGGCGTCGATCTCGTGCAGGACCATCCAGCCGAGCCAGACAACGAGCGCCCCGCAGAGCAGCAGAGACACGCTGGCAATCGCGGACTGCAGCAGCGTGGTCCCGGTATCGCGCGTTTCGGGAGGTGCCAGAGGCTGCATGGGTCAATCGAGCACGGCGATGCGGTCGAGTTGCCAGATGCTGTGCGAATAGGCCTGAGCGCTGCGGTATTCGGCGGCAGCATCGTAGGGATAGACGATCCAGAGCGGTCCGTGCTCGCGCAATGACATTGCGAGCCCGTTGCGCCGGTAGGCGATAATGGGCACGGGTTCGCGCCACCCCGCGGCCGGGATTTCGACGCTGTATCCGTTGATTGCAGTGGCACGGAGCCGAGAGCCCGAGGCCCCGACTGCCGTCATCAGGTCACGCAACGCGACGCCGGTGAAGTGCTGGGCGCCGTCGGTCCAAGTCGTCCGGGTGGTGAAGCTTTGCGCCGGCATGGACCCGAGCATGGCGAGGTCGAAGACGGCGGCGTCGCCCGTATTTCGGTGCGCAATCTGCCCGGTGACAGTCAACAGTGGCGCGGCGAGAGCGGCAGGCAGGCCCTCGGCGGCAAGCGGTCCGGCAAGCAGGAGAAGCGCGAGAAGAACTCGGGCGAGACGGTGCATCGGGCGGGCCACTCCTTTCCTGATCGAATCGCGCCTGGGGCAGAACACCGGCGTGGGGTGATCTTCGGAATACCCGATGACCGTTAACAAATCGGAGAGACGTGGCAGCTATCTTGCAGGAGCGCCCCATCCGATCGGGGTGCGCCCGCAATCCGGACAGGGGCCGCACCTGTCCATGATTTCAACGTCTTTCGCGTGCTGCCTGCCAGACCGACTGCGGGCGATTCGCCGGACACCACCGAGGGGACGACATCTTGACGGCCAATCCGAACCCGCGCGCGGCGAGCAGCCGCCTTCCTGCGCTGCGCGTTCTGATCGCCGACGATCACGACCTGCTGCGCGACACGCTGAAGCTCTTCCTCGAGGGCGAGGGGGAGTTCGAGACCGTCACCGTCGCCAGCTATTCCGAGGCCGAGGCGCTTGTGCAGGGGGGTGAAGTTTTCGACCTCGTGCTGCTCGACTATTCGATGCCAGGAATGAACGAGCTTGAGGGGTTCGCGCGGATGAGCCGTCTGGACGGCGCCCGGCGGGTCGCGGTCATCTCGGGCACGGCCAGCCCCGAGGTCGCCGAAAAGGTGCTCGCCGCCGGGGCCGCGGGGTTCGTGCCGAAGACGCTGTCGGCGAAGTCGTTGGTGAACGCGGTGCGCTTCATGTCGATGGGCGAACAATACGCGCCGCTCGAGTTCCTCCGCACGGCCGAGGAGAAAGACGGCAACCCGTTGGCGGATCGCTTGTCGCGGCGCGAGATGGAGGTTCTGGAACGGCTGACGCAGGGCAAGTCCAACAAGGAGATCGCGCGCGATCTCGATATCCGCGAACCCACGGTGAAGCTGCACGTCAAGACGCTCTATCGCAAGATCGGCGCGGCCAACCGGACGCAGGCGGCGATCTTTGCGAAGGAGGCGGGGCTGTTTTGACCTGCGCCTATGGGATACGCGGCGAAACCATCGCGGTTTGGGAGGTCAGCGGTGTGACGCGCCGCTCAGACCCACTTCGCGAGGGGTGGGAGACTCATCAGCACCGCGTTGGCGTCGTGGCCGGTGGCGAGGCCGAACTTGGTGCCGCGGTCGTAGACGAGGTTGTACTCGGCGTAGAGCCCGCGATGGACCAGCTGGGCGTCCTTCTCGGCCGTGCCGAAGGGCAGGGTGCGCCGCGATTCGACCAGAGGCACCCAGGCGGGAAGGAAGGCGCGTCCGATGTCCTGGGTCAGCGCGAAATCCGCCTCCCAGTCGCCGGTGTTGCGGTCGTCCATGAAGATGCCGCCCACGCCGCGCGCGCGCTTGCGGTGGGGGATGTAGAAATACTCGTCCGCCCAGGCCTTGAGCGCGGGGTAGAGCGCCGGGTCGTGCGGGTCGAGATGCGCCTGCTGCGTAGCGTGGAAATGCGCAGTGTCCTCGTCGTATTCGAGGCAGGGATTCAGGTCGGACCCACCCCCGAACCACCATGCGTTCGGCGTCCAGAACATGCGGGTGTTCATGTGGACCGCCGGCACATGCGGGTTCTGCATGTGGGCGACGAGACTGATGCCACTGGCCCAGAACCGCGGGTCGGCCTCGATACCGGGCACGCCGCGCGCGGCCATCGACTTCTGCGCCGCCTCGCCGAGCGTGCCGTAGACGGTCGAGACGTTGACGCCGACCTTCTCGAAGACCCGCCCGCCGCGCATCACGCTCATCAGGCCGCCGCCCGCGTCAGAGCCGTCATCGGCGGTGCGGGTCGTCGGCGTGACCTCGAAACTGCCCGGCGCCATGTCCGAGAACGGGCCCTCGGCATGGCTCGCTTCGAGCTCCTCGAAGGCGGCGACGATCTCGTCGCGCAGGCTGCGGAACCAGGCCGAGGCACGGGATTTGCGCTCGGCGAAGGCGTCGGTGTCGGTCATTGCAGTCTCCTGAGGTCGCGCGGTGCCTGCCTGGGAAATGGCCCTGCGTCAGTGCGCCGGCGCGGCCACCGGGTCAAGCAGGGTGCGGCCGCCGTCCACGGTCAGTACCTGCCCGGTCATGAAGCCAGAGGCGTCGGAGGCGAGGAACTGCACCGTCTCGGTGAGCGCGTCCGGCCCCGCGATTCGGCCGAGCGGGGTGTGGGCCTCGATCTCCTTGCGGTAGTCGGGCTGGGCCTTGAGCATGTCCTTGAGAAAGGCCGACATCACCGAGCCGAAGCCCACGCCGTTCACCCGCACCCGGTACGGCGCCATCTCGACCGCCATCGAGCGGGTCATCTGGTCGAGCGCGGCGCAGGAAATCGAATAGGCCATCAGCTGCGGCTGGGTGCAGCGCGACGCGATGGAGGAAAGGTTGATGATCGAGCCCGCGGGCCGCTCGCTGTCGCCGTTGGTCTGCTTGATCATGCGCTTGGCGACGATCTGGCTCAGGCGCAGCGCCGTCATCAGGTTCTGCCCGAGAAGCGTCTCGGTCGAGGTGTCCTCGATGTCGAGCGGGTCGCTGGGCAGCATCTGGCGCGCACCGTTGACGAGAATGTCGACCCGGTCGAAAGCGTCGAGCGTGGCCGAGAGCAGGTTGGCAAGCGTCAGCCGCTCGCGCAGGTCGCCGGCGAAGTAGCGCATGTTGTCGCCGTCCTCGTTGGCGCCACATTCCTTGGCAAGGCGGTTTTCGTCCATGTCGGCGAACATCACGTTCGCGCCCTTGTTGGCGAAATGGCGGGCGATGGAAAGACCGACTCCGTTCGCGGCGCCCGTGACGATGGCGGTCTTGCCTTCGATCGAATAGCTCATGCAGCGTTCCCTGCGATGTGTCCCCTGGCGGGGACGTTAGCGAAGATCAGCGTGTCGGGCGAGAGGCATGGAGAATCTTGAAGCGGCTGTCGCCGGCGATTTCCTCGCTCGCCCGGAAATGCGTCGCGAGGGCGGTCTCGTAGGGCAGGTGACGGTTGGCGACAAGCCATAGCTGCCCGGCCGGTTTCAGCATGCGGCGGGCGGCCGCGATGAAGGCCTGACCCAGCGCCGGATCGGCCTTGCGCCCTGTATGGAAAGGCGGATTCATCACCACGGTGTCGAGCAGCTCGGGGGGCTCCCAGCTTGTGGCGTCGGCCCAGTGGAAGCTGGCGCGCGGGTCCGTGACGTTGCGTTCCGCGCAGTCGAGCGCGGTGCGGTCGGCCTCGACGAGGTGGAGCGCGGCGAGCGAGTCGCGGCTCAGCAGCCCGGTGGAGAGCCCGCCCCAGCCGGCGCCCAGATCGGCCACCTGCGCGCCAAGCTTCACGGGAAGCGCGGCCAGCAGCGTCTGCGAGGCAGGGTCGGGACCGTCGGCCGAGAACACGCCTGGCGCGGTCCAGTCGCCATGGGCGTTGAGGCCCGGCGCGCGGGCCCAGTCGGCGAAGACGTCGGTGGCGGTGAACCAGACGGTCTTGCCGTGGGCCTTGGAGACTTGGCCCTTGAGCTCGGTGCGGGACTTGAGCGCCTTGACCAGCGCCTCAATGCCGTCGGTCTTCAGCCCATCCAGGACGATGAGGCCATCGGGCACGGCGGCGCAGGCCTCGGCGATGCGGGCCTCGGCAAGTTCGCGGGCGCGGGGCAGGAAGACCGCCGCGGCGGTGAAGCTGCCCTCGGGCGCCAGCGAGACCTCGACGCCGCGGCGTTGCCAGAGTTCAAAGTCGGGGCGGAAGCGTTGCACCACGGCGCAGCGCTCGAGCGGCAGCGCCTCGGTCACCAGATCGCCCGGCGCACCGAGCAGCAGGATACGTCCATCGGATGGCAGGCTCAGGCCTGCCTCGGTTGCGAAACTCAGTCTGTCGGTTGTCATGGGTGGGGCCGCAGCGAGGGCGGCCTACTCCTTTTCCATGGTGCACTGCAGCGGGTGCTGGTGGCGGCGGGCGAAGTCCATCACCTGGCCAACCTTGGTCTCTGCAATCTCGTGGCTGAAGACGCCGACCACGGCGACGCCCTTCTTGTGCACCGTGAGCATGATCTCGAACGCCTGCGCGTGGCTCATGCCAAAGAAACGCTCCAGCACGTGCACGACGAACTCCATCGGAGTGTAATCGTCGTTCAGCAAGAGCACCTTGTAGAGCGGCGGGCGCTTGGTTTTGGGCTTGGTCTGGACGACCACGTCCGCGTCGCTGCCATCCCCGTCGTCGAAGGACGGCGTGTTGGCGAGGCGGATCGGCATTTCCGTGATGGTGATGGTCATCTCGGCTTCAAGGCGCTTTGCGGTTCAGGGTTCGAAGCGTCTATATAAATCGGAGCGGCGCGCGAGGAAAGGGTCGCTGGAAGGAGTCTCTCCCATATGAACCGGAAATTGCAAACAATAGGTTTCGATGCGGATGACACGCTCTGGCACAACGAGCGTTTCTTCCACCTGACCCAGCAACGATTCGCGGAGCTGCTCGCGGATCATGCAGACGCCGAACATCTGGGCTCGCGCCTTCTGGAGGCCGAGAAGCGCAACATCGGCCACTACGGATTCGGCGTGAAGGGCTTCGTGCTGTCGATGATCGAGACCGCCATCGAGGTGACCGAGGGCAAGGTGCCGGGCTCGGTGATCTCGGAACTGCTGGCGGCCGGGCAGGACATGCTGAACCACCCGATCGAGTTGCTGCCCCATGCCCGCGAGGCCGTCGAGGCGCTGGCCGAGGATCATTACCTCGTGCTGATCACCAAGGGCGACCTGCTCCATCAGGAGCGCAAGCTGGCGCAGTCGGGACTGGGGGACTGCTTCGACGCGGTCGAGATCGTCTCGGACAAGCGAAGCGAGACCTACGGCCGGATCTTCGGGCGGTCTCCCGGAGGGGCCGAGGCGTCGATGATGGTGGGCAACTCGCTCAAGTCCGACGTGAATCCCGCCATCGCGGCCGGGGGCTGGGGCGTCTACGTGCCGCATGACCTCGTCTGGGGGCTCGAGATGGATGACAAGCCTGATCATCCGCGCTTTGCGGAATTGCCGGATCTCGGGGGCTTGTCCGACCTGATTTCGCGTATGGGTTGACCAAAAACGAATCAATTGCGCGCCAATCGTGCGGGTGGCACCTCTAGGGGGCGGTTGCCGCCCATGCCCTAGATGTTGGTTTTCCTTCGGCAAATTCGGGCAAAATATCAAGGAATTGCCGGGTTTCTTTGAAGCAGATCCCGTGCTACGCTGCTCGGAAGCAGAACAAGTCCACCGGATAAAAAACAGCCGGGGACACGAGGCAGTAGAAGGCGGATACCGTGACGGGACGGCGTAGGCAGTGGCCGGGCCGAGCAGGCCTGCAATTTATTCTGGCAATCGTGATGCTTGCGGCAATGCCGCTAAGTGCCATGGCCGCGCCCTTTGCGGCGATGGTGATGGATGCCAGGTCTGGCGAGGTGCTCCATTCGGAGAATGCGGATACTCCGCTTCACCCCGCATCGCTCACCAAGATGATGACGCTCTACATCGCTTTCGAGGCGGTGGAGCATGGCGAGATCTCCATGGACTCCGTGGTGACCGTGTCGCGCAACGCGGCCTCCGAACCGCCCTCCAAGCTGGGGCTGCGCGAAGGTCAGAAGATCAAGCTGCGCTACCTCGTGCGGGCGGCCGCGGTGAAGTCGGCGAACGACGCGGCAACCGCCATCGGCGAGGCCATCGCGGGCTCGGAAGCGGCCTTTGCGCGGCGGATGAACCGCACGGCGAAGGCGCTCGGGATGACCCGCTCGACCTTCAAGAACGCCAACGGCCTGACCGAGTCGGGGCACATGTCCACCGCGCGTGACATGAGCATCCTCGGGCGTCACATGGTCTACGACTACCCGCAGTACTACAACCTGTTCTCGCGGATCTCGACGAGCGCCGGCGTGCGCGAGGTGGCCAACACCAACCGCCGCTTCCTCGGCTCCTACAAGGGCGCCGACGGCATCAAGACCGGCTACACCAGGGCCGCGGGCTTCAACCTCGTGGCCTCTGCCGAGCGCGGGCAGGAACGCGTGATCACCACGGTCTTCGGGGGTTCCTCCACCGCGGCGCGCAACGCCAAGGTGGCCGAGCTCATGGACCTCGGGTTCAAGCGTGCCAAGACGCGGGTGGCGCTGCGCAAGCCGGGCCTGCCGCCCTACCTCGGCAACCGCGGGCTGGGCGAGGTCATCGTCGCGCAGACCGCCGACCCGAGCCCGGACGGCGCCCGCGGCAAGACGATTCGCGTCGTCGCCGCCGCGGTGAACCGCAGCCTGCGTCCGCAGGCGCGTCCCGGCCCGAGCGGTCCGAGCGGCAGCGATGTCGCGCCGCTGGTGGCAAGCGTCGAGGGTGACATCGAGACGGTGCTGGCCGCGGTGCAGACCGCCGAGCAGCAGGCCGCGTCGCCGGTCGCCGCCGCGCCCGTGACGCTGGCGGATGCCTCTCAGGTCGCGCCGGATTCCTCGGTCAAGCCGGTGCGGCGCCCGCAGGGCATCGTGGCCTTCGCCGCCTCCACGCCCGCAGCGGCGCCGGGTGCCGCCGTCGCGGCCACCGTCGACACCGTGGCCGCCGTCGCTCCGGTCGAGGAGCAGGAAGTCGTGACCCGCGTCTCGACCTCGGGCGGGCGTCACTGGGGCATCAACGTCGGCCGCTACCCGAGCCGTTACGCCGCCGAGAAGGTGCTGCTGAAGACCGCGCTGATGGAGACCGCCACGCTGGACGGCTCGCTGCGCAAGGTGGTCAACCGTTCCAGCGGCTTCGACGCCAACTTCATGGGCCTCTCGCGCGAGACCGCGGACCTTGCCTGCCGCCGCCTTCAGGCCCGACAGGTCACCTGTTTCATGATCGGCCCGAGCTGATCCGATACCCACCACGTGACGGCGAACACGCCGCGCGAGACTACGAAGACAGAACTGATGTCCCCGGCCTTCGGACCGGGGGCTTTTTCTTGGTCTCAGGGATTTGCTCGCCGGGGTTCAGCCTTGTGAAGAATGGTGGCCGGGTCCCGGAAGGGGAGGGCTCAGCGCACCATCCGCCAGTAGATGCCGCGCGGCCCCGCGACCTCGGTCAGCTTGCTGAGGCGGCGGCCAGGCGGGCGCTGGCCGGTCGAGAACAGCGCGCCCAGATCGTCGAGCAGCCCGCGGTCCTGCGCATAGGCGTTGCGATTCAGCGAGAACAGGTCCGAGCCCACCTGCGTCACGTCGATCGAGTCGATGCCCTGCACCACCACCGGCCCGTCGGGGCCGACGTCGCCGAGCCTCGGGTAGGTGTCACGCATCTGCTGCGAGGCCAGCAGCGCCCGGTCCGAGGCGCAGGCATACAGCGTGATTCCCTTGGCGGCGGCGGTGAAATGGTCGGCCATGGTCTCGAAGCTGCCTGCGTCGAGGTCGGGTGCCGCAAGCACGAGCTGCCCGATGGCCTGCCCGCGCTGCCCGAGCCGGGTGCCCGCGCGGGTCAGCAGCGCCTCGAGCGCCGCGTTCCCCATGGAATGCGCGATGACGTGCACCTTCTCGACGCCCGGGGTCTCGAACACCAGCTCGAGGAAACGGTCCATGAAGCCGTCGGCGTTGCGGGCGCTTTCGAGATCCGAGGCGTAGTCCTGGGTCTCGCCGTCCGAGGGCCAGCTGTAGGCAAAGGCGGGCCCGTCGAAGCCGAGGTCATGCGCCAGCTGGGCGGCGCGGAAGGTGGCGTCGGCGAAGGTGGTGTTGAAGCCATGGATGAAGACGAAGGCGGTGTGGGCGAAGCGCTCGGCGCCCTCGGCCACGTGCGAGGCCATGGCCATGAAGGCGGGTTCGGACAGGATCTCGGTCTCGAACACGGTGAAATGGTGCTCGGGGTTGCAGGCCTTGCCGCGCAGCGTCACGCTGAAGAAGCCGTATTCGGTGAGGCGCTCGATGCGGTCCTCGCGGTGGGCCTCGCGCGGGATGGTGATGTCGGTGTGGCCCAGCGTCAGGCGCCCGGCGCGACGGTGGCCGAAGACGGCACCGTGCTCGTCCATGGCCTCGACGGCACGGTCGGTGCCGAAGAACACCCGCTGCACCCAGTAGCGGGTCGTGCGATCGTCCTTGGCGGGGGCGGGGGTGTCATGCTCGTCATCCCAGTCGAGCTCGACCTCGGCGGCCCGGGAGCCGCGCCGGGAGGTGATCCGCGGCATCGGAGACAGGCTGCTCTGCAGATCCGCGACCCAGACCTCGGGCGGGCCGCTCGGTCGGGGATTATCGGGCGCCTCGTGGGTGCGCCCGTCGCCGCCACGCCGCGCCGGTGTGCGCTGGCCCGAGCGCAGGTACAGCGTCAGTGCTGCACCGGTCAGCACGAGGATCAGGATCCAGATGAAATCGCTCTCGGTCACGGGAACCCCATTCGGAGGATGTCTTGCCGCATCGCGGCGGCCGGCCCGCCAGACGCGCGTAGGCCTCCTTTAACAATGTGCAACCTAAAGGGGAAGTTCCCGAATCGCCAAATGCCCGGGTTCAGAAAATGACAAACCCCCGAAAGGCCAGGCCCCGGGGGTCGTCTTCTCATCGTGTCGGAAGGTCAGCTGCCTGACCTTTGCGCTGATCTCAGAGGAGACCTTCGCGCTGGGCCTTCTTGCGCGCCAGCTTGCGGGCACGGCGAACTGCCTCTGCCTTTTCGCGCGCTTTCTTTTCGGACGGCTTCTCGAAATGTTGCCGAAGCTTCATTTCACGGAACACGCCTTCACGCTGCAGCTTCTTCTTCAGAGCGCGGAGCGCCTGATCGACGTTGTTGTCGCGAACACTAACCTGCATGTGGTTTTCACCACCTTTCTAAGTTTGAGTTGCAAGGAATTGCAGGAGGCCGCGTCATAGCAAGGCTTGGCGAAATTGTCTAGGCTTCTAGTTATAGAGTCGAAGGAGAGGCCACATGACAGATGATACAGCCACCCGCCTGCTGGATGCGGCGTTGAACCATGTCGCCTTCGACGGCTGGTCGGAGACGACCTTCAGGGCCGCCGTGACCGACGCCGGCGTCGATCCGGTCGTGGCGCGCGGGCTTTTCCCCCGCGGAGCCGTCGACATGGCGATCGCCTTCCACCGGCGCGGAGACGACGCGATGGCCGCGAAGCTGGCGCAGGCGGACGACGAAGGACTGCGCTACCGCGACAAGGTCGCGCGCGCCATCCGCACCCGGATCGAGGTCGTGGACGACCGCGAGGCGGTGCGCCGCGGCACCACGCTCTTTGCGCTGCCGCTCTATGCGCCCGACGGGGCCAAGCTGATCTGGGGCACCGCGGACCGCATCTGGGGCGCGCTCGGCGACACTGCGCGCGACTTCAACTGGTACACCAAGCGCGCCACCCTGAGCGGCGTCTATTCCTCGACCGTGCTGTTCTGGCTCGGCGACGACTCGATCGACCATCAGGCGACGTGGGACTTTCTCGACCGCCGCATCGAGGACGTGATGCGGATCGAGAAGACCAAGGCGAAGGTGCGCGAGAATCCCCTGCTGAAACGGGTTTTCGCCGGGCCGGAGCGGGTGTTAAGCAATATTCGCGCGCCACGATCCACGCGCGAGAGCGATTTGCCGGGCGGCTGGACCGCTCCCAGATAAGGACACCCCATGACTGACACCATGCGCGCCGTCGAGATTTCCGAACCCGGCGGCCCCGAAGTGCTGCGCCCGACGACCCGGCCCGTGCCGGTGGCGAGGCACGGCGAAGTGGTGATCCGCGTAGCCTGGGCGGGGGTGAACCGCCCCGACGCGCTGCAGCGGGCCGGAAGCTATGCGCCGCCCAAGGGCGCGAGCGACCTGCCGGGGCTCGAAGCCTCGGGCGAGGTCGTGGCCGTTGGCCCCGGCGTGCGCTGGCCCGCCGTCGGCGACGCGGTCTGCGCGCTGCTGCCCGGCGGCGGCTACGCGGAATACGTGGCGACGCCCGCCGCGCATTGCCTGCCGGTGCCCGCCGGCATGGACCTGCGCGAGGCGGCCTGTCTGCCCGAGACCTTCTACACCGTCTGGACCAACGTCTTCGAGCGCGGGGGCCTGCAGGCGGGCGAGAGGTTCCTCGTGCACGGTGGCTCTTCGGGCATCGGCACGACGGCGATCCAGCTCGCCTCGGCCTTCGGCGCCCGGGTCTTCGCCACGGCGGGCTCGCCCGAGAAGTGCAACGCCTGCCTCGCGCTCGGCGCCGAGCGGGCGATCAACTACCGCGACGAGGATTTCGTCTCGGTCCTGCGGGACGAGGGCGGGGCGAACCTGATCCTCGACATGGTGGGCGGCGATTACCTGCCGCGCAACGTCAAGGCGCTGGCGGACGAGGGCCGGCTGGTGCAGATCGCCTTTCTGCAGGGGCCCAAGGTCGAGCTGAACTTCGCGCAGGTGATGATGCGGCGCCTGACCATCACCGGCTCGACCCTGCGGCCGCAGAGCGATCTGGCCAAGGCGCGCATCGCCGAGGCCCTGCGCAAGACGGTCTGGCCGCTGCTCGAGTCCGGGCGCGTGGCGCCGGTGATGGATTCGGTCTACGCGCTCGACGAGGCCTCGAAGGCGCATGCCCACATGGAGCGCTCGGGCCATATCGGCAAGATCGTCCTCAAGGTCGCCTGAGGCGGCGGTCTGAGAACCTGATCTGGGGCTTGGGCCTGAAGACTTGGGCCTCACAACCTCGCCCGAGGCGTCGGGGGCGGCCACAGCCGCCCTCGCAAGGCTTACGCAGGCGCTCGGCAGGCCGTCAGTAGACCGCGCGGCGGTAGAAGTGCCACGTCGCGTGGCCGAGTACCGGCAGCACCACGATGAAGCCCAGCATCAGCGGGATCGCCGCCAGCACCAGCAGCGCGGCCACCGTGGCCCCCCATGCGAGCGTCACGACCGGGTTCTTCTTCAGTACCTGGATCGAGGTCGCCACTGCCACCGGCGCGCCGACATGGCGGTCGAGCACCAGCGGGAAGGACACGACCGAAGTGGCCAGCGCCCCCAGCGCGAACAGGAAGCCCACGCCGCAGCCGAGCACGATCATCGTCCAGCCGCCCGGCGTGCCGAACACCTGCGACAGGAAGGCCATGAGGCCCGTGGGCGTGTCGGCGCCCATGGTCAGGGCGTGGATCTCGGCCGCGACCAGCATCCAGGCCATGAACAGGGCCGCGAGATACAGCCCCATGACCAGCACCGCCCCGAACCCGGGCGAGCGCATCACCGCGAAGGCCTGCCCCCAGCGGGGCGCCTCGCCCATCTCGCGCTGCCGGCTCATCTCGTAGAGCCCGACCGCGGCGACGGGGCCGAGGATCGCGAAGCCCGAGATCAGCGGGAAGAGCAGGGGCACCAGCGACAGCTGCAGGCCCAGTCCCATGAGCAGAAGCCCCATCACCGGGTAGACCAGCACGATGGCCATGACGTCGGTGCGGCAGGCCTGGAAATCCGCCCAGCCGGCGCGCAGGGAGTCGCCGATGTCGGACATGTCCATGTAGCGGACCCGAGGGGGCGTGAGGTCGTGACTGCCGATCTCGCGCGAGGCGGCGGCGAGGTGACTGCCCGCCCCGCCCAGTTGCTGCGCTGTCCAAGACAGCGGATTTCCGATGGTCTGGGCCATGGGTCTCCTCCCTTTGGCGTGGCGTGACGCGCCAAGTCGGGTCCGGCCCAATGCGCCGATGGCCAGACCGACCGGCGCCGCATGAGCGCAGCCTAGCACGGATCTTTCGAAAACGCATTCACGTCCCGTTGTTTGTTTCGGTCCGGTCCCGGCCGCGCGACCTTGGCCCTTGTGCCGGCGGGGGCGACGGCGCAGGGTTCGCCCCGAAACCGCATCTTACGAACAGGAGGGGAGCGCAGGATGAGCGACATGGCGAAGACGGTGATCATCGAGGAACACGGCGGGCCCGAGACCCTCAAGCTGGTCGAGCGCGAGGTCGGCGAACCGGGGCCGGGCGAGGTCCGCATCCGCCACGCCGCCTGCGGGCTCAACTTCATCGACTGCTACCAGCGCTCGGGGCTCTACCCGATGACGCTGCCGCACGCGCTCGGGATGGAGGCCGCGGGCACCATCGAGGCGGTGGGCGAGGGTGTCGTCCACCTCGCGCCCGGCGACCGCGCGGCCTATTCCTCGGCCCCTCCGGGTGCCTATTGCGAGGCGCGGGTGATGCCCGCCGCGCAGGTCTGCAAGCTGCCCGACGCGATTTCCTTCGAGGAAGGCGCCGCGATGATGCTCAAGGGGCTCACGGTGCAGTACCTCTTCCACCGCACCACGCCGCTCAAGGCCGGGGACACGGTGCTGTTCCACGCCGCCGCCGGGGGCGTTGGGCTGATCGCCTGCCAGTGGGCCAAGTCCGAGGGCATCCGGCTGATCGGCACCGCCGGGTCGGATGCCAAATGCGCGCTGGCGCTCGAGCACGGTGCCGACGCCTGCATCAACTACGCGACCGAGGACTGGGCCGCGAAGGTGCGCGAACTGACCGACGGCAAGGGCGTCGACGTGGTGATGGATTCGGTGGGCAAGGACACCTTCATGGGTTCGCTCGACAGCCTGAAGCCGCTCGGCATGATGATCTCGTTCGGCAATGCCTCGGGGCCGGTCGACAACTTCAACCTCGGGATCCTCGGCCAGAAGGGCTCGCTCAAGCTGACGCGGCCGACGCTCTTCACCCATATCGCCGATCATTCCGCCTGCCAGGAGATGGCCGGGATGCTGTTCGGCAAGGTGGTCGCGGGCGACGTGAAGATCCGCATCGACCAGCGTTTCCCGCTCGAGGACGTGGCCGAGGCGCACCGCACGCTCGAGGCGCGGCGCACCACCGGCCAGACCATCCTGACGCTCGGCTGAGCGCGGCGCGGCGGGGCGATGATGCAAAGGTGATCGCCCCGCCGCAGCTCTGCCGTTGATCCGGCGGGTCATGTGAACATATCATGAACACATGGCAAGACTCACTCTCGATCAGAAACTTGCGATCCTCTCGGACGCGGCAAAATACGACGCCTCCTGCGCCTCGAGCGGGGGGCAGCGGTGCGATTCGCGCGATGGCAAGGGGCTCGGCTCGACCACCGGCTCGGGCATCTGCCACGCCTACGCGCCGGACGGGCGCTGCATCAGCCTGCTCAAGATCCTGATGACCAACTTCTGCATCTACGACTGCGCCTATTGCGTGAACCGGGTGAGCTCGAACGTCGAGCGGGCGCGGTTCTCGCCGGAAGAGGTCGTGACGCTGACGCTGGAGTTCTACCGGCGCAACTACATCGAGGGGCTGTTTCTGTCCTCGGGGATCATCCGCTCGCCGGACGAGACCATGGGCGACATGGTCCGCATCGCCCGGATGCTGCGGACCGAGCACCACTTCCGCGGCTACATCCACCTCAAGACCATCCCCGACGCCGCGCCCGAGCTGATCGAGGAGGCGGGGCTCTATGCCGACCGCCTTTCGATCAACGTCGAGCTGCCCACCGACCGCGCCGTGCAGTCCTATGCCCCCGAGAAGAGCCCGGACCAGATCCGCCGCGCCATGGCCGACGTGCGCCTGAAGCGCGAGGCCCGGAAGGAGCGCAGCTTCACCGGCAAGCGGCCGCCGCGCTTTGCCCCCGCGGGCCAGTCGACGCAGATGATCGTGGGGGCCGACGGCGCCGACGACGCGACCATCCTGCGGACCTCGACCCGGCTCTATTCGAGCTACCGGCTGAAGCGGGTCTATTACTCGGCCTTCTCGCCGATCCCCGACAGCTCTGCCGCGCTGCCGCTGATCAAGCCGCCGCTGATGCGCGAGCACAGGCTCTATCAGGCGGACTGGCTGCTGCGCTTCTACGGTTTCGGGGTCGAGGAAATCGCCGCCTCCACCGCCGGCGGGCTGCTGGATCTCGAGGTCGACCCGAAGCTCGCCTGGGCGTTGGCCAACCGGCACCTGTTCCCGGTCGACGTGAACCGCGCCGAGCGCGAGACGCTGCTGCGGGTGCCGGGGCTCGGGACCAGGACCGTGGGCCGGATCCTCGCCACGCGGGGCCACCGCACCCTGCGCTACGAGGACCTGCGGCGGATGGGGGCGAACCTTAAGCAGGCGAAGCCCTTCATCACCCTGCTCGACTGGCGCCCGCGGGCGCTGGGCGACGCCGTCGACCTGCGCGCCCGCTTCGCGCCGCCGCCCGAGCAGCTGCAGCTGATCTGATGCGCTGCGTTGTGCTTCCCGAGATCGGCACCTTCGAGGGCTGGCGCGACGAGGCGCGTGCGCTGCTGGCCGAGGGCGTACCACCCGAGGAAGTGCTCTGGCAGCGCGGGGCGGGCGAGGCCGACCTCTTCGCGGGCGCCCCCGCGGCGGCACCCGCGCAAGGCGGCGGCGCGGTGACGGTGCCGCGCGGCTTCGTGGATCTCGCGCGGCTGGCGGTCTGCCACGCCGACCCCGAGCGCTTCGCCCGGCTCTACGCGCTGCTCTGGGCGTTGGGCCGGGACCGGCGCCTGCTCGAGGACCGCGCCGACCCGCGGGTCGACCGGCTGGAGCGCATGGCCAAGGAGGTGCGCCGCGACCGCCACAAGATGACCGCCTTCGTGCGCTTCCGCGAGCTGGGCGACCCGGAGGCCGGGCGCCGGCGCTTCGCCGCGTGGTTCGAGCCGTCGCACCACATCCTCGAGCTCACCGCGCCCTTCTTCGTGCGGCGCTTCGGCGACATGGACTGGTCGATCCTCACCCCCGACCTCTCGGCGCATTTCGAGGGGGCCACGCTGCGCTTCGACGCCGCGGAGGCGCGGCCCGACCTGCCCGAGGACGCGGCCGAGGATCTCTGGCGCACCTATTTCCGCAACATCTTCAACCCCGCGCGGGTGAAGCTGAAGGCGATGCAGGCGGAGATGCCGAAGAAATACTGGCGCAACCTGCCCGAGACCGCGCTCATCCCCGAGATGGTCGCCTCGGCACAGGCGCGGGCCCGCGAGATGGCCGCCGCCGCGCCCACGGTGGCGCCACTGCGCGCCGAGCGCATCGGCGCGCGGCTGCGCGCCGCCCGGGTGCCCGCGCCGGGCGACGATCTCGCCGCGGGGCTCGCCGCCTGCCGCCGCTGCCCGCTCTGGGAAAACGCCACCCAGCCGGTGCCGGGGGAGGGGCCTCTGGATGCGCCGCTGATGATCGTGGGCGAGCAGCCGGGCGATCTCGAGGATCTCGAGGGCCGGCCCTTCGTGGGGCCCGCGGGCCAGCTCTTCGACGAGGTCGCGGCGCAGGCCGGGCTCGACCGGGCGCGCGCCTATGTCACCAACGCGGTGAAGCACTTCAAGTTCACCGCCCGCGGCAAGCGCCGCATCCACCAGTCGCCGACACAGGGAGAGATCCAGCATTGCCGCTGGTGGCTGGATCTGGAGCGGGCGCAGGTTAAGCCGCGGCTGATCCTCGCGATGGGCGCCACGGCACTGGACAGCCTGACCGGCGATCGCCGCGGCCTGCTGACCCGGCGCGGCGGTATCGAGCAGACGGCGGAGGGTACGCCGGTGCTGGTCACCGTGCACCCGTCCTACCTGCTTCGGCTGCCCGCGACCGAGCGCGCGCCTGCGGAAGCGGCCTTCGAGGCGGACCTGCGTCGTGCGGCCGAGATGCCGGGGCAATAGGGGGCTCTGCCCCCTCGGCGCGATGCGCCTCACCCCCGGAGTTTACCTGGCAAGATGAAGATGGGGCGTTTCGCGGGACCCCGTCCTTCATCTTGCCAGATAAACTCCCGCCGGAGGCAGGCCGTCCGGTGCCGCTGGAACGGCGCCGGGGTCAGGCCATGAGGCCTCAGCCGCGCCAGGCGAAGAAGTCGCTGCCGGCCCGTGCCAGAAGCTGCTGCGCGAGCAGGCGGCCGAGCTCGGGGCCGTTGTCGGCGGGGCCGGTGATCTCGCCCGCGTGGGAGGCGCTGCCGTCCGGTGCGAGCAGCTCGCCGCGCAGCCGCAGCGCGGTGCCGTCGAGCTCGGCGAGCCCGGCGATCGGCGTCTCGCAGGAGCCGTCGAGTTCGGCGAGGAAGGCGCGTTCGGCGCCGAGGCGGAGCGCGGTGTCGTGGTCGTGGATCGCGGCCAGCATCTCGGCGGCGCGGCTGTCGTCGCTGCGGCGCTCGATGCCGATGGCGCCCTGCGCCACCGCGGGCAGCATCTCGTCCGTTGACATGGCGGTCATCGGCACGTCGGTCATGCCCATCCGGTTCAGCCCTGCCATCGCCAGGAAGGTCGCCGCGGCCACACCGTCCTCGAGCTTCTTCAGCCGGGTCTGCAGGTTGCCGCGGAACTCCACCACCCGGAGGTCCGGGCGCCGGTTCAGCAGCTGCGCCCGGCGGCGCAGCGACGAGGTCCCGACCACGGTGCCCGCGGGCAGGTCGGCCAGGCCGCCGTGGCCGGGCGAGATGAAGGCGTCGCGCACGTCCTCGCGCGGGAGGTAGCAGTCGAGCATCAGCCCCTCGGGCTGCAGCGTCGGCATGTCCTTCATCGAGTGCACCGCGATGTCGATGCCGCCCGCCAGAAGCTGCTCTTCGATCTCCTTGGTGAAGAGCCCCTTGTTGCCGATCTCCTTCAGCGGACGGTCGGCGGCGATCATCGAGCGGTCGTCGCCGGTGGTCCGGATGACGACGATCTCGAAGGCCTCCGGCGACAGCGCGAAGGTGTCGCAGAGGCGGTCGCGGGTCTCGTGGGCCTGGGCCAGCGCCAGCGGCGAGCCGCGGGTGCCGATCCGGAGCGGCTGGTCGGGGGAAGGAAGCACGCGTGTCATGGGCCTGAGCTTTATGTCGCGGGATTGCGTGTGGCAATGGGGCGTGAATTGACATATTGCCGCCTGCGACACCGAGCTTGGGAGGCCGCGACATGACAAAGACCATCCTTCGGGCGCTGGCCGGGGAAACGCTGCCCACACCGCCGATCTGGATGATGCGGCAGGCCGGGCGCTACCTGCCGGAATACAAGGCCACCCGGGCGCAGGCGGGCGACTTCCTGTCGCTGTGCTACAACCCCGAGCTGGCCGCCGAGGTCACCCTGCAGCCGATCCGCCGCTACGGTTTCGACGCGGCGATCCTGTTCGCCGACATCCTGCTGCTGCCGCAGGCGCTGGGTGCGGACCTTTGGTTCGTCACCGGCGAGGGGCCGCGGCTGTCGACCATCACCACCGAGGCCGAGTTCGACAAGCTTGGCCGCGGCGAGATGATCCACGACACGCTGAACCCGATTTACGAGACGGTGAAGATCCTGCGCCGCGAGCTGCCCTCCGAGACCACGCTGATCGGCTTCGCCGGGGCGCCCTGGACCGTGGCGACCTACATGATCGCCGGGCGCGGCACCCCGGACCAGGGGCCGGCGCATGCGCTCAAGGCCGAGAACCGGGGTCTCTTCGAGAAGATCATCGAGCGGCTGACCGAGTCGACCATCGACTACCTCTCGGCGCAGGTCGAGGCCGGGGCCGAGGTGGTCAAGCTCTTCGACAGCTGGGCCGGGTCGCTCGACGGCGAGGATTTCCGACGCTACGCGCTCGAGCCCGCGCGGATCATCACGCGGGAGCTCAAGGCGCGGCATCCGGGCCTTCCCGTCATCGTCTTCCCGCGGCAGGCGGGCGAGGGCTATGTCGGGTTCCACGAGGCCACCGGCGCCGATTGCGTGGCGGTCGACGACAGCGTGACGCCCGAGTGGGCGGCCGAGCACGTGCAGGTTTCCGGCTGCGTGCAGGGCAACCTCGCCTCGTCGCACATGGTGACCGGGGGCGACGCGCTCGTGGCCGAGACGCGGCGCGTGGTGAAGGCCTTCTCGAAGGGGCCGCATATCTTCAACCTCGGCCATGGCATCACGCCGGACGCGGACCCGGAGAACGTGCAGCTGATGATCGACACCGTGCGCGAAGGTGCGACGCAGGAGGCCTGAGGGCCTCGGTCCGGCTGAAAACGAAAGCGCCGCCCGGTTGGGGCGGCGCTTTTGCGTTTGAGGGGGCGGGTTATTCCGCCGCGATGCCGTCGGTGAACTGCAGCCGCGCGAGCCGGGCGTAGAGCCCGCCCTCGGCCACCAGCGCGTCATGCGATCCCTGCGCCACGATGCGCCCCTGATCCATGACCACGATGCGGTCGGCCTTCTTCACCGTCGCCAGACGGTGCGCCACGATGATCGTGGTGCGGCCCTCGGCCAGCCGGTCCACCGCCGCCTGCACCGCGCGTTCGCTCTCGGCGTCGAGCGCCGAGGTCGCCTCGTCGAGCAGCAGCACCGGCGCGTCGCGCAGGATCGCGCGGGCGATGGCGATGCGCTGCTTCTGGCCGCCCGAGAGCATCACGCCGCGCTCGCCCAGATAGGTGTCGTAGCCTTCGGGGAGGGCCGAGATGAAGCTGTCCGCGGCGGCGGCCTTCGCGGCCTCCTCGATCTCGGCGTCGCTGGCGTCGGGGCGGCCGAAGCGGATGTTGTCGCGGGCGGAGGCGGCGAAGATCACCGGATCCTGCGGCACCAGCGCGATGTGCTGGCGGAAGTCGTCGCGGGCGAGGGCATCCAGCGCCACGCCGTCCAGCGTCACCCGGCCCGCATCGGGGTCGTAGAAGCGCTGGATCAGCTGCACGATGGTGGTCTTGCCGGCGCCCGAGGGGCCGACCAGCGCCACGGTCTCGCCGGGGCGGATGGTGATGTCGAGATCCGCCAGCGCCGAGACGCCGGGCCGCGACGGGTACGAGAACTGCACGTGCTCGAAGCCGATCTCGCCGCGCACCGGGGCGGGCAGGCGCTTCGGGGCGGCGGGGTCCTGCACCGCGTCCTCGGTCTCGAGCAGTTCGACCAGCCGCTCGGTGGCGCCGGCGGCGCGCTGCAGTTCGCCGAAGATCTCCGACAGCGCCGCGACGGCGCCCGCGACCATGACCGAGTAGATCACGAACTGCACCAGCGCGCCGGCGCTCATCTCGCCCGCGCGCACGTCCCACGCGCCCATCCAGAGCACGCCGACGATGCCGGTGAAGACGAGGAAGATGACGATGGCGGTCATCAGCGCCCGGACCCAGATCCGGCGCCGGGCCGCGTCGAAGCTCTTTTCGGTGACCTCGCCGAAGGTCCCGCGCGAGATCGTCTCGTGGGTGAAGGCCTGCACGGTCTGCACCGCGGCCAGCGCCTCGGCGGCGTTGCCCGAGGAGGCGGCGATCCAGTCCTGGTTCTCGCGGCTGAGCTTGCGCAGGCGGCGGCCCAGCGTGAGGATCGGCACGATCACCACGGGCACCAGCAGCAGCACCAGCCCGGTGAGCTTGGCCGAGGTCAGCAGCATCAGCACCAGCCCGCCGGCCATCATCAGCACGTTGCGCAGCGCGATGGAGACCGAGGAGCCGATGACCGACTGGATCAGCGTGGTGTCGGTGGTGATCCGGCTCAGCACCTCGCCGGTCATGATCTTTTCGTAGAACACCGGCGAAAGGCCGATGACCCGGTCGAACACCGACTTGCGGATGTCGGCCACGACGCGTTCGCCCAGCCGGGTGACCAGCGCGTAGCGGGCGGCAGTGCCGATCGCCAGCAGCGCCGCGATGCCGAGCGCCGCGGTGAAGTAGTAGTCGAGCAGCGCGCCGTCCTCGGCGTTGAAATTGTCGACCACCCGGCGTACCGCCATGGGCAGGGTCAGCGACACCGTCGCGGTCGCGATCAGCGCCAGCGTGGCGGCGAACATCAGCCCCTTGTAGGGCAGCATGAAGGGCAGCAGCGCCCGGAGCGAGCCAAGCCTGCGGGACTTGCCGCGCTCCTCCGCGATTGCCGATGCGGGGTTTCCGTGTGCCATGCCGTCTCCTGTCCTGCGCGAAGGTCTTTTGCCACGGTTCGCGCAGGAATCAAGGCGCAGCATGCCGCAAGGGCGACGATGGTCCGGGCCGGCGCGGGACCAGCGGGCGTGTCGGGGATCAAGGGGAAGGATCTGGAGCGGGCGACGGGAATCGAACCCGTATCATCAGCTTGGAAGGCTGAGGTCTTACCATTACACAACGCCCGCGCGTTGACGGCGTGCATATTTCATGGGGTCTGGGGCGTCAAGACCGGCGATGCGGGACTTGCCGTCGGGGCCGCCGCAGCTAGGCTTGGCGGATGGAATTGCTGATCGTCTATCACTCGCGCACCGGCGGCAGCCGCGCCATGGCCGGGGCCGCGGCGGAAGCGGCGCGTGCCGAGGCCCCGACGGTGCTCAAGACCGCCGCCGACGCGGGGCCCGAGGACCTGTTGCGGGCCGACGGCTACCTCTTCTGCGCGCCCGAGAACCTCGCGGCGCTGTCGGGGATGATGAAGGAGTTCTTCGACCGCTGCTATTACCCGGTGCTGGGGCGGATCGAGGGACGGCCCTATGCGCAGATGATCTGCGCAGGCTCGGACGGCGAGGGCGCGGCCCGCCAGACCGCCCGCATCGCCACCGGCTGGCGCCTGCGCGAGGTGCAGGCGCCGCTCATCGTCTGCACTCACGCCCAGACGCCCGAGACGATCCTTGCCGATAAGACGATCCCCGAGACCGAACTCGACCGCTGCCGCGAGTTGGGCGCGGCGATGGCGGCGGGGCTCAGCCTCGGGGTGTTCTGAGCCTCACTCGCCGAGCGCGATGCCCTCGCGGCGCGGGTCGGCGCCGCCCTTCAGCCCGTCGCCCACGGCGATGGCGTGCAGCCCCGAGTTCAGCTCGCGCACGCTCACCTCGTAGCCGAGCGCGGTGAGCGGGGTCTCGAGATCGGCGGCAGAGGTGCCTTCCTCGAGGTCGTAGGTGCCGAAGCGGTTGACGAAATGCGGCATTGCCACCGCCTGCTGCACGTCCATGCCCCAGTCGATATGCGCGACGATGGCCTGCGCCACGTAGCCGATGATGCGGCTGCCGCCGGGGCTGCCGATCACCAGCACCGGGGCGCCGTCCCGGGTCACGATGGTGGGGGCCATCGACGAGCGCGGCCGCTTGCCGGGCTCGACGCGGTTGGCGATGGGCACGCCGTCGCTGTGGCTGCGGAAGGAGAAATCGGTCAGCTCGTTGTTGAGCAGGAAGCCCCGCGCCATGACCCGCGAGCCGAAGCCGTTCTCGATGGTGGTGGTCATCGACAGCGCGTTGCCCTGCGCATCGACGATGGAGATGTGCGAGGTCGAGGGCAGCTCGATGCTCTCGTCATCGGCCAGCAGCATGGCGTGGTCCCATGCCGGGTTGCCTGCCGCGACCTCGGGCAGGGCGTCGTCGCCGGCCAGCAACTCGGCCCGCGCGGCGAGGTAGTCGGGCGCCACGAGGCCCTTCACCGGCATCGGCACGAAGTCGCTGTCGGCCATGTAGCGGTCACGGTCGGCGAAGGCGAGGCGCGAGGCGTCGCCGATCAGCCGCCAAGCCTCGGGGCTGTCCGGGCCAAGCGCCGCGAGGTCGTAGCTGTCGAGCATCCCTAGGATCTGTCCCACGGTCAGCGCCCCCGACGAGGGCGGGCCCATGCCGCAGACCTCGTGGGCGCGGTACGCGGCGCAGACCGCCGGGCGCTCGATCACCCGGTAGCGCATCAGGTCGAGCGTCGAGAGCTTGCCGGGGTTCCCCTCGGCGCCCTGGACGGCGGCGACGATGTCCTCGGCGATCTCGCCGGTGTAGAAGGCATCCGCCCCTTCGCTGGCGATGCTCCGCAGGGTCGCGGCGTAGTCGGGGTTGGTCAGGCGGCTGCCCGCCTCGATGGCGGCGCCGTCGGGGAAGAAATAGGCCGCGGTCTCGGGGAAGGTCTGCAGCCGCTCGCCCTCTTCGGCGACCAGCCCGGCCAGTCGCGGCGAGACGGTGAAGCCGTCTTCGGCCAGCGCGATCGCCTCGTCGAAGAGCCCGGACCAGTCGGCGCTGCCCCAGCGCTCGTGTGCGGCCTCCATCAGGCGCGGCGTGCCGGGGGTGCCGACGGAGAGCCCGCCCACCACCGCATCGAAGAATTCCAGCGGTTCGCCCGCCTCGTCCTGAAACAGCCGCGGGTTGGCGTCGAGCGGCGCCGTCTCGCGCCCGTCGAGCGTGGTGATCTCGCCGCTTTCGGCGTCGTACCAGACAAGGAAGGCACCGCCGCCGAGGCCCGAGGATTGCGGCTCGACCAGCCCCAGCACCGCCTGCACGGCGACCATGGCATCCGCCGCGGTGCCGCCCTCGCGCAGCACCCGTGCGCCGGCCTCGACCGCCAGCGGATTCGCGGCGGCCACCATCCAGTCCTGCGCCTCCGTGGGCACGCCCGACTGCCGGGCCTCCAGCGCCTTGCGCGCGGGCTCGGAGATCGAGGCAAAGGCCTCGGCATCTTCGGTGGCGGCCTCGGGGGCGATGCTGTCCGCGGCGTCCTGCGCCAGCGCCGGCGCGGCGGCAAGCATCGCAAGGCCAAGGGAAAGAAGCAGTCTGTTCATGGCGATCTCCCTGTTCGCTTTGCCTGCCAGCCTAGCAAGCGATGGCCGGTCGCGCAGCCCCCATGCACGCCCGCCGTGAAAACCCGCCGAACCCCGCCCGCCGGGCGTGAGCACCTTTGACCGCCCCGGCAATGGCGCTAGGGTTGCAGCACGGCCCCGGCACGGCAAAAGCCCGGCAGAGCAGAGGCCCCGCGAAGCAGAGGAAGGATCCCATGGCTTTCGACTTCATCCTCATGCTCACCGAGAACGACCGCACCATCCCCGACGCCCGCGCCCGAATCGACGAGGCGCTCGAGGGCGGGGTGCGGCACATCGGGTTCAAGGACGTAGGCCTGCCGTTCTCCGAGCTGAAGGGGCTTGCCGATGCGATCCGCGCCTCGGGCGGGCGGTCCTATCTCGAGGTGGTGAGTCTCGACGAGGAGAGCGAGCTCGCCTCGGCCCGCGCCGCGGTGGAGCTCGACGTCGACTGCCTGCTGGGCGGCACCCGGCCGCAGGCGGTGACACAGGTTACCCGGCGCCACCCGCTGCGCTACTATCCCTTCGCGGGCCGGATCTCGGGGCACCCCAGCGTGCTCGAGGGGCCGGCCGAGGCCATCGTCGACTCGGCCCGCAAGCTCGCGGATCTGGAACACGTGCACGGGCTCGACCTGCTGGCCTACCGCTTCGCGGGCGACGTGCCGGCGCTGATGCGCGCGGTGTGCAGCGCCGTCGGCAAGCCGGTGATCATGGCGGGCAGCATCGACGGTGAGGCCCGCATCAACGCCGCCGCCGAGGCCGGGGCAGGGGGCTTCACCGTGGGCACCGCGGCGCTCGCCGGGGCCTTTCCCGCCGAGGGACCCGGTTTCGCCGCGCAGGTCCGCGCCATCCTCGGCCTAACTGCACGGGCGCGTGCACGGTCGACCGCGCCGCGGCGTATCGCGCTGGCCGCCCACGACACCCGCAAGGCGCATCTGCGGGCATGGGTCACACGCCACGCAGCCGCGCTCGAGGGGCACCGGCTGATCTGCACCGGCGGCACCGGCCACGTGATCTCGGAGGCCGCGCCGCAGCTCAACGTGCGCCGCCTGCAGCGCGGCTCGCGCGGGGGCGACCAGCAGCTCGGGGCGCTGATCGCGACGGGCGAGCTCGACGCGGTGATCTTCTTCGCCGACCCGACGGTCCCCCATGGCGGCGAGGCCGACCTGCAGGCGCTGACCCGGCTTTCGGTGCTGCACGACACGCCGCTGGCGCTGGGCCCGTCGGCGGCGGACATGATCGCCACCGCGCTTCTGGGGTCTGACAGCCTCTGACCCCGCCACGGTGCCTGCGGGACGCGGTCAAACTCTCGCCCTAATCGTCTCTTAATCCTTGCCACCGGCAAAGCGGTGGGGGCCGTGTCGTGCCGTTCGAAGGAGCGAACCATGCTGCGCAAGACAGGTCGCCGGGCCCTTGCCCTGACCCTTTCCATCCCGCTGTCGGTGGGGCTTCTCTCTGCGCCGGTCCACGCCGAAGAGCATTACGTGCTGATGATGGGCATCGGCTATTTCCCCGACTACGTCTACCCGACCGTGGGGGACACCATCCGCTTCGTGAACAACTCCGACCTCGCGATGTCCGCCGTTGCAACCGATGACAGCTGGAGCACCGGGCTGCTGCAGCCGGGCGAGCAGTCGATCATCGACGTGGTCGCGGGGATGCAGCAGAGCTACGGCGACCTGCTGACCGAGGGCAGCACCGTGGCGGGGGTGGTGGACTACACCGTCGAGCCGCCGCTGGATCTCGAGCGGAATCTCGAGCGCAACCACGACAACTGAGCCGGCCCGCGCTGCCGGCCCGCTCGGCCGGTCAGCTCGGGTCGATCGGCTCGATCAGCTCCGGCCCGCTGGCGCGGTTGGAGTTGACCGCCGGATCGACGCGGTGAAAGCGCAGCGCGCCTTCGGGCGCGGCACGCATCAGCGTGGCCGCGCCGTGCCCGCTTTCGCCAAGCCAGAGCGGCCAGTCCTGCGGCGCGAGGATCACCGGCATGCGGTGGTGGATGGTCTTCATCTCGCCCTCGGCGCCGGTAGTGACGATGGCGCAGGTGCGCAACTGCTCACCGTCCCGTTCCCAGTCCTGCCAGATCCCGGCGAAGACCAGCGTGTCGGCATTGGCCGGGTGGATATACCACGGCAGGCGCTTGCCGTCCTCGTCCTTGGTCCATTCGTAGAAGCCGCTGGCGGGGATCAGGCAGCGGCGCTCGCGGCAGGCGGCGCGGAAGGCGGGCTTCTCGGCAATGGTCTCGGCGCGGGCGTTGATCAGCAGCGGGCCGTCGGTGGGCGTCTTGTACCAGTGCGGCAGGAAGCCCCAGCGCATCGGTGCGAGGGTGCGGACCCCCTCGGCGCTGCGCACGGTGTGCACCTGCACGGTGGGGCAGACGTTGAAGTTCGGGATCTCGGGCAGGTCGTTGGCGGGCACCGCCTCGAAGAGCTGAGCCATGGCCTCCTTGGCGAGCGTTATGGCGTAACGTCCGCACATGCCCCGGCCCCTAGCGGATCATCGCCTTGATGGCGCGGGCATGGGCCGGATCCGCCGCGAGGGTGTCGGCGGCCAGCGCGCGCACCTCGGTCACCAGCGCGTCGGGCTCGACGATGCGGTCGATCAGGCCCCAGGTCTGCGCCTCTTCCACGGGGATCTTCTGGCCCGCCATCAGGATCATCTTGGCGCGCGCCGGTCCGACCAGAGCCGCCAGCCGCACCGGGTCCGAGGGTTGCGGCAGGAAGCCCAGCTTCATCACCGGGTAGAAGAGCTTGGCGCCGGGCACCGCGACCCGCAGGTCGCAGGCCAGCGCCATGCCCATGGCGCCGCCGGCAATGGTGCCGTTGAGCGCGCAGATCGTCAGCCCCGGCAGCCGCGCGATGGCGCCCGAGAGGCGCTCCCACAGCGGCGAGGTGGCAAGCCCGGCCCGGGCGGCGTCCAGATCCGCCCCGGCCGAGAACACCTTGCCGACGCCGGTCAGCACCAGCACCTGCGCGTCGCGGGCGGCCTCGGCGATCTCGCAGAGCCGCTCGAGCATCTCGGGCGTCAGCGAGTTCGCCTTGTCGGGCCGGTCGATGACGGCGCGCCAGTAGCCGCCGTCCTTCTCGAGCGAGATCATATCACTCCGACCTGGCGGCGGATCGCCTCGTCGCGAAGCCTGATCTCGCCACCGAGATGCACGTCGGCCTCGGCGCTGCACATCCAGAGCAGGGCCTTCGCCACCCATTCCGGCGGGATGTGGTCGGACCACTCGAGCTCGCTCACCGGGTTCACACCGCTGGCCTTGATGGTCTTCTGCATCTGCGTGGCGACGGTGCCCGGCGACAGCGAGATCGCCCGGATCCCCTTGTCGCGGTATTCCGTGTCGGCGGCGCGGGTCAGCATCAGCGCGCCCGCCTTGGAGGTGCAGTAGGCCGACCAGCCCTCGAGCGCATCATGCGCCGCGCCCGAGCCGATGGTGAGGATGCTGCCGCCCCCCGCCGCCAGCATCACCGGCAGCGCCGCGCGCATGCCGTGGTAGACGCCCTTGGTGTTGATGTCGATCACCGCGCCCCACTCGGCCGGATCGGCCGCGGCCAGCGGCGCGATGGGCTCGATCACCCCGGCGTTGTTCACCAGGATGTCGAGCGAGCCGAAGGCCTTGAGGCAGTTCTGCACCGCCTGCTCGACCTCCCAGTAGCGCGAGATTTCGCAGGGGATGGCGACGGCCGCGGGGCCGATCTCGCCTGCGAGCTCGGCGATGGCGTCGCCGCTGCGGGCCACCAGCGCGACCTTTGCACCGGCTTCTGCGAAGACCCGGGCGGCGGCGGCACCGATGCCCCGGCTCGCTCCCGTGATCATCACGGTTTTCCCTGTCAGATCCATGAAATGCCTCGTTTTCTCGATTCCCAACCTTGGTAAAGGCTGGAATACCCCCGGTCCAGCCTCTTGACCCTGCGGGACAGGGAACCGAAGTTTCAGCAAAGTGCCTTTTGCCCTGAGAGAGGATTCATCATGTGCGTTTCGAGACTCACCGTCGCGGCGGCGGTCACGGCCCTTGTCGCGGGCACGCCCGCCCTTGCGGACGTGACGCCGCAGCAGGTCTGGGACGAACTGCAGGGCTACCTCGAGAGCTTCGGCTACGAGGTCACCGCGCGCGAAACGACGGAGGGCGACCGGCTGGTGGTGACGCCGCTCTCGATCGCCATGCCGATGCCCGAGGACAACGGCTCGGGTGTGTTCGAGATCGGCGAGATGATCCTTGAGCCGACCGGCGACGGCAGCGTCTCGGTGCGCCTACCCGAAACCATGCCGATCATGGTGAAGGTGGATCCCAAGGACGAGGAGAGCGTCGACATGGCGCTCGACTACCACGCGCGGGACTTTGCGCTGACGGTCTCGGGCGACCCGGGGGACCTGACCTATGATTTCGCGGCGACCTCGCTGGGGATCGAGCTGGTGCGGCTCATCGTCGACGGCGAGACGATCCCGCCCGAGGGCGCGCGGTTCGACGCCAGCACCGGGCCGGTCGACGGCGACGCCCGCGTCGTGCACCGCGACGGTGGCCGGGACATCACCCAGACGGTGTCGCTGGGCGACCTGACCTACGACCTGATGTTCGACGAACCCGAGAGCCGTTCGTCCGGCACCCTGAGCGGCACGCTCACCGGGCTGCACAGCGCCACCGAGGCCAACGTGCCCGATGCCCCCGCCACCGGCGACGCCGCCCTGCGGCTGTCGAACACCAGCGAGTTCGGCGCCGGCTCGTCGCGCTTCTCGTTCTCCGAGGACGGCAAGACCGCCACCGGCGAGACCTCGAGCGAGGGGGGCCGCATCGCCGTGAAGCTCTCGGGCGACGACCTCGCCTATGACGTGGCGGCCGACGGGGTGAATTGGGCGATGACCAGCGGCGACCTGCCGTTCCCGGTCAGCGCTTCGATGGACGAGATGCGTTTCAACCTTGCCATGCCGACCGCCGCATCTGAGACGCCGGAGGACGCCGCGCTGGGCGTGACGCTGGGCGGGCTGACCCTGTCGGACGGGGTCTGGAGCATCTTCGACCCCAAGGGCGTGATGCCGCGCGATCCGGCGACGGTGATGCTCGATCTCACCGCCAAGGTCACGCCGCTGGTCGATTTCACCAACCCCGAGGCGATGGCCGGGTTCGAGATGCTGGGCAAGGAGCCCGCCGAGCTGAACGCGCTTACCCTGCGCAACCTGACGGTCGAGGCCGTGGGCGCGAGGCTGACGGGCGAGGGGGCGTTCACCTTCGACAACAGTGACAAGACGACCTTCGACGGCGTGCCGCGGCCCGAGGGCCAGCTCGACCTGTCGCTGACCGGTGCCAACGCGCTGATGGACCGGCTCATCGAGCTGGGTGCCATCGAGGAGCGCGAGGCCATGGGCGCGCGCATGATGCTGGGCATGTTCGCGGTGCCGGGCGACGACCCCGACTCGCTGACCTCGACGCTCGAGGTCAACGACAAGGGCCAGGTGCTCGCCAACGGGCAGCGCATCCGCTAGCGCGCCGCGAGGGCGCCGCCATTCGATCGAACGCTTCCGCCGGGCCCATTGGTCCGGCGGAAGGCTTTTCACGGCACTTGCCGTATCCCCCGGGGGAGGATAATCCAGAGCCATGACCCATCCGCACCGCCACGCCAGCCACCCCAGGATCGTCTCGCGTCTGAAGCGGGCCGAGGGGCACCTGCGCTCGGTCTCCGCCATGATCGAGGAGGGGCGCCCCTGTCTCGAGGTGGCGCAGCAGCTGCAGGCCGTGGAAAGCGCGATCCGCAACGCCAAGCAGGCCCTGATCCACGATCACATGGACCATTGCCTCGACGCCGAAGTGGACCACGACCGGGCGGAGCTGAAGGCCATATCGCGCTATCTCTGACCCTCCGAGGCCCCCATGTTCGACATCCTTGCAGACCGCACCTACCGTCACCTCTTTCTGGCGCAGGTGGTGGCGCTGCTCGGAACCGGGCTTGCCACCGTGGCGCTGGGGCTGCTGGCCTACGACCTTGTTGGCGACGGCGCCGCGATGGTTCTGGGCACGGTCTTTGCCATCAAGATGGTGGCCTACGTGGGCATCGCACCGGTGGCGGGTGCCTTCGCCGACCGGGTGAACCGGCGGCGGCTGCTGGTGACGCTCGACCTCGTGCGCGGCGCCGCGGCGCTCTGCCTGCCCTTCGTGACCGAGATCTGGCAGGTCTACGTGCTGATCTTCCTGCTGCAATCGGCCTCGGCGGCCTTCACCCCGACCTTCCAGGCGACGATCCCCGACGTGCTGCCGGAAGAGGCCCGCTACACCCGCGCGCTGTCGCTGTCGCGGCTGGCCTACGATCTCGAGAACATCGTCTCGCCGACCCTCGCGGGGCTGCTGCTTGCGGTGATGAGCTACAACACCCTGTTCCTCGGCACCGTGGCGGGCTTCGCCGCCTCGGCACTGCTGGTGGTCTCGGTGCTGCTGCCGAGCCCCAAGGCCTCGGAGCCGCGCGGCATCTACGACCGCACCACCCGCGGCATCCGCATCTACCTCGCGACGCCGCGCCTGCGCGGGCTGCTGGGACTGAACCTCGCGGTCTCGGGCGCCGGGGCCATGGTGCTCGTCAACTCGGTGGTGCTGGTGCGCGGCGAGCTCGGGCTGGGCGAGAGCGCGCTGGCCATGGCGATGTTCGCCTTCGGCGCGGGCTCGATGGTGGCGGCGCTGGTGCTGCCCCGGGTGCTTGACCGCGTCGCCGACCGCCCGGTGATGCTCGCGGGCGCCTGGACCATGGTTGCGTCGCTGGCCGCGCTCGCGGCGCTGGTGGCGACCGAGGGGCTGTCGTGGCTGCCGCTGCTGGCGGCGTGGCTGGTGGTGGGGATCGGCTATTCCACCGTGCAGACGCCCTCGGGCCGGTTGCTGCGGCGCTCGGCCCACCCCGAGGACCGCCCGGCGCTCTTTGCGGCGCAGTTCGCGCTGTCGCACGCCTGCTGGCTGCTCAGCTACCCGCTCTCGGGCTGGCTGCAGACCAGCTTCGGCACCGTGCCCGCGCTGCTGGTGCTGGCGCTGCTGGCGGTGGCGGGGATCGTCGCGGCGCTGCGGATGTGGCCGGCGGGCGACCCGGTGGAGGTGGCGCACAGCCACGACCACCTTCCGGCCGACCACCCGCATCTTGCGGGCGGACACCGCCATTCCCATGCCTTCGTGATCGACGACCTGCACCGGGTCTGGCCCGCGCGCTGATCCGGCGCGCGGGGCAGGGGGGGCTCAGGGGGACCTCAGGCCCGCGCCGCGTGGGCCGCGCGCAGCGCCGGCAGTCCGACGCCGGTGGACTCGAAGCCGCCGTCCACCGCCAGCACCTGCCCGGTGATGTAGGAGGCGTTGGGCGAGGCGAGGAACACGATGGCCTCGGCCAGCTCGCGCTCGGTGCCGTAGCGGTTCAGCGGAACCGCGTCGTGATAGGCGTCGATGATCTCCTGCGTGTGCACCGCCATCGCGAGCTTGGTGCGCACCGGGCCGGGCGCGACGCAGTTCACCCGCACGCCGAAATCGCCGAGCTCGGCGGCGTATTGCTTGGTGAGCTGGATCACCGCCGCCTTCGAGGTGCCGTAGGCGACGCGCAGCGTCGAGGCCCGCAGCCCGCTGATCGACGAGATGTTGACGATGGAGCCCTGCGTCTCCTTCAGCGCGTTGGTGCAGGCCTGACTGCACAGGAAGATGCCGTCGAGATTGGTCGCCATCACCCGGCGCCACATGGTGAAGTCGCAGCTCTCGATGGGGCCGAATTCGGCGACGCCCGCGTTGTTGACCAGCGCGTCGATGCGCCCGGCCCAGTCCTGCGTGCGCGAGACCATCTCGTCGACCTGCTCGGGGTCCGAGATGTCGAGGGTCAGCGCCAGCGCTTCCGGGCGCTGCGCGGCCGCGAAATCCAGCTCCTCCGAGTCGCGGTCCACCAGCACCACCCGCCATCCCAACTCGTGGAACAGGTCGGCCGTGGCGAGTCCGATGCCGCGTGCGGCACCGGTCACGATTGCGCAATATCCGTTCATAAATATCCGTCCTCCCGTAACGTACCGGAAACACTGGCACGGAGCCGGAAGGATGGGAAGCGCCCCGACGCACGGTCCCTGGACCGCCGCCGGGGCGCGCAGGGTCAGCGCCAGCCGAGGGCCGGGGCGACCTCCTTCAGGATCGTGTCGATGACGTGGACGTTGTAATCCACGCCCAGCATGTTCGGCACGGTGAGCAGGAGCGTGTCCGCCTCGGCTATCGCCTCGTCGCCCTTCAGCTGCTCGATCAGCCGGTCGGGTTCGTCCGCGTAGCCGCGGCCGAAGATCGACCGCTGCTGCTCGATGAAGCCGACCTGATCGGAGTCCTTGCCGCCCCGGCCGAAGTACTTGCGGTCGGTGTCGTTGGTCAGCGCAAAGATCGAGCGGCTGACCGAGGTTCGCGGCGCGTGGGCATGGCCGGCCTCCTTCCACGCCGCCTTGTAGGCGCGCAGCTGGTCGGCCTGCTGGACATGGAACGGCTCGCCGGTCTCGTCGTCCTTCAGGGTCGAGCTCTGCAGGTGCATGCCGAGCTTTGCCGCCCAGACCGCCGTGGCGTTCGAGCCAGCACCCCACCAGATGCGGTCACGCAGCCCTTCGGAATGCGGCTCCAGCCGCAGCAT
>Ga0208328_1000113_pt1 | contig 45143 bp, 45 predicted proteins | sample DeeseametaMP2633_FD_184170 | JGI IMG/M metagenome (GOLD analysis project Ga0208328, IMG submission 184170) | Marine microbial communities from the Deep Atlantic Ocean - MP2633 (SPAdes) | ecosystem: Environmental > Aquatic > Marine > Unclassified | place: Northeast of Antigua and Barbuda, North...
CGTCACGACGTCTGAAGTCGCCGGCAACCGAACGGGCGGTCGAAGGACCGCAGTATTAACATTAGACAGAGCGATCCCCGACCGCCCGTCTTCCAGTTTGTTTGAGCTCACGGCAGTTCCCGCTGCGCGGGAACGCCTCCGCATGGGCCTCGCATAAGCTCGGACGGCCGGTCGGCCTTGCGGGCTTCGCCCGGGTTCTTTGAAGCCACGAAGATCGAGGTGTTGGCGCGGAGCGGGATGACGCGCGCCCACTCTCCACCTTGTGGGGGAGAAAGCAAAAGCTTGGGTTTAGCGACAGCTAAGCCCTTAGCTTTCGCAAGAGGGGGGTCGCGATGTCAGCCATCGGGAAATACGGGCCACTGCCCGGGTTCTTTGAAAGCCCGAAACCAAAGCGGAGGGCCTGAGCGAGGAGCTTGCCGCCGGACGAGTTCGTGCGTGACATTGCCGGCCTCCCGCTGGTAAACCCCGCCGGTCCAACAGGAAGACCCGCCGCATGCAGCCATGGATCGAGCTCGACACCGCGACCGTTCCCGGAGACGGCCAGAAATTGCGGCTGATCCGGCGCGGCGACGAATTCTCCATCATGACGGGACCGACCGCGCTTATGAACAGCCGCGTTTTCGGCTCGGAGGAAACCCTGGCGCGCCTCGCCCGCGAGCGGCTCGAAGGGCGCAAGAGCCCGAAGATACTGATCGGCGGACTCGGCATGGGCTTCACCCTGCGCGCCGCGCTGGCGGAATTCGGCGGCGATGCCGCGATTACCGTCTCCGAACTCGTCCCGGCGGTCGTCGTCTGGGCGCGCGGGCCGCTCGCCGGCCTCTTCGCGGGCAGCCTCGACGATCCGCGCGTCACCATCCATGAAGGCGATGTGGCGCAGATGATCGCCGCGGGCGGATGGGACGCCATCCTGCTCGATGTTGACAACGGCCCCGAGGGCCTGACCCGGGACGAAAACGACAGTCTCTACGGTTATGAAGGCCTTGCGGCGACCCGCAGCGCGCTGCGCCCCGGCGGCCTCTTCGCCGTCTGGTCGTCGCACCGCAGCCCGGATTTCACCCGGCGGCTCAAGGGGTCCGGCTTCAAGGTGGAGGAGGTCGCGGCGCGGGCGCGCGGCAAACGCGGCGCCCGTCACGTCATCTGGATCGGGACGAGGTAGCGCCTCCCTGCCGCCGCTCCTGGCGGGCGAAGCCTATGCGGCCGCAAGCGCGTGGCCGAGCCAATAGGCAAGGAAGAACAGGACAGCGGCGGTGCCCATGAACACCGCCAGATATTTCGGGCTGGGCTCTGTCGGATTGAGCGCCTCCCACATGGATGCGAGCGCTTCCTGCAAGGATCTCATCGGATTCACCTTTGGGTTCGTTGCTGGATCATCCTTCCATCTTGTGCGCCGGCGCCCGGATGTCCAGTGGCGAACGGCGCGGAACGCTCGCCGCCGGCCCGCGTTGTTCCTTCACAAACACGAAAGGAGCGCAAAATGACGAACCCGAATTACGAGATTGTCGAGCGCGAAGGCGGATTTGCGTGGAAGCTTGGCGACGCCTTTTCAGAAACCTATCCGACCCGGGACGCGGCTAGCGCCGCCGCCATCGAGGATTCCGCGAAGCGCCAGTCCGGCAAGGCCCGGACCAACGCGCAGGCCGATGGCGACGCACGCCGCTGGCACGACGAGATGGCCGATAACGATACCGGTCACGAGACCGATATCATCAACAGTTCGGCGCACCGCTACTGACGGTCGGGCTCGGCCCGGCTCTCGCGCCAGACGATATAGACACCGCTGGCGATGATCACGGCGGCGCCGGCATAGGTCAGGAAATCGGGAATCTCGTTCCAGAAGATCCAGCCCATCAAGGTCGCCCAGATCAGCGCGGTATAGTCGAACGGCGCGACCACGGCCGCGGGCGCGAAGCGAAAGGCCTGCGTCATCATCGTGATCCCGACCGTGCCGAACAGCGCGATCCCGGCGAAGAGCCACAGATCCTCCATGCGCACCGGCGTCCACACGAAAGGCATCGCCAGCGCGCTCAGCAACGCGCCCGCCCCGGTCAGATAGAGCATCAGCGTCCAGACCGACTCGCGCGGATCGACCCAGCGCGCGCTGATCATCAACGCCGCGTAGAGAAAGGCCGTCGCGACCGGAAAGAGCGACGCCGCCTGGAAGGTCGAACTGCCGGGCCTGACCACGATCAGCACGCCGGCAAAACCGATCAGCACCGCGGCCCAGCGCCGCCATCCGACCGGCTCTTTCAGGACAAGAGCTGACAAGGCCGTGATAAACACTGGTGCGGCGAAGATCAGCACCGTCGCCTCGGCCAGGCCGAGATAGGAAAGCCCGGTGAAGAACAGTGTCGCCGCCCCTACCCAGATCGCGCCGCGCACCAGATGGGCCGTCGGCTTGTAGGTCCTCAGCGCATCACGCCCGCCCATCCTCCACGCAACCGCGACGGCGATCGGCAGGGCGATCAGATTGCGCATGAACAGGATCTGGACAGGCGCATAGCCCGCCGTCAGCGTTTTCGCGAAGGCGTCGTTGATGCACAGGCTGAAGACCCCGATGATCATCAGACCGATTCCGGTAAAGGCCTGCGATCGTCGATTGTCCGGCGCCTTGAGCATGTCCTGTCCCGTTTTCTTTCCGAGACTGAGGCCTTAGATCATCGCCAGCGCGCGGCACAAGCCCTGCGACGGCCTCTCCTGACACGCTGCGGCAGCGCGGCTGTCTGGCGCTTGACGCGCCATCGAGCGCTCCCCGGGCAATATACGGATGCCCGCAAAGTGTAACCGTTTCGCAGATGTCCCGGCGCTTCGGATTATGATATGGAGCCACATTGGCGGCTTCCTCTTGGGGTATAGGCAGCCAATCGCGGCGGCCAACCCTACCCAACCCCTGGCCGCCGCGCCAGGGTTGCGGCGCGATCCGCGCCGGTCCGACGGCTTTCGAAAAAGCCCGCAAACACCGTTCTAACCGCCATTCGGCGCTCAACGCCCGCCTTTTCCCGCGCGTCTTTTCTCAGCGCGTCCAGTTCGTCGTCCGTCAGCGCGGCCAGATCGCAGCCCGACGCGAAATACTTCCGGATCGTTTCCATGGCTTGTCATCCCTTGAACTCTCGACCTTGGGACTAACAGGATGGCGACATCAGAAAAAATGAATTATAGGGATATCTTCGATCTCTAACAGAGATATAAAATGGAACTCTCCGATCTGCATATATTCCGCACCGTCGCCCGCGAAGGCGGCGTCACCCGGGCTGCCGAAAAGCTGAACCGCGTCCAGTCCAACGTGACCACGCGTGTGCGGCAATTGGAGGAAAAGCTTGGCGTCGATCTCTTCCTGCGGCAAGGCAGAGGCCTGATCCTGTCGCCGGCGGGCAAGACCCTGCTCGCCTATGCCAACCGCATGCTCGACCTCGCGGCGGAAGCCCGAAACGCGGTCACCGACCGGGCTCCCCGCGGTCTGCTGCGGATCGGATCCATGGAAAGCGCCGCCGCCATTCGCCTGCCCACGGCGCTATCGGAATTCAATCGCCGCTTTCCGGACGTGACGGTCGAGCTGCGCACCGGCAACACGCTGCAACTCGGTAACGCCCTGCTTTCCGGCGAAATCGATGCGGCCTTTGCCGGCGAGCCCCTGCCAGACGGCCCGTTCAACACTTTGACCGCCTACATCGAGGATCTGGTCATCGTCACCGCCAAGACCGTGCCGCTAGACGGCCCTCCCGGCAGCCCGTCGCGCGTCATGCTCGCCTTCGAACATGGCTGCCCGCACCGCATGCGCCTGGAAGACTGGTTTGAAAGCCGAGGCATCATGGCCGAACGGATCGTCGAAATGGGCTCCTGGCACGCCATCCTGGGCTGCGCGGCGGTCGGCATGGGTGTCGCACTTCTGCCCCGCATCGTCGTCGAGACGATCCCTGATCGCGCCGCATTGCAAATCCATGATTTGCCCCCGAACAAGAACCGCGCCCGTACCCTGCTCGCATGGCGCAAGGGCATCACCTCGCCCAATGTCGAGGCCCTGGTTTCCCTCTATGAAGGCGGGACAGCCCCGACCCTGACGCCAAACGCCCGTCCCGGCTTGCAAAGCCGCGCCGGAGAGGACACAACATCGAGGCTGTGACTAAAGCCTCAGATCCCTTCATCCATCATCCGGTCCTGCGCGAGAGGATCGTCGAACCCGAAAAATCATCCTTCCGCACCTTCGAGCCTTCGGATCTCGACGAGGCGATGAGGGAGCTCGGCATGCCCGAGAACTGGCGTTATACGGACGAGCAGCGCGAAGCGCTACGCAAGGCAACGCTTGCCGGGCGGGAGGGCGAGGATCTCTGGGTCTTTGCCTATGGCTCGCTGATGTGGAACCCCGCTTTCCTCTTCGCGGAAGTCCGTCATGGCTGCATCGACGGTTATGCCCGTTCCTTTTGCCTCTACGATACGCGCGGCGGCAGGGGCACAAAGGAACAGCCAGGCCTGATGGCGGCGCTCGACAAGGGCGAACATTGCCATGGACTGGTCTTCCGCATCGCCGCCGATCTCGCCGAGGCAGAAAGCCGGATTCTGTTCAAGCGCGAGATGCTGATGGGCTCCTACGTGCCCGGCTTCGTCAGCTGCGATACCGGCCTTGGCAGCGTCGAGGCGCTGACCTTTGTGGCAAATCACGCAGCGCCGCATATTCGCACCGACATCCCGTACGCCGACAAGGTCCGCTTCATCGCCACTGGCACGGGCCGGCTCGGCTCCAGTCGGGAATATCTGGAAAACCTCGCCGATCAATTCGAGGCGTTGGGAATCGACGACCCGGAAGTATTCGGCCTGTTGAAGGATGTCCGCGCCTTTTCCGGGGCCGCCGACTGATGCCGCATCTCTACGCCATCGGCGATATCCATGGTCGCCGCGATCTGCTCGATCCGCTGCTCGACGCGATCGTCTGCGACGCAGGCGAGCACGGTGACGCGCCTCGCATCGTCTTTCTCGGCGATATCGTCGACCGGGGCCCGGAAAGCCGCCAGTCGCTAGACAGGGTGATCGCGACCCTGGAAGCCTTCCCGGGCTCCCGGCTGATCCTCGGTAATCACGAGGAATTCATGCTGCGTTTCATCGACGAGCCGGAGCGTCGCGACAGGATCGCGAAAACATGGTTTGCCAATGGCGGACTGGAAACGATCGCCTCATACGGTTTCGGAAAAAGCGACAACGTCGATGCCATCGCCGCGCGCATTGCCGAGGAGCGGGCTGCCCATATCGACGCCCTGCGCGCCGCCGACTGGATGGTCGAGACCGAACGCTACTGTTTCGTCCATGGCGGCGTCGATCCGATGCTGCCGCTTGCCGACCAGGATCCGGAGACAACACGATGGATCCGGCACGATTTTCTCGATTATTCCGACCCGCTGGAAAAGATCGTGATCCACGGCCATACCCCGACCGACGCGTCGCTGCCGGAAGTTCACGCCAACCGGATTGCCATCGACACTGGCGCCTTCCGGAGCGGACACCTCACCTGCGCCATTCTGGACGAGACAGGCGAAACCCCGCCGCGTTTCCTGGCGACCGACGATCACGGCTCCGAAATTGCTGTCACTGCCGTCGATCCGCTGAACTGGCCATAGGATCAGCTCACGGGCAAACGGGATGCAATAACCCGCCATGCGGCTTCCGCATGCCTGCCCTGCGCATTCTCCCTCTGCAAATTGGTGCGCTGCAGCATCATATTGCGGTCAAGCAAAGGAGAAAGAACAATGGCAAGAAACCGTTTTGCACAAACACTCGGCCGGATCGCGAACAGGATCCAGGGCCCTTCGCTGCGTCAGGTGGAAGAGGATTACCTCTCCAAGTCGGTCTCGATTTACGATCTTGAGCGCCGCATGCAGGAAATAGAGCGCGGCAAGTTCCGCAGCTTCTGATCTACGGACAGGCTGGCCCGCGAAAGACCTCCAGCGCGGGCCGCGCCTTCCCTCTTGCGTACACCACAAATCGTGGCAGGCTTGCCGCCATGTTGCGGTTCGCACTTCTTCTCATTCTTTTCATCCCCACCGTAGCAATCTCGGAGCCGCTCGATCGATTCGCGGGCCGCTATCGCGGCTGCGCAGTTTCCGGAGGGGAATGGGTCCCGATCGAAACCACGCTCGCCGTTTCGGGCAATCGCCTGTCCGGTTCCTACATCTTCATCGAATCCTCCGGCCGCAACGTGAACGGCACCATCATTTTCGAAAGCCATGACGGCGGCGACAGCGTCACGCTGCAGTGGCGCGACCTCTATGGCGAAGGCTCCGCTGCCTTCGACTTCACCGCGGATGGCTCTCGTTTCGACGGTTACTGGGCAGCTGAATCAAGCGAAAGTCGCTTCGACTGGAACGGGGTGCGCATCGGAAGCGGCCGGACCATACCGGACTGCCGAACCCCGATCAGCTGAGTGCAAATGCCGCGAACTGATCCGGAATTCTTAATTGCGCGTAAAGACAAACGGTGAGACGCTGCAAAGCGTCACGCAGACGTGAACGATTGTCGCTTGCGGGAACGACGCAAAAGATGGAGCGTCATCCCAGGGGTTCGTCAGGCGAAGGTTGTTGGATCGCGTCTGGCGTTGCCATAACGGACACCAGGCAAAGGAGATACCCGCCATGTCCAGCCGTTCCTCCCTGATTCTCGATCTGGCCAGGGTCATGATCAAGCAGGCGAAGATGCTCAAAGCCCAGGGGTTGTTCGCGGAAGCCCGCGCAATCGCCAGCCGTGCTATTGAGCTCAACCACGTCGGACATGCCTCCCAACGGCTTCAGCCGGTTCCGGTCCGTATAAAGCGCCGCTGACAAGTCCAGCCGCGCATTCCGTTGCGGCGTGCTACAAGTTTCGCGCAAGCATCGTATGGCTTGATCTTCTAATAGCCCGAAATGCCTCGGGTGAAGAGAAGAAGAACCATGATGGTCGAACAACAAAAGCTCGAGCGGATCGTCCTCGCGATCCATGATCAGGCAAGACTCCTTCGCCGCGCCGGCAAAACCGCCGAAGCAAGTGGGATGGAGCATCGGGCCGCCGAACTTCGCGCCCTTTGTGCCGCGCGCCTCTCATCCAATCTCGTGGAATTCAGCCGCCAGGCGGCCTGACAGCTGGCAGCCTGAAACTACGGAAATGCGTCAACGTCGTTAGGCGTCGTCTTCAAGCATTTCCTTGACCGTGGTCGCCAGCTGTTTCAGCGAGAACGGCTTCGGCAGGAAGCCGAATTTGGCGCCCTCCGGCAAGTTCTTCGCGAATGCGTCTTCGGCATAGCCGGAGACGAAGATGAATTTGATATCGGGATAGGTCTTGCGCAGTTCCGTCAGCAATGTCGGCCCATCCATCTCCGGCATCACGACATCGGAAACGACGATGTCGACCTTGCCGTCCAACTCCTCCAGCAGTTCCAGAGCCTCGACGCCGCTTGAAGCTTCGTGCACGGTATAACCACGCGATGTCAGCGCCCTGACGCCTCCCATGCGAACCGCATCCTCGTCTTCGACCAGCAGCACGGTTGCCGTCCCGGACAGATCCCGCTTCTTTTCAACCTCCGGGGTTTCCGCCTTTATGAGAGGCACGTTGTTTTCGGAAGCGACATGGCGCGGCAGGAAGATGCGGAAGGTCGTTCCCTTTCCAACTTCAGAGTCGGCATAAATGTAGCCGCCGGTCTGCTTGATGATGCCATAGACCATCGAAAGGCCGAGGCCGGTGCCCTTGCCGACCTCCTTGGTCGTGAAGAAGGGCTCGAAGATCTTTTGCAGCACGTCCGGCGCGATGCCCGTACCGCTGTCCTCGACCTCGATCATCACGTAATCGCCCGGCTCGAGGCCGCGATAATCGAACGCCTCGCAGTCGCGCGCGCCCATATTGGCTGTACGAATATGCAGATCGCCGCCTTCCGGCATCGCGTCGCGCGCATTGACCGCGAGATTCACGATCACCTGCTCGAACTGGCCAAGATCGGCCTTGACCGGCCACAGGTCGCGGCCATGCTCGACCTGCAAATTGATCGAATTGCCGACCAGTCGAGACAGCAACATGCGCAAATCCGCCAGCACATCGGTCAGCGCCAGCACTTCCGGGCGCAGCGTCTGCCGGCGGGAAAACGCCAGCAACTGACGCACCAGCGAGGCGGCGCGATTGGCGTTCTGCTTGATGTTCATGATGTCCGGGAAGGACGGATCGGACGGACGATGGCTGGTCAGCAGCAAGTCGGACGCCATGATAATTGCGGTCAGGACGTTGTTGAAGTCGTGCGCGATGCCACCCGCGAGTTGCCCGACCGCCTGCATCTTCTGGCTCTGCGCCATCTGCGCCTCGAGCGCCTTCTGCTCGGTCGTATCCATGGCGTAGACGATGGCGGCTTCCTCGGTCGCCGGACCGTCCGAATTGCCGCCATGTCCGGCGACTGCATTGACGAACACGCGCAGATGCCGCTCTTTTACGCCCGGATCGATCACCGTGTCGAACGGCTCGATCTTTGCCTGGTTCGCAGCGGCCGCAGCGAAAGCCTTGCGGAAACGGTCAATCGAGTCACCCTGGAGCAGCGTTTCGAACCGAACCTGGCCATCGGCGCCATCGACATCCGTGATCGTTCCGAACAGGTTCATGAAGGGCGCATTTGTGCGCAGGATTCGTCCGTCCTTGTCGAGCGCGGCTATCGCCATTGGCGTGGAGTTGAAAAACCGCGTGAAACGGATTTCCGACCGACGCAGATCGTCAACGGTCTCCGTACCTTCCGAGCGATTCAGAACGATCGTCCGCGTCGACTCGACTTGCCCGTCCTTCTCCGCATGGACCCTGTGAATGATCTGCACCGGAATGCTGACACCGTCTGCACGCATCAGTTCAAGATCAAGGGACGTGGTCCGAACCGTGCCGGCCTCGGCCCGCACTGCCTGGATCATCGCCATGCCATCGCTGGCGACGATATCGGATACCGCGACAGAACCGGGAACGAAGGTCGTCAGATCGATCCCCAGCCAGCCCGCAAGCGTCGCATTGACATAATGGACCCGGCCAGCGGCGTCGGCGGAAAAGAAGCCGACCGGCGCCTGGTCCAGATAGTCGATCGCCTTCTGCAATTCCAGGAAGGTCTGTTCCTGGTCGTCGCGCTCGGCGGTAATGTCGGCGAGCCGCCAAACCCGGAGCGGCGTACCGCGCTTCTTCGGATTCAGGAGACGAACCGACGCGCGATACCAGCGCGCGCCATCTTCGTTCTCGCTAAGTCCTTCCTGCAAACGGAATTCCTCGTCGGCCTCGAGGCCGCGAATCAGGCTGTTAGCCAGCCGGTAGACTGCATTGGCCGCATCGTCATGGCGCGAAAGCACCGAATCGGGCGCTTGCAGATCCTCCGCGCCGGTGGCGCCGATCATCTCGCCATAGGCTTTGTTGGAATAAACGATCGAGCCCTTCTCGTTGAGAATGCAGACACCGTCCGCCATCGCATCTGCATAGGCGCGGCCAACATCCTCCGCCTGGTCGGACCGGGCGAACTCGACGAATCCGATTGCAGAAGCAAACAGGTAGAACACCCCGACCATCGCAAGGAGTCCGAGCATCACCAGGAGGAATGTCTCGTTGAGATTTTCGCGATAGAAGAACAGGAAGATCGCGGCTCCAAGGGAGGCGACGCCGAGGATCAGCAGCCGGACCGCAGCGCTCGGCCGGTTTCCCATGTCGCCAAGCGCCCTGTATTCATTCGCCATGGCGGATTTTCCGGCTTTGCCCATTTCCCTCAAGTCGCCGCATTGCCGCGTGATGATGGTTTGAATCACAAACAAACCCGGGGTGAAAGCCCTGCAGTGGAAATTTGTCATTCCGCTTCGGCGTTGCTAACACCTTCGATGTGAAAGACCCGGGAATCATTCGGGACAGGGAAGAGGACAATCATGAACGGATGGCTGACGCAGTTGTTCGGCGAGCAAGGCGCGACCTGGACGCTCTACATTCTGGGCGGAGCCGCAATCCTTGTCCTGGCCTGGGTGGCGTGGTTCTGGAACCGCCGCGTCGCCGGAGGCGTCTTCGTCGAGGGCGGACGCAACCGCAAGCACCGCCTTGCCGTGGTTGACGCTACTGCTGTCGACAGCAGCCGGCGCATCGTTCTGGTGCGACGCGACGATATCGAGCATCTCGTGATGATCGGCGGACAGAACGATTTCGTCATCGAAAGCAATATCGAGAGCACGCCTGCCGAAACAGCCCAGCGCGGCCAGCCCCGCGACCGTCGCGGTCGAGAAGCGCAGGCCGCGTCTCAGGGCCGCCGCCCGCTGCGTCGGGAGCCAACTCCCGCCCCGGCAAAGCCTGCTGCCCGCGACGAGGCCCCGCGTCCCACCGCTCCGGCCCCTACACCTCCGCCGCAACCGGCCGGCCGCGAAACGGCCGCGCCTGAGGCACATCCCGCAACAGCGCCGATCGCGGCTGCTTCAGTCGCGGCGACGCCCGCCTTTTTGCGCCGTGTTCCTGAACCGGCGCCCGCCCTGCCGCAGTCCGAGCGCCCATCCCCTGCAATGCAGCCGACGGTTGAGCCCCTGCGCCCGGCAGCGCCTGAACGCGCGGAACCGGCCTTCTACGCCGAGGGAAGCGCCGTCGCGGCGCAACGGACAGAGCCTTTCGTTGAGCGCAATGAGCCGCTGGTTCAGGCACCGGAACCGCCGCAACCCCAGGCTGAGCCGGAACCGCTCCACCTGCGTGAAGAAGTGCCCTTGCAGGTCGCGGTACAAGAGTCCCGGCCGCCGCAACCCGGAGAACCGGTGAGAGCCGAAGCTACGGAACCGGTCGAGCGGGAGGAGGAGCAGGATGCGGTCGCGGAAGAAGCGTTCACGGCCCTCTTCGCGCGCGGTCAGGGAAACGGATCGACCTTCGCGGAACGGTTCATGTTTCACACCGCCAAAGCCGCCGAGGAACCGGTGACGGAGCAGGCACAGGAACCGGCGGCGGCGGTCGCTCCACCTGAACCGGCTGCCGCGTTCCACGAGCCGGAGCCCATCGAAATCGAGACCGACGAACAATCCTCAGGCACATTGACCGCGGAACACGCGCCCGAAGATCAGCAGCACGCCGAAGAGATGGAAGCAGCGGTCGAAACCGCGATTGCACAGGAGATGGAGCCCATCGCAGAGGTTGAGGAAACCACGCCGGAAACCTCCGAAACGGTTGACGGTGAAGGTGACCCGGAGACCGCAGCGCAACAGGCTCCGGACAATGACGACGCAGAACGGCCGTCGGATACCCTTGAAGACGAAATGCATCGGCTTCTCGCTCAGTTGACGACCGGCAAGCGCTGAAACGCAAAAAGGCGGGCCAAAGCCCGCCTTTAATGAACTTCTGGGTGACACGTCTCGCTCAGTCGTCGCGATAGACCTTCTCGCGACGCTCGTGACGTTCCTGCGCCTCCAGCGACAAGGTCGCGATCGGGCGGGCATCGAGGCGCTTTACGCCGATCGGTTCGCCGGTCTCCTCGCAATAGCCATAGGTGCCTTCATCGATCCGCTGCAGTGCAAGATCGATCTTGTTGATGAGCTTGCGCTGCCGGTCACGCGCCCGCAACTCGATCGCCCGGTCCGTTTCCGAGGACGCACGGTCCGCGAGATCGGGGTGATTTGAGCTGTAGGACTGCATGTGGTCGAGCGTCTCGCGCGCCTCGCGCAGGATATCGTTCTTCCAGGACAACAGTTTTTTTCGGAAATAGGCCCGCTGCCTATCATTCATGAAGGGCTCGTCTTCGGCCGGTATATAGTTATCAGGAACGTCTTTCGGTGCCACTGAATCACTCCCAGCATGGTGCCTGTGGGCGCTCTATAATCACCTTGGGGAAAAGCGGCAAGCCAACTTTATCTCTATTCGCAACGAAGTGATCAAACCGTTGAAATCGCAGAAGATGCGAATGCGAACCGATTGCGCGAAAATGGGCGGCATTGCCGTTGTCCGGGGCTTCGCCGACCTTCCACAAATGTATAATTTGCGCTCACCGGCGCGGCGGGGTAATCGCTTCGCATCGTGCTTCTCGGGAGTTACCAATTGAGCCGACTTTTCTTGTTTCGCCATGGGAAAGCCGCTTGGGCGCAACCCGGAATGCGCGACTTCGATCGCAAGCTGGATGAAAGCGGCGTCGAGGAAGCGATCGGTATGGGCCGATTGATGGCGAAACATCAGCTGGTTCCCGACATTGTCATTTGCTCCACCGCCGTCCGCGCCGTCGAGACCCTGGACGCGCTCAATACCGCGCTGCACCTGGAAAACGTCGTCCGCTACGAGCAGAACCTCTATGCGACCGACGCACCCGGCTATCTCGATATCGCCGCGGCGGCGGCGACCGATGGCGACGTTATGCTGGTCGGCCATAATCCCATGCTCGAGGATGCTGCCCTGGCCTTGGCGCAGGATGGCACGGAAGACGCCTTGGACGCGCTGCATATGGGGTTTCGGACCGCAGCATTGGCCGTCATTCGCTTCGATGGCCCCTCCTCCGACTTCGCCACCAAGACCGGCTTTCTGGAACACTATCTGACCCCCGCGGACGCCTGACGCGAAGACCGCCCTTTTGCGCAGGCCCGATCAATACCTATATCGGAACGGGAACAGACGGCGCGGGACAGGAACAACGTGGCAAGACTGGTATCGCTCGGCGATGAAGCCCTCATCGCCCTCGACACGATCGCCGGCAGGGCGGCCGGCGTCTTCGCGCCGAATTTGCGCATCGGAGTCACTGGCCTGTCGCGCGCTGGCAAGACCGTTTTCATTACCGCGCTGGTTCACAACCTGATCCATGGCGGCCGCCTGCCCCTCTTCGACCTCGCCCATTCCAAAAGGCTTTCGAAAGCCTATCTGGAGCCGCAACCCGACGACGGCGTGCCCCGTTTTGCCTATGAGAGCCATGTCCGCGACCTCGTGGAGAACCGCATCTGGCCTGACTCGACTCGCGCCATCTCGGAACTGCGCCTGACGGTCGAGTACGAGCCTTCGGATGGCTGGAACCGGTTCCTCGCCCGCAACCGCCTGCATATCGATATTGTCGACTACCCCGGCGAATGGCTGCTCGATTTGCCATTGCTGGCGAAGAGCTATACGGAGTTCTCCGCCGAGGCGATGGAACTCGCCAGCGCCGGCAGCCGCGCGGACCTGTCGAAGGATTTCTTCGCTCTGGCCAACGGCATCGATCCCAATTCGTCTGCCGACGAGACCATCGCTCAGGATCTTGCAGAGGCCTACAAGCATTACATGCTCGCCTGCCGCGACGACGGTCTCGCCTTGTCGACACTGCCGCCCGGCCGTTTTCTGATGCCCGGCGATCTCGACGGATCGCCCGCCCTCACCTTCGCACCAATGCCCAACCTCGTTGAGAACCCGGCGAAAGGCTCGATGCAGGCGATGATGGAAAGGCGTTTCGAATCCTACAAGGCGCTTGTCGTCAAACCGTTCTTTCGCAATCACGTCGCCCGGCTCGACCGGCAGATCGTGCTGATCGACCCCATGCAAGCCATGAATGCCGGTGAGGAAGCTGTGCGCGACCTCGAACGGGCGCTGGGCGACATCCTTTCCTGCTTCCGTCCGGGCGGATCGAATTTCCTGACCGGTCTGTGGCAGCGGACCATCGACCGCATCCTCGTGGCGGCGACCAAAGCCGACCACCTCCACCACGAAGATCATGCGAGGATGGAGACGATCGTACGCCGCCTCGTACAACGCTCGATCGAAAAAGCGGGTCTGCGCGGCGCACGGGTCGAATCGCTCGCGCTCGCGGCCGTGCGCGCTACGCGAGAAGCGTCGGTGAAAGAGGGTAACGACCGGTTGCCCGTGATCGTCGGAACGCCGCTCTCCGGCGAAACCATCGGCGGGGACAGCTTCGACGGCGAAACAGAAACAGCCATATTTCCCGGAGACTTGCCGGACAATCCGGATTCGATCTTTGAAGAACCGCCAACGCCGGACGCCGCCAACCGGTTCGTTCGATTCCGTCCGCCGCGCCTCGAACGCGCCGCTGACGGCACAACATTGTCGCTGCCGCATATCCGCCTCGACAAGGCCCTGCAATTTTTGATCGGAGACCGCGTTTCATGAGCGACGATCCGACCCGCCGCAGACCGCGCGCCTTTTCCATCGAACCGGAGGCCTCGACCGCGGAGCAAGCTCCCCGGCAGGAGACCGCGCGGCGCAAACCGCGCGCCATCGCCCCCGGTCCGGCTCTGGAAATGGAAGCGGAAGACTATTTCGAGCGCGAGGAACTGACTGCTGACCGCGCCGTCATCGCGGAGGTGGAGCGACAAAGGCGCGGCCTGTCGCTCTCGTCGCTGGCATTCGGCGCGGCGGGGCTGTTCGTCAGCCTCGCACTCGGCTTGTGGATCGATTCGGTCGTCCGGGCCCTTTTCGATCGCAATGAATGGCTGGGCTGGCTGGCGCTCGGCGTCGCAGCGCTTCTCGTCATTGCCGTTATCCTGATCGTTCTGCGCGAAATCGCCGCGATCCTGCGGCTGCGCTCCATCGACCATATCCGCGCCGAACTGGCCGAAGCGCTGGCGAGCACGGATGACAGGCAATTGCAGAGCGCCACGCGCAAACTCCTTCATCACATGGCCTCTAACCCGAAAAGTTCGGCGGGTCGTGCAGTACTGGCGAAACAGGAAGGCGAAATCGTCGACGCCGCCGATTACTATGCGCTCGCCGAACGTGAACTGTTCCGGTCCCTCGATCGCGATGCGTCCATACTCGTGATGGGCGCTTCGAAACGCGTCTCGGTCGTCACCGCGATCAGCCCACGCGCCTTCATGGACATACTGTATGTGCTCTATGAGAATTTCCGCCTGGTGCGCCGCCTTGCCGAACTCTATGGCGGACGCACAGGCACATTCGGCAATCTGGGCCTCTTGAGAAAAGTCCTCGGCCATTTGGCGATAACCGGTGTGGCGAGCGTTGGCGACGGCCTTGTTCAGCAGGTGATTGGCCACGGCGTCGCGTCGCATCTTTCGGCCCGATTCGGAGAAGGCGTACTCAACGGCCTGATGACCGCCCGCGTCGGCCTCGCCGCGATGGAGGTTTGCCGCCCTGCCCCCTTCCATGCGGTGCAGCGCCCCAAATTGTCGGCGATTCTGGCGACGCTGACCGCATCCAGGGACACCGCCGAGAATACGCCGTCCGACGCAACGTAACATTTCGTGAGCGCGTGTATGCGTGCTATGGCGCGATTTACAAAGTATGTGTTAACCATTCCGGCCAATGATGCGCTGACACCGCTCAGCCGACCACGAAAGCCGCTTTGCCATGATTTTACGTTCGATGGCCGTTTCCGCCCTTGCGTTGATGCCCGTTGCCGCAACGGTTGCTCCCGCTGACGCAAACGATCGCGAGACCCGTTTCTTCTCCCAGATCGAGGGTAAATGGCGCGGCCCCGGCGAGATCGTCGCGGGCAAGTACAAGGGCACGAAATTCACCTGCGAATTTTTTGGCGAGACGCCGTCGAACAAGCTCGGCATGACGCTCGACGGCGGCTGCCGCGTCGGCCTCTTCTCTCAGAAGATGAAGGCGACTGTAAAGCGCGGCGGACGCGGCTATACGGGTCAGTTCCTCGACGGCGCCGACGGCGAAGGCCTCGACGTTATCGCTGGCTCCGTGACGCCCTCGCGCGCCGTGTTGACCCTGAAGCGCAAGCAACTCGACGGCGCCATGCTCGCTCGCCTTGCATCGAAAAACCAGCTCAACATCACGGTCTCGGTAACTGTCGGGGAAACGCTCGTTCCGGTGATCGGCATGAAACTCGACCGTGTTAACTCGCTCGCCGAGAATCGCTGACCGGCGTCACGCCGACAAGACCGCATCCGAAAGCTGCAGGCCTTCCTCCGCGAAGATTTCAGAATAAGAGCGAATCGTTCGGCCGGCGAGCATGACGTCGCCGGCGATATCGGCCAGCGGCACCATCACGAAGGCGCGCTCGGCCATGCGCGGATGCGGAATAGTCAGATTGTCGAGTTCGACCGTACCGTCACCATAAAGAAGAATGTCGATATCGAGCGTGCGCGGCCCCCAGCGCGTGTCCCGCACCCGACCGAGATCGCGTTCGGTCCGAAGCACAAGATCGAGAAGCTCCGGTGCGCTCAACTCCGTTTCGATTTCCGCACAGGCATTGAGAAACCAGTCCTGCTCGACAGGCCCCCATGGCGGTGTCCGGAACACCCGTGACACGGCGACGACCTTGCAGGACGGGTCTTCACTAAGACGGTTGATAGCGGCCTGCATTGAGGCGGCGACATCTCCGACATTGCCGCCAAGCCCGAGATAGGCTGTGACGCGATCAGCCATTTGAGCGGGCGTCGTGAACCACGCGGACCTCGACATAATCGAGTACGCCCGGAACCGGCGCATTCGGTTTGCGCACCGTAATGTCCGCCTTGCTGATCTGCGGAAAACGCCGGCACAACGCCTTGGCGATTTCCAGCGCGATCGCCTCGATCAGGAAACGGCGCTCGCCGGTGACGATCCGCTCGATCTCGAGGAAAGCAACGCCATAATCGACTGTGCCTTCAATGTCGTCCTTTTCCAGTGCGTCGCCCGGATCGACATCCAGCATAGCGTCGACATAGAAACGCTGTCCGAGAAATTCTTCCTGGTCGAAAACGCCGTGTCGCGCGAAGAACGCGCAATTCATCATGCGGATCTGGTACATCGGGGGTCGGTATCCTTGATTTCAGCCCGTTATGTCGTTCCGTTCGGCGATCATAGCATCTGCGATCGCCATTGCATCGCGATTGACGGCGACATTGTGCACCCGGAATACGGCAGCGCCGGCTGCTCGCAAAAGCGCCGTCGTCGCCGAAGTGCCGATATCGCGGTCAGCGGCTTCCCGCCCTGTCGCATGACCGATGAACCGCTTCCGGCTCGTGCCGACCAGCAGCGGATAGCCCAACTTATGGAGCGCCTCGAACCGCGCCATCAGGGCGAAGTTCTCCCCCGCGTCCTTGGCGAAACCGAAGCCCGGATCGAGAACGATCTGTGCATCCCTGACGCCTGCCCTTGCGGCGATTTCCAGAGATGTCTCCAGAAAGGCGAATTGATCGGCGATGACGTCGGCCAGTTTCTCGCGCTCGCGGCCCGTATGCATGATGCAGAGCCCTGCGCCTGTCGATGCGGCAACATTGGCGATATCCGGCTCGCGCTGCAGGCCCCACACATCATTGACGATATGTGCGCCCGCCTCCACCGCCTTCGCGGCGGTGTCGGCGCGATAGGTATCGACGGACAAAATAGTCTCCGGCAGCGCATCGAGCATGCCGCGCATGGCCGGCAGGACACGCCCCTGCTCGGTCGCGGCATCGACCGGATCCCCGCCCGGCCGCGTGCTTTCGCCGCCGATATCCAGGATCGCGGCCCCGTCGGCGGCTATCGCCCTGCCCCGCTCAACCGCCAGCTCGACCGATGTCAGCTGTCCGCCATCGGAAAAACTGTCCGGCGTAACATTGAGAACGCCCATCAGGACGCCCCTCGCGCCGAGTGCGAGATCGCGCCCATGCGCGAGCCGCCATCGACGTTCGACGAAAACGTCGGTTTCAAATTCGATCATTGGGCTGTCTGACTGTTCAGCAGGCGTTTAGGCCTGCTGTTCAGGGACATGGACGACAAGGCCGTCGAACTCGTCGGTCATCTTGATCTGGCAGGACAGGCGCGACACCGGCTTCGGCTCGAATGCGAAATCGAGCATGTCTTCTTCCATCACTTCCGGCTTGCCGACTTTTTCGGTCCATGCCTCGTCCACATAAACATGGCATGTCGCACACGCGCAGGCGCCGCCGCACTCGGCCTCGATGCCCGGCACGCCGTTCTTGACCGCGTTTTCCATCACGGTCGAACCGCTTTCGGCATCAATTTCAAATCGGGTGCCGTCAAAGGCGACGACGGTCAGCTTCGGCATTATCATGCTCTCCGGTAGGATGTGCGGGCGACCGGGCCGGTCAGCCGCGAATTAACCGGAAGACCGGCAAAGTCAACCTGCCGGCGCCGCGAAAGCAGCCAAATCGGTACAAATGCGGCGAAAAACCGCCCCCGCCGGCCGGGTGGCCGGATCATTGGAACCGGTGTGCGAAAACAGCTTGCCGGCACGGGAAAAGCGCGCGCGGAAGCAGCCTGTCCCGGATCGAGGCTGGCTAGCGCAGCAGCGAGGCGATGTAGTCGCGGACGGTCCCGACTTCGCGAAGCAGCGCCGTGACGGGGGCCGGATTGTCCGGCTCCGTCTCGATTTGCAACGCATGATCGGCCAGACCGAACGCGCCGATGGCCCGCGCCGCACCCTTCAGCGTGTGCGCCTGTCGCTTGCGCTGCTCGTTGTCGGTCAGCGTGCGCAGATCGTCGCCGAGCATGGCTGCCTGCTTGGCGAAGAGCCGAAGCACCTCCTCCTCGAGCGCGCGATCGCCACCCGTCTGACGGGAGAGAAAAACGAGATCCACCGGCCTGTGGTCGCCCCGCAATTCGCAGGGGTTGTCCGGTGGGGCGAAGATCGGAGCTGTGTTCATATCCATCCGTTCCCCAATTGACCCGCCGTCATGATGTCATCCAAAGATGGCCGGGAAGTTAACTTCCAGCTTCCCCTTATCCACAGTCCCGGAGACAATTCTTAACGCATCATGTTGCGTTAACTTTATATTTAAACTTTTGCGGATTGCGGCAATCGCGAGTTCCAATTGCAAAACTGTCCCGTTACGATACGCCCATACGAGGCCGCATCACCATAGTTGCGCCCTCTTTTGGTGTGAGGGACGGGAATCCCGGATTTAACGACCGACGGCAAACGTCGGCTGTATTCTTGAGTGAGGCGCCATATGGCTGTGAATAAGAACGCTGCGAACCTTGATCGCGACATGGAAGCGGCGCTTGAAGAGGCACTGGAAGCGGGACTCGGCGACGATATAGAACTCGATGACGAGTTGTCGCTCGACGATTTCGAGAACCAGGTCCGCGCCGCGGCCGACGAACTCGCCGAGGAAAGCAAGGAATCTCCGGGGAAGTCCGCGAAAGCGGCCAAGGCCGACAGCAGCAAGGATGTCCGCAAGGAACCCGAGCCGCGCAAACAGCAGGCCCGCGCAGCCGCGCCGAAGCCGGCCGCACCGGCGAAGAAGCCCGCGGCCAGCGAGCCTAAGCGCCTCGTATCCTTCAGCCCCGCCAATGACGACGATACGCGCCGTGACTACGCGGCGATCATTTCGCGCCTGCAGCGCGGGCAGACCGGCGGCCTGCCGATCGGTGCGATCGCGGCCAGCGTGGCATGGGTCATCGCCGGCTTGCTCCTCGCCCAGATCACCTATGACAGAGGCATTGCGGCGATCCTGACGCCAAGCGGCCTGCGCGACACGCCCGGCGCAGTTGCGCTGTTGGTCAGCATCATCGTGCCCGTCTTCGCCTTCTTTGCGATCGCGGCTCTGATCCGCCGCAGCAACGAGATGCGCACAACCGCGCATTCGATGAGCGAAATCGCCCTCCGCCTCGCGGAACCGGAGAACCTCGCCCAGGAACGCATCGTCACGGTCGGCCAGGCCGTGCGCCGCGAAGTCTCCGCCATGGGAGAAGGCATCGAGCGCACCATCGCTCGCGCAAGCGAGCTGGAAGCTCTGATGCAGTCGGAGGTTTCCGAACTCGAACGCGCTTACTCCGATAACGAGGCGCGCGTCCGCGCCCTCCTCACCGATCTTGGTAACGAGCGCGAAGGCATCGTCACTCACGCCGAACGTCTGCGGGCCTCGATCGCCGGCGCACACGAGCAGCTGCGTGACGAACTCACCGGTTCGGCCGATTTCATCCGCGATAACGTCCGCAATGCCTCAACGCAGTTGACCATGTCGCTGAACGAGGCCGGCCAGTCGCTGATCGGCCGCATGGAGCAGTCCTCCAAGGCGGTGAACGACACGATCGCGTCGCGCCTCGACGAGGTTTCCAACCGCATCTCCAATTCCGGCGAAGCCTTCGCCAGCCTGATCGATATGCGCATCGCCAACCTTAGCGAACAGACCGACGAAGCGAGCCGCCGTCTGGCCGAGTCGCTCGAGTCGCGCGCGACGAATCTGGTTTCGATGCTGACCGAGACGACCGGCAGCATGACCGGCGAGTTCGACCAGCGCATGGCGAGCCTGGAGGAAACCTTCAGTTCTCGCGGCAAGCATCTGCTGGAAGACTTCGAAACGCGCGTCCACGCGATCAACCACGGCACAGAGAAGCTCAATTCCGCGCTCGACGCCCGTGCCCGTCAGATCAACGAAACACTGCTTGAGCGCACCCGCGCGATTGCGGAAACCTATGCGCATGGCAATGCCCAGGCCGGTGTGATCGCCGACAAGGCGCGCCAGGCTTTCGCCGAACAGACCAACGCGATGGAAACCTCGCTTTCCGCGATCCTGGACGAGAAGTCGGCCGCTTTCACCGCCAAGCTGACCTCGATCTCCGATGGAACGGCTGAGGCGATCTCGGCGAAAACGGGCGATTTCCTCACCCGTCTCGACGAGAAGACCACCGCGATCTACGGCGCCGTCGGTCACACGGCCGACAGACTCTCGGCCGCAGTCGATCAGGAAACCGGACGCATCAACGAGGCGCTCGACAGCCGCACCCGCGCGCTCACGGACGAACTCGGCCGCAAGGTCGACGAATTCGGTACGACGCTTGACTCCCGCTCCGACGAGTTCGCCCGGACGGCAACCCAGTTCGGACAGGCGTTCGACGCGCAGGCGGAACTGCTTATCGACCGCGTCGGCGGCTACTCGTCGCAGCTCACGAGCGCGCTGGACGAGAAGGCTCAGATGCTCAACTCCAGCGCATCCACCTTCCGCGAATCCATCGAGGCGCAGGTGGAATCTGTCGCCGCAAGGCTGCATGAACGCGCTGCCGAGTTCGAAGCGAATACCAGCCGCTTCGACCAGAACATCGTCAGCCTGACCGACAATCTGAACAACCGCCTGATGGAAGGCTCGGCACAGTTCGAGGCGAATGCCGCCCAACTGAACCAGAATATCGGTTCGCTGACGGAAAACCTCTCGGAGCGTCTGCACCAGCATTCCGCACTGTTCGAGGAACAGTCCTCGTCCTTTGGCGACCGCATCGGCACGCTGGCCGACCGGCTCGGCGAGCATTTGTCGCAAAACTCTGGACAGCTCGCCGCCACACTGGAAGAAAAGACGGCCTATCTGGATACGACGCTCAGCGAGCGCACAAAGTTCCTCGAGGCCACCCTCACCGAACGCACGAACTTCCTCGACTCCTCGATCGGCGACAAGACGGCCTTCTTCGACTCCACGCTCGAGGAAAAGACCCAGCGCCTATCGGAATCGCTCATCCAGCGCTCGACCGCGCTTGTGGAGGACATCTCCGCCGCGAGCACCGCGCTGGAGAATGCGATGGGCGAAAGCAATGCGCGCCTCGAAGCCCTTCTCAGCGACAAGGCCGGCGGATTGCAGTCCGCGATCGAGGAGCGCACCAACTCCGCCATCGTCGCGCTGTCGCGCAGCACCGAAGCGCTGGAGAGCCTCTTCGACCAAAACACGGGCATCATCGACGAGCGCGCGGAAACGATGCGCAAGGCGCTGTCCCTCGGCATCGAGAATGTGCGCAAGACGCTGGAAGACAGCGCCGGCCTCGTCGCACGCACGCTGCGTGACAGCGTCGCCGTTGCCCGCGTCGAGTTGGAAGAAGAAGCCACCCATGTCGGGGAGACGATCAACACGCATGGCAAGGACTTCTCCGCGAAACTGGCGGAGCAGCTGGCTGCCAACCAGCAGCGTATCGCCGAGGAACTCGCGACCAACGAGAAGCGCCTCGCCGATCAGGCCGAGCTCATCCGCAGCCAGGCCGAGGAAATGCTGGCCTCCTTCGAATCCCGCGCCAACGCGGCGACCAGCAATGTCGGCGGTTCGACCGAAGCGGCCATCGACGCCTTTGTCGAGCGCACGAGTGAGCTGTCGACCCTGCTATCCTCGCACACGCAGAGCCTGGAAGACCTCATCGAGAACTCGACGCGTCCGCTGCTGGAGCGTCTCACCGACGACGGCAGCAAGCTGGCAGAACAGCTCGAACACGCAACCACAGCGGCAACCGAGCGCCTCAAGGCTGAGAACACGGCCCTCATCACGGCCATCGCCCGCCGTACCGCAGACACTGTCTCGGCGGTCGAGGAAGCCCAGAGCGGCCTGACCGAAAGCGTCGACGACCTGATCAACCGCCTGTCCGCGTCGAACACGACGCTTGGCCAGCTGATCAGCGACGCCAAGAACAATCTTGGCCAGATCGACGAAAAGCTGCTCGAAACCACCTCGAACTTCGCTGACAAGGCGCACCGCGCCGCCGACTCGATCGCCAATTCCGTCAGCGTTCTCGACGGCAACATGGTCAAGCTCGGCGATGTCTCCAACAAGACGCTTGAGGAAGTCGCCTCCATCGCCGCTCGCTTCGAGGAGCATGGCAAGGTGCTTTCGACGGCATCGGATCTCCTCAACGAGGCAAAGACCGGCGTATCCGACAAGCTCGAAGAGCGCCACAGCGCGCTGGAGACCCTGTCAAGCGGGCTCGTCTCGAAATCGGAAGAGATCGAGAAGCTCATGCGTTCCTTCGAGTCGATCGCGACCGAAGCGTTCAGCCAGGTCGAGGAGCGTACCCGCAAATCGGCGGACGAACTGTCGAATCGCCTGCGCGAAGCGGCGCAGGAGGCCGAGGGAACCGCGCGTTCTTCTTCCGCGGCGATTTCCGAGAATGTCAGCGACATCGTCAATTCCGCGCTCAAGCGCTTCGAGGAAGCAACCGGCGAGATGCGCCGCGTCGCCTCCGACATGAGCAAGGAGCTCAATCAGACCCGCGAAGAAGTGCGCAAGGGCATTTTCGAGCTTCCTGAAGAAACCCGCGAATCGACCGGCGCAATGCGCCGCGCCGTCTCCGAGCAGATCAGCGCCCTGAAGGAACTCTCCCGCATTGTCGAAAGCTCCGGACGCGCCTTCGATATCGGCGGCGAGCGTCGTGCGGCGAAGCGCCCTTCCACGCCTGAGACCGCTCCGGTCAGCCCCACGGCTCCGGCAAGCACCGCGCCCGCACCTGCTCCGGCCCGCGAAGCGGCCGCCACAGCCGCAGCTACTGTCGCCGCGCCTGCTCCGCAGCAGCCGGCCGCTCCGCAGCGCCAGCAGCCCGCGACAGCCAAAGCGCAAGCGCCGAGCCAGGTTCCTTCACAGCCGGCACTACGCGGCAGCCTCGGCGCCAATCCCGGCACGATGGCGGCACCCGCCCGCACAGCCCCGCAGGCCGAAGAAGCCAAGCCGGAAGGTCAGTCGGGTGGTTGGGTCAGTGATCTACTGCGCCGCGCCTCCAAGGAAGACGAGCCGGCTCCCCGCGCGCCGCAACGCGTCGACCAGCCGCGAGAGCCGCTACATGCGGTCGAATCCCTCAACTCGCTGTCGGTGGACATCGCCCGCGCGATCGATCACGACGCCGCAATCGAATTGTGGGACCGCTACCGCAAGGGCGAGCGTAATGTATTCACCCGTCGGCTCTACACGCTGAAGGGCCAGCAGACCTTCGACGAGATCAAGCGCAAATATGACAACGACTCCACGTTCCGCGCCTCTGTGGACCGCTACGTCAGCGATTTCGAAAAGCTGCTGCGCGACATCGCCAAAAACGACCGCGACAACATCATGACGCAGACCTACCTCTCCTCGGATACCGGCAAGGTTTACACCATGCTGGCCCATGCGGCAGGCAAGCTGAAATAGTCGCCGCTGTCAGATTGCGACAAGTTGAAACCGCCGGATCCGAAAGGCCCGGCGGTTTTTTCATGGCCGTTTGAGAAGAATCAGAGCCGGGCTGTGGCCCAGGAAACGATGTCGCGCGCGACATTTTCGAAGGCCGCGTCGATAGCAGCAACAAGGGCCGCATTGTCGGAGCCGGCCGCCACGGCACGCTCCTCGAAAACACGCTCGCTCGCCACGACGCCATTGCGGTCGTTGAGGATCTTCACCGCGATGGCGACATGCGCCGTATTGCTCGGCGCCTCGATCCCGAACGAGCGGATTTCCGTTACGATCTGGTAGTCGATCGCCAGTCCCTGCCCCGGCAGTCCAACACCAGTGAAACGATCGGAATTCTGAAAGGCCTGCGCCAGGCGCATCTGGACAACACGCGGAAGCCGGTCGCTCCACTGCGACTTGCCGAGATATTGGATGGTCAGCGGATCGGTCTGCACGACGATGTTCTGCGAATCGAGCGCCTTCAGCGCCTGCGGCTCGGCAATCAGGACCTGCGTGCCACGGCGAACTGGCCGTGTGTCACTGATTCTCGGCACGCCGAGTTCATAGGTGTCATCGGTCGGCATCATGCCGCCGATTGCCCCGCAACCAACCAGCGAAAGCGGCAAAACGGCGATTTGTGCGGCGCGCAGGAGTTTCATATTTTCTCGCCAAACCCGGAACTGCATTCGCAAAACAACCGGCGTCCCAATTCCCTAACGGTCTCGTTTTCATAGCGTTCCGTCACTGGTGTCAACGCCTCTGCCGGCCGTTATAGGTTTTCACGTCACCTTCTCCGCCGAATATCAGGCGTTGCGGATTGCGCTCCAGATCCGTGATCGCACGTTCAATGCGATTGACCGAGCGCCGCGTCTCGTTGATGAGCGCCGTCGCATCCGCAAGGCCGCGGTCCGAGAAACGCTCCAGCCCGTCCGAGACCGTGTTGATCCGCGCATTCAGAGTCTCGGCTGTCTTGCGGAAGGCTTCCAGCGTCTTGCGTGTCTCGGCCATCAGCGACTCGCCCTCGTCCGAGCCAAGCAAGCCGTCCGCCTTGGCGAGAATGCCGTCGATACGCACCGATGCCGCGTTGAGCCTTTCTGCGAGCTGCTGCGTGTTGCTGATGATACCCTGGATATCCTCACCACGCTCGCCGAGGCCTTGAGTGAGCTTCTCCACCTCGGCCAGCGACGCCTGGGCCGACTTTCCCGCATTCGCGATGTCCTCGACGGCTGCAGTGATCTGCTCCGGCGGAACAGCATCCAGCACCTTGTCGAGACGGTCGAACGTATCGCCCAGTCGCCCGCCGATGCCTTGCAGGTCAGTCGCGACGGACTGGACCTTGCCGACGACGTCCTCGAACTGGTTCGAAACCTTGTTCAGATTGCCTGTGAACCCGTCGACATTGTCGACGATGGAGGCGACTTTGTCGGGATCGACCGCCTTGAGCAGGCCTTCAATGCTCTTCAGCGCCGTATCCAGCTTGCCGGACACGTCGGCCAACGCCTGCCCGACGCCGCCAACACCTTCGAGGAAATTGTCGATCTGATCGGAATTCTTCGCCAGCGCATCGCTGAAGGTCGCGGCATTCTCCAGCGTCGTGTTGAGCGGCTCGCGGATGTCGTCAACGGCGGTCTCAAGCGTACTGAGAATGCGGTCGGCCCGGTTGAAGATATCCTGCGCGGTGGCAAGCAGGTCATTGATAGACGACGGGTCGGCCTTGACCGTCGGTATCTTGCCTTGCTGCTCGGCCAGATCGAAAATGCTGGGCTCGTTCGGATCACCGCCCTGAAATTCGATAAAAGCAATGCCGGTGAGGCCCGTGGAGCCGAGTTGCGCCTTGGTGGATCGCGAAATCGGCAGATCGCCGCTGACGACGGTCCGCGCGATGACGAGCCGCGGGTTGGCCTCATCGAAGCTCAGACCGGTGACCTTGCCGACATCGATACCGTTGAATTTCACGAGGCTGCCAACACCAAGCCCCGTCACCGAACCCTCGATGACGACATCGAGGCGCGACGTCTGGCCGCCCGTATCGACACGCGCAACCCAGTAGACGATCGCGAAACCCGCGAGGAAGACGAGGAGCGTGAAAGCGCCGACGGTAACGTAATTGGCTTTGGTTTCCATCGATCAGCCCCCTGCCCCGGCCGCGGTATTTTGATCGGGCATAACAATCTGCCGGGCCCTTTTGCCACGGAAATAGGACTTGACCCACGGGTCCTCGTTTTTCAGCATGTCTTTGATCGTGCCCACAACCAGTACCCTTTTCTCGCCCAGCACCGCTATCCGGTCCGCGACCGTAAACAGGCTGTCGAGATCATGCGTCACCATATAGACGGTCAAACCCAGCGTGTCGCGCAGCTTGGCTATCAGTTCATCGAATTCCGCCGCGCCGATCGGGTCCAATCCGGACGTCGGCTCGTCGAGGAAGACGATATCCGGATCGAGCGCCAGCGCCCGCGCCAGCGCCGCCCGCTTGATCATACCGCCGGACAGTTCCGAGGGGTATTTTTTCGCCGCATTGGGCGACAGTCCGACCAGCTCCATCTTCAAAAGCGCAAGTTCGTCCATCAGTGTTTTCGGCAAGGACAGATATTCGCGCATCGGAACCTGGATGTTCTCCAGCACGGTCAGGGATGAAAACAGCGCGCCGTGCTGGAACAGCACCCCCATGCGCATGTCCACCTGGATCCTTTCCTCTTCGTTGACTTTGTCCAGATCACGACCGAGCACGGCAATTGTGCCGTCCTGCTTCCGGTTGAGCCCGAGAATCGTGCGCAACAGCACAGATTTTCCGGTGCCGGACGCACCGACGAAACCGAGGATCTCGCCGCGATAGACGTCGAGATCGAGATCATGCAGGACCACGTGCCGGCCAAATTGCACATGGATATCGCGAACGCGTATGATCGGATCCGTCTCGCTCATCAGAAGTCGATCGCCGCATAGAATATCGCGAAAACACCATCGACGACGATCACCACGAAGATCGATTTGACCACGGAAGCTGTTACCCGCTCACCCAGCGATTCGGCGGAGCCGCCGACCTTCATGCCCTCCACCGAGGCGATGATGCCGATGATGAAGGCCATGAATGGCGCCTTGATGAACCCGGCAAACACCGTCGTCAGGTCGATCGCGTCGCGTACGCGCGTGATGAAGGCGTCAGGCGAAATCCCGGAATAGGCCTTTGCCACGAACATCGCCCCGCCGAGCGCGGCAATATCCGAAATCACCGTCAGGAGCGGCAATGCGATGCCGAGGGCGACAAGACGCGGAAATACCAGCACGCCGACCGGGTTGAGGCCGATCACCGTCAGCGCATCGATCTCCTCGCGCATCTTCATCGAGCCGATCTCGGCGGTAATCGCGCTTCCGGACCGGCCGGCGATCATGATCGCCGTCAACAGCACACCGATTTCCCGCAACACCAGAATGCCGACAAGGTCGACGACGAAGATCTCGGCGCCGAAATAGCGCAGCTGAAACGCGCCCTGCTGGGCGATGATGGCGCCGATGATCGTCGACATCAGCGCGATAATCGGAATGGCACGCACACCGGTGCGATCGATCTGGTTCACGACTGCCGCCATGCTCAGCCCGCTGCCATGGCCAAGCTTCATTTGCGACCCGCGTACGGCTGCGCCGACCATGTGAAGCGCCATCACCATGTCGTCGCGGAAATCGTAAACGGCCTTGCCGATGCCAATCAGCAGGCGCGTGACCAGCGAATCTCGGCTTTCTTCAGAATCCTTGTCCGCGAGGTCTTCCATCGCCATGCGCACTGCATCCAGCAGTACCTCGTGCGCCGGGCGGATGCCGTCGAGCGACGCCGACCCGCCCTTTTCTCCGACCTGTTTGACCAAGCGGTAGATCAGCCACGCCCCGGCTGTATCGAGATAGGTGATCTGCGACAGGTCGAGCGACACATTCGTCCCACCCGCCTCGCGTTCGAACCGCCGCATCTCCGCGTCGATGCCGGAAATCGTATGCGTCGCCCAAGGCCCTGACAGCGTCAGCCGCAAGCGGCCTTCGTCGCTTACGGACTGTACAGCAGGTAGCTGCGGCGACGCGGTGTCTCCGTCGATTTCCATATGAAACGTATCGCCCATCGGCGTAGTATTATAGATGGATGCCGGACAAGTCTGCGGCGTACGGGTCACATCAACGGAAATAACGCAGCATTTCCAGGGAACAGGAAAATCATGGAGTTTGTCGATTGCCGTGTCGAAACCTGGGTCGAGCGTTTTCCGATCAACGGCAAGTTCCGAATCTCGCGGGCAAGCAAGACCGAAGCCGAAGTGGTGGTCTGCCAGATCACATCCGGCGAGTTCAGGGGTCTCGGCGAATGCGTTCCCTATTCCCATTATGGCGAAACGGTCGAATCGGTTCTTGAAGCCATCCGGGAGACCGCCGAAGGCCTCGGCGACCGGATAACGCATGATAGCCTGCTGGAATCTCTTTCCCCGGGCGCAGCGCGCAACGCGCTCGATTGCGCCTTGTGGGACCTGCGAGCCAAGACGACCGGTCGCCACGCCCATCTCCTCGCCTGCCACCAGCCGCCGCGCCCGGTCGAAACCGCTTTCACGATTTCGCTCGATCATCTTGACGCCATGGCCGACGCTGCCCGAGCAGCGTCACGCAGGCCGCTGTTGAAGATCAAGCTCGGCGGCGAGCACGACATATCGATCATGCACGCCATCGCGGCGGCGGCACCGAGAAGCCGCATCATCGCCGACGCCAATGAGGGGTGGACCCCGGAAAACCTGCCAGAGCTTATGCGAGAGGCCGCCCGCGTTCACATCGCCATGATCGAACAACCTCTCCCGGCCGGCCAGGATGAAATCCTGGCGAGCATGCCCCATCCTGTACCGATATGCGCGGACGAGAGCGCGCATGTTGCGAGCGATCTCGAAAAGCTCGGCGATCGCTATGATGCTATCAATATAAAGCTCGACAAGTCCGGAGGGCTGACGGAAGCTCTTCGCATGCGAGACCGGGCGCGAGATCTCGGCTTTGGCGTGATGGTCGGCTGCATGGTCGGCACATCACTCGCCATGGCGCCGGCCGTGCTGCTCGCGCAGGATGCCGACTATGTCGATCTCGACGGTCCGCTGCTGCTCGCCCGCGACCGTTCGCCCGGGCTCGACTATGCCGGCAGCATCGTTTCTCCGCCGCGCGCCGATCTCTGGGGTTGAAAACGCACGTAAAATCACCCGTTCAATGGACTTTCGGCGCGAAGGATCGCGCCCTATAAGAGTCGAAAAAGGGAGCCATCGAATGGATCTGGGTCTGAAAGGCCGAAAGGCAATCGTCTGCGCATCAAGCCGCGGTCTCGGTCGCGGTTGCGCCATCGCTCTTGCGGACGAAGGCGTCGATCTCGTCATCAATGGCCGCAATCCCGAGGCAACCAACACCACGGCGGAAGAATTGCGAGCCCGAGGCGTCGCCGTCACGGTTGTCCTCGGCGACGTCTCAGACCCCGCGATTCAGGAAGAACTGGTCTCCGCCTGCCCGTCGCCCGATATCCTGGTCAACAACAATGCCGGCCCCCCGCTGCGCGACTTCCGCGAACTGGACCGCGAAGCCATCCTCGCCGGCGTCACCCAGAACATGGCGACCCCGATCGAGATGATCCAGAAGGTGATCGACGGCATGTCGGATCGCGGTTTCGGCCGCATCGTCAACATCACCTCCATGTCGGTCTACCAGCCGATCCTCGGCCTCGATCTGTCGTCAGGCGCGCGCGCCGGCCTGACCTCGTTCCTGGCCGGCATCGCCCGCTCGGTCGCTGGCAAGAACGTCACCATCAACAATATCCTGCCGGGCAAGTTCGACACCGACCGGATCAACGCGAACTTCGAGTTCGCCGCCAGGAAAAGCGGCAAAACCATCGATGAAATCCGCGAGACCCAGTCGAAGGCGATTCCCGCCGGCCGGCTTGGCTCCCCGGACGAGTTCGGCCGCACCTGCGCCTTCCTCTGCTCAGTCCATGCCGGCTATTTCACCGGCCAGAACGTTAAGCTCGACGGCGGGCTTTTCCCGAGCGCATTCTAACAGGACCGGTCGCGAAAGACCCTGGAAAGATAAAAAATATGCAGCAGGAAGAGACACCGCATAAGGCCGGCGCAACGACCCCCAGCCTTGAGGACGCCGCCCTTTTCTTTCACCAGTATCCGCGCCCCGGCAAGCTGGAGATCCAGGCGACCAAACCGCTCGGCAACCAGCGCGATCTCGCGCTCGCCTATTCGCCTGGCGTCGCCGCGCCTTGCCTCGCTATCGCGGAGGATCCAGGAAAGGCCGCCGATTACACGGCACGGGCAAATCTCGTCGCGGTAATCTCAAACGGCACGGCCGTGCTCGGCCTCGGCAATATCGGCCCCCTCGCCTCCAAGCCGGTGATGGAAGGCAAGGCCGTCCTGTTCAAGAAATTCGCCGCCATCGACGTCTTCGACATCGAGATGGACGCGCCCGATATCGACACGATGGTCCGAGTCGTCTCGGCGCTGGAACCGACCTTCGGCGGGATCAACCTCGAAGACATCAAGGCGCCTGAATGCTTCGAGGTCGAGGCGCAATTGCGCGAGAAGATGAACATCCCCGTCTTTCACGACGACCAGCACGGCACGGCGATCATCGTCGCGGCGGCGATCCTGAACGGGCTGGAACTGGCGGGAAAGCCAATCGGAGAGGCAAAGATCGTCACGTCGGGCGCCGGCGCAGCCGCGCTCGCCTGCCTCAACCTGCTGGTTTCGCTTGGCGCGAAGCGCGAGAACATCTGGGTGAACGACATCGAGGGCCTCGTCTATGAGGGCCGCGAAAAGCTGATGGACCGCTGGAAGTCGGTCTATGCGCAGAAAACCGACAAGCGAAAACTGACCGACGTCATCCCGGGCGCGGACGTGTTCCTCGGCCTGTCGGCGGCCGGCGTATTGAAGCCGGAATGCCTGAAAGAAATGGCCGAGAAGCCGCTCATCATGGCCTTGGCGAACCCTGTGCCGGAAATCATGCCGGACGTGGCGCGCGAAGCGCGGCCGGACGCGATGATCTGCACCGGGCGAAGCGATTTCCCCAATCAGGTCAACAACGTATTGTGCTTTCCCTACATCTTCCGGGGCGCGCTGGACGCGGGCGCGACGACGATCAACGAGGAAATGAAAGCCGCCGCCGTCCGCGCCATCGCGCAACTCGCCCGCGAGGAGCCGTCGGATGTCGCGGCCCGCGCCTATTCCGGCGACACGCCCGTCTTCGGGCCGGACTACCTGATCCCCTCGCCCTTCGATCCGCGTTTGATCCTTCGCATTGCCCCGGCGGTTGCAAAGGCCGCGCAGGACAGCGGCGTCGCGCTGCGCCCGATTGAGGATATGAACGCTTATGTCGACAGGCTGAACCGTTTCGTCTTCCGCTCCGGCCTCGTTATGAAGCCGGTCTTTGCCGCCGCGCAATCGGCGGCCAGCAAACGCGTCGTCTATGCCGACGGTGAGGACGAGCGCGTGCTGCGCGCGGCACAGGTCGTGCTTGAAGACCGTCTCGCCCAACCGATCCTGATTGGCCGGCCCGAGGTGGTGGAAACGCGGCTGAAGCGCTTCGGCCTCAAGATCAAGCCCGGCGTGGACTTCGAACTGATCAATCCCGAGAACGACCCGCGCTATCGCGATTATGTCGATCATCTCGTCAAGGTGGTTGGCCGACGCGGCGTGACGCCGGACGCGGCCCGCCTTCTGGTACGCACGAACTCGACCGTCATCGCGGCAATTGCTCTGGAGCGCGGCGAAGCTGATGCGATGATCTGCGGCCTTGAAGGCCGTTACGAGCGGCATTTGCGCCATGTTCGCCTTATCGTCGGCACGGAGCCGGGAACGCGGGACCTCTCGGCGCTTTCGATGCTGATTTCGCAGCGCGGCGTGACTTTCTTCACCGACACCTACGTCACCGAGGAACCATGTGCCGAGGAATTGGCCGAAATGACCATCCTGGCCGCGCGCGAGATCGTCCGGTTCGGTATCGAACCAAAGGCTGCGCTGCTCTCCTTTTCCAATTTCGGCTCCCGCGACGCCGCTTCCTCGCAAAAGATGCGCGAAGCGACCGCGATCCTGCACAGTAAAGCGCCCGGTCTGTGCGCCGATGGCGAGATGCATGCGGATTCTGCGCTCGACCAGAAATTGCGCGACCGTGTCTATCCCGATTCGGTGCTGACCGGCGAAGCGAACCTGCTCGTCTTCCCGAATCTCGACGCGGCCAACATCACAATGAACGCCGTAAAGATCATGTCCGACGCACTGCATGTCGGTCCGATCCTGCTCGGCACCGCCAAGCCGGCGCATATCCTGACGCCTTCTGTGACATCGCGCGGCGTGGTCAACATGACCGCGATCTCGGTGGTCGAAGCCACTCAGCGCGAAACTGCCGCTGTCGCGGCCGAGTGATCGGCCCCGCCTGTTAGGCGCCTGTTAAGCTTGAAATCAGCGGCCGTTGGAAAAAACCGGCTCACTTAACCGGCCGTGCCACATTTGCGCTGTAGGATGCGGACTGAAGGGACTCCTCCTGGGGAGTGGAAGAAGGTGACGGGAAAGCCCCGCTACGACCGGTTTCGGATCAATCTCGTGCGCGTGCGGAAACTGGCCGTATCCGCCGCTGCTATTTTTTTGCTTACCGCAGCCGGGGCGGAGGCCGATATTTGCGACGATCTGCGCGCCCAGTTGCGCGAGGCCAGCGCAATCGGACCGGGCACGTCCGCGCAGGCCCGGCGTTACGCAGAGGCTGCGACGAGACAGATCGAGGAAATCCAAAAGACCCGGGCAATGCAGCAGCGGCGCGGCTGCTTCGCCAACGCCACCGCGGAGTGTCAATCGCTCTACCGCACAATCCAGGAAATGAACGCCAATCTCGACGCGCTCGAACGCCAGCGCGATCGCCTGTCCGGCGGCCGCAACGCCGCCCGGATCCGCGCCATTGGAACCCGGCTGGGAAACAATGGCTGCAATGCGCCGCAGCGCGTCGCCAGAACCGAACCGCATTCGGTCACGGTAATCCCGGAAGCGGCCGATCGCTCACCCCGAAAATCGCGCATCATCGTGCGCGAGGGTATCGGCCGGCAGCGACTGTATAACCCGAATGTCGAGGGCGATGCCGCCATGATGACGCCGGCGGACCCGGTCGATACCGACAAAATCACCATCCCCTACATGGCGGGCACATTCCGCACGCTTTGCGTACGGACCTGCGACGGATACTACTTCCCGATTTCGTTCTCGACCGGCTTCGATTTCCTGAAGCGCGATGCCGAAACCTGCGAATCCATGTGTCCGGGTACAGAAGCAAAGCTCTTTTTCCATCGGGTGCCAGACCAGGAAAGCGAAGCGATGATCTCGCTGCAGGGCCAGCCCTACACGGCCCTTCCGCAGGCGTTCCTTTACCGCAAGCTCGATCCGGCCCAGGCAGATCCGTCCTGCACCTGCCAGGCGCAGCCGTCTACGGCGCGACTTGAACCTGACGCGGGCGGAGCGCCTGATCTGACCGCTGTGCCGGAGACGGAAGAAAAGCCGGAAGTCGCAGCGACTCCCGAAGATTCGACCGGTACCGGCAGCGCACCGCAAGCGACGATGTCCGAACCGGATATGGACTCGGCAGACCTGGCGAGCGATATGACCGAGGAAGAAGCCGACGGCTCCCGCAAGATCAGGGTCGTCGGCCCAGAATTTCTTCCCGCCCCAGAAGAGGCAATAGATCTGCAATCTCGGGACCGGACGACCGACCGGTAAGCGCGATACGAAGCGGCATGAAAAGCGCCCGACCCTTGCGCCCGGTTGCCGATTTCACTGCCGAGGTCCACTCCCCCCAGGTCGCCTCGCCGACCTCGCCGTCGGGCAACAGATCGAACGCTTCACGAGCATAGGCGAGATCGTCCCCCTCGAGCACGGCGTCCGTCGCCGGCGCCTGCGTAACGATCGCCCACCAGTCAGCAGCATCCTCGACCTTCTCGACATTGGCGCGAATAACCGTCCAGAAGCCTTCGGCGCGGGGATCGCCCGTATCGACTCCGACCGCCGCGAGACGTGCGGCCACAGTCTCGAAAGGCAATTGATGGACGATCTGACGGTTGAGCACATCCAGTTCGGCGGGATCGAACTTCGCCGCGGATTTCGAGCTCGACGAAGGATCGAAGCTTTCAGCCATCACCTCCAGCGAAGGCGCGGCCGCAACCGCTTCAGAGGTGCCGATCAGCACCGCCAGCGAGACCACAGCCATGGATTCGTATCCGGCTTTGTGCAGCGCCTTGATCGACAGCGCGCCGGAGCGTTTCGACAAGCCCTCGCCCGTGGTCGTTGTCAGCAGGTTGTGATGTCCGAAGGCAGGTGCCTCCGAGCCCAGCGCCCGGAACAAGGCGATCTGCGCGCCCGTATTCGTCACATGGTCGTCCCCCCGAATGACATGGGTGACACCGAGGTCGATGTCATCGACTACGGAGGGCAACGTATAGAGATAACTGCCGTCCTCACGGACCAGCACCGGATCGGACATGGACGCAAGATCGACCGTCTGCGGCCCGCGCACGACATCGTCCCAATGGATCTCGGTTCGCTGCGTCTCGAAGGGATCGTTGGCGAAATTCGGCAGCAGGAAACGCCAATGCGGCTTGCGGCCCTCGGCTTCGAAGGCGGTCTTTTCCTCATCGGCAAGCTTCAGCGCCTCACGGCCATAGACCGGTGGCAGCCTGCGCGACAGCCGGATCTTGCGGCGGCGCTCCAGCTCCTCTGCCGTCTCGTAGCAGGGATAGAGCAAACCGGATTGCTTCAGCTTCTCAGCCGCCGCGTCATGCGCCGCGCCGCGCTTCGACTGGTATTCGACCCGATGAGGTCGAACGCCGAGCCAGTCCAGGTCGGCGGCGATCTGGTCGGCATATTCCTGCTTTGAGCGCGCCACATCCGTGTCGTCGAAACGCAGGATGAAGCTGCCCCCATGTTTCAGCGCATAGAGCCAGTTGAACAAGGCGGTGCGCACATTGCCGATATGGATATTGCCGGTGGGCGACGGCGCGAAGCGAACGGTGACGGACATGGATAAGGTTCAGTCTCGATGGAGTGTTACGCGGCAGCGGTTACCCCTCGCCCGGCCTCATTGCAAGGCTTCGGCACCGTCAGATGCATCACGCGCGGCCAGCTGCCGGGAAACGGCGAAGAGCACAATGCTGGCGGCAATACAATAGAGCCCCATGACGAAGATCTGCCCGGGATAGGGTACGCCCAGATCGATCAGCCACCCGGTCAGCCCCGGTCCGAGCGCCGTCATGAACACCATGACCGCCACGATGAAGGAGCGGATGGAGCCGAGATGCGCCGTACCATAGACCTCGGGCCAGACCGATCCGAAGAGCGTGGTCGAAAACCCGTAGGAAACGCCGAGCAGCCCCATGAAGACGAATGGCGCCCAGACTGCGCTCGAAATGGAAAGAACGAAACACGCGACCGACAGCGGGGCCAGAAAGATCGGCAACAGGCGCACGGAGGAAAAACGGTCGACCAGCCCGCCGCAGACAAGCGAGAAGATCACCGTCATCGAAGACATGACGACAAAGGATGCCGCGAAAGTCTCGGGCTCCCAGCCCCGCAGTTCAACCAGATAAATCTGGTGAAAGAAGATGGTGGTGCCGATAAAGGGCGGCGCGAGGACGCCGGTCAGCAGCAGGTAGAAGGCCGGATCGCGCAGCACCTCGCCTCGCGTCCAGTTGCGTACCGCTGGCGCATCCTTGCGGGTCACCGTACTCTGCGGCTCACGTTCGACGCGCATCAGAAGATAGATCGCAGGCAGGGCGACCAGCAGCATCACCGCCGCGGCGACAAGCCAGGAATTGCGCCAACCGATAGCGCCGGCGAGAGAGACGAAGGCGAGCGGATACAGCGCTTCACCGAAATTGATCCCGATCGCCGAGACCGATACGGCGCGGCCACGCTGCGCGGCAAACCATTTGCCCATCGCCGTCATGGCGATATGCGTCATCATCCCCTGCCCGAACAGGCGCAGCCCGTAGATCGTGACGACCAGCAGGACAAGAACATGCGACCATGCCATCAGCATGCAGGCAAGCGCCAGCATCGGCGCAGTCAGAAGGACGACGCGGGAGACGCTGAAATAATCGACGATCTTGCCGAGTTGCGGCAAGGTCAGCGCGCTCGCCAGCGTCGCCCCCATATAGATCGCGCCGAACTCGCCATTGCTCAATCCGTATTCGCTCCGGATGCCACCGGCCGACAGCGCGATAAAGAAGGTCTGCCCATAGGCGGAGAAGAAGGTCAGCAGAAAGCCGCCCGCGATCCAGCGGGCATTCTCGGCCAGAAATCGGATGAACGGCATGTCGGCGTCCGTAAATTCAAAAAGACCGGTAATCCGGTTGCCGCACAGGCGGCGGGGAATATCGGTGAAGGGAAAAAGCGAGCAATCGCAATCGATGCCAGGAGCTTGATCACAAACACGGCAGCGATGCAATCGACCGCACCGAAATCAGACCGCGGATAAACCCAAAGGAGAGTTCACGGCCAGCTTGCAAACGCCTAGATTGGCCCGCGAAATGCAGCTCGAACACAAACACACAGCCGAGGCGATCCGTCTTCGCCTCGCGAATGGCCACAAACCCAATTACCTGCGCGATTGGGTCTATGGCGGCATCGACGGCGCCGTGACCACCTTCGCCATCGTCGCGGGGGTGGTCGGCGCCTCGCTGTCGGCGCATGTCGTCATCATTCTGGGCCTTGCCAACCTCTTCGCCGACGGCCTGTCCATGGCCGCCAGCAACTATTCGGGCACCAAGACGGAGGTCGACGACCGTGACCGCCTGAGGGAAATGGAGATCCGCCACATCTCGCTCGATCCCGAAGGCGAACGAGAGGAAATCCGCCAGATCATGGCGATGAAGGGCCTCTCGGGCGAAACGCTGGAGCGCACGGTCGAGGCGATCACGTCTGACCGCGAGCGCTGGATTACCATGATGCTGACCGAGGAACACGGTCAGGCGATCATCTTGCGCGACCCGATGACCTCCGCCCTATCCACCTTCGCCGCATTCCTGATCTGCGGCGCGGTGCCGCTTCTGCCCTATGTGCTCATGCCGGCGGACCAGGCGATGCCCGTAGCGCTGACGCTCACGTCGGCCGTGTTCTTCGCCATCGGCTCGATGAAGAGCCGCTGGGCGGTCACGCCCTGGTGGAAATCGGGGATAGAGACTCTCGCGATCGGACTCGCGGCCGCCGGCGCCGCCTTCCTGATCGGATACCTGCTGCGAGACTGGGCGGCGGCTTAGGATTGGATCCCTAAGCGCGAAGTCGTTCGCTCACCGGCTTTTCTCCGTCGTCGCCAATCGTGGTCCGGCCGCGTCCCTCGCCCTTCGAGCGATAGAGAAACCGATCGGCAGCCGTGATGACCTCGCGCGCCGCCTGCCCGTCGCGCGGCCAGATCGCGATACCCACGCTGGCTCCGATCTTCAGATTATGGCCGTGATAGGACACCGGCTCGGAAGCATCCGCGACAAGGCTGTCGCCAAGCCATTGCAGGTGATCGCCGTCGACCTGTTTCGTCACCGCCGCGATGAACTCGTCGCCACCGATCCGCGCCACAATACCCCGGTCGCCAATACGACCTTGGAACCGTTGCGCGACAGCCCGCAGAACGGCGTCGCCGGCATGGTGGCCGAACGTGTCATTGACTTCCTTGAAGCGGTCGAGGTCGATGCAGATAATCGCGACCGGATCGCTCCGGCCAATCAGTTTTTCGAGTGCCTGGTCGAACTGGTGGCGGTTGGGCAGTCCGGTCAACGCATCATGCGCCGCCATGTGGCGGTTACGCTCCTCGCTCTCGGCAAGGGCCCGCAAGGCGCGTCCATGCCGCGTCACGATATAGAAAAGCACCGCGCAGATCAGCGCGCAAAGGCCGATCGCGATCGGCGCTACCGCGCGGATGATCGCGGGACGTGGCGCGTGCGGGTGCCATCGGAAAGCAAGTTCGGGAGCCTCACCGTCGTTCGGCAGCACGATATGCGAAATCGGCAGCTCCGACGGCACGAACGGGACGACGTCCGGAGCCGACAACCCCAACCGATGGCCAAGTTCCGAGATCGCCTGCCGTGTCAGCGGCTTGAAGGCGATGAAAACGGTGTCTTCGCCGTCCTTGATCGCGAAATCCTCGGTCTCCGGCACGATGACCTGCGCGATCGCGATACCCGGCATCCCGTCCCATGTCCGGATCGCCGTCGCCTGTAACCCGCGCACCACGTCGACATTTCCCGCCGGAATGAGAAAGCCCTTTCCTGCCCGCACGCGCTTGGCTTCGAAATGTCGGCGCGCTGAGGAGGTCAGATCGGCATTGGCTTCGACAATTGAGAGTTTTCCGGGATTGCGCAGGATCTGGTCGCCGATGACCGCGACACCGGCCTTTCCGTCGGGTGCAACGGTAAAGGCCCACTCGTAGCCGAGCCCATCGATCATCCAGTCGGCGATCTGCTCCTGCACGAAGTCCATGTTCTCGCCGCCCTTGGCCGCCAACGCCTCGACGGCTGCGTCCCAGAAGGCGATCTCGGAATGCTCGCTGATCGCTTGCTGGGTCATCCTGTCGAACTCGAGGCTCGTTGACCGCATGTCTGCATCGAGCGCGAACTTGTCCGCCTCGCGTGTCGAAAACTGAATGACGATCGCAATCGTCGCCAGGAATGCAATGACCATGGCGCCCGCCGCCAGATAAACCCGTCGGGCAACCCCTGTTCTCGCAGCCGCCAGCGACAAATCGAATGAAGCCATGCCGTAGCCCCCTGTTTGCGCCGGACCATAGCCGAAAGAACTGAACAGACGATTGACCGGGGCAATGCATCTGCGGCCGCCTCAATTTAATGCAGCTATTTCAAGGGACTGCGACTTGAACCGGAATCGATTTGCGAACAGCCGCCCTTTTCCGCGCGACCGGTTCGGCGAAAAGCACGAGCACCGCGGCGACTGCCGCATAGCCCGCCATCGTCTGGATCATCACTGGTAGCGAAACGCCGGCATCAATCAGCCAGCCGCTCAGCCCCGGCCCGATTGCCGAGGCGAAGACCATGATCGCGGTTACAAGCGATTTGACGGCGCCAAGATGCCGCGTGCCGTACAATTCCGGCCAGATCGCGCCGAGTACGACGGAATAGACGCCGAACGCCACGCCCATGCCCGCCATGAAGACCAGGATCGCGACGGTCGAAGAAATCGTGCCAAGCGCCAGCGTGGCGACGGCCATGGCGGCAAGCATGACCGGCAGCATGACGGTGGAATGGAAACGATCGGTCACAAACCCCGTCGCGAATGTCGCAGCCACGGCGAAAACAGACAATACCGGGGTCGATCCGGCGAACTGCGCCAGCGACCAGCCGCGCAACTCGGTAAGATAGACCTGGTGAAAGAACACCGTCGTCCCGATCAGAGACGGCGCGATCAGGCCCGGCAGCAACAGCCAGAACAACGGATCCCGAAGCATTTCGCCGGACGCCCATTGCCGCCCTTCGTCGCGATAGCCCGCTTCGGCGGCGGACTGTTCGCGCGGCTTCCGCGTCAACAGGAAAACCGCAGGCAACACGATCAGAATGAAGAAGACAGCATTGATCATCCATGCGCCGCGCCATCCCGCAAAGGCGGCGAACGCCACGAAGCTGATCGGCATGACGCTCTCGGCGAACTGGTGGCCGAGCGCCGCGGTCGACATCGCCTTGCCGCGGTTAAGCGAGAACCATCGGCCCATGGCCGTCATGGCCGTCTGGTTCATCAGCCCCTGTCCGAACATTCGCAGCCCGGCGATCGCGATGAAGACGATGGCGGCCGACCACGCATTGGCGAGCAGCAGCATGCACGCTCCGAGACCGAGAATAACCAGCGCGGCATAACGTTCGATCGGCATCCTGTCCGCGAGCCGACCCGCGAACGGGATTGTCGCTGCGCTCGCCAGTGTGGCGAACATGTAGAGACCGCCGAATTCGCCGTGACTGAGCGCCAGATCCTCGCGGATACCGCCACTGGACAGCGCTACATAAAAATTCTGACCGTAACTCGCGAAAAACGTCAGCAGGAATCCGCCGGCCAGCCAGCGCGCGTTTTCGCGCAGGAAGGGAAAAAAGCTCATTGTCGACTGATCGCAGAAGCGAAACGATTTCTCAAATCGAAAACAGGGATGAGATTGCGGAACGGTCCGCGCTTCTTCACGTCCTGTCGCGAAACCGGTTGGTGATCGGATAGCGCCGGTCGCGACCAAAATTCTTACGGGTGATCTTCACACCCGGCGCCGACTGCCGACGCTTGTATTCGGCGATGTAGAGCAGGTGTTCGATCCGGTGGACGAGTTCGCGGTCATGGCCGCGCGCGACGATGTCGTCGACGGCCATCTCGTGTTCGACGAGGCTTTCCAGAATATCGTCGAGTACCGGATAAGGCGGCAGCGAATCCTGGTCGGTCTGGTCGGGCCGAAGCTCGGCCGACGGTTCCTTGTCGATGATGTTCTGCGGAATGACCAAGCCGGTCGGACCGAGCGCGCCAGGCGGCGTGTGTGCGTTGCGCCAGCGCGCCAGCGCATAGACCTGCATCTTGTAAAGGTCCTTGATCGGGTTGAACCCCCCGTTCATGTCGCCGTAGAGCGTCGCATAGCCGACGCTCATCTCCGACTTGTTGCCGGTCGTTACCACCATCGAGCCAAACTTGTTGGAGACCGCCATCAGGATGGTGCCACGCGTTCGGCTTTGCAGGTTTTCTTCGGTGACGCCGCTCTCGGTGCCCTCAAACAGGCTCGACAGCGCGCTCATGAACCCTTCGACAGGTTCCCTGATCGGCACGACATCGTAACGGCAGCCGAGCATCTTGGCGCAGATCTCCGCATCGGCCAGCGATTCCGAGGACGTGTATTTGTAGGGCAGCATAATGGCGTGCAGGCGCTCCTCGCCCAGCGCATCGACAGCAAGCGCGGCGCATATCGCGGAATCTATGCCGCCCGAAAGGCCCAGTACCACGCTCTTGAAACCGTTCTTGTTGACGTAATCGCGAAGCCCCAGCATGCACGCGCGGTAATCCGCCTCCTCGCCCTCAGGGATCCGTGACATCGGCCCCTCGTCGCAGAACCAGCCTTCCTCCCCGCGCCGCCATGTCGTGACGATGACCTGATCCTCGAACTGGCTCATCTGGAAGGCGAGTTTGCGGTCCGCGTTGAAGGCAAAGGATGCGCCGTCGAAGACCAGTTCGTCCTGCCCGCCAAGCTGGTTGGCGTAGAGAACCGGCAAATCGCTCTCAATCACCTGCCGGATGACCACCTGATGGCGAACATCGATTTTGCCGCGATAATAGGGCGATCCGTTGGGGACCAGCAGGATCTCCGCGCCGCTCTCGGCCAACGTCTCGCAAACACCGAGATCGCCCCAGATATCTTCACAGACCGGAATCCCGAGGCGAATGCCACGAAAATCCACCGGGCCCGGCATCGGACCTTCGTGGAAAACACGCTTTTCGTCGAATTCACCGTAATTCGGCAGATCGACCTTGTGGCGCTCCGCCGTGACCTTGCCGCCGTCGAGTACCATCACCGAATTGTGTCGCAATGCGCCGCGCGCCAGAGGTACGCCGATCACGACCCCCGGGCCGCCATCGGCGGTATCTTCGGCAAACTCCCGCACCGCCCTCTCGCAGGCCGCCAGGAAGGCCGGCTTCATCACGAGATCTTCGGGCGGATAGCCGGAGATGAACAGTTCGGTGAACAGAACGAGATCGGCACGATGCCGCGCCGCATCGGCGCGGGCTTCACGCGCCTTGGCGAGATTGCCGGCAATATCGCCGACGGTCGGGTTCAATTGCGCAACGGCTATGCGCAGAACATCGGGGGCTTGGCTCATGCGCGAGCATTAGCCCGCAAAACTATCAAGGGCAATCGGGGAGAACGCGCCGGCGCGGATCGTTACGCGATCCGCCGCCGGCGACAAATTATGCCTTAGCGGCCGCCGCGCTGCGCAGGGCGCTTGCGACCCGGCAGCAGGCCTTCGCGCTGCGCCAGCTTACGTGCGGCCTTGCGGTTGCGGCGCACAGCCTCGCCCTTTTCGCGGGCGCGCTTCTCGGACGGCTTTTCGTAGGCCCGGCGCGACTTCATCTCACGGAAAAGACCTTCGCGCTGCATTTTCTTCTTCAGGACCCGAAGGGCCTGGTCGACGTTGTTGTCTCTGACGAGAACTTGCAATGGCTTCCTCATTCGGTTCGTGTTCTGGCGCCGCATTCGGAGCGACGCCGGGAAATCGCGGCCAACCGCGAAAAGGCGGCATGGAAAGGCAACGATGAAATCGCCGGATAGGACGATGCGCGCAGAGCGCTCCGTTGCACGCAGGTTGCGGGCCGGCGCCAGCCGGTTCGCGGATACAAAGGCCGAAAGAAGTGTAGCTCTTCGACGCATCGCGCAACGTCCGGTTCAGCGCGGGTGCCAAACCGGTTAGTGTGCATATAACGACGTTGCTCCCGAATTGCCACGCCCAATGGCAAAAAAGCAGGATGCACTATCGTCACGGAATTCATCTCCTCCTTTCGAAATATTCTGGCAGGCGCCGGCTTGCTGTTCGCGTTAGCCCGCATGTCGTCTTTTGTTCAAATTGCAAATCCGCCTCCGAATCGAACTGTTGCTCAGCGGTCTATTTCTCCTTGCCGGCTCCCTCATTTTCGCAAACTGTGTCTTTGGATGGAGACCAGGCAGGCAAAGATGAACGATCCGCGGAAAACAGTCCTCGCCCGCATCACCGGCCGGGTGCAGGGCGTTTCGTTCAGGGCATGGACACGGTCGGCAGCGATGAAACTCGATCTGTCGGGATGGGTGCGCAATGAGACCGACGGGTCCGTAACCGCCCTTCTGTCAGGACCGCCCAGCACAGTGGACCGCATGGTCGAATTGCTGTGGCAAGGTTCGCCGCATTCCAGCGTCAACGAAGTGAAAATCACGCAGAAAGAGGCGGACGGCGCGACCGGATCATTTAAAATTATTCAATGAACGCAACGCTTTGTGACGGCAGCTGCAATTGATCGTAATAATATCACTCGATGTGTCATATTTTATCGACGAGGCGGCCTCTACGTTCCATGATGGCTGCGAAGGGACCCAATACGGAGCACACGCCATGTACAGGCTATTTTATATGAGCACGGCGCGGCGCGATCTCGAGAAGGCGGAAGTCAACCGAATGCTCGCAGCCGCCGCCTTGAAGAATTCGCTCATGGGTATCACCGGAGCCATCGGTTATGACGGCGAGCGGTTCGCCCAGATCCTCGAAGGCGACAAGAACGACGTCACCGGTCTCATGGAAACGATCAGGGCGGACAATCGCCACTCGGGCATTGTCATCATCGCGGAGAAAACCGTCGAACGCCGCATCTACGAAGGATGGGGCATGAAGCACATGGACAGCCTGATTTTCGACGATTTCGAAAGCGCAATGGCCGATGCCTGAACCTACATAAGTCCGAGCGTGTCCTCACCGCGATCGAGGATAACCGGAATGATCAGATCCTCCTCGTCTTCCAGATGGCGCAGCAGCATCGCGACGAGATCTTCCGTGTCGCCCGAGTAAGCGTCGGCGGCAAATCGCGCCGCATCGCGCCCCTCTCCCAGCTTTCCCAGGAATTCATTGGCGCCCTGCGCATTGCGCTCCAGCGCGTCGTGAATGACGTGGTGATCGTTGTCGAGAAGATCGAAACCGCGCTTAAGCCCGGTTTCCGCCTGCACGAAGACGGGGAAATAATGCAGGTCCTCGATCTGATGGTGTCCATGCAATTGCTGCAGGAAAAACCGCAATCGCGGCACAAAGAACTGGGCGAAGGGCTGGGCTTCAAGCTGCCCTTCCCTGTACTGCGCGACGGATTGCGTGAGCATGCCCCCAATATCGCGAAACATGTCGTGACGCTGCAGCCAGAACTGCGCCATGCCGCCAAGATTGGCGTGCGTTTGCCAATCGTCACGCGGGTAGCGCTCGAACAGATAACGTAAGTCGGCCGGCAGCGTATCACGCCGTCCGAGGGTAAGTTCGGGAGAGATGTCGGTCATTGCGCCAATGTGTCTTTTCCGCGCGCCGCTTCAAGAGCGACTAGTGAAAGAACCAGGAATCCCAGGCAAAAAAGCCATATTGGCGCGAATGGTGGGCGCGCTCCGGTTTGGGTGCATCTCCTGCCGCGCCATAAGCGAAGAACAGCGGCAACAGGTGTTCGTCCGTTGGATGATTGTCAGCGATAAACGGCGCGCGCTCCCGCCAATCCAGAATTGCCTCGCGATCGCCCTTTTCGAACTGTTCCGCAAGCCATTCCGTGAAAGCTTCGATCTTGTGTGGTAGTTCGGGATCGGGATCCTTCCCGTAACGCATGGACGCAAAAATGGCGCGCAGATTATGGGTGATGTGGCCTGATCCGATCAGAAGGATTCCCTCTTCGCGCAACGATGCGAGAGCCTTTCCAAGCGCATAATGGTAAGCGGCATCGCGGTTCGGATCGATGGACACCTGCACAACCGGGATGTCTGCATCCGGCCATGCCAGGATCATCGGGTTCCAGGCACCATGGTCATAGCCGCGTTCAGGCGCGATACGCGGGTTTAGGCCGGCATCGGCCAGCATATGCGCGATCCGCATGGCGAGTTCCGGTTCTCCGGGCGCCGCATAGACCATCTCATAAAGCTCCTGCGAGAAGCCTCCGAAATCATAAATCATGGCTGGATGCGGATCGGTGACAACGACCGGACCATCAGTCTCGAAATGCGCGGATACCATCACGATTGCTTTGGGCTTGGGCAGGAGCGAGCCAAGGCTCTTGAGAAAGTCACGCGCTTCCGATGGTTCGATAACGACGTTCGGTCCGCCATGGGACACGAAAACACTGGGCATGGTCGTCATGATGACTCTCCTTTGCACAGCAGATAATACGAAACGACCGAGGGAACGAGTAGACAGATAAAGACGTTGCGTTCAACAAATTGAAACAGTCTTATCGCTGCGCAAATTGCGGCAATCCATCGGCGATTTCATAATAGTCGCCCTTGTCGGCAACGTGAATATGATGGCCCGAGCGGAGCCCCGACGGTTTTTGGAATGAACCGGCCATGATCGAGGTTGCACCGCTTCCATTTGCCTTCCAGAACAGATGCGATCCGCAAGTCTTGCAGAATCCGCGCATGGCTGTTTCGGAGGCAGCATACCAGGACAGATTTTGCGCGCCGGAGACCGATAGCTGATCATCTCCACACGCCGTCGCTGCAACGATGTGGCCGCTTTGCTTGCGACATTGGCCACAATGGCAATAAATCACCTCGCGCACCGGGCCAGTCACTGCGAAGGTGACCGCGCCGCAGTGGCATTGGCCATTCCTGTTTTCCATATCGGTCTCCTGCAAAAGCAAACGGGGGCGATCATGGATCGCCCCC
>Ga0208328_1000116_pt1 | contig 44427 bp, 37 predicted proteins | sample DeeseametaMP2633_FD_184170 | JGI IMG/M metagenome (GOLD analysis project Ga0208328, IMG submission 184170) | Marine microbial communities from the Deep Atlantic Ocean - MP2633 (SPAdes) | ecosystem: Environmental > Aquatic > Marine > Unclassified | place: Northeast of Antigua and Barbuda, North...
GCTGCATCGCAAGGCAGCCGCTTAAAATGAAAACCCTGATGGGCCAGAGCCTCCACTAGATCAGGCCGCCGATTGTCCCAAAACCTCTGACGACGGACAATCGGTTACCGCTCCTCGCTCACAGAGATCGTTCAGATCATAGGGCGCGCAACACGGGACGCCGCGGGAAAGTCCCATGCCCAGTTCACCAACCTGATCGCCGAGCCTGGCGTCGAGACGACAGTCGTGGCCGATGCGGTCAACGACATGCTGAAGGCAATCTCGGGCGCGTTGCTGATGGAGCAGGTGCTTCAGCCGAACTTTCGCTTCTACCGGCGCGAAGACGGCGACATCCGCGAACCGGTCCATTTCGATGACACTGGCACCATCCACATCGGCATTAAGGGGCTGATGGAGCCGCCGACCGATCGATCGAAGGCGATCTGCGAGAACGACATGCAGGATCTGATTGCCAAGGCGTGTCAGGCCATGGATCGCCGCACTGTCGCTGACGACATCGCACCCGAGGTCGCCACCCAGATGGTGCTCACCGACATCATCGAGCAAAGCTACGAGGATCTCTCCGAGGACGAGACGGAGGCGATTCGTCAAGATCTGGCGGCGCGCATGAACATCACCTCAATCGCCCGCAAGGAAGCGGAACAGGCGTCGTCGCAATCGGAGTTTTCGGAAGACTCTGAGGAGTTCGAACACGCGCCGGACGGCATGAACCTGATCAACATGGTGAAGAAGTTCATTAACGTGCGAGAGCTCGACATTGATTTGATCGACGGTATCAACCCGTTCCGAGAAGGCTTCGACGTCGCCTCGAAGGCGTTAGACACACCGCTTTTAAAACAGATCCAGAGCGCCATGATCGCGCAGCGCATCCAGATGACCGAGGAAGAGGCGCGCACGCTCTGGCCGCGGATCAAGCGTTTCCGCGAGGCCGAGGGGCGGGAGCCGAACCCGCATGCAGCCGACCCCCTGGAGAAGCGCATGGCCGAGGCTCTCGCTTATATTCGCGCCAAGAAAGCGGAACGGATGCGCTCCGCCGCCGCGGGGTGAATGTATGCCGCGCCCGACGCTTGACGAGATCTTTGACGAACCGGACGAGTTCGGTCTGCTCGATGTCCAGCTGAAACCGCGCGGCACGCGGCCGCCGGAGCTCGAGCGCGACGCGGGTCTCGTGCGTGAGGTGAACGATTTCTATGACCGGCATGGCCGGCTGCCGAACGAGGACGCCGCCGATCACGATGAGATGCGGCTCGGAACGATCTGGAGCGGTCTTTCAGGACGCGCCGACCCTGAGGTTTTTCGCGATGTCGATCGCAATGGGTTGCTTGCCATGGCGCCGGTCGACGATGCGCCGCCGGCCCGCGATTGGCGCGACGATCCCCTTGAGGACGAGATCCCAGACAGCCTGGACGACATCTTCGATGAGGACGACGAAGACCTGTCCGAAGCGTTCACGCGGATCGAGCACGTTACGCGGGTGGCCGAACGCAACCTTCCAGACCACCGGGCCGAGTTCTTCCCTTGCCCCGATTTCGAGGTCTTTCGGCCGGCTTTCGAGGAACTCCAGGCGGAGCTTGAGGTCGGCACCAGGGAGGCAACGGCCGTAGGCGCGCGCGAGGTGATCGATGTCCAGGAGGGCAGCTACTTCATTCGGAACGGGCTCCTGGCTTATATCGCGGAGAAGGCCGAGATGACCGCCCGCGGCGGCAAGCGGGATCATCGCCTCCGGGTTATCTTCTCGAACGGCACCGAGAGCGATCCGCTGATCTCATCCTTTCGCAAGGCGCTTGCCGCCGATCCTACAGCGCGCATTATACACCGTCCCGGTCTCGGACCGCTTGACCCAGATTGGGAGGCAGACCAACTCGACCTGACTGGCACAATCTATGTTGCCAGGAGTCGATCCGAGGAGCCGGCGATTAAAGAAGTCCGCGACATACTCCTCAAAATCGGCGTTACGACCCAGGACGTGAACAGGCGCGTTGCCGATGCCCGTAATGATCCAACGTTCCTTCTCGCAGCTGTCGATATAATCGCGACCTACGAATTGAAGAACCTGTCCCGACAAAAAGTTGAGAGACTCCTGCATCGCTTCTTCGACGCCGCCAGACCTCAGGACCTGTGGATTAAGGATCGTTTCGGCCGGAAAGTGCGACCGAGAGAGTGGTTCTATTTACTGCCAGAGCATGTAGCGCAGGCGGTCCGGGCGATACGTGCGGGGACATTGCACCAGCTTCGATATGATCCTGAGCAGCAGCGGATTGTTCCCGCCGAATGATCGGAAGTTGAGAAGCGCGGATCACAGCAACGCTCTTCTTCCCCCGGCACATCCCCGCCGCACCCGACAGGCTTCGAAGCTGTGACCTCTGTCTCAGGAGACAGCGCAGCTACACTCGCAATCTTGCATCTTTGGAACCCGCCCGCCTCGGCTAGCAAGGCCGGGCTTTGGGCTTGCGCCGCAAGCACCCGGAGCTCAGCTGGATAGAGCGCTGCCCTCCGAAGGCTATTTACGAGCGGGCGCTCGAGAAAACCTTCGGCACTAAAATGTGATCTGCCGGATGCCGGGACCGAGTGCACCCGTTAGCCGCTTTGACTGTCGGACTAAGATCCACCCTCGAAATTTCTCGAAGACCCTCTTAGCCTTAGCCAAACCGCTTGATGGTGATTCATGCTTGATAAGCAATCACTTATTTGCGCGCCGCTGATATTTCGGCTATTTCTTGGGACGGGAGTGCTGCCGGAATGTCCGAGCCGTTTCCTTAGATGATGAAGTCGACCCGGAGATGCACCGACCAAGCGCTCCGGGTCTTCCTTCTCGAAGCAGCCGGGAATTAAAGTCGCAACCTAGGCCACGATGTTTGTGACATGCACCCCGGGTAATGGTTGTCCGGCGACCTCGGATCCAAGATACGCCAAGCTTGAATTTTGGCTATGCAATCAGAGACGCAAGAGCAGCTGACACGATGGCGTCTTGCCGCTTGTCACAAACATATGCTCCTGAAAGAGGTCTCGCGATCTCCACAAGATTTCATCACAAACTGATGCTCGCCACAATGTTACAATAACTCGACTTCGAAAGAGATAAAAGCGTGAAAAATCAGATGTTTGACAGATCAGAATTTGAGTTCAAATCTCTCCGGCAGCACCATTCGAACTTCAGCAAAACTGTGCATGGTTTTTTGTCCGTGCAAAACGAATCCTTACCCAGACGACGCTGACGTTTCGTTTGCCGGCGGGTGAGCGCTGCTGGATCAGCTGAACCGTCATTCAAACCGCGTCCCCGGAGCCGGAAAGCGCATTGCGGCAGGCATCCGCGAAATCATGTGCGAGTTCCGCGCGCTTGGTGCGGGAGGGATAGACCACCAGAAACCGGTGCTCGATTCCGATCTTGAAGGGCGTGATCGCGATGTCGTTGCGCGGAACGGCGTCGGCCAGCCAGCGCGGCACGATCGCGGTTCCGAACCCTTCGGCGGCGAAACCGCATGCGGATTCGACGGACTGCGTCTCCACCGAGACGCGCGGCGCGATGCCTTCGCGACGGAAGGCCACGTCGATCTCGTTGCGCCATGGCCGCCCGCGCCCGATCATGACCAGCGGCTCATGCGCGAGATCCTTCGTCGAGAGCGATTTCTTGCGGGCGAGCGGACTGTCCGCCGGCGTCACCGCGACGAGGCCGCTGACGCAAATATCCACCGATTCGACCCCCGGCACGAGCAATGGCGCCTTGGCTATGCCGAGATCGACCTCGCGCGCCGCCACCAGTCCGACAATGCGCTCGTAATTGCCCAGATGCACGATCAGTCGCAACCGGGGATGCGCCGAGGTCAGCTTGCGCAGGGCGCGCGGCAGGTAGGTCGCGGCGGAAGAGTAAGGCGCGGCCACGCGCAGCAATCCGCGTTCGAGGCCGCGAATGTCCTTGGCGAGGTTGATTACCCTGTCGAGGCCGTCGAAGGCGTGGCTTGCCTCCTCGTAGAGCATCAGCGCCGTCTCGGTGGGCCGCATCCGGCCGTTCTCGCGGATGAACAGCGTCAGCGACAGTTCGGATTCGAGCCGTGCGATTTGCTGGCTGACCGCCGGCTGCGAGAGGCCGATCTGCCGCGAGGCACGCGTCGCGCTGCCCGCCTCGATCAGGGCACAGAACACTTCCAGGCCGCGCATGAGTGAGGTCGCCATCCTATAACATTGGCTTATGGAATGGCCGCCCGCAACAATAAGATTGTCGCTCCCGGCGACGCGTGCCTAACTCGCCCGATCGGATGGGCCGGCGGGTGGAGCAATGGCTGTATTTTTTCTGAGACGTTTCCTGCAGACCGTCGTGGTCCTGCTGCTCGTCTCACTGGTTGTCTTCCTCGGCCTCTATGCGATTGGCAACCCGGCAGAGATCCTGCTGCCCGATGACGCGACGGCGGCGGAACGCGACGCGGCCATCCGGTCGCTCGGCCTCGACAAGCCAATCTGGGTGCAATACGGCGTCTTCCTCGCCAATGCCCTGACCGGCGACCTGGGCACCTCCTTCGTCTACAATACCCCGTCGATCACACTGATCCTGCAGCGCTTTCCGGCCACTCTGGAACTTGCCCTTTCAGCCTTGTTTATCGCGATCGCGATCGGCGCCCCTCTGGGCCTTTACGCCGGCCTCAGGCCCGGCACGCGACTGGACCGCGCCATCGTCACCGGCTCGATCCTTGGCTTCTCGCTGCCGAATTTCTGGCAGGGGCTGATGCTGATCCTGATCTTCTCCATCGGGCTGGGCTGGTTGCCCTCCAGCGGGCGCGGCGAGACCGGCACGATCTTCGGCATAGAGACGAGCTTCGCCACCTGGGACGGCATCCGGCACCTGATCCTCCCGGCGACCAATCTCGCCCTTTTCAAACTCGCGCTGGTGATCCGGCTGACGCGCGCCCAGGTCCGCGAGACAATGCCGCTCGACTTCGTCAAGTTCGCCCGCGCCAAGGGCGTGAGCGAGCGCCGCATCCTTGGCGTGCACGTGTCCAAGACCATCGCCGCGCCGATCGTCACCGTTCTCGGCATGGAACTTGGATCGGTGATCGCCTTCGCCGTGATCACGGAATCGATCTTCGCATGGCCCGGCATGGGCAAGCTGATCATCGATTCCATCAACCGGCTCGATCGCCCGGTCGTCGCCGCCTACCTGCTGGTCATCACCTTCATGTTCATCATGATCAACCTCGTCGTCGATCTGCTCTACACGGTGCTCGATCCGCGCGTGCGGCTGGGAGGCCGGACATGACCGCGCTCGAGACCTCGCGGGTCGCCACGCCGTCGCGCTGGCGTCCGGTCCTGCGCGAATTCTCGGAGAGCCCCGGAGCCGTGATCGCGCTCGCCATCTGCGTCCTCTTGCTCTTCGCCGCCGTCTTCGGTCCCTGGCTCGCGCCGCAGAACCCCTACGATCTCGCCGAGATCAGTTTCTTCGATAGCCGCCTGCCGCCCCTCTCGACTTCGCCGGACGGCCACTTCTACCTGCTCGGAACCGATAATCAGGGCCGCGACATGTTCTCGGCCATGCTCTACGGACTGCGCACCAGCCTGTTCGTCGGCGTCGCGTCGGGTGTTCTCGCCATCGCCATCGGCGTCTCGCTCGGCCTCATCGCCGCCTATGCCGGCGGCGCGTTCGATGCGTTCCTGATGCGCTTCGTCGACTTCATGCTCGGCTTCCCGTCCATCCTCGTCGCGCTGATGATGCTCGCCATTCTCGGCCAGGGAACGGAAAAGGTCATCCTCGCCCTCGTCGTCGTGCAATGGGCCTATTTCGCCCGCGCCGTGCGCGCCACCGCGCTCAGCGAGCGATCCAAGGAATACATCGAAGCGGCGCGGTCGCTCGGCCTCGGCCACGCCCGTATCGTCTTCGGCCATCTCGCGCCCAACTGCATGCCGCCGGTGATCGTGATCGGCACGATGCAGATCGCCAGCGCCATCTCGGCGGAAGCGACGCTCTCCTTTCTCGGCCTCGGATTGCCGATCACCGAACCCTCGCTCGGCCTGCTGATCTCGAACGGCTTCAACGTCATGCTGGCCGGTCTCTACTGGATCAGCGTGTTCCCGGGCCTGCTGCTCCTCGTGTTGATCTTCGCGATCAACATCGTCGGCGACCGGCTGCGCGAAGTTCTGAACCCGAGGAACGCCCGATGAGCGCGCTGCTCGAAGTCGAGGGACTGAAAACCCACTTCTTCACCCGCGCCGGTGTGGTGAAGGCGGTCGACGGTGTCAGCTTCTCGCTTGCCGAGGGCGAAGTGCTGGGTCTCGTCGGCGAATCGGGCTCCGGCAAGACGGTCGCGAACTTCTCGATCCTCGGCCTGGTCGATCCGCCGGGCCGCGTTGTCGAGGGATCGATCCGCTTTCGCGGCGAAGATCTCGTCGGCGCGCCGATCTCCCGGATGCGCAAGCTGCGCGGCCGCGACATCGCGATGATCTTCCAGGATCCGATGATGACGCTGACGCCGGTTCTGCGCATCGAGACCCAGATGGTCGAGACGGTTCTCGCGCATGAGAAGGTGTCGGCCAAGGCCGCCCGCGACCGCGCCATCGACGTGCTCGCCCGCGTTGGCATCCCCTCGCCCGCGGAACGCATCCGCGCTTATCCGCACCAGTTTTCCGGCGGCATGCGCCAGCGCGTCGCCATCGCGATCGCGCTTCTGCACAAGCCGGCCCTGATCCTTGCCGACGAGCCGACAACCGCGCTCGACGTCACGATACAGGGCCAGATCATCGCCGAAATGCAGAAACTCGTCGCCGAAACCGGCGCCGCGATGATCTGGGTCAGCCATGACCTGGCAGTCGTCGAGACCATCGCCGACAAGATCGCGGTCATGTATGCGGGCCGCATCGTCGAATATGGCCGCTCCGGAGACGTCATCGGACAGCCCGCGCATCCCTACGCCCGGGGCCTGCTCGACTCGATCCCGAGCCGCACGACGCCCGGCCAGCACCTGAATCAGATCCCCGGCATGGCGCCCTCGGTCCTGCATCTGCCGCCCGGCTGCGCCTTCCAGCCGCGCTGCCGCTTCGCCGACGCGGCCTGCGCTGTACCGCCTCCGATCGTCGACACCGGAGAAGACCGTTGGGCCCGTTGCGTGCGCCCGCTCGCGCCCGAGGCCGCGCTATGACCCCGAGACCGCCCCATGTCGCGCTCGAGCGCGTTTCCAAAGTATTCACCCGCAAGCCCGACTTTGCCGAACGCATCGCCATCTCGCTCGGTTGGCCGGAACCACCGATCGTACGCGCCGTCGACGGCGTTTCGCTCGCCGTCGATCATGGCGAGGCGCTTGGTCTCGTGGGAGAATCGGGCTGTGGAAAGTCCACGCTCGGACGCATCGTGGCCGGGGTGCATGCCAAGTCCGGTGGCCGGTTCGAGTTCGAGGGCCGGGAGGAAGCCGACTGGTCGACCGCCGAAGCCAAACGAGCACGGCTCGACATCCAGATGATCTTCCAGGATCCGATGTCGTCACTCAATCCGCGCAAGCGCATCGCCGACATCATCGGCGAAGCCCCGGTCGTGCACGGCCTCGTACAGGCGCGCGACCGCGAGGACGCCGTTGCCGCGCTGATGCGCGAAGTCGGGCTCGATCCCGACTATGCGCGCCGCTTTCCACACCAGTTCTCCGGCGGCCAGCGCCAGCGCATAGGCATCGCCCGCGCTTTGGCGGTCCAACCGAAGTTCCTCGTCTGCGACGAGGCGGTCGCCGCCCTCGACGTCTCGATTCAGGCGCAGGTGCTCAACCTCTTCATGGACCTGCGCGAGCGGCGTGGCCTGACTTATCTCTTTATCAGCCACGATCTCGGCGTCATCGAGCATCTCACCGACCGTGTGGCGATCATGTATCTCGGCCGGATCGTCGAGGTCGGTCCGACGCGTGAGATCTTTGCAGGGCCTGCCCATCCCTACACACAGGCATTGCTCGAGGAGGCTCCGCGCATCGGACGCGGACGGCGGGTCTATGCACCGCTGAAGGGCGAACTGCCCTCGCCTCTCGCCCCGCCGCCCGGTTGCCGTTTCCACACGCGCTGTCCGTACGTCATGCCGGTCTGCAAGATCGAGGCGCCGGAGCTCAAGCAGATTGCCGCAGGGAGGATCGCGGCATGTCATCTGAACGACAAATGAAACCAGGAGGTCGCACATGAGAATCCTTAAGACACTTGCACTGACGATGGCGCTCGCGCTGTCGGTCGCGCCATCCATGGCGCAGGAACTGACGATCGGCCGTGGCAATGAGCCCCAGTCGATCGACCCGCAATTCTCGCGCACCGGTCCCAACCAGATGACCGCGCTGCACATGTTCGACCGCCTGACGACGACGGACAAGAATGTTCGGGTCAAGCCGGCACTCGCCGAGAGCTGGGAAAACGTCGATCCCAACACCTGGATTGTCCATCTGCGCGAGAACGTGAAATTTCACGACGGCTCGCCCCTGACCGCCGAGGACGTGGTCTACTCGCTCAAGCGCGCGCCCGATGTGCCGAACTCGCCGGCCTCTTTCGGCGGATCGGTCGCCGACATCGAATCGATGGAGATCATCGACGATCACACGATCCGCTTCACCTCCAAGACGCCGTCGCCGCTCTTCGTGCAGAACATCGGCACAGTCTACATCGTCTCCAAGGCGGCAACCGAGGGCAAGTCCAACGAGGACTTCAATTCGGGCGCCGCGGCCATCGGCACCGGCCCCTACAAGTTCGTCTCCTGGGAGCCGGGCGACAAGCTCGTCCTGGAACGCAATGACGATTACTGGGGCGACAAGCCCGCTTACGAGAAAGTCACGATGCGCTTCTTGTCCAATGACGCCGCGCGGGTTGCCGCCCTGCTGTCGGGCGCCGTCGACCTGATCGACATCGTGCCGCCGGCCGACCTGCCCTCGCTGCGCGCAAATTCGGATATCACGGTCTACGACACGCCGACCGTGCGCCTGATCTACCTGGCTCTCAACCAGCAGGACGACGCACCGTACATCACCGATCTCGACGGCAAGCCCCTTGCCGAGAACCCGTTCAAGGACGCCCGTGTCCGCAAGGCGGTGTCTCTGATGATCGACCGGCAGGCAATCATCGACCGCCTGCTCTACGGCGCCGGCGAGGCCGCAAGCCAGATCGTTCCCGAAGGCGTTTTCGGCTTCAATCCGGACATCGCCGTACCGCAGGTCGATATCGACCAGGCGAAGGCGTTGCTCGCCGAGGCCGGCTATCCCGACGGGTTCGGCATCACCGTTCACTCGTCCAACGACCGTTTCAGCCAGGACGCGGAACTCGCACAGGTTCTCGGCCAGTTCCTCGCGCGTGGCGGTCTGAAGGTGAACGGCGTCGAGACGCTACCCTACTCGGTCTATTCCAAGGATGCCGGCAAGAACGCCTATGGCGCGTTCGTCTTCTCCTACGGCAATTCGACCGGCGAATCCTCGCGCGGACTGCTCAGCGCCCTTCATACCTATGACAAGGAGGCCAATCTCGGCACGCTGAACCGTTTCCGCTACTCCAATCCGGCCTTCGACAAGGCCGTGGAGGACGCCGCGCAGATCTTCAACGACGACGAGCGCGAAGCCGCCCTGCAGAAGGCAGCCGCCATTGCCGCCGAGGACACCGCCGTGGTGCCGCTCTATTTCCAGGCGCTCAGCTGGGCCTCGAAGAACGGCATCGAATACGAACCGCGGCGCGACGAACGCACCCTCGCCATGGGCGCGAAGCCGGCCAACTGATGACAGCGCACGAGACCATCATGGACTACATCATCTTGCGGGACGTGATGGTCCCGATGCGCGACGGCGTTCGTCTTGCGACGGACGTCACGCTGCCTGCCCGGGCGGGTAAACCCCTGCCCGGCGCCTTTCCGACAATTCTGCACAGGACGCCTTACGACAAATCCGCCGCCCGCCTCAGCGAGGTGACCGTGACCCGGCGCGAGCCGAAGACCAACGGCCAGATCGCCATCGAACTCGCCAAGGCGGGTTATGCGGTGATGATGCAGGACTGCAGGGGCCGCCACGGCTCCGAAGGCGTGTTCCAGAAATATATCGGCGAGGGCGAAGACGGTTACGACACGCTCGCCTGGGCGCGAGAACAGGACTGGTGCAACGGCGACTTCGGCACATTCGGGCTTTCCTACTCCGCCCATGTGCAGACAGCGCTCGCCATTTTACGCCCCGAGGGGCTGAAGACGATGTTCCTCGATTCCGGCGGCTTCTGGAACGCCTACCAGGGCGGCGTCCGCCGCGGCGGCGCATTCGAACTCAAACAGGTCACATGGGCCTACAAACATGCCCGGCTCAGCCCGGCGGCAAGCGATCCACTGGTCGCCGCAGCACTCGGCGCGGAGAACATCTCCGACTGGTTCAAGGCAATGCCATGGCGACGTGGCCTGTCGCCGCTCCGCCACGCGCCCGAATACGAGAACTACCTCTTCGACCAGTGGGAACGCGGCGCATTCGACGCGTTCTGGCAGAAGTCCGAACTCTACAGCGCGCCCCACTACGAAACCCTGGCCCGCTATCCGACGTTCCTCATCTGCGGCTGGTACGACCCCTATGCCGAGACAATGCTCGAGCACTACAAGGGTCTGCGCGCGGCTGGCGGCGAGGCCGAACTGGTGATGGGCCCGTGGCTGCACGGCCGGCGCAGCCAGACGCACGCAGGCGATGTCGATTTCGGCCCGTCTTCGGTCCTCGATCGCCAGATCGCGCCGGACTATGACAGCCTGCGCCTCGCATGGTTCGACAGCCGGCTGAAATCGGCCGAAAGCGGCGCCCGACCGTCGGCCGCGAAATGGTTCTGCATGGGCGGCGGCGACGGTCGCCGCGACAGCGCCGGACACCGCATGCATGGCGGACAATGGCGCGAAGACGCACACTGGCCGCCTTCCTTCACGCAGCCCTTCTCGTTTCACCTGACGGGCGACGGAGGCCTCCAGCCTGCCGAAGCGCAACCCGCGCGGATCGACTACCAGACCGATCCCGCAAATCCGGTCCCGACGATCGGCGGCGCCATCACCTCCGGCGAACCGGTCATGGAGGGCGGTGCCTTCGACCAGGTCGTGACGCCGGCTACCTTCGGGGCGAGCGCCCCCTACCTGCCGCTCGCGGCGCGCTCCGATGTGCTGGTCTTTGCCTCCGAACCGCTGGAGCGGGACTTCGAAATCGCCGGGCCCGTGGAATTGCATCTGACCCTTTCGACGGATGCGCCGGATGCCGACGTGACCATCAAGCTGATCGACTGGGCGCCCCCCAGCGAGGACTATCCCGCCGGCTACGCGATGAACCTGACCGACGGCATCCTGCGGCTGCGTTATCGAGACGACTGGGCGGCCCCGAAGATGATGCGCGAAGGCGAGAAGACGGCGGTCACGGTGGCGGCGACACCCGTGGCCAACCTGTTCAAGGCCGGGCACCGCATCAGGCTCGACATCGCCGGGTCGAATTTTCCGCGCTTCGACGTCAACCCGCAAAGCGGAGAGCCGGAGGGCGGCGGGCGCTGCCGGCGGATCGCGACGACATCGCTTCACCTGGGCGGTCCGGACGGCGCGCGCCTGGTCCTGCACGCGGCCCGCTGATGCGGATCGTCGCTTTCGGCCAGGCGGTCATTCACGAGCCGGTCGACTGGCCGCAAGACATGCGGGACGCCGCCGCGGGAGCGTATGCCGCGATCTGCAATTTCGAAGGTTGCCTGCCGCCTGCCGGGGCGTGGCCGGTGAAGCGCAAGACGGTTCACCCGGCGCATGAAGACGCGCTGGCGATGCTTGGATCCCTGGGCATCACCCATCTCGCGCTCGCCAACAACCACGCCTGGGACTACGGCCATGCCGGTATCGTCAACACGCGCGCGGCCGTGGCAGATGCCGGCTTCGCGGCCGCCGGCGCGGGATCGACCCTGAAGGAAGCGGCGGCCCCGGCCATTCTCAACGGTTTGGCCCTGATCGCCGCCGATTGCGGCCCGACACCCGACTGGGCGATTGCCGGCGCATCGACACCCGGCATCAATCCGCTGCGCATGAACCGCACCATCGGACTGCCGCATAGCGACATCGAACGCCTGCGCGAGATCGTGCGGGAAACCGGAGAAGCGGATCTGCGCCGGTTGCGGCAAGACATTGGCTATGACCGGCCTGCGGAAGGCGAGCAATTCTATCACCTCGCCATAGAGGAAGCGGAGTCTCCCCGCGAGATCTGGCGATGCGACGAAAACGATTTCGAGCGCTTGGCGGAAAGCATCTCCACAGCGCGGCAACAAGCTTCGAAGACCGTCGTCGCCCTCCATTACCATCACTGGGCCAGCGACTGGAGCCGTCCCCCGGACTGGTTCGTTCCACTCGCCCACCGCATCGCAGAGGCCGGCGCCGACGCCGTCATCGGCACCGGACCGCCATTTCTCTACGATGCGATCATCCTCGACGGCGCCGCTATCGCACCGAGTCTCGGCAATCTCGTATTTCACACCGCCCGGGGAGATAAATATGATCGCCTCGGACATCCCGTCTGGAAGGGAGGCATCCTCGTATTCGACGGGGAGCGCTGGTCGCTGCGCCCCGCGAATGTCCCGCGCCCCGCATGCCACGCGGCAAGAGAGACACTGGATCGCTGAGCGCCCCGGGGAAACGGCGCCATTATCCTCGGCCGCATTAGGTGTCGGCCTGGTTCCAGCCTTTTTTCCGGATCTCGGCATCGTGTTCGCCGAGTTTCGGCGACGGGCGGTCCGACACGGGCGGGGGTGCGCCCTCGAAATTGATCGGGGTACGCAGGCCGGGAACGCCGTCAGGCGCGATTTGCATGCCGCGATGGACGATCTGCGGATCGGCGAGCACGTCTTCGACCGTATTGATCGGCCCGGCCGGGACGACGGCCTTTTCCAGCGCCGCGAGAAGATCGTCGCGGGTCCACTCTCTCGTCCTGTCGCTCAGCAGAGCGGTCAGCGCATCGCGGTGTTCGACGCGCGCGGCATTGGTCGTAAAGCGCGGATCGGCGGCGAAACCGTCGAGCCCGAGGACCCGGCACAGCCGCGCAAACTGGCCGTCATTGCCGACGGCGACGATCAGCCAGCCATTGGCGGTCCGGAATGTCTGATAGGGCGCGATATTGGGATGCGCATTGCCAAGCCGATGCGGCGCGACGCCCGAGGCGAGATAGTTCATCGCCTGATTGGCAAGCACACCGGTCATGCTGTCGAGCAGCGCCATGTCGACATGCTTGCCCTCTCCTGTCCGGTCCCGTTCGGCGAGTGCCGCCTGGACGGCGATAACGCCGTAAAGCCCGGTGAAGATGTCCGCGAAGGCGACGCCGATCTTTTGCGGTTCGCCGGCCGGATCGCCGGTCAGGTCCATGATCCCGCTCATGCCCTGTATGAGGAAATCGTAGCCCGCGCGCGACGCATAGGGCCCGTCCTGGCCGAAGCCTGTGACGGAGCAGTAGACGAGGCCGGGATTGGTCACGGACAGGCTCGCATAATCGAGGCCGAACTTCGCGAGCCCACCCACCTTGAAATTCTCGATGACGACATCCGCCTCGGCGGCGAGGCCGCGCACCATGTCGAGGTCGTCGGCATTCCGGAAATCGGCGATCACGGACCTCTTCCCGCGATTGCAGGCGTGAAAATAGGCAGCCGATTTTTCGCCGTCACGCTCGATGAAGGGCGGGCCCCACTGGCGCGTATCGTCGCCCTGCGGGCTCTCCACCTTGATGACGTCGGCGCCGAGATCGGCAAGCGTCTGGCCGATCCATGGGCCGGCCAGGATGCGTGCCAGTTCCAGGACGCGAAGACCCTCGAGCGGTGCCTTGCTCATCGGAAGTCCTGTATTTGGCTGTGGAAAATTTCGAGGATCCGCATGCGGCGCATCATGTAAGACTTCGCTTCGACAATGGTGCGCCATGCATGTCGCGCCGGCTCCGTGATGTCCAGCGTCACGGCGCGATTATCGGCGTTGCCGCAACCTAACGGGCAAGCCGAAAACCCTGCACGGTCTTCTCGCGGCGCTTCGGATCGCGCCAGCGTTCCTCCCGGACGAACTCGATCAATTCGTCGGACGGCATGGGCACCGCGAAGGCATATCCCTGTAGCGTGTCGCAGCCAAGATCGCGCAGAATTGCGGCGTGCTCCGCCGTCTCCACCCCTTCGGCAATGACCTTGATGCCAAGCGCCTGACCAATCTCGATGATCGAGGCGACGAGGCGACGCTGGCTATCCGAACCGATGATAGGCGTGATCAATCGCCTGTCGATTTTCAGCCGGGTCGGGCGCAGATTTATAAGACTGATGATCGAGGCGTAGCCCGTGCCGAAATCGTCTATTTCTATATCGATCCCGAGCGTTTCGAGACGCTCGATATTGCCCGCGATCACCTCATTGCCCTCGTCGAGGAAGATCGACTCGAGCAGTTCGAAAGACACCGTTCCCGGTTCGATGGGAAGACCGTTAAGGTGGCTTATGAGGTCGGGATCGTGCAACTGGCCGGCCGAGACATTGACCGACATTTTCGGGATCGAGATGCCTGCCGCCTTCCAGCGGGTCGACTGCCACAGGGTCTGTTCGAGAACGGTACGGTCCAGAAGCGGCGCGACATTCAGCTCGTCCGCGATCTTTAGGAAGCTGTCGGGTGCCAGCACACCTTCCGTGGGATGCGCCCAGCGGGCGAGCGCCTCGACCCCGACGATCTCGAGCGTCCGGGCATCGAACTGAGGCTGGAAATAGGGCAGGAATTCCTGCCGCTCGAGCCCGCTGAGGATGTCGTCGGCCACGCGCTTGTTGCGCACGATTTCGGCTTTCAGCGCCTCGGAGAAGAACTCGAAACGATTGCGGCCATTGCTCTTGGCCCTGTAGAGCGCGATGTCGGCATCGATGAGCAGGCGCTGGCCATATTCGCTTTCGCCCGCATCCGCCTGCGCCACGCCAATCGACACCCCGAAACGGCACTCATGGTTCTCGTAAGGCACCGGCTGGCGCATCTGCTCGACAATGCGGATGGCCAGGGAAGACAATTGCTGCTCATCCGTCGGCGACGTGATGGCGATTACGAATTCGTCGCCGCCGATCCGGGCGACGAAATCGTCGGAACGGGTATTCGCCTTCAGGATCGAGGCCGCGTGGACCAGCATGGCGTCGCCGGCGGCGTGACCCAGCGTGTCATTGATATGCTTGAAGCGGTCGAGATCGATATGCAGAAGCGCCGTGATCGTACGCCCGGCGCGGCCGTTGAGAAGCTGCTCGTCCAGGAAGCGCCGGTTCGGCAGACCGGTCAGGCTGTCATGAAGCGAATTGCGCTCCATCTGGGCGCGCGCATCCTCAAGTTCGCGGTTGCGGAACTCCGCATTGCGTTTGGCCGCCATCAGATGGGTTTTGAGCTGGATATCCGACGATACGTCCCAGTTGACGCCGACAATGTATCGCTGACCGTCGAGATCGTTGTGAACCGCGCCGATCGCCCTGATCCAGCGGGTCATTCCGTCGGCAATGACCCGGAATTCCGAGTTGTAGGTGTTGCCGGTGGAGATGGCCTCGGCGAACTCCTCCTCCGCTCGTTTCTTGTCATCGGGATGAAGGACAGCCGACCAATAGTCGTATCGTGAAGGATCGACACCCTCGGGAACGCCGTAGAGTTCCTTCATGCGATTGTCCCATTTCATCTCGGACGTATCGAGATTGAGCTCCCAGATGCCGATCTTCGACGTATCCAGGGCAAGCTTCAGCCGTTGCGAAAGCTTCTGCATCTCGTTCTGGCGCCGACCGAGTTCGCGGATATACGCGCGGCGCTGGTCGTAGAGCAGACCGGCGATCGAAATCGGCAGTATGACGAGAAGGCCTGCTGTGAGGATAATGGACCGAAATCCCCACGCATTCTGGGGCGTTCCGGACCATCCCTCCCGAGGAACGGCGGCAATGCGCCAGCTACCTGACGGCAAAGTTATGTTCGCGAGAACCGGATCCTCATTGAAGACACCGGGCCGCCCGTAGAAGACCGTTCTGTCGGTCGAAAGCGAGTCGCGGCCGGCGATGGCTACTTCGATGGAACTGTCCGGGTCGAGTAGACCGCTATCCTTGTACAGCGATTCAACATCGACCACGGCGGAAACCAGGCCCCAAAGACGCTCGGAGCCGTCTTCCGCTTCCGTAAAAACGGGAAAACGCCCGATGAAGCCCTGCCCGCCCTGCAGCAGATTGACTGGTCCGGCAAGCACCATGTGCCGGGATTCCACCGCCCGAAGCGCCGCATCGCGCTGTTCTTCGTTGTCGCGGTAGTTGAGCCCGATCGCCTTTTCATTGCCCTCGATCGGATACATCAGGCGAACTACAAGGTCCGGAGCCGCGGCGATGTTGCGCAACTGCGAGCGGTTTCGGAGCAGGGCGGAGGCGACGCGGCTGAAACGCGCCTGATTCATCTCGGGCTCCGCGGCGATAACAGCCACGAGGCCCCTGACCAGTTGGAGATTGCTGTTTATGTTGCCTTCCAGCCTGGCGCGGAGCACGCCGAGCTCTTCGCTCACATCGGCGCGCTGCCGCTGATCGTGCACCAGCCGGTTCTGATATTCGGCGAAAAGCCCCATGACGATGGTCACGGCGAGCGCGATACCGATAGCGACAACGCTCGGCCTGAGTATAGATCGATCGATTTTCAGTCGGCTAACGGAAAATCCCGCCATGGCATCCTTGCACAGTTTCGCTTCCCGCGCGCGCCCAAGGGCATCGCGCGATCCGGAGTCATCCCGCGCAAGCTTAGACGCCAAGTCGAAACAAATGCCTAAGACAGGATGCTAATAGCCGATCGCGTCCCGGATGGCCCGGATCTCGCGGCTCTTGCGGCCCGAAGATCAGCCTATCGCTTGTGCCGCCGGTTCACATGCCGCGGACGCCCGGGAAGCGAAAGTGCCGTATCCTGCCGGTCGCGCCGGGCCACGACATTGCCCTTGGAGACGACGAGCAGGCGCTCGGGCCTCAACCGGATTGCCTCGATCGGATCGCCCGCGTCGAGTACGACCAGGCTCGCTCGCTTGCCCTTTTCCAGGCCGTAATCGTCGAACCCCATGATCTTCGCCGTCTCGGTCGTTACCATGTCGAAGCAGCGGCGCATATCCGCCGGGCTGGTCATCTGCGCCACATGCAGCCCCATGAAGGCGACATCGAGCATGTCGGCGGTGCCGAGCGGGTACCAGGGATCGAGCACGCAATCCTGCCCCCAGGCGACCGTGATTCCGTATTTCAGCATCTCCGGCACGCGTGTCAGACCGCGCCGCTTCGGATAGGCGTCGTGCCGTCCCTGGATGGTGATGTTGATCAGCGGATTGGGAATGGCCGAGACCTGCGCCTCCGCCATCAGCGGCAGGAGCTTCGAGACATAATAATTGTCCATCGAATGCATCGAGGTGAGATGCGATCCGTTCACCCGCCCCTGCAGGCCAAGCCGTTGCGTTTCGTAGGCGAGCTGCTCGACATGGCGCGACATCGGATCGTCGGTCTCGTCGCAATGCAGGTCGACCCTGAGTCCCCGCTCCGCTGCGATCTCGCAGAGTTCTGTCACCGACCGGCGGCCGTCGTCCATGGTTCGCTCGAAATGCGGAATGCCGCCGACCACGTCGACGCCCATGTCAAGCGCCTGCAGCGTCAGTTCGCGGGCCTTCGGCGCGCGGTAGAACCCGTCCTGCGGAAAGGCGACGATCTGAAGGTCGAGATAGGGTTTGACGATGTCCCGGACCGCCAGCAAGCCGCGCACGCCGGTCATCGCGTGGTCGTCGGACGTGTCGACATGGCTGCGCACGGCAAGCAGCCCCATCGAGACCGCCCAGTCGCAATAGGCAAGCGCACGCTCGATCACTGCCTCTTCGGTTAGAAGCGGCTTCAATTCGCCCCAAAGCGCAATGCCTTCCAGCAGCGTGCCGCTCTCATTGATGCGCGGCAGCCCATAGGACAGCGTCGCATCCATATGGAAATGGGGATCGATGAAGGGCGGCGAGACAAGATTGCCGGAAATATCGATCGTCTCGCCAGCCTCGGCTGCGATGCCTGGCTCGATCGCGGCGATCGTGTCGCCGGAAATCCCGATATCCGAGGCGGTTCCGTCAGGCAGGACGCCGCCCTTGAGCAGCAGGTCGAAACTCATCTCTCGCCTTTCTGGTAGGGCACCATCAGCGCCTTGGGATAGGTCGCGCGACGGGCGACCACGATCAGTGCCAGGATCGACAGCACGTAAGGCAACATCAGGAAGATCTGGTAGGGGATCACTCCACCGGTCACCTGCTGCAGCCGCACCTGATAGGCGTCGAAGGCCGCGAACAGGATTGCGCCGATCAGCGCCTTGCCGGGCCGCCACGAGCCAAACACGACCAGCGCGATGCAGATCCAGCCGCGCCCGTTTATCATCTCGAAGAAGAAAGAATTGAAGGCGCTCATCGTCAGGAACGCGCCGCCCACGGCCATCAGCGCCGAACCGGCGGCGACCGCGCCCATGCGCATCGCCGTGACACTGATCCCCTGCGCCTCGACCGCCGACGGGTTCTCGCCGACGGCGCGCACCGCAAGCCCGACCGGCGTTCGGTAGAGGACCCAGGCGACGAGCGCGACAGTGACATAGGCGAGATAGGTCAGCGGCGTCTGGTTGAACAGCGCCGGCCCGATCAGCGGGATCTCAGACAGGCCGGGGATCGCGAAGGGCTGGAAAGGCTCAATCTTCGGCGGCGACGTCACCTCCGGCAGCGAGACGCGGTAGGTGTAATAGGTCAGGCTCGTCGCCAGCAGCGTGATGCCGATGCCGGTGACGTGCTGCGACAGGCCGAGCGGTACGGTCAGGAACCCGTGCAGCAGCCCGAAGGCGACGCCTGTCAGCGCCGCCACGGCAACGCCCAGCCATAGATCGCCGCCCGCATAGACCGTGATCCAGCCGGCAAAGGCGCCGGCTGTCATGATCCCCTCGATGCCAAGATTGAGGACGCCCGCCCGTTCGCAAATCAATTCGCCCATCGTCGCGAAGATCAGCGGCGAGGCAATCCGGATCGCCGCCACCCAGAAGCTTGTCGTCAGAAGAATGTCGAAAGCTTCCATCGCTACCTCCACTTGATCCGGTAGCGGGTCAGCATGATCGCGGTGACCATCGTCAAGAGCGCGGTCGCCACCATCACCTGGGCAATGTAACTGGGCACGCCGGCAGACCGGCTCATCGCATCAGCGCCGACGAAAATGCCGGCGACGAAGATCGCAGACGCCACGACGCCCAGCGGATTGAGCATTGCCAGCATGGCGACGACGATACCCGTGTAGCCGAAGCCCGGCGACAGATCGAGCGTCAGGTTGCCTTTCAATCCGGCAACCTCGGAAAAGCCGGCCAGCGCCGCCAGCCCGCCCGACAAAAGCGCGGTCTTCATCAGCACGCGGTTAACCGGGATGCCGGCGAAACGCGCCGCCTCGGCATTGTTGCCCACCGCGCGCATCTCGTAGCCAAGCGTCGTCTTCTTCATGACAACCCACATGATCACCGCGCTCGCCACCGCGATGACGAAACCGAAATGCAGCCGCTTGCCCTGGATCAGGCGCGGCAATTGCGCATCGGCGATAACCCGTTTCGACTGCGGCCAGCCAAGCCCCATCGGGTCTTTGAGCGCACCTTCCAGCAACATCGAAACGAACAGGATGATGATGAAATTCAGGAGCAGCGTCGTCACCACCTCGTCGACGCCGAACCGGACCTTGAGCACCGCCGGGCCGAGCAGCAGCAGCGCGCCGGCCAGCATGGCGCAGATCATGATTAGCGGGATCAGTGCCGGCGCCGGCATGGCCACCGCTCCCGTACCGAGAACGACGGTCACGACCGCGCCGATATAAAGCTGCGCCTCGGCGCCGATGTTCCAGAGCTTGGCGCGGAAGGCGACGGCTACGGCGAGACCGGTGAAGATCAGAGGCGTCGCGCGCGTCAGCGTTTCCAGCAGCGCGAATTGCGAGCCGGCCGCACCCTTGGCGACCAGCCAGAACGTGTTGAACGGCGAAGCTCCGGCGATCAGTACCAGAAGCGAGGCGATCACGATTGTCGCAAGGATCGCGCCGATCGGATAGAGCAGCGTTACCGCCAGGCCGGGCGCGGGTTTCGGTTCAAGCCGCATCGGGCGCCTCCTCGACAAAGCCGTGCCCGGCCATGCGTTCGCCGATCTCGCGCACCGACAACTCGCCGCGTTTCGAGGGCGGCGACAGGCGGCCTTTCGAGATCACCACGATCCGGTCCGCCAGCGCCAGCACCTCGTCGAGATCTTCCGAGATCAGCAGGATGGCCGCGCCGCGATTGCGCGCTTCAAGCAGCTTGGTGTGGACATAGGCGACCGCGCCGACATCGAGGCCGCGTGTCGGCTGATTGGCGAGGATCACCTGCGGCTCCCCGTCGAAGGCGCGGCCAAGGATCAGCTTCTGCATATTGCCGCCGGACAGCAGCCGCACCCGCGCATTGGGTGACGGGCATTTGACGTCATAGTCCCGGATGATCGCCTCGGCGAAGGTTTCCGCGGCCTTCCAGTCGAGAAACCCCATCCGGCTGAAACGCGGCGAGCGATAGGCTTCGGAGATCACGTTTTCGGTGACGCTCATATCGCCGATCATGCCGGTCGCGTGGCGGTCTTCGGGAATGCGGCCGATCCTGTGCGCCAGTGCCGTGCGCGCCGACCAGTCCCTGACAGCCTCGCCGCGAATGCGAATGGTGCCGCTTTCGGGCTTAAGCGTTCCGGCAATCAGCGCCGCCAGGGCCGCCTGGCCGTTGCCCGAAACACCTGCGAGCCCGGTAATCTCCCCTTCGCGGAGGGCAAGGTCGATGGCTTCGAGGGGAGCGCCACCGGCCCGTCCCACGGTCGAGACACCGGCAAGTTCGATCACGGTATCGCCCGGCGAATGCTCGACGACCTCCGGTTCCCGGATCGTTTCGCCAACCATCAGCGCCGCCAGCTCGCCGCGATCCGTGTCGGCCGTCCGGCGCTCGCCGGAAATCCTGCCTGACCGCAAAACGAGTACGCGGTCGCTGACCGCCATGACCTCGTTCAGCTTGTGGGAAATGAAGATGATCGACAGGCCCGTCGCGACAAGTTTCTTCAGCGTCGCGAAGAGAGCCTCGGTCTCAAGCGGCGTCAACACCGCTGTCGGCTCGTCGAGGATCAGCACGCGGGCGTCGCGGTAAAGCGCCTTGAGAATTTCCACCCGCTGTCGCTCGCCAACGGACAAATCCGAGACAAGCGCGCTCGCGCGGACCTCAAGGCCAAAATCCCGCGACAACTCCTCGATCCGCGCCAGCGCCCTGCCCCGGTCGAACCGTGGCGCGAACAGCGTCTGCGTGCCAAGCGCGATATTCTCCAGCACCGTCATCTGGTCGGCCAGCGTGAAGTGCTGATGCACCATGCCGATGCCGGCGGCGAGCGCGGCGTTCGGCTCGCCCGGCGGCAGCGCCCTGCCGAAGGCTTCGACAGTTCCCTCGTCGGCCACGTAATGACCGAACAATATGTTCATCAGGGTCGTCTTGCCGGCTCCGTTCTCGCCGAGCAGCGCGATCACCTCGCCGCGCTTCAGCTCGAAGGATACGGAATCGTTCGCCGTCAGCGGCCCGAAACGCTTTGTGATGTTGGAGAGGCGAAGAACGGTCTCCGCCTCTCCGCCCCCCTGTGAGCCCATCAGCTCGATTTCGGCTCTTCGTCGTTGATCTCGACGATAAAGTCACCGGCCTTGATCGCCGCTTCCTTCTCGGCGACGAGGTCGAACGCCTCCTGCGGCACCTTTCCTTCGAAAGTGCCGAGCGGCGCCAGCGAGCAGCCGCCTTCCTTCATGAAGGAATAGACGCCGTAATTCTCGGCCTTGAACTCGCCCGCCTTCACCTTGGCAATGGCCGCATCAAGCGTCGGCTCGAAATGCCACAGCGCCGAAGCGACGACCGTGTCTGGATAGTCGGGCTGTGTGTCGATGACATTGCCGATCGCCAGAATACCCTTCTCCTTGGCCGCGTCGGAAACGCCGAAGCGCTCGGCATACATGATGTCCGCGCCTGCATCGATCTGCGCGAAGGCGGTTTCCTTCGCCTTGGGAGGGTCGAACCACGAGCCGATGAAGGCGACCTGGAAGGTTGTGTCCGGCGCCATCTCCTTCACGCCGGCCATGAAGGCGTGCATCAGCCGGTTCACTTCCGGGATCGGAAAGCCGCCTACCATGCCGATATTCTTGGATTTTGTCATCGCGCCAGCGATGATGCCGGAGAGATAGGATGCATCCTGAATGTAGTTGTCGAACACCGCGAGGTTCGGCGTATCTTCCTGCGGCAGGAAGGACGAGCCCATCAAGTAAGCCGTGTCGGGATAGTCGCGCGCCACCTGGCGGGCGGCTTCCTCGACAGCGAAGATCTCGCCTACGATCAGATCGTGTCCGGCTTCTGAATATTCGCGCATGACGCGCTCATAATCGCTGTTCGACGTGTTTTCGGAAAAGACGTATTCGATCTCGCCGCGCTCGGCGGCGGCGTTGGCCGCGATATGGATCCGGCTTACCCACTGCTGTTCGACCGGCACGGTGTAGATCGCCGCGACCTTGAGCTTTTCCTGGGCGCTTGCCCGACCGACCAGGGCCGGCATGGCGAGAACGGATGCACCCGCGGCGCCGGCCTGAAGCAGCCTGCGGCGGGTTGTGGTGAAGGACTTGTTGGACATTGCGCGCACTCCTGTCTGTATGGAAATCCGGTAACCCGCCAATTTTTTGATCAGATGGTAAAACGAGTTCAAAAAAACGGCAAGAGGGGTGGCGGAATTGCTCACAGCCTCGACATGACGAGTCCCGCACCCACCAGAAGGATCGCGAACATGCGTTGCCAGCTGATCTCGTTGACCGGCACGCCGAAGGCGCCGGTGCTGTCGATCACCATGGCGACAAGCAATTGCCCGAGGATCAGTCCGGCGGTCATCGTCACCACGCCGAGGCGGGACACGCTCCATAGGGCCGACCAGACATAGAATGCGCCGAGCAGCCCGCCGGCAAACATCCATGGCTGGGCAGCCTTGAAATCGGAAGCCCCGGGAATGCCGCCCCTTATCAGAGCGACGAGAGACAGCGCGATGAAACCGACGCCGAACGAAGCGGCAGTCGCGAGGATGCTGTTACCGGCCGCGCGCGACAGCGCCGAATTGATCGGCGCCTGCGCGCCCAGCGCTATCCCCCCGGCGAAGACGACCGCCAGCGCGATCCAGAAAACGTGCATCGGCCTCTCCGGAGTTCGGACGGCGCGCCAACCGGTTGCGCGCCGACTATCTTGTAAAAACGGCGAGCCCGCTCAGCTCTCGTCTTCGGTCTCGGCGGCGGGGCTGTTCTTGGAGACGCTCTCGGCGCAGCTAATGGCGTTGCGCTTGTCGGTATAGGTTTCGGAGCGCACCATGGTTTCGCCATTCGAGGCGACAAACCGGTTGAAGAACTGGCCGTCCTTCGAACCGACGATTTCCCATCTATAGCCGGATCCGTCCTGGTCCTTGGTCAGGTCGACGATCGCGGCGCCAGGCGTGTTCTTCTTCATCGAATCGATGCAGTTCTGCGCGCTCGATTTGGACTTGTAGCTTTCCGACCAGACCATGATCTCGGAATTGTACAGAAACTGGACGCCGAACTGGCCGTCCTTGCGCGAAACGATCTTGAATTTGTGGGGCATACACTTCTCCTCGCGTTTATCAGGAGAGCGATTATGTCCGGTATGAAAGCAATCACAAGCCTTCGGGCAGGTCTTCCTGTGACAAGCACATGATTTTTTAGGGCAAAACGCGAACCTTCAGGCACCGAAACAGCATTATCCGTTTCCGATCCCCTCATTCGTGCTCATCCACCGGCCGACAAAAGCCAGCTTTTCGCGGATCGGCGGGGTCAGCACAAAGGGATAGATGTCCTGCAGGCCCATCGATCGGTTGACGTGGTTGAGCGCGATGCCGAGGCCCGCGCCAATCGTGATCAGCCGCTCGGTATCGGTTTCGCGATAGGCGTCATAGTCCGGCCCCGGCAGATCGGGTGCCTGAAGACCCGCCGCAACGAAACTGTCGGTGATATCCGTCAGATGTAAGAGGTGAGCGAAGGTCTCCGCCCAATCCTCATGCGGATGGCTCGACGCATAGGGCGTGACATGTCGCGCGTTCCAGTCCGCCGGCGCCCCGTCGCGATAGTGCTTTTCGAGCGCTGCTCCGTAATCGGCCGTCTCGTCCCCGAACAGCATCCGGAACCGTTCGGTAAATCCATATTGCGGCGCAAGCCGTTCGAAGAAGAAGAAATGTCCGAGCTCGTGGCGAAAATGGCCGATCATCGTGCGCAGCCTCTCGCCGAGTTCGGCGCGCCGCTGCGTTCGCTCGGCCTCGTCCGCCTCAGCGACATTGATCGTCACCACGCCGTCGGCATGGCCCATGGTGACCGGCACCGACCCGCCGCCTGTCTCTTCAGCCAGCAGGTGGAACACCGGCCGCGGCCCGGTATCGCCTGAAACGAACCAGCCCCACCGCGCCAGATTGGAGAGGACCCAACGTTTCGCCTGTTCCGTCTCCGCCCAAGGGCCCCGGTTCTCGTCATGAAACCTGTCCGGAATGACCTCGGTCGTCGCACAGGAACGGCACAGGGCGCCTGACGCGTCTGCGGCCCAGTTGCACCCGATCGTCTGGCGATTGGCGCAACCGATGCCCAAGGGCGTGAAGCGGTCGCTGTCGACGTCATAGGCGACTTCTATACCGCAAGCGCAAGCGAGGCTTTCGAATGAGAGCGCGGCTCCGCAGTTCGGACATGTATGAAGTCTCACTTTTACCTCGCCTCGGTCGCTCGCCAGCCGGCGAAAGTGCCGGACAGCGCGATTGTTATCCTCTCACAAGCTTCTCGCCGAATAGAGGTTCCCTGCCCTGCAGGATTTTCGCGATATGACGGACAAAAGCACGCCATCTGGACACGATTACACGCACGCAGCCCTATCCGAAGCGCTTTCCGGCGACGGTTGTCAAATCCGCTGCCGCATTCCGGCTTCCAAGTCGGGCATCGGCAGGTTAACAAGAACCATGACCGGTTCCCGGCCCATGCCCTCCAAGCCAGACGCCCGCGCGACGAAGAAAGCGATTCCGGCTTTCATCGTCTTCTCCGATCTCGACGGCACGCTGCTCGACCATTCCACCTATTCCTGGAAGGCCGCCGTGCCGGCGCTCGCGTCCTTGAAAGCGCGCGGCATTCCGCTGATCCTCGCAAGCTCCAAGACTTCGGCCGAAATCGCCGGGTTGCGCGCCGCGGCTGGCTTTGCCGACTGCCCCGCCATTGTCGAGAACGGCGCCGGACTGCTCGAACCGGCCGGCGCGGAGCATGCCCCTGACGATGACCGCGTTCACCGCGACCTGATAGCCGCTCTCGATGCGCTGCCACCGGAATTGCGTGGCAAGTTCACCGGGTTTTCGGACTGGACGGTCGACGAAGTTGCCAACCGCACCGGCCTGCCGCCGCAAGACGCCGCTCGGGCCGCCATGCGACGCTTTTCCGAACCCGGTCTCTGGTCGGGAAATCCGGAAGAACGCAGCCGGTTCGAAACCCTGCTCGCGCGCCATGGCATCACCGCGCGTCAGGGCGGGCGCTATCTCACCCTGTCCTTCGGCGCCACCAAGGCCGACCGCATGCGCGAGATCGCGGCACGCTACGCCTCCGGCGACCAATCGCCGCGCATGATCGCGCTCGGCGATGCGCCCAATGACATTGAAATGCTGGAAACGGCCGATATCGGTGTGATTGTCGCCAATCCGCACGCCAATCCCCTGCCCGAACTGGACGGCGAAAAGGCCGGAAGGATCGCGAGGACGCAAAAACCGGGGCCTGAGGGTTGGAACGAATCCGTGCTGCGGATTATTGAAGATAGACAGGACAGCTAGGAGCGGGCGGCGCATGGCGGATTTTCACCAGAACGGTCACGTGGCGACGCTGCACAATTTGCGGTCCACCAAACCCGGCACGCTGGAACGCGAACTGGAAGTTCTCTCCGCGCACCGCAAGATCACGCTGATCTTGCCCTCGCTTTATTCCGAACTTGAAGGTCCGGCGCTCGCCAACATCGTTGAGGAACTCGCGGGCGCCCGTTTCATCGACCACATCGTCATCGGCCTCGACCGAGCCAGTGAGGAAGAGTATCGCAAGGCCCGCAAGTTCTTCTCGGTCCTGCCGCAGCCGCATTCGATCCTCTGGAACGACGGACCGCGCTTGCGGGCAATCGATGACCGCCTCAAGGCGGCTGGCCTTTCGCCGGAGGAGCCGGGCAAGGGCCGCAATGTGTGGTTCTGCATCGGCTACACGCTGGCGCGCCGCGACTCCGACGTCGTCGCCCTGCATGATTGCGACATCGTCACCTATTCGCGCGAAATGCTGGCCCGGCTGGTTTATCCGGTCGCAAACCCGTCTTTTTCCCATCTTTTCTGCAAGGGCTTTTACGCCCGCCACGCCGACGGCAAGATGAACGGCCGCGTCAGCCGCCTGCTTGTCAGCCCGCTGCTGCTGGCCCTGCAGAAGACCATCGGCCACCGTGACTACCTGACCTACCTCGCCGCTTTTCGTTATCCGCTGGCCGGTGAATTCGCCATGCGCACCGCGATCCTGCCGGACATCCGCATCCCGTCGGACTGGGGGCTGGAAATCGGCGTGCTGTCGGAGGTCTGGCGCAACCTATCGACCCGGCTTGTCTGCCAGGTCGAGCTCTCCGACGCCTATGACCACAAGCACCAGCCTTTGTCCGAGGAGAATCCCCAGGACGGCCTGTCGCGCATGTCGATCGACATCTGCAAGGCGCTGTATCGCAAGCTCGCCACCGACGGCACGATATTCAGCCAGGAGACCTTCCGGACCATCAAGGCGACCTATTATCGCGAGGCGCTCGACATGATCGAGGCCTATCACAACGATGCGCGCATGAACGGCCTGCATCTCGACCGTCATTCCGAGGAACGCGCCGTCGAACTCTTCGCCTCCAACATCGTCGAGGCCGGCCAGACCTTCCTCGACAATCCCATGGAAACGCCCTTTATCCCGAACTGGAGTCGCGTCCAGGCCGCCGACCAGGACCTGATGCGCGATCTCCACGACGCAGTGAAGGCCGACGAGGCGGAATTTGGCTGATAACGTCCCGGCCACAAAGCCCTATCGCGATGATGCCGACTGGTGGAAATCGACCACGGTCTACCAGATCTATCCGCGCAGTTTCTGCGATTCGAATGGCGACGGCATCGGCGACATTCCGGGCATCGTCTCGAAGCTCGATTATCTCGCCGACCTCGGCATCGGCGTGATCTGGCTATCGCCGGTCTACGCCTCGCCGATGGAAGACAACGGCTATGACATTTCGGACTATCGCGACATCGCGCCGGAATTCGGCACGCTCGCCGATATGGACAGGCTGATCGCCGAGGCCGGAAAACGCGGCATCGGCATCGTTATGGATCTCGTCGTCAACCACACCTCGGACCGGCATGAATGGTTCGAGGCCTCACGCGCGTCGCGCGACAATCCGAAACGCGATTTCTACGTCTGGCGCGATCCGGCGCCGGATGGCGGGCCGCCCAACGACCTGCCGTCCTATTTCGCCGGCTCCGCCTGGGCTTTCGACGAGGCGACCGGCCAGTACTATATGCATCTCTTCGCGCCCGGCCAGCCGGACCTGAATTGGGACAATCCGCAGCTACGCGCCGAGATCTACGACATGATGAACTGGTGGCTGGATCGCGGCGTCGCCGGCTTCCGCATGGACGTGATCGACCTGATCGGCAAGCAGCCCGATCGCCTCATCCGCAACAACGGTCCGAAGCTGCATGATTACCTGCAGGAGATGCACCGGGAAGCGCTGGCCGGACGCAATGTCCTGACCGTCGGAGAATCCTGGGAGGCCACTCCGGAGACCGGGTTGCTCTTTTCCGGCCGCGACCGCGACGAACTCTCCATGGTGTTCCAGTTCCAGCACGTCACCAGCCTCTGGGGCGAGGATGGCAACAAATGGCGCCCGCGTCCCTTCGATCTCGTAACCTTCAAGCGAGCCCTGAACGAATGGCAGCGGGCGCTCGCCGAAGACGGCTGGAACTCGCTTTTCGTCAGCAATCACGACCTGCCGCGCGCCGTTTCGCGCTATGGCGACGACCGGCGTCACTGGCGCGAATCCGCGACAGCGATCGCTACGGTGAACCACCTCATGCGCGGCACGCCCTATGTCTTTCAGGGTGAGGAAATCGGCATGACCAATGCCGGGTTCACCCAAATCGACCAGTATCGGGATGTCGAGACCCTGAATTTCCATGCCGAGCATGAAGCGGCCGGATACGATCTCGCCGCATTCCTCGACGGCGCGGCTGCCAACGGCCGGGACAATGCCCGCACGCCGGTGCAATGGACCGCCGCGAAGAATTCCGGCTTCACCGACGGCATCCCGTGGATCGGCGTCAACCCGAACCACGACAGGATCAATGTCGACAACCAGATCGGCGACGAACACTCCGTGCTGGCGCATTACCGCAGGCTGATAGGCCTGCGCAAAACACACCCGGTGGTCGTCCACGGCGATTACGTCCCCTGCCTTGAAGACAACCCGCAAATCTTCGCTTTCACGCGCAATCTCGGAAACCGGCGCCTCGCAGTCGTCGTCAACTTTTCGAGCGAACCGGCGAGATGCGATATACCGGCCGGTCTGGAAACCTCCGGCGTTTGCGCAATTTCAAACTACGCGCCGCGCGACACGATCGCCGGAACGCTCGGCCTCGCCCCGTGGGAGGCCTTTGCCGTCCTGTCGGAAACTCGGGGTCAGGACCCTAGCTCCGGTTCGAAATCCACCGGCACTGATACGGCGCAAAGGTGATTTCGCCGCGTGACGGATCGACCGCCTCGTCGGACAGCAAATCGACCCATTTCATGCCCGTGATCAGATTGATCGACATCACCGGGATGGTCACTTCCTCCTTCGTCACATTGTGAATGGCGAAGATGGACTGATCCCGGTCGAGGCTCTGACGCCAGAAGCCGAAAAGCTTCTCCCCCATATGCAGCGTGAACTGGGTGGCGTTGGGATGGAAGGCCGGCTGCCGGGCGCGAATGCGGATGCGCTCCTTCATCGCACCGAGAATGCGTGCATGGATCGAGGACGGATCCTCCAGTTCGGTTCGCAGTTCCGGATAGTCCCAGCGCTTGCGGTTGATCGTCCGGTTCTGCCCGGTCCGCTCGACGCCCGCATAGTCATTGCCGGTGCCGAGCAGCGAATGGATATAAAACGCCGGGATGCCTTCCAGCGCCATCTGGATGGTCTGGCTGGCGAGGAATCGCTCGAACTGCCACTCGTCCTGCCCGTCGACCGTCCCCTTCATCGCCTCGAAATAGGTGATGTTGAGCTCATAGGGCTTCTGTGAGCCATCCGGCATGGCGCGCATATTGACCAGTCCGCCGAAGGAACCGACGGTCTTGATGACCTTCTCGATTTCCGCATCGTCCAGCAGCCCTTCCGCCGGCCGCATGCCGATGCCGTCATGCGAGGCGGTGAAATTGAGATAGGCGCAACCGAGCTGTGCTGGCGGCATCGCCATCTGCCAGGCGTTGAGATAGCGCGATGTCCCCGTCAGCAGCGCATGCAACATGAGTGGCGGCAGCGAGAAATTGTAGATCGCATGCGCCTCGTTGCGATTGCCGAAATAGGAGAGGTTCTCGGCATTGGGCACATTGGTCTCGGTCAGCAGCACGACGCGTTCGTCGCAATAATCGGCCAGCAGCCGCATCAGCCTGACGATCGCATGGGTTTTCGGCAGATGAATGCATGTCGTGCCGATCTCCTTCCAGATGAAGGCGACAGCATCGAGCCGGATGATGCGCACCCCGTTTGCGATATGAAGCCGCATGATGCGGATCATGTCGACCAGCACATCGGGATTGGCATAGTTCAGGTCAACCTGGTCGAAAGAGAATGTGCACCAGACATGGCGCGTGCCGTTGGACGTCTCCACCTCGCGCAGCAGCGGATGCGCTCGCGGCCTGACCACGGATGTCAGATCGTCGGCCGGCGAGGCTTCGAAGAAGTATTTGTCATAGGGCTCGTGCCCCTGCAGATATTCGTGAAACCATTTCGACTGGCTCGACATGTGGTTCAGCACGAGATCCGACATCAGCCGGAACTCCTCGCCGATGCGGTTGATGTCCGCCCAGTCCCCCAGCTTGGAATTGACGGATTCGTAGTCCGTTACCGCAAAGCCGTCATCCGAGGTAAAGGGGAAGAACGGCAGAATATGCACGCCGGTGATCGCATCGGACAGATAGCGCCTGAGAAAGTCGTAGAGCAGGTCGAGCGGCTTGTGCTGACCATCCATGACCGCATTGCCATAGGCGATGACGACCGAATCCTTCTGTGACCAGAGCGTATTGCCCGGCGGTCGAACCCGCTGACGCGGTTCCAGCCCGTCGGGCCAAAAGCTCTCGATGATCCGCCGCGACAGATGCGCGGCATCAACATCGGGATAGATTTCCTTGACCAGGCTCAAAAGCTTGGAGCGAAGCTGGGAATTGACCGCGATCATGCGTCCCGTGAAATCCTGCCCTTGCACTGCACAAAAAAATATCGTGCCTCGAATTCGGGCATAATGGCAAGGGCAATTGCCAAATCCCCTTTACGGCACGCATCCTACGGCGAGAAATGATCGTAGTGCACCGAAATTGGCCTGACAAATCGATTTAAACCGGCCTCGTCTTGCTCTAATGTCAGGAAAACAAGCGGTGCTTAGACGCCAACAAAACGAGGAGGATGATATGCATCTGGGCATTCTGACCGGCGGCGGCGACGTTCCGGGCCTCAACTCCGCCATCAAGGCCGTGGTCAATGAAGCCTATGCGCGCGGCTGGACCGTAACCGGCTTCAGGTGCGGTTGGGCCGGCCCTGTCGAAACCGATCCGCTCGATCTCGAGGGTACGGCGTCCCATCGCCGGGAACTGACGCCGGAATCCGTTCGTTCGATCAACCGGTCGGGCGGCACGATCCTGCATTCCTCGCGGACCCGCCCGTCGCGCATCAAGGCATCGCAGCTTCCGGATTTCGTCAAGAAGACAACGCCGCACAAGGACGACGGCTATGTCGACGCGACGGACCATGTCCTCGCCGTCATCGAGGCGCTGAAGATCGACGTGCTGGTGGCTATCGGCGGCGACGATACGCTTTCCTACGCCGCCGAACTGCATGAGCGCGGTGCGCCGACCATGTGTATCCCGAAGACGATGGACAACGACGTATTCGGCACGGATTACTGCATCGGCTTTTCCACCTGCGTCACCCGTTCTGTCGAGATGATCGCCAATCTGCGCACCACGGCGGGAAGCCATGAGCGTTTCCTGATCGTCGAGATGTTCGGTCGCAATTGCGGCATGTCGGCGCTCGGCGCCGGTTACCTCTCCGACGCGGACCGCACGCTGATTGCCGAGGTTCCCTTCGAGATGGAACGGCTTGCCGAACTGCTGAGCCGCGACCGCGCCGCCAACCCCTCCAACTACACGGTCTGCATCGTCTCCGAAGGCGCGATGGAGAGCGGCGGCCGTATCATCGAGAAGGGCGAGGCCGACGCCTATGGCCACAAGAAGCTTGGCGGCATCGGCGAACATATCGGCGTCAGCCTCAAGGATCTGACCGGCACCGACATGATGATCCAGAATCTCGGCTATCTGCTGCGCTCCGGCCCGCCGGACGCGGTCGACCTGACCGTGGCAAAGAATTTCGGCACGATGGCCGTTCACCTGATCGACGAAGGCCGCACCGGCCTTATGATGTCCATCCGCGACGGCCACTACACCACCCAGCCCGCCAACATCTCCACGCAAGGCGAACATCGGGTCAATGTCGCGGCGATGTATGATCCGGAGAACTACCGGCCGAAGATTTCGAAGGTCGAGGGCACGACGCTCTATCTGCGCTGAGCCCGGCACAAAAAGAAAAGGCGCTCGCCCGGTCCGGAAGAGCGCCTTTCTGTCGGGCTGTGGATTGCCTCATCCTGCCTGCCCCGTGAGCATCGCCCCAACGAGAAAGCAGATGGCGGAACCGGCGGAGGCGACCGTTCGGACATGGTTCAGCCGCGTCCAGTTGCGTTCGTACATCGCCCAGTAACCAAGAGCCGCGCTTCCGGTCAGGTCGAGCACATCGAGCTTCTTGTTCATCGGCACGTTACCCGCCGCTGTCACGCCGAAGACGCCGAGGAGATAAAGCGCCGAGCCTGCGACAAGCCACGCAGCCGGCGGGCCATCGACGACGACCGTTGCATAGAAAGCAGTCGCAAACGCAACCGGCACCATGCCCATCAGCAGCACCATGAAGACCGAGCGATAGACCTTCCGGTTGATCTGCTGCATCGCCTCCATGCCGGCGGCCGGGGCGGCCGCGCCAAGCGAGCGCATCACGAAGTCGGAGAACGTCAGGAAGACGCCGGCAACGAGGCTCGCCGCAAGCGACGCCAAGGCGAGCACCCAGGGAATGAATTGGTCGAGCATGTTCTGATCCTCCTGTCGTTCAGTTGGAAATGGCGACGGCGCGGCGCAGATAAGTCAGGTCGCCCACCTGCCGGGTCAGGAACGCGGCGATGTCCTCGCGGGAAATTGTCAGCTTCAGCCCGTGTTCCTCCGGCCCGAACCCCTCCTTGAAGGACCCCGTCGCCGGACCGTCCGCGAAGGCGCTCGGACGCACGATCGTCCAGTCGAGGCCGCTCGCCCGAACCAGCTTTTCCTGCAATTCATGGTCGCGGAAGACCGGCTTCAAAAGCGCGCCGAACATGATCCGTTTCCAGAAGAAATTAAGGTTCGACCAGCTTTCATGCGCGCCCAGCGTGGACTGGCAGATCAGCCGGCGCACACCATGCGTCTGCATCGCCTGAATGACATTCATGGTTCCCTGCGAACGGATCAGGCTCTTGCGCGACATGCCCGCGCCGATCGTGATCACCACGGCCTCGTGACCGCGAACAGCATTCTCGACATCGGCGGCATCGAAGGCGTCGCCAGCCTGAAGCCTCAATTTCGGATCGTCGATACCGATCTTTCCCGGCCGGCGTGCGAAAGCGGTGACCTCGTGCCCGTTCTTCAACAAGCGCTCGACGGCCAGACGACCGACATTCCCGGTAGCTCCAAAAACAGTGACTTTCATGACAGTTTCCCTTTCTGTTTTCTCAACTTGACACCGTGTAAAGTTGACACCGTGTCAATTGCAGGTAACTTGACGCCATGTCAAGCGATACGCGATCACGAATTCTTGAAGCCGCATGGAAACTGCTGGAGGACGGCGCCGGCGGCGAAGTCCGCATGTCGGACATCGCCAAAAAAACCGGTATCAGCCGGCAGGCGGTCTATCTGCACTTCCCCAGCCGCGCCGACCTGCTGATTGCGGTGACGCGCTACATCGACGAGGCGAATGAAATCGACGCCCGGCTGGCGGCGAGCCGCAGCGCTGCGACGGGTGTCGAAAGGCTCGACGCCTATATCGAGGCGTGGGGCAACTACATCCCGGAAATCTACGGCGTCGGAAAAGCGTTGATGGCCATGCAGGAAACCGACAGCGAAGCCCGCATGGCATGGGAAGGCCGAATGCTCGCTGTTCGCGAGGGATGCGAGGCTGCGGTCGCGGCGCTCGCCCGCGACGGCGCACTATCGCCTGACATCGAGGAGGAGAAAGCAACGGACCTGCTCTGGACCCTCCTGTCCGTGCGCAATTGGGAGCAACTCACCCTGGAATGCGGCTGGTCGCAGGAGGACTATGTCGAGGAGATGAAACGCGCGGCGCGGAAAACGCTTCTGGCAAGCGCGAAAAGCTAGCTTACCGCCAGCGCGCTGGGCACGAAGACCTCTATCGGTTCGGCCACGCCACGCAGCTCCACCTCGCCAAGCGCGGTCAGCGGATGTTTCGTCAGCGATGCAGCGGTCGGCCCGATCAGCATCTTCTGGCCCATCTTCTTTGTCTCGCCCTCGAGCCGGGCGGTCATGTTGATGGTCGGCCCGATCGCCGTGTAATCGACGCGTTGCTCGGTTCCCATATTGCCCACTGAACAGACCCCCGCCTCGATCGCCGCCACGCAGGCTATCTCCGGCAGGCCCTGCGCCGTCAGCTTCGGGTTTTCCGCAGCGACGCCCGCAATGATCGCCTGGGCGCATTCGATCGCCCGGTCGGCATGGTCCGGCACCTCCAGCGGTGCGTTCCAGAAAGCCAGAACGGCGTCGCCCATGAACTTGTCGATCGTGCCGTCGCGCGCGAAAATCTCGCGGCTGGCGATGCCGAGGAAATGGTTGACCACGGTGACGGCCTTCTCGGCCCCCAACTGGCCGGACATCGAGGTAAAGCCGCGCATGTCGACCAGCATCGCCGTGATCTGCCGGTCTTCCACTTTCAGCGCCGCCGCGGCATCGGTTTCGGCGAGATGCTTCACGACCTCCGGCGACAGGAACTGCGAGAACTGCTTCTGCAGAACGCCGCGCCGCCGCTCCGCCTCGCGGTAGAGCATATAGCCGCCCGCCGCGCCCATGATCATCAGTCCCGCCGCCGGCTGCACACCGTCCATCAGCAGATGCCGCATCGAATAGGCCGCCGCGCCGATGACCAACGGGGCGACGATCACCGGTGCCGACAGCAACACCGCCAGCAGCGGCCGGCGTGAAAAGACGGTCAGGATTACCAAGAGCAGGATCCCGCCGCCGACGAATCCCCCGCGCTCCAGCCAGCGCGCGTGCGGAGCCTCGAACAGATATTCCCCGTTCAGCATCTGCGAGATCAGGATAGCGTGTATGTCGGCGCCGAGCCGGTGTCCGCCCCGCGCGGTCAGGTGATATTGGTCCACCCCAGCCACGTCGACCGCGAGCAAAACGACGCGCCCCGTCAGCGCATCCGAGGGGCCGTTCTCCAGCAGATCCTTCGCCGAGACATGCGGCACCGGCACCGTCGTGTCGATAATGCGGATACGCCCGTCCGCGCCGAGCGGCACGGTCGCACCGCCGGCCCGCACGGCATCCGTCGGCAGCCCCTCGAGCCGCAGCGCGAAACTGGGCTCCCCCTGCGCCACCCGCAGCAACTCCAGCGCCAGCGTCGGCCACAGACGGACGTCGGTGCCATCGGTCGTCTCGGCCCAGATCAGCGGCACATGCCGGATCACCCCGTCGCGGCCCGGCAGCGTACGCACGATGCCAAGGCCGGCGGCCGCGTTCGCCAGTTGCGGCAGAGGCGCGATACCGCCCTGCACCGCCGCTGCCGCGTTCGGATCGAGCCCGATCACCGTCCAGCCGGCCTTGCTTTCGATATCGAGCGGTCCGGCATTCGGATCGAGCGACATGGCGAGCACGCTCGGCGAATTGAAGAGCGATTCCGCCAGCGCCGCGTCGCTCGCGGTCCCGTCCGTACCGCCTTGCGGCTCGGCGAAGAACAGGTCGAGACCGACCGCCGCCACGCCGCTCTCGGCAATCGCGTCGACTACCTTGCCCACCTCGCTGCGCGGCCATGGCCAGCGCCCGAAGGTGCGCAGGCTCGCTTCGTCGATCGTGACGACCGCGACCTGGCTGAAATCGAGGGGGATCGGCGCCGAGGCCTGATAGAGGTCGTAGGTCTTTTCGCGCAGCGCCGAGAACTGCGTGTCGAGGAAGATATGGAGACCGACGAGGACGACAGCGAGGCCGGCAAAGACAGCGGCGAGCAATCGGCCTCGAATGGATTTGCGGGCAGGCTTGTCCTTGCCGGTCATCGGGTGCCCGGCAAAGTTTGTTGATCAGCCAGATGTCGCCTTCTGCATTCTCTTGTTCCCGGTTCGGAGAACCGTGCTTTACCAACGCTATTCCCGAATCCGCTGCCCCAGCTATCCGTCAGTGAGGTAATAATCGTCATATGGATAAGGCCCCCGGCAGATAATGTCCGGCCCCTCGCCTTGGAAGCACTCCAGTCCGCCACCGCCGGGTCCGCCTCCGATGGGGTCGTTGCCCTGGGTATTCGTTCCTGGCCGCGGAAGGCCGCCATTATCCGACCTGCAGGCCGAAGAAGCATTGGCGCTCGCACAATGTGCCTGATCGTAATTGCCGCTGCCTGGTGTGCCGCCACCCTCCCCGGCCGGCGGTACCATGTCCCCGCCCGCCTGGGTGTTCTTGGTGATTGTCAGGTTATTGCCGTCGCTGACGCACGACATGCCTGGATTGGTAACGGTGCGCGTTTTGTCGCCGACCTGGCATTTCATGATCCCGCCGCGCAGCGTGGTGATGGTGCCGTCCTCATCCACGCTTACATCGACAATCCCGCCGCGCACCACAAGGACAATATGCGGCGTGCGCACCTCGGACCGCCCCCGCTTGGAGATCTGCCCGCCATAAATACGGGAAAGCCCGTTTGTCTGCCGCAGCCGCACGGTCCCGCTGCGCCGCGAGGGGTCGTAGACGAATTCGTCGATGGTCAACGCAGCGTTCGGCCCCATTCGGGCCGTCGACTCATCTTCGAACACGATAACGCCCGAGCCAGTCGCATTGGCGACCAGTTGATCGCCCAGCGCTATTCCGGCGCCTTCGGTGACACGCACGCCGCCGCGCGTGACCATGGTCTCTTCCATGGTCATCTTGCCCACATCCTGGGCCGCAGCCCCGTCGAGCGCGGCAGCAAGGACAACACTGGCAAGAAAAAGTCGTTTGATTGTTCCGCGCATCGGTTTGCCCTCAGTGAAGTTGGAACGTCAGGCCGCCCTTGACGCCCCAATAGTCGCTGTTTCGGTCGAAGGACGCCGTGGAGTTCCTGAATTTGGCCTCGCCGTAGTAGACACCGAAATCGAACATGGTGTCTGAGCGAATCTGCACATTATGGTTCCAGAAAACTTCCCAGGCGGATCGATCGACCAAACTGGCGTTTAGCCAGACGACATCATTGAGAGCTCCATAGTCCAGGATGGAGCCTTCCGTGTAGCGCACGCCGCCCTCGTGGACCCAGCTGCGACCGTCTTCAAACACCCACAACAGATGTGAGACCGATGTACCGATCTCGTAGCCGTCGGTTTCGAATTTGTCGTCACCTGACGGGAACGCATACGGGGCGGGCGTCTCGCCCCACTCATGGTAACCGCTGGCATAGGCGCCGAGCGCCACACCGGGCGCAATGCGATACTCGCCTTGCACGCCGTAGGTCAGGCGGTGATCGGTGTAGAAGTCCTGCGAACTGCCTTGCCAACCGTAATCGACAAAGGCCCACAACTGGCTCTCCACGGTCGGCCGTATCGAGGCCTGCGCCTTCACGCCATATGTATTGACCTGCCGAACGCTGTCCTGCCTGTCGAAATCAGCATAGCCGGTCAGGTCGACACGAAGAGTGTCGATCAGGTCCGGCAGGCCCTTCGAATAGGTAATGTAGGCTCGACCTTTGTACTGATCGTAGGTGTCATAGATACTGTCGAAGTCCAGATCTCCGATATTGCGGATATACCGAAAAACGCCACCCACGCGGATTTCGTCGCTCGAAGCCGTCTCGAGGTCCCGAATTACGACGCCGTTGATCATCCCGAACGGCGCAGTGATCGAGCCATCGGACTCGGTCGGGAACCCATCGGGAATAGTCTGCGACACCTTCTTGTAATCGATGCCGCCACTGACCGTCAGGATATAGTCCCATCCCGACTGAGCCCTTTCGATCTTCGCCTTCAACTCCTCGATTTCCTTCTGGAAGGCTTCCCAGCCCGCCGTCAGCAACGCCTGCTCTATATGGGCGGCGGCGAGATCGTAGGAGGAGATCTGGTAGTAGACGCGCGCCAGCGCAATGCGCGCCCCGATATCCGCGGGATTGCGCAGGATGATTTCTTCCAGCGTCGAAAGCGCCTGGTCGTACTGGCCCTGACGGACTGCCTCTACGACAAAACTGTCCAGCGCGGTGCGGCTGCCGATATCGGTCACGCGCAGGTCGAAAGCGTTATTGTAGGAAAATTCGTCGGCGCTTGCCGGTACCGCGCAGAGAGAAGTCGCCAAAAAGGCCAACACGGGCCAGTTTCCAAGCGTTTTATCGCTACCGTTTGCCATTTCGCGACGAGACCCCTCATCTGTCACCGAATCCGGCTTTTAATAAACGGTTAAATTACCAAAACTCCAGTGCAAATCGGCAACAATCGCTGGCTAACCCTCGAAAAATGACTGGTAATTGTTCCCGGTGCCGTAAAGGCACCGGGAAACTGCTCAAATTAGCGGCAGTTTGCACAGAAACGCTGGATGCGATTGCAGGCGTCTTCGAGAAGTTCTTCCGACGTCGCGTAGGAAATCCGGAAATTCGGCCCCAGACCGAAGGGTTCGCCATGCACTGCGGCGACGCCTTCTTCCTCAAGCAATTCCGTCACGAAATCCTGGTCGTTTTCGATTGCCTTGCCCGATGGCGCTTTCTTGCCGATCATGCCGGCGACGGACGGATAGACGTAGAACGCGCCTTCCGGCGTCGGGCATTCGATGCCCTGCGCCTGGTTCAGCATCGACACGACGAGATCGCGGCGGCCCTGGAAGATCGCCTTGTTCTTCTGAATGAAGTCCTGCGGCCCGTTCAGCGCCTCGACGGAAGCCCACTGCGCGATCGAGCAGGCGCCCGATGTCTGCTGGCTCTGGATCATGTCCATCGCCTTGATGATTTCCATCGGTCCGGCCGCGTAACCGATACGCCAGCCGGTCATCGCATAGGCTTTCGAGACGCCGTTCATCGTCAGCGTCCGGTCCTTCAGACCGGGCTCGACCTGCACCGGCGTGACAAACTGGAAATCGTCATAGACGAGGTGCTCATACATGTCGTCGGTCAGAAGCCAGACATGCTGATGGCGCATCAGCACGTCGGTGATCGCCTTCATCTCGTCTCGATTATAGGCCGCGCCCGACGGGTTGGAGGGCGAGTTGAAGATCAGCCATTTGGTCTTCGGCGTGATCGCGGCTTCGAGCGCTTCCGGCTTCAGCTTGAACGAATCCTCGAGCGTCGTCTGCGCCGGCACCGGCGTTCCGCCGCACAACAGCACCATTTCCGGATAGGACACCCAGTATGGCGCCGGGATCACGACCTCATCGCCCGGGTTCAGTGTCGCCATCAGCGCGTTGAACAGGATCTGCTTGCCGCCTGTCGCGACGATCGTCTGCGTCCAGTCGTAATCCAGCTCGTTTTCGCGCTTGAACTTCTCGGCGATCGCCTTGCGCAGTTCGGGGATGCCCGAGACCGGCGTGTATTTCGTTTCGCCGCGATTGATCGCGTCGATCGCCGCCTTCTTGACGTTGTCCGGCGTGTCGAAATCCGGCTCGCCCGCGCCGAGGCTGATGACATCCCGGCCTTTCGCTTTCAGTTCCCGGGCCTTCTGGGCCACGGCAATGGTGGCGGAGGGTTTCACGCGGGAAAGAGTGTCGGCGAAGAAGGCCATTTCAATGTCTCCTGAAGTTGAGCCCTGTCCGGGTCCCGGACAGCGCGTGCTATCTGCGCCAAACCGATCGAATTCGCAAGCGTTGCGGCGCCCTGGCAAACGCGCTAACGCTTCATTAACCATAAATTTATCGGTTCCGGGGCATTCTCGGTTTCCTTTGAGGGAGAATTGGCCCGTGTCGAAATCGCTGCCGGAAATGCGGATGCAAAAGGACGCCCAGGGCGTCTGGACCGCGGCCTATGGCGAATTCGTTCTCGGCACCGCCTTCCAGCCGATCTTCCGTTTCGAGAATGGCCGCCTCACGCCCGTCGCCTGCGAAGCGCTGCTGCGCGTTTCGCGCAACGGCAATCCGGTGCTGACCGACGCCTTCTTCTCCGTGCTCGACAAGCAGGCCTTCACCGCGCTTGAGCCGGAACTGCGACGCCTGCATATCCGCAACGCTGCCCACGTCCCCTCTCCTGAACGCCGCCTGTTCCTCAATTTCGATCCCCGTGTACCCGAGCATCCCGTGCGGTTCGAGCGCGCCCTGCGCGATCTCGGCGACGAATTGCGCTCCGCCGGCATTTCGCCAGCGGACATTGTCTGCGAGATCACCGAGGCTGAAACGCAAAACAAGGCAGCGCTGACCCATTTCGCCTACGAGCTGCGCGCCCGTGGCTACATGATCGCGATCGACGATTTCGGAGCCCACGCCTCGCGGCCCGACCGCGTGGCGGCCATCGCGCCCGATATCGTCAAGTTCGACGGCAAGCTCGTCAAGAGAATGCTGCAAACGCCGTCCGGCATCGCCACCCTGCGTCTGATGGTCCAGCAATTCGACCGCGAAGGCATCAATTCTGTTCTCGAAGGGCTGGAAGCCCTCTGGGAACTAAGCCCGGCGGAAAGCACCGGCGCCGCGCTGGTACAGGGCTATATGCTTGCGGCCCCGCGTCTCGCCGGCCCGCAATTCGGCGCCTGGCTCGCCCAATACAGGCCCCAGCCCCAAACGCCAGCCACCACGCTCGTCAAAACGTTCCGCTAGCAAGCGTTTCCAGGCGAAATGGAAGCCGTTTCGCTGTCCGGCAACGCGTCAAACGACAAGGCAGATCCATGCTGACCCTCTATTCGATGCCAAGTTCCGGCAATTCCTACAAAGTGCGCCTGTTGCTGGCTTTTCTGGGTCTGCCCTACGCCCATATCGGTGGAGAGTATGGAAGCGGCCTCACCGACAGCGCCGAGTTCCGGGCCTTGAACCCGGCCGGCAAACTGCCGCTTCTCAAGCTGGAAGACGGCCGCCTGATCGCGGAATCCAACGCCATCCTGCTCTACCTGGCGCGCGGCACACGCTTCCTTCCCGACGACGCCTTTGAACAGGCGCTGTGCCACCAGTGGATGTTTTTCGAGCAGAACAGCCACGAGACCACCATCGCCGTGCGCGCCGCGATCCTTTCCTACCCTCAGCGCGCCCATTTGCGCACGCCGGACAAGCTCGACCCGCTGCTCGAAGGCGGTCATCGGGCGCTCTCCATCATGGAGGCGCAGTTGCAGAAAACCCCTTGGCTGACCGGCGACAAACCGACCGTCGCCGACATATCGCTCTACGGCTACACGCATAGCGCCCACACGGGCGGCTTCGACATGCCGCGCTTTCCCGCCATCAACGCCTGGCTGGACCGCGTCGCCACCGAACCGGGCTACGTGCCACTTTCCTTCCTTCCGGATGAAGCATCGTAAACACTTTCTTAATTAAGTTCTTCAAATCGCCACATTATTTCCTGCTAACCGCCGTTTTGTCTCCCCGAACCGGCCTGAATTGCACGTGACTGTGTGACCAGTCACAGCAACCGGCCGTCGGACCGGATTGATGCGACACAGACGCAGCGGAGACGAATCGTCATGTTCACGGCCATAGGAAGAACCCGGCGCACCGCCGGCAGCGCCAAATCCACCACCCTGCTTATTGCGGTGCTGGTGCTGGCCAATCTCGCCGCCATCATGGGACTTGGGACCACGGCCCGCGCCGGCGGGTTTCCCGATGCGCTGCATTACGCGCCGATGACCTGGGAGAAGATGACCTGGGAAAAGGAAGCGCCTTTGCGCTCGGTGGATACGCAGGCCGATGAAAACAGCGCGGCGTCGGTCGTGGTCGATCCGGTCGCCCGGGCCGATATCGGCCCGATCGCACCGAAGATCAATCGCAACTTCGTCGAGGTCTCCAGCGAGGAAACCGCCCCCACGGCGAAGGCGATCGGTCGGGCCGGCGACCAGCACCGCGCCTTGCTTATCGCCTTGATGACGGCAGCGCTCGCCACCATGGCCGGCGTCAGCGTGCTGATGTTCCGGACCCTTGCCCGGGAAATCGCCGAGACCGAGCGCAAACGCCTGCGCTTCTGAACGGGCCGGCCTTGGCAGGCTTCAAAATCACCATAGATAGGCAGGGATGATGATAAAACCTGCCTTTCTCTCTGCTCTCGCCTTGGCCATTGCGCTCCCCGCTGCGGCCGACACCGTCACCGAAACGACCGAACACGCCGACATCGCGGCGAATGTCGTTGCAGACGGCCTCTCGCATCCCTGGGGCATGGATATCCTGCCCGACGGCGCGCTGATTGTGACCGAACGCGAAGGCGCCCTGCGCATCGTTCGCGACGGCGCGGTGTCCGATCCTGTAGCCGGCCTTCCCGATATCGCCGTGGTCGGTCAGGGCGGCCTGCTCGATGTCGCTCTCGCGCCAGATTTCGCCGACACAGGTGAAATATACCTGACCTTCTCCGATCCCGGCGAAGGCGGTCAGGGCACGGCGCTCGCGCGCGCCGTCCTCGAAGGCTGGCAGGACGGGGTCGCGGAACTCGCTGATCTGGAGCCTTTGTTTTCGATGGAGAAGAAAACCGGCGCCGGCCACCATTTCGGCTCCCGGATCGTGTTCGCTGGTGACGGCACCGTCTTCGTGACCACCGGCGACCGCGGCGATTCCGATCGCGCCCAGGATTTTTCCGATACGGCCGGCGCGGTGTTGCGCCTCAATCGCGACGGCTCGATTCCGGCCGACAACCCTTTCGTGCAAGACGAGGACGCCGCTCCTGAATTATGGTCCAAGGGACACAGAAACCTGCAGGGCGCGGCGCTCGATCCGCAAACCGGCGCGCTGTGGACAGTCGAGCATGGCGCGCGCGGCGGCGACGAGATCAACCGTCCCGAAGCCGGCAACAACTATGGCTGGCCCGTCATCTCCTATGGCCGCCATTATTCCGGCATGAAGATCGGCGTGGGCGCAGAAGCCCCCGGCTACGAGCAACCGAAATTCTACTGGGATCCGTCCATCGCACCGTCCGGTCTCGCCGTCTACTCGGGCGCGATGTTCCCCGAATGGCAAGGCGACCTGCTGGTCGGCGCGCTGAAATTCCAGCTGCTGGTCCGGCTGGACCGCAACGATGAAGGCGAAATCGTCGGCGAGGAACGCATGCTGGAACGAGAATTTGGCCGCATCCGTGACGTCACCGTCGCGCCGGACGGTTCGATCTTTCTCCTGACGGACGAGGACTCGGGCGCGATCGTCCACATCACCCGCGGCTGAGATGGGAAAATTCGTGCTGTCCTTCGCAGTCGTCGTCGCGGCGATCGTCGCTGCCGCCGGCCTCTTCCTCGTGATCGCGGGGCCGGCCCGAACCTGGCAGATGATTGCGGGGAATCCCGACCTTGGCTGGTTCGACCGCTCCGCCCCCGCCCGCAGCGAACGGCCCAATGACGCCCTCATGTGCACGCCGGGCCTTTGCGACGGCGTAAAGGTCGATCGCGAGCTGCCGGACTATTCGGATACGCCGGAGAACCTGATCGGCAGGATCGACGAAGCTATGCGCGCCGTCGCTCCATATATCCGTCGGGTTGACGACGGCGGCGATCCGGCTCGGGCGCGATACATCACCCGCACGCCCTTGATGCGGTTTCCGGACACCAATTCCTTCGAGGCCGTGGCGCTGGAAAACGGCCAAACCGGCCTCGTCGCCTATGCCCGGGCCCAACTCGGCTATTCCGACGGCGGCAACAATCGCAAGCGGCTCGACGCCGTGATCGACCGCCTCGACCGGTGACGCGAAAAGCCTGTCAGCCCGCAGGAGGCCAGATCGACGGCCAGGTCTCCGGACCGCCGTCGGGTTCGCCGTCGCAAGTGGTCTTGGCGCGCGCCTCGGTCAGAACGAAGACATGGCCCGTCTCCGTTTCCTTCCAGGCCCAGCGGTTGAATTCGCCGCAATCGCCAAGTCCCCGCCCCTTGAAGAATCCGGTCAGTTGCTGGCGTTCCTGATCCCAGGAAATATTCCAGGCGAGATCCTCCGTCGAAGGCCCTTCCTCGGTCATCACCGGAAGTGATACGCGCCGGAAATTCGAGCCGGCTCGCTCCCAGAAGGCATAGGGTTGATTATAGGCGCCACCCTCGCCGCAGGGCAGGCCGATCAGCGAAAAACGGTCATTCGAACTGGCCTCGAAGCCGCCGATCGTCGCGAACCGGTCCTGCGAAAGGCCGCGGCAAGCCGCGCCGTCGCGGTCGGCGAACTCGGCCCGTATCTGGAACGGAATATCGGCAAATCCCGCAATATCGCGCAATGCCGCCTGTTCGGGCGCGCCCGTCGCCCCTTCGGCCTGCAGCGCATCGTCGCGTCCGACGCGTCCCTGCACCTCGTCCAGGAAGATCAGCCCGGCGACGAATCCGCTGAGCGAAAAAGTGGAAACCGTGTCGATCCCGCGCGACCGGAAGGTGGCCCGCAATTCGCTCCCCTCTTTCGCAGCCGCCATCAGAGCCGCGATCTCTGCCTCTCCGTCATAGATATATTCATAGACGGCTGCCCGGTAGGACAGTTCGGAAACCGGGATCGTGAGGACCGGGCGCCCGTCGATCGAAATACCGACAACCGACCCGGCGGCCAGGGTTTCCCGCACGCCGAGCACGAGACGCACCGGCGCTTCCGGCCGCGCCGTGCGCCGGAAAATCACGGTGTAGAGTTCCGATTGCGCATTGTAGGCCGAGACATCGCATGTCAGCCCGTCGGTGCAGCTTACCGAAATATCCCGAATTCTCTTGAACTGGCTGGCGGACGCCCCGCCCGCCAGCGGGGCCAACCCCGCC
>Ga0208328_1000118_pt1 | contig 43534 bp, 40 predicted proteins | sample DeeseametaMP2633_FD_184170 | JGI IMG/M metagenome (GOLD analysis project Ga0208328, IMG submission 184170) | Marine microbial communities from the Deep Atlantic Ocean - MP2633 (SPAdes) | ecosystem: Environmental > Aquatic > Marine > Unclassified | place: Northeast of Antigua and Barbuda, North...
AACTGAGCGCGCTCGATGTCGTCGAGCGCGTCGACCGCGTAGGCGCCACTCAGGGCGTGCACGTCGTTCACTGGCCTACCCCCATGGCGTCTCGGAGTCTGATGAGTCCGTCGCGGATGCGTGTCTTCGCTGTCCCGACGGGGAGCTGGAGCATGGTGGCGACCTCGGTGTGGGTGTAACCCCCGAAGTACGCCAGCTCGACGGCCTCGCGCTGGACGGCGGTGAGGCTGGCGAGCGCCCCTCGGACCCGACGCGCCTCGAGCGAGGCGTTGGCCTGCTCGGCGGTGACGTCGTGGTCGATGGGCTGGTTCTGCTGGTGGTACGTGGTGTCGCGGCGGGAGGCCGCCTCGGCCGACCGGACCCGGTCGACCGCCTTGCGGTGGGTCAGGGTCAGCAGCCAGCTCAGGGCGCTGCCCCGGGAGGGGTCGAACCGCGCTGCGGTCCGCCAGATCTCCAGGTAGGCCTCCTGGGTGACCTCCTCGGCCTGGGCCGGGTCACGGACGACCCGGAGGGCCATGCCGTGGACCCGTGCGGCCGTCGCGTCGTACAGCTGCGCGAAGGCCACCTGGTCCCCGCGCGCACTGGCGCGGAGCAGGTCGGCGAGGTCCGGCCCGACCGGGGCCCCCGATGTGGGGGCCCCGGTGGGCAGGGACGACGGTTCACTCATGGTGGCGATTGTCCCTGTCAGTCGTACTGGTCCGGAAGGGTGGGATCAGGACGGCATGAGCACGGTGTCGATGACGTACACCGTGGCGTTGGCGGTCGGGATGTTGCCGCACAGGATGTTGGCGCCGTTGACGGTCATGCCGTCGGTGTCGCCCTTGACGTTCACGGTGCCGCCCTGCAGGGTCTCCTGCTTGCCGACCACGGCCTCGGGGTCGAGCTGGCCGCCCACGACGTGGTAGGTCAGGATCGAGGTGAGGGTGTCCTTGTCGGCCAGCACGGCGTTCAGGGTGTCCTCGGGGATCGCGCCGAAGGCGTCGTCGGTGGGCGCGAAGACCGTGAGGGCCTCGGCGTCGTTCAGGGTGTCGACCAGACCGGCCTCGCCCACGGCGGTCACCAGGGTGCCGAGCAGCGGGTTGTTCGAGGCGGCGGTGGCGACCGGGTCCTGGACCATGCCGTCGAAGGAGCCGGCGCCCGAGGTGGGGACCGCGTCACAGGCGGGGCCGAAGACCTGGTCACCGGCGGTGGCCTCGGTCTCGGTCTCGGTCTCGGTCTCGGTGGAGGTCGAGCTCGAGGTCCCGGTGTCCTCGGCGGAGGAGTCGTCCTCGGAGGAGCAGGCGGCCAGGCCCACGGTGAGGGCGAGAGCGGCGAGACCGGCGCTGGTGCGGCGGAGAGCAGTGCGCTTCATGAGAAGTGCCTTTCTGTCAGTGTTGCTGGGGGCTTGGCTTACATGAGTCATTCGGGGCGGTGGGGTGACCGGATTGGTCGATTTCGGTGACCCGGGTCACATCGACCGATCCGCCGTGCCGTGGGACGGGGCCCGGGCCGGCCCTGAGCGCGGATCGAGCCCGGATCCAGGGCGGATCCGGGCTCGACGCAGGGGCGCTGTGGCGATCAGGGCTGCCCAGGGCTGGTCAGGGCATCACTCGACGGTGACCATCAGCGACTGCACGCCCGAGGCGCCGTCGGGGAAGGGCTGGGCGCGCACGTCGGTCTGGGTGGTGCCGTCGCCGCTGATCGCGCGTGCGGCGATCGCGTGGGAGCCGGGCTCGGCGTCCCAGCGGAAGAACCACTGGCGCCAGTAGTCGTTGCTGACCGCAGGACCCAGCTCGGCGTCGCGCCAACCGCCGCCGTCGACCTGGACCTGGACCTTGTCGACGCCACCACGCTGCTGCGCCCACGCCACGCCACCGATCACGACCTCGCCCGCGGGCAGGCGGTCCAGCGCGTTGGGGGTGTCGATGCGGGTGGAGATCTTGATGGGGGCGTCCGTGGCCCAGCCGCGGTCGGTCCAGTAGGCCGTCCTGTCGGCGTACGTCGTCAGGGTGAGGTGGGTGACCCACTTGGTCGCGCTGATGAAGCCGTACAGGCCGGGGATCACCAGGCGGGCGGGGAACCCGTGCGCCCGCGGCAGGGCCTCGCCGTTCATGCCGATCGCGATCATCGCGTCGCGGCCGTCGGTCGCGAGGTCCAGCGGCGTGGAGATGGTCATGCCGTCGAAGTCGGTGGAGAGCATCTGGTCGGCGGTGGTGCCCACGCCGGCGAGCTCGAGCACGTCGGTGAGCCGCACGCCCAACCAGCGGGCGCCGCCGACGAACTCGCCGCCGACGGAGTTGGAGACGCAGGTCAGCGTGATGTCGCGCTCGATGATCTCCATCTCGAGCAGGTCGTCGAAGGTGAGCGTGACCTCCCGGTCGACGTCGCCGTCGATGGTCAGCGTCCAGCTCTCGAGGTCGACCACCGGGGTGTCCAGCCGGGTGTCGACGCGGTAGAAGTCCTTGTTGGGCACGCGCAGGGGGCTGATGCCGTCGACCTGGTCGTCCAGGCCCCTCGGGAACGAGCCCGCCGGGTCGTCGGGGGTCGGGAGCGTGACGTCCTCGGGGCGGGCGCGGAGCTTGCGGATGAGCTGTCCGGCGCCGGCCATGACCGTGGCTGCCAGGGCGATCACGCCCGCGGCGACCAGGACCCCGCGACGGCTGCTGCCGCCCGACTCGGCGTCCCCGCCCGCGCCGTCCCCGGTGGCGCCGTCCCCGGTGGCGCCGTCCCCGGTGGCGCCGCCCCCGGTGGCGCCGTCCTCGGCCGTGCCGGGCGTCGCCGAGGCCGCCCTGGCGAGCAGCACGAGCGTGCCGAGACCCACCACCGCGGTCGCGATGCCGGGGACCGCGTCGCCCGCGGTCGCGCCGGAGTTGGTCAGGGCGGCGGCGGTGGCCACGGCCACCAGCAGCCCCTGCAGGCCCAGGCCCAGGACCAGGCGGCGCCGGGCCAGCAGGCCGGCGACGGCGGCGAGGACCAGGACCCCGGCCAGCACGCTGCCGATGAGGATCGGCTTGTCGGCGGTGCCGAAGTTCCGGATCGCCCACTCCTTCACGGGGGTGGGGGTGGCGTCGATGACCGTCGAGCCCACGGCGAGCACCGGGGAGGAGTCGATCCTGTCCAGGCTGGCCACCAGGTGTCCCGCGGCCGTGCCGGCGAGGGTGGAGAGCAGGCCGAAGCCTGCCCAGGTCAGTCGTCGGCTCGGTCGTCCGCGCATGGGGGTGCTCATGGGGGTGGTTCGGAGCCGACCCGGTTTCCGACGGGTGTGACGTCGAACCGGCGCGTCCTTTCCGGAAGTGTGCGCCGGTTCGGGCGGGCCGGGTGGGTCGAGCCGGCGTATTGATACGCCGGCTCGGCGTCAGCGCTTGCGGGAGAGGAAGGCGGTCATCGCCTCCTTGGCCTCCTCGCTGCCGAAGAGGCGGGCGGAGAGGGCGGCCACGTCGCGGCCGTGGGCGTCGAGGTGCTCCACGAGCGGGGCGTTGAGCAGCTTCTTGGTCTCCCGCAGCCCCTGGAGGGCGCCGGTGGCCAGCGAGGCGGTGACCGTCGCGAGGGCCGCGTCGAGCCCGTCCGCGGGCACGACCTCGGTCACCAGCCCGTCCGCCTGGGCCTGGGCGGCGCTGAAAACCTCGCCGCCCAGTGCCCGCAGCGCCGCGGCCCGCGAGGTCATCCGCGGGAAGACGGTGAGCGAGATCGCCGCGGGCGCCAGGCCGAGCTTGACCTCGGTGAGCGCGAACGTGGCGGCCTCGGAGGCGACCACCACGTCGGCGGCCGCCACGATGCCGGTCCCGCCCGCGCGCACCGGCCCCTGGAGCCGGCACACGACCGGCTTCGGGTGCATGAGGATCACCCGCTGCAGCCGGACGATCTCGCGGGCGCCCTCCTCCATCGACCCGGCGGCCGCTTCGGAGAGGTCCGCGCCGGAGCAGAACACCGAGCCCGTGGCGGCGATGACCACCACGCGTGCCGAGTCGTCCTCAGCCGCCCGCTCGAGGGCCTCGAACAACCCGCCGACCAGCGCCCGGGAGAGCGCGTTGCGGTTGTGCGGGGAGTCGAGGGTGATCGTGGCGACGCCGTCGCTGACGTCGTACGTGACCTGGACCTGGGGCTGCTCGCTCATGCGAGCATCCTGCCGGACCCGCCGGCGAGCCCGTCAGCGACCGAGGTGCGGGAGCGGCCCGAAGGTGCGGTTGCACGGGCCCGGGCCGGCGCAGTCCTGCAGCAGCCGGGTGCGGCGGGCCAGCTCGGCCTGAAGGGCGCGGTAGCGCGGCTGGCCGGCGACCGAGCGGAGCTGGTCGGGGTCGCTGGCCCGGTCGTAGAGCTCCACGAACCCGTCGAAGTAGCGGACGTAGGTGTAGCGGGCGGTCCGCACGCCGCGGTAGAGCCAGCCGCGGGGACCGGTCTCGGGCTTGTAGGCACCGCCCTGGATGAGCACGCCGCCGGGGTGCAGGGCCTCGTCGGTCTCCCCGCGCCAGGTCGAGAGCAGCGAGACGCCGTCCAGGAGTCGGTCGGAGTCGGCGTCGGCGATGTCGAGGAAGGTCGGCACGAGGTCGACGATGGTGGCGATCGAGTCGGTGGTGGTGCCGGGAGCGATGCCGGGACCGCGCACGAGCATCGGCGTGCGCAGGTTCTCCTCGTAGGGCAGCGTCTTGCCGAACCACCGGTGCTCGCCGAGCTGGTAGCCGTTGTCGGTGATGAAGACGATGTAGGTGTTGTCGAGCTCGCCGTCCTCCTCGAGCTGCTCCACCAGCTGCGCGAGCGCGTCGTCGACCGACGCTAGCGCTCCCGCGCGCGCCTGCTGGGTGCGCACCACCTTGCGGGCCGCGGCGGGAGACTGCTTGCGGATGACGTGCGGCTTGTCGGAGACGTCGCGCTCGTTGAAGGACGGGCTCGAGACGATGTCGCGGGCCAGCTCGGCGGCCTGTGCCTCGTGGGGACGCTGGCCGGTGAGGCGGGTCATCGCCCGGTAGCCCGGCGACATCTTCGGCGGCCCGTTCTTGCACGAGGAGTCGTGGCAGCCCTCGCGCCCCTTGGCGGGGTGCGGACCGAAGTGGCTGACCCACATGAAGAACGGGGCGTCGTAGCTGCTGAGCTGGTGGGCGTACTCGACGGCCTTCTCCGACAGGTAGTCGGTGTAGTAGCCCGGGATCCGGGCGACCTCGCCGTTGTCGTACTGCACGAACTTGTAGTAGTCGGCGTACCCGTGGCTGGTGGCGTTGAACAGCGTCCAGCCCGGGTCGCGCCCGTAGGAGTAGTGGTAGCCGTTGAGCGGCTTGCCGAGGAAGGCGGTGTTGTAGCCCGCCGCCGAGAGGTCGGTGCCGATGGTGGAGGTCGGGTCGAAGGCCTCGTAGCCGCCCTGCGGCGGGAAGTTGGTGCGGACGCCGTTGTTCTGCGCCAGCTGGCCGGTCATCAGCTCGGCGCGGGCGGGACAGCACAGCGGGTGCGGGGTCAGCGCCTCGGTGAAGGTGAGGCCCGCCGCGCCGATGAGCTCGTTGGTCTTGGGCAGGAAGACCATCTCGTCGAGCCGCTGGTCGTCGGTGGAGAACAAGATGATGTTGGGCCGCTCGTCACCGGGGGACTCCACGGGCGCCTGCGCGGTGGCGCTCACGGTGAGGGGGTCCTCCGACGGCGCCGGGCTGCTCATCGTCGACGCGGCGAGGGCCAGGATCGTGACCACCGCCAGCAGGACGGCTGCCACGGGCAGGCTCCGGTGCAGGCGGGAGGGCGTGCTGGGCTGGCTCACGTCGGTCCTGGGTCCTCGCGGGGAAGCGTGGGGTGCGGGGCGGGCAGGCCCGAGGCAGGGGGACGTCGCCGTCGACGTCGCACCCGGCGGGCCAGTGGCCGATGGTAGCCACCGCGGCCGCGGACCACCGCTTCGTGGACTGCGCCCGGCGGCGCCGGGAGCGTGGCCGGGCCCGGGTGAGAAGAGCCACACCCCCGCCGCGGCCCGACTGCCCACCTCAGGTCCCGCCCGGGCGGTCGCGACCGGTAAAGTCGGGTGCTTGCCGTCCGCGCGCCCCCGAGGGGCCGCGACGGTGCGAGCAGCAGGCGTGCGGCCGCCCCCGGGGCGGCCCGGTGGACAGGGAGCAGGACGCGGTGACCGAGGACCTCGCAGCAGCCGAGATCGCGCGCGAGCAGGAGTACGTCGACGGGGTGTACGTCCAGCTGGCCGCCTCCTCCGAGGCCGCCCAGCGGCTCGCCCGGGAGGGCCACGACCGCGGTCGGCTCGGCCACGAGGGTGGTCTGGTGGAGCGCGACGCGATGGTCTTCCAGGCCGCGCGCCGCATCGCCCAGCTCGACGCCGCCCACGAGGGCCTGGTCTTCGGCCGCCTCGACCTCAGCCCCGACGTCGACCCCGAGCCGCGGTACGTCGGGCGCATCGGCCTGCGCAACGCCGAGCGCGACAGCCTGCTCATCGACTGGCGGGCCCCGGCCGCGGCGGTGTTCTACCAGGCGACCGCCGCCACGCCGCACGACGTCGTACGCCGCCGGGTGCTGCGGTGCACCGGCGCCAGCGTCGTCGGTGTCGAGGACGAGCTGCTGGACGCCGAGGCGTTGGAGGCCCACGACCTCGACCTGCCGATCGTCGGTGAGGGCGCCCTGATGGCCCAGCTCTCCCGCGCCCGCGACCGCACCATGCACTCCATCGTCGCCACCATCCAGGCCGAGCAGGACCAGGCGATCCGCGCTCCCGCGAAGGGCGTCGTCGCCATCTCCGGCGGCCCGGGGGTCGGCAAGACGGTCGTGGCGCTGCACCGGGCGGCGTACCTGCTCTACACCGACCGACGGCGCTACGAGACCGGTGGCGTGCTGGTCGTCGGCCCGAGCGGCGTCTTCATGCGCTACATCGAGCGGGTGCTGCCCTCGCTCGGCGAGACCGCCGTCGCCCTGCGCTCCCTGGGCGAGGTCGTCGACGGGGTGCGCACCACCCGCCAGGACGAGCCGGCGGTCGCCGAGGTCAAGGGCTCGGCGCGGATGGCCGAGGTGCTGCGCCGCGCCGCGCGCCAGCAGGCCCCCGGCAGCCCGACGGACTTCCGGGTCTTCTGGTACGACGACGTCCTGACCCTGGACCGCGGCAGCCTCGGCCGGGTCCGGCGCAACCTGATGTCCCAGGGCCGCCGCAACCGGCAGCTGCCGCGGGTGCCGCAGGCGCTGCTGGACGTGCTGTGGCGCCAGGTGCGCAGCGAGCGCGGTCGCGAGCGCGGCAAGGAGAAGATGGTCGACGACCTGCTCGACGACACCCGCTTCCTGCAGTTCGTGGCCGACTGGTGGCCGCCGCTGGAGGCCCGCGAGGTCCTCGGCTGGCTGCGCGAGCCGGACTTCCTGGGCCGGGTGGCCGAGGGGCTGCTGACCCCCGAGGAGCAGCGGCTGCTGGTGAAGTCCTGGTCCGGTGCGCCCGACCTGTCGATCCAGGACGTGCCGCTGCTCGACGAGCTGCGTTACGCCGTGGGCGACGTCCCGCAGCGCACCGACGACGAGGCCTCGCTCGACGACACCGGCCTCCTCGAGGGTGGGCACGACGTCGCCGAGCTGATGACCGCCGCCGACCGCGAGTTCGCGCCGTCCGGCCGGGCCTGGCAGCCGCCGACGCACAGGATCGAGGACGACCCCTACGCCCACGTGCTGGTCGACGAGGCGCAGGACCTCACGCCCATGCAGTGGCGGATGGTCGGCCGCCGTGGCCGTACGGCGACGTGGACCATCGTCGGAGACCCGGCGCAGTCGTCGTGGCCGGTGCCAGCCGAGTCGGCGCAGGCGCGGGCCGAGGCGCTCGAGGGCAAGCCGGTCCACGAGTTCCACCTCTCGACCAACTACCGCAACTCCTCGGAGATCTACGCCTTCGCCGCCGACTACGCCCGTCGGGTCGGCCTCGACGCCGACCTCCCGACCGCCGTGCGCTCGACCGGCGTCGAGCCGGTGGTGCGCGAGGGCGTGACCGACCTCGAGGCGGCCACCCGCGAGGCGGTCGGCGAGATCGTCGAGCAGGTCGCCGGCACGGTCGCCGTCGTCGTACCCGCCGCGCGGCGCTCGGAGGTCAACGCCTGGCTGGCCTCCTGGCCCGAGCACGCCGAGCACGCCTCGGGGGCGCGCGCGGCCGTCGACTCCTCGGTCACGCCCTCGGGCGACGACCGGGTGGTGGTGCTGACCGGCCTGGACACGAAGGGGCTGGAGTTCGACGGCATCGTGGTCGTACGTCCCCAGGAGATCGAGGACGAGTCCCAGACCGGCCGCGCCACGCTCTACGTCGTGCTCACCCGCGCCACGCAGCTGCTGACGACGCTCAGCTGACCTCGGAGCAGTCGACGTCCTCGGAGTCGTAGCGCAGCACCACGCTCGGGTCGTCGGTGAGGGCTCCGGCCGCCCCGAGGACGATCTGGCAGTTGCTGAGGGCGTTCTCCGAGCCGCCGTCGACCGTGACGTAGAGGGTGCCGTCCTCGATCTCGTAGCCGCTCGCGGCGGACAGGACGGTCACCACGGCCTGGCCGACGGCGTCGAGCACGGTGTCCTCGGGCAGCTCCTCGACCGTCTCCAGCGCCTCGTCGAAGCCCGCGGCGACCTCGGCGGCATCGGGGGTGGTCGTGGGGGCGTCGGCAGCGGAGGAGTCGTCCCCGCCGCAAGCCGTGAGGGCGAGCAGGGGCAGGGCGGTGGCGGCGAGCAGGCGCCGGGCCGGGAGCGTGGAGGGAGTCATGCGGCCATCCTCGTGATTGCCCGCGCGGGCGGGTACGAGCAAGAACTACTCAGCGGCGACGGGGCCGCGCGGTTCCTCGCGCTGGGGGTCTGGGGAGGGTTCGGACCGGGGTCCCGTCACGGGGTCCTCCGGAGCGGCCGGCGGGCCCTCGACACCCGCAGCCACGACGTGGCCGACCACCGAGCCACCCAGGGCGGCCAGGGCGTCGGGGAGGTCGTCACGACCTCCCACTCCGAGCTTGCGGTAGACCCGGGCGAGGTGGTTGTCGACCGTGCGGACCGACAGCCCGCACCTCTCCGCGATCTCCCTGCTGCGCAGCCGTGCGGCGGCCAGCCGGGCCACCTCCAGCTCGCGCGGTGAGAGCAGCGCGGGTCGGTTGCGCGGCGGCCAGCTGACCGCCTCGTGGTCGGCCAGCACGGTCAGCTGACGCAGGTGGGCCCGACGCTCCGCCTCACCCCGGCCGGCTCTCTCGAACAGCTCCCTGGCGGTCCCCAGGCAGGCCGCCGCCCGCCCGGGCAGGCCGACACGCTCCAGCTCCGAGGCCACCTCGGCCAGCTCCACGGCGTCGCCGCGGGCGATGGCACGCGTACGCCGGAGCAGCACGGCCCCCAGAGCCGCCTCGGGGTGCACGTGCTCGGCGAGGAGGGCGGAGCGGTCCGGGGCCGAGGCGGGGTCGGCCAGCACCGCGTCGTCGAGGGCGAGCAGTCCGAGGTGGCGGTGGGACTGCTCGATGGACTGCAGGGCGACGGTGGCCAGCTCGGTGCCGGCGCCGGCAGGGTCGCCGTCCACCAGGTACCGCTGCGCGCGGACCCGCGCCAGATGCAGCGCGACCTTCACGTCCGCGACCTGCTCGGGCGGGAGGCTCGCTGCGAGCGCCTCCGCGGCGTCCTGGTCCCCACGGCGGGCCAGCACGGCGGCGCGCAGGGCCGTGGCGCTGGGGCGCAGCCCGGTGAAGTCGCGCCAGGCCAGGTGGCGCACGGCGCGCTCCACGAGCACCTCCGCGTCGGTGAGCCGCCCGGCGTGCAGGGCGAGCTCGGCGGTGGCGTACTCCCACATGCCCAGGCTCGGGTCGGCCACCTGCGCGGCGCGACGTCGGTGCGCGTGGGCGACCTCCTCGGCGGCGGCGAGCCGGCCGTCGAAGGCGTCGGCGAGGTAGGCGGAGAGCCGCAGCAGGTGACCGACGTACGTCGGCACCGTGTCGGTCCGGGCCAGTGACTCCGTACCGGTCCTGACCAGCTCCCGGGCCTGGGCCGGGGAGCCGTCCAGGGAGGCGATCATCGCCCCGATGACCGCGCCGTTGACGACCGCGGCGTGGTCGGTCTCGCCGGCGTGGGGCGATCCGGGCACCGTCTCGACCGGCAGCCCGGCCATCAGCCGCCACTTGACCAGGTCACCGGCCAGGAGACGGCGGCGCGTCGGGTCGAGGAGGGTGTCCAGCACGGCCTGCACCCGGGTCACCGCGTCCGCGGGGCGCTGCGCGCGGACGGCCAGCAGCAGGCCCAGCTCGTGGCCGGCGGCCAGCCGGGTGCGCTCGTCGTCGGTCGCCAGCGCCGCGACGAGCTCGGTCTCGGCCGCCGTCAGCTGCTCCTCGCTCGACAGGGCGGCCCCGCGCAGCAGCCGGGCAGCGGGGCGGAGCGTGGCGTCCGACGGCAGCCGGTCGAGCAGCTCGAGCGCCGCCGCCGCCCGTCCCTGGGCCAGGTCGCGGCCGGCGACCTCCAGGAGCCGCGCGGGGTCGACGTCGGCGCCCGTGCGGGTCAGGAGCCGGACCTCGACGTCGCCCCAGGCGGGGCGCCCGGCGAGCAGCGCCGCCCCGCTCCGCAACAGCTGCGTCCTGCGGTCGTGGTCCAGGCCGTCCACGACCACCGCCGGGAGCAGCGGGTCCGCGACCCCCACCGCGTCGGGTGGGGCGTCGTCGTCGTGGCCTAGGAGCCCCTCCTGCTCCAGGAGGGCGACGGCCTGCGGGTCCAGGGCCGTCCTCGGGAGGGGGCCGGTCACCGACAGCAGCTCGAGTGCCGTGTGGGCGGGGGCGTCGAGCCGCTCCAGGCGACGGGACACGAGGTCGGCGAGCCGCGGCGTCACCCGCAGTGGGCCCAGCTCGACGCCGCCCGGGCCGGTAGAGGGCCGGGCGCCGTGGTTCGCGACCAGCTCGCGGACGACGAAGGGGTTGCCGCCGGCGTGGCGGAGCACGGACGCGGCGGAGGGGGCGGAGAGCTGGTCGCCGAGCAGGTCGGCCGCCATGGCGAGCACCGCGTCGTCGGTGAGCGGACCGAGCTCCTCGACCAGCCACCCGCGGGGGCCGCCGACGTCGTCGAGGACCGCGCGGGGGACGGTGTCGAGGTCGTGGGTCGTGGCGACGACCGCTGCGCCCGCGCGGGCGAGCTGGGCGAGCAGCACCTGGGAGGCACGGGTGAGCAGCGGCAGGTCGTCCACCAGCACCGCCAGCCCGGAGGCCGCGACCCGTGGGGGCAGGCGCGTGTAGACCTCGATCGCCGACCGCTGGTCGTCGCCGCCGGGGTCCACCTGGAAGCGGGCCAGCAGCGGGGCGAACGCGACCAGGGGGATGCCGGCCTCGCCGTCGGAGCCGCGGACCAGCAGGTGCGGGACCTGCGCGACGTCCAGCTGGTCGCTCAGGTGGTGCAGCAGGTGGGTGCGGCCCGTGCCGGGGGAGCCGACGACGAGCACGGCGCGGCGCTCGAGGACGTGTGCGGTCAGCCGCTGCAGCTCCTCGGCACGACCGTGCGTCCCCATGGGGCAGAACCTAGACCGCCCGGCCCTCCTGAGGGGCCGGGCGGCCGGTTGTCCGGCAGACGGACCGAACTGGTCCGGACCGCCTGCCGGCCGGGTCGTACCCCGGGGGGTGTCGTCCCCGGCGTACGGACGGGGTCAGGAGACCTTGAAGCCCGCTCCCGCGGTACGGCCGCTGCTCGCACCCTTGGCGGCGACCTTCCACTTCCCCTTGGCCGCCTTCTTGAGCTTGACGGTCTTGGCGATGGAGCCGTCGGGGCCGGCGGTGACGCTGGTGCCGTAGGACTTCTTGGTGCCCTTCGGGGCCTTGCCCTTCTTCGTCAGCTTCAGCGTGACCTTCTCGCCCGGCTTGAACAGCGAGCCGCCGACCGAGAGGTTCTTGCCGGCCTTGACCGCCTTGGTGACGACCAGCTGCGCCTTCTTGGCGACGACCGTGATCAGCGCCGTGGCGGTCTCGCCCTGGTAGGTCGCGCGCACCTCCTGCTGGCCCGGGGGAGCGAACTCCGGCACCACGAGCTGGCCGTCGAAGAAGCCGATGTCGTCGACCGGGAACGTGTTGGCCGGCTCGCCGCCGACCGTCGGGGTGATGGTGCCGTTCGTGGTGCGGGCCGCGAAGTCACGCCCGTCGATCCCGATGGACTGGCCCTGGGTGGCCTGGAAGGAGTCGAGGGTGATCGCCGCGTCTGCCTCGGGGTCGAAGACCCCGAACTCGACGATCGGCACCGCCTGGGCCGGCCGGTCGCAGCTGAAGACGTAGTCCTGGAGCTCGCCGGAGGCGTCGCGTCCGTACACCTCCACCTCGAGCTTCTTCAGGCCCAGCTCGTAGCGGCCGGAGTAGTAGTAGCGCACGTTGTCCACGTCCGGCGAGCCGAGCGCCAGCGGCTCGCTGGCGTCGAGGGTGCCGATCTCGGCCGTCGGGGGCGACAGGCTGAGGTCACCGCCCCGACCGTCCTCGAACTCGGCGTAGATGTAGAGCGCCGTGTCGGTGAGGTCCTCCGGGAAGGTGCCCGCCGGGACCGATCCGAGATCGAACCCCACCGTCTGCGAGCTGTACGCCGGCACCGGGGAGGGGTGGTCGATCCCGATCGTGGTCGTCCAGGTGCCGTTGTCGCTGATGACCTGGCTCGGGACGAGGACGACCTCGCAGTCGTCGAGCGTCACGGTCGCGGAGCCGATGACGGCCTGCGAGGGCAGCGTCGCGAGGGCGGGGAGCACGAGGCCGGCGCCGAGGGCGGCCACGGCGAGACGGGTGCGGGGTCGAGGGCGGGGCATGGGAACTCCTGGCGTGCGACGGTGGGGAGGGACGACTGGCTGCTGGAGGCTAGGGAGCCGGGGCCCTGCCGGGGTATGAGTAGTGATTGCCTACCCCGCCCCGGCCTCGTCCCGCCCGCCCCGCCCCGCACCGGCCTCGTCCCGCCCCGTGGAACCGGGAGATCGAGGACGAGTCCCGGACCGGCCGCGCCACGCAGCTGCTGACCACGGTGAGCTCAGCGATCCGTCTGGCCTCGTGTGGCTCAGCGCGGTCCATGAACCGCGCTGAGCCACACGAGGCGGCCCTGGCGCAAGGCCTCAGGAGACCTTGAAGGAGGTCTTCCCGGTGCGGTGGCTCCTGGGACCCTTCGCGGTGACCTTCCAGGTGCCCTTGGCGGCCTTCTTGAGCTTGACCGGCTTCTTGATCGCGCCGTCGCCGTCGGCCGTGGCGGTGGTCTTGTAGGAGGTCGTGCCCTTGGCCTTGCCCTTGCGCTTGAGGGTCAGCTTGACCTTGTCACCGGGCTTGAAGCCGTCGCCGGTGATGGTGGTCTTCTTGCCGGACTTGGCGTTCTTGGCCGACACCTTCGCCTTCTTGGCCTTGACCGCGAGCGCGGCCTCGGCGGACTCACCGACCGCGACCGCGCGGATCGGGACGGCCTTGCCTGTCTTGGCGAACTGGGGCACCTGCACGACCCCGGTGAACGAGCCGATCTCGTCGACGTCGAAGGAGGCCGCGAGGTCGTCACCGACGTAGACGTCCACGTCGGTGTCGGGGTCGTCGGTGGCCTCGCGCGGGAAGTCCTCGCCAGTGACCACGAAGGTGTCGCCCTGGGTGGCGGTGAACGCGTCCAGCACGATGGCGGCCGGGGCGTTCGGGTCGTAGACCCCGACGTCGAAGAGCGCGGTGGGCGTGGAGTCGGAGTCGCACTCGTAGGTGTAGTTGACCAGCTCGTCGTCGCTGGTGCGGTAGCCGAAGAGCACGATCTCGACCCCGGTGACCGACCACGCGTAGCGACCCGAGTCGAGGTACCCCCAGTCCTCGTCCTCCTCGAACTCGCCCATCGTCAGCGGCGCACTGGCGTCGAAGGCGTCGAAGGTGCGCCGGGCGTCGAGCTGACGGATGTGGCCGTTCTCGTCGGCGAAGTAGAGGTAGAGCGCGAACCCGACCTCGTAGAGGTCCTCCGGGAAGACGTCGGCAGCAAGGTCCGGTACGTCGACCTCCACCGTCACCGGGGCGTTGACCGCGACCGGCGACGGGTGGTCGACGGTCAGGTCGACGTCCCAGTCGGGGGCGGAGGACACCCGGTTGCCGTCGAGCAGGATGTCGCAGTCGTCGAGCAGCACGGGGCCCTGGACGGGCACGGCGTGGGCGCCGCCGGCGGGACCGACCAGTGCGAGGCCGGCAGCCAGGCCGGTGACCACGCCGCCGGCCAGCAGCCTGCGCAGGACCGCGGTGGAACGGGACCGTGTCATGGGAGAGCTCCTGTCTGAGAAGGGACGGCGGGAGGCTAGGACAGTGGTCGACGACGTGACTGAGTAGGAACTGCTCTGTGCGCGGACGACGACCGCGGTGCTGTGCCCGGCCCGATCGAGTGGCTCAGGACAGGTCGGCCAACGCCTCGCCCAGCTCGTCGCGGCCGGAGATGCCGAGCTTGCGGTAGACCCGGGTCAGGTGGTTGTCGACCGTGCGGACCGACAGGCCGACCTGCTCGGCGATCTCCCGCGAACGCAGCCGGGACGCGGCCAGTCGGGCCACGTCGAACTCCCGAGCCGAGAGCACCGGCGGCGGGCTGGGTAGCGGCCACGCCGCGCCGCTGGTCTCGGTGAGCACCAGCACGGCTCGACGGTGGGCCCGGGCCGAGCCGTCGCGCCGTCCCGTGTCCTGCATCAGGTCGCTGGCGGCGGTGAAGGCGTGCGCGGCGCGGCCGACGAGCCCGAGGTCGAGCAGTCGCTCACCGCAGGCCAGCAGCCGGTCGGCGTCGCGCTCGAGCAGCGCGGCGGCGCGCTCCGAGAGCAGCCCGAGGACCGGCGTCAGGTCGGCGGCCGCGGCGAGCACCTCGAGCCGGGCAGAGGCCTGCGGTGCGTCGGGGCAGAGCATCAGGCTCTCGTCCGTCGCCAACAGGCCGAGGTGGCGATGGGACTCCTCGATGGCGCGCTCGGCGACCTGCCCGAGCCGGTCGGCCGCTGCCGCGGGATCCCCGGCGCGGGCGAGCTGCTCGGCCTCCACGCGGCCGACGTGCAGCGCCACCTTCACGTCCGCGGTGGCGACGGCGGGGAGGTCCTGGAGCAGCGCCGCCGCCCGGCCCGGCCGCCCCTGTCGGGCGACGGCGGCGGCCAGGAGTGCGCAGGCGCTGGGACGCAGGCCGGTGAAGTCGCGCCAGGCGAGGTGGCGCACGGCACGCGAGGCCAGCACCCGGGCCCGGCGGAACTGCCCGGCGTGCAGGCTCATCTCCGCCGCGGCGTACTCCCACATGCCCAGCGAGGGGTGAGCGGTCCGCGCGGCCCGCCGCCGCAGGGCCTGCGCTCGTCGCTCGGCCTCGGCCAAGCGTCCGTCGAAGGTGTCGGCGAGGTAGGCGGAGAGGCGGAGCAGGTCCGTCGTGTGCGCAGGGACCGCGTCGGTCCGGGCGGCGGCCGCCATGCCCGCGGCGACCTCGCGCCGGGCCTCCTCCGGGTCCCCGTCCAGGGCCGCGACCATCGCGCCGAGCAACGCTGTGTTGGCGCGGGCGACGTCGTCGGAGGGGTCGGGTACGTCCGGCATCGCCGCGGGCGGCTGCCCGGCCATCAGCCGCCACTTCACCAGGTCGACCTCGAGAGGCAGCCGCGCATCCGCGTCGGGCACTGTGTCGGCCACCTCCTCGACGCGGACGACGGCGGCGGCCGGGTCCATGCGACGTACGGCGTGGAGCAGCCCGAGCTCCTGTCCGGCCCGCACCCGGGTGGGGACGTCCGTCCCGGCGGCCGCCCGCTCCAGCAGCGGCTCGGCGTCGTCGGTGCGCTCGAGGGCCGAGAGCGCGCTGCCGAGCAGCAGGTCCACGCGGGGGGACGCCACGTCGTCGAGGACGGGCTGCAGCAGCTCGACGACGTCCTCGGGCCGGTGGGCTCCCGCAGCCCGCTCGGCGGCCCGCAGCCGGCGACCCGTGTCGACGGGGAGCCCGGCCCGCTGTCGCATCAGGCACTCCACGTGGACCCACTCGGCTCGCGACTCCATCGTGCAGGCGACCTGCTCCGCGGCGGCACGTCGCTCCCGGGGGTTCAGGGCGGCCGAGCGAACCCGCGCGACCAGGAGGTCCCGCGGCCGCACGCTGGTGCCGTCGACCTCCGCGAGACCCGCTTCGACCAGCTCCTCGACCGCGCCGGACGCCCCGATGTCGCGGGGTGCAAGACCGGCCGTGGCGAGGAGGTCCAGCGTCGCTCTCGCCTGGTCGCCGACCCGGGCCAGGCGCGCCCCGACCAGCTCCTCGAGGACCGGCGAGACCTCCAGGTCGCCCAGCTCCGCGCCGTACGACGTCAGGTGCACCTCGCAGCCGCGGACCAGCTCCGCGGCGACCCGGGGGTTGCCCTCCGCGTGGACCACCACGAAGGCGCCGGCAGGGGCGGTCAGCTCGTCGCCGGCCTCCTCGGCGGCCTGGGCGAGGATCGAGTCGTCGTTGAGCGGCTCGAGGTCGAGCAGGCTCCAGCGTCGGCCGCTGGCACCGTCGACCTCGTCACGCAGCGTGCGGGAGAGGTCGCCACGCCCGGGAGCGCTGGTGATGAGCGTGAGGCCCGCGCGGGCGAGGTGCGCCACGAGCACCTGGGAGGCGCTGTCGAGGAGGTGCAGGTCGTCGACGACCAGGACCAGACCGGTCGGTGCCAGCACTGCAGGGAGTCGGCCGAAGACCTCGAGGTCGGAGACCTGCTCGCCGACCGCGTGCGGGAGGTGCTCGACGACCAGCGGCGCGAACGGGGCGAGAGCGACGCCGGACGCGCCGTCACCACCCGTCACCCGGTGCACCGGCGCCCCGGCGCTGTCGAGCTGTGCCGCCAGGGCCCGGAGCAGGTGGGTGCGCCCGATGCCGGGGGCGCCGGTCACCAGGGCGGCGCGGCCCTCGAGCGCGTGGGTGCGGAGCCACTGGAGCTCCTCGTCGCGTCCGAAGGTCGACATGCCTGGGAAAGGTAGTGAGCCCGGGCGGGCTGCGCCGGATCGGTCTGGACCGGTCCGGAACCCGGTCCGGCCCTCAGGTCTCGCAGACGATGTCGCCGTCGGGGAACGCGAGCACGAGCATCGTGTCCTCGCCGACCCCCAGGGCCGAGGCGGCCCCGCCGGCGATGCTGCAGGACGTCTCTCCGTCGGCGTCCACGCTGCCCTCCATGGTGATCGTGAGCGTGGAGCCGGCCACGGCGTAGGAGCCGGCGCCGGGCAGCACGCCGCTGATGCCCTCGCCGAGGGCGCCGAGCAGGGTGGAGTCGTCGACGGAGTCGAGCATGCCCTCGACGTCGACCTCGGTGCTGGCACTGGCGGCGACGGAGGCGGCCACGTCGGCGGGTGCGTCGTCCGCGGCGTCGCTGTCGGCGTCGTCACCGCACGCGGTGAGTGCGAGCAGGAGGCCGGGGACCGCGAGGGGGGCGAGGAGGGAGCACTTCATGGCCGCACTCTGGCGTGCGGTCGGGGGTGCGGGACTGAGTAGGAACTACCTGCCCCCGTGGCTGCTCCGGTGGCTGCTCCGGTGGCTGCTCCGGTGGCTGCCCCGGTGGCTGCCCCGGTGGCTGCCCCGTTGCGGTGCCTGCGTTGCCCGTCTCGCCGCGGCGGAACCGGGAGGCGCCCGGGGGGCGGCGCCTCCTAGGCTTCACCCATGACCGAGCCCCGCCCCGATGCCCGTGCCGCGATCGACGCGCTGCAGGGGCACGAGGCGTGGGCGCTGATCCGGCGCTCGACGCGGGTGGGCGGCAAGGACACCGTCGGTCTGGTCGGCGGTCGCCGCTGGGTGGCCGAGTCGATCATGGACGTGCCGCTGGAGACCGGCCCGCCGGCGCCGGGGCGCACCTGCGACCGGCTGGTGGCCGTGCCGTTCCGCCAGGTCGCCGAGCGCGGCTTCGAGGCCCACGACGACGGCACCCCGCTGGTGGTCGTCGACGTCGACGAGGAGCGGGAGTACTCCGTCGCGGAGGTCCTCGCGGCGATCCCCGACGGAGAGGTCGAGCTGGCCGACCGCGGTGGCTTCGACATCGACGACGACGACTACGCGAAGGTCGTCGAGCAGATCATCACCGACGAGATCGGCCAGGGCGAGGGCGCCAACCTCGTCGTCGGGCGCCGTTACCGCGCGGTCGTGGCCGACTGGAGCGCCGAGCGGGCGCTGACGGTCTTCCGCCGGCTGCTCGAGCGCGAGCACGGCGCCTACTGGACCTTCCTGTTCTTCACCGGCGACCGCTACCTCGTCGGGGCCAGCCCCGAGCGGCACGTCAGCGTGCACGGCGGTGAGGTGCGGATGAACCCCATTTCCGGCACCTTCCGCCTCCCGCGGCAGGTGGCGGCCCCCGACGGCGCCCCCGCGGCCGACCTCAAGCGCGACCTGCTCTCCTTCCTCGCCGACGAGAAGGAGATCTACGAGCTCTTCATGGTCGTCGACGAGGAGCTGAAGATGATGTGCGACATCTGCCACGAGGGCGGCCAGGTGCTCGGGCCGTTCCTCAAGCCGATGTCGCACCTGGTGCACACCGAGTACCTCCTGGCCGGGCGCACCCACAGCGACGTGCGCGAGGTCCTGCGCGACACGATGTACGCCGCCACGGTCACCGGCTCCCCGGTCGAGAACGCCTGCCGGTTGATCAAGGAGTACGAGCCGCACGGTCGCGGCTACTACGGCGCCGCGCTGGCGATCCTCGGGCGTGACCCCGAGGGCGAGCCGGTGCTCGACAGCCCCATCGTCATCCGCACCGCCGACGTCGACCCCGACGGCCGGCTCACGGTCACCGCCGGCGCCACGCTGGTGAGGGACTCGGATCCGGCGTACGAGGTGGCCGAGACGCACGCCAAGGCCGGCGGCATCCTCTCGGCGTTCGGCCTCGTCGACGCGCCGACCACCCGCCGCGAGGAGCTGCTCGGCCTGGTCAACGACGAGGACGTGCTGCTCGCCCTCAACGGCCGCAACCGCCGGCTGTCGACCTTCTGGCTCACCGACCAGGCCGACAGCGAGCCGGACCCGGCGCTGGCCGGCCGGAGCGTGATCATCCTCGACGGCGAGGACGACTTCGTGAACATGCTCTGCCACGTGCTCGGCGTGCTGGGCCTGGAGAGCTCCGTGGTGCGGCACGAGGATTACACCGAGGGCTGCCTCGACGACGCCGACCTGGTGATCGTCGGGCCCGGCCCCGGTGACCCCCGCGACGACGCCGACCCCAAGATGGCCACCCTGCGCGCCGCCGTCGACCGGCTGCTCGAGCGCGAGCAGCCGTTCCTCGCCGTGTGCCTGGGGCACCAGGCGCTGTGCCACCGGCTCGGACTCCCGCTGGCCTACAAGGACATCGTGTTCCAGGGCACCCAGTCGGCGCTGCGGGTCGACGGGCGCACCGAGCGGGTCGGCTTCTACAACACCTTCGTCGGCCGGGTCGGCGACGACACCGCGCTGCCCGAGGGCGTGAGCGTGGACGCCGACCCCGAGACCGGCGACGTGCACGTGCTGCGCGGCCCGCACTACACCGGCATCCAGTTCCACGCCGAGTCGATCCTGACCCAGCGCGGGGACGGTCTGCTGCACGAGATCGTCGCCCGGCTGCTGGGCTGAGCGGTCCGGCCGACGTGAGCGTGGCGGTCCCCGACGTCGTGGTGGTCGACCACCACGACTCCTACACCCAGAACCTCGTCCACCTCGTGGCCGCGGTGACGGGGCGGCTGCCGCGGGTCGTCCAGCACGACGAGACGTCCGTGGAGTCGGTGCTCGGGCACACCCACGTGGTGCTCTCGCCCGGCCCGGGGCACCCCGAGGAGCCGGCCGACTTCGGCGTGGGGCGCGAGGTGCTGCTGCGGGCGACCCGCCCCGTGCTGGGCGTGTGCCTGGGCATGCAGGGCCTGGTGACGGCGTACGGCGGTCGCGTGGAGCGCATCACCCCGGCCCACGGCCGGGTGAGCGAGGTGGCGCACTGCGACGTCGGGGTGCTCGCGGGGCTGCCGCAGGGGTTCCGGGTGGTGCGCTACCACTCGCTCGCGGCCACCCACGTGCCCGACTGCCTCGAGGTCACCGCCACCTGCGCCGGGGCACCCGGGGAGCCGGACGTCGTGATGGCCGTGCGGCACCGCGACCTGCCGCTGGAGGGCGTGCAGTTCCACCCCGAGTCGGTGCTCTCCGAGCACGGTCGGCACGTCGTCGAGAGGTTCCTGTCGTGATCGATCCGGTGCTGGAGGCCTGGCAGCGCTCGACGGCGCCGCGGCGCTTCTGGCTCGACGGCGGCGGGGCCCGCGAGTGGTCGGGCCTGCGCTCGATCCTCGGGGTGCTCGAGCACGACGACGTCTCGTTGACCTACTCCGCCGCCCGGCGCGAGGTCACCCGGCACGCCTCGGGGCGCTCGGAGGTCGTCGGCGACGACGTCTTCGAGGTGCTCTCCCGCGAGCTGGCCGCAGGTGGCGCGCGCGACCAGTGGTTCGGCTACCTCGGGTACGCCTGCCGACCCGACCTGCCCGCCCGGCCCTCGCCCGACGTCCCCGACGGCGTGCCCGATGCCGTGTGGATGCGGCCGTCGCGGGTGCGGCTGGTGGAGCACGCAGGGCCGGATTCACCACCCGGGTGGCGAAACAGGCGCTTGTCGACCGAAGTTCCAGCAGGCAAGCGGCAGTTTCACCACCCGAGTGGTGAAACTGCCGCGGTCCCACCCGACTACCGCGCGGCGTTCGACCGGGTGCAGGAGCGGCTGCACGCGGGCGACACCTACGAGGTGAACCTGACCCACCGGACGGAAGTGGCCAGCGACCTCGACCCGCTCGCGGCGTACCTGCGGCTGCGCGAGCTCAACCCCGCGCCGTACGCCGGGTTCCTCCAGCACGACGTCCCCGGCGCGCGGGCCTGGCTGCTGTCGAGCAGCCCGGAGCGCTACGCGACGGTGGACGCGGACGGGGTGCTGGAGACCAAGCCGATCAAGGGCACCACCCCGCGCAGCGAGGACCCCGCCGAGGACGACGAGCACCGCAGGCGGCTGGCGCAGGACGAGAAGTACCGCGCGGAGAACCTGATGATCGTCGACCTGCTGCGCCACGACGTGGCGTCGGTGTGCGAGCCGGGCAGCGTCGAGGTGCCGCAGCTGATGGAGGTGGAGTCCTACTCCTCGGTGCACCAGCTCGTCTCGACCGTGCGTGGACGGCTGCGCGAGGACGTCGGCACCGTCGAGGCGCTGCGCGCGCTCTTCCCGGCAGGCTCGATGACCGGGGCGCCGAAGCTGCGCACGATGGAGGTCATCGACGAGGTGGAGGCCACGCCCCGGGGCGTGTACGCCGGCGCGTTCGGCTGGGTCTCGGGCGACGGGCGCGCCGACCTCGGGGTGGTCATCCGCTCGCTGGTCACCGCGGGGGACGGGCGCTACGTTCTGGGGACCGGCGGTGGCATCACCGTGCTGTCGGACCCGGTCGAGGAGCACGCCGAGGCGATGCTCAAGGCCGCCCGGCTGCTGGAGGCGCTCGGCACGGACGGCGATTCGTAGACCGGCCGTCACCGCCCCGCAACAGGAGGTGGTTACTGTCGAGGACATGGAGAAGCCGACCGTCGTCGTGCTCTTCGGAGCGACCGGCGACCTGGCGCGGCGCAAGCTGCTGCCGGGTCTGCTGCACCTCTTCGAGGCCGACCTGCTCAAGGACGCCAGGATCGTGGGGACCTCGCTGGAGGACCTCGACACCGAGCAGTTCGTGAAGCTGGCACGCCAGGCCTGCGAGGACTTCGCCGACGAGGACCTGACCGACGAGGTGTGGGCCGGGTTCTCGTCGATGCTGTCCTACGTCCCGCAGTCGGCGGGCACGGAGGCGCTGGCCGCGGAGGTCTACCGCGTGGAGACGCTGCTGCCCGGCGACATCCACGACAAGCGGCGGCTGCACTACCTCTCGGTGCCGCCGAAGGCCGCCCTCGCGGTGCTCGAGCAGCTGCAGGAGGGCAACCTCGTCGAGCGCGCGCGGATCATCATGGAGAAGCCGTTCGGCACCGACCTGGAGTCCGCCCAGCGGCTCAACGCCCGGGTGCACGAGGTCTTCGCGGAGTCCCAGGTCTTCCGCATCGACCACTTCCTGGGCAAGGAGGCCGCCCAGAACATCCTGGCCTTCCGCTTCGCCAACGGTCTCTTCGAGCCGATCTGGAACCGCAACTTCATCGACCACGTGCAGATCGACGTCCCCGAGACCCTCGGCCTGGAGGGGCGCACGAAGTTCTACGAGACCACCGGTGCCTACCGCGACATGGTCGTCACCCACCTGATGCAGGTGCTGGCGTTCACCGCGATGGAGCCGCCGACCTCCCTGGCCCCGGACCCGATCAGCGACGAGAAGCTCAAGGTGTTCCGCTCGATGAAGCCGATCGAGCCGCACCACGCCGTGCGCGGCCAGTACGCCGGCTACCGCGGCAAGGAGGAGGTCGCCGACGACTCCGACACCGAGACGTTCGTGGCGCTGAAGGTCGAGATCGACAACTGGCGGTGGGCCGGGGTGCCGTTCTACCTGCGCACCGGCAAGAAGCTCGCCGAGGGGGCGCGGATCATCTCCATCGCCTTCAAGGAGCCGCCGCTGACGATGTTCCCCAAGGGCTCCAACGTCGGCACCCAGGGCCCCGACCACCTCACCTTCGACCTCGCCGACCAGTCGAAGATGTCGCTCTCCTTCTACGGCAAGCGCCCCGGCCCGGGCATGAAGCTCGACAAGCTCTCGATGCAGTTCGCGACCCACGACACCGAGGCCTCCGGGCTGGTGCTGGAGGCCTACGAGCGGCTCATCCACGACGCCATGCGCGGCGACCACACGCTGTTCACCACCGCCGAGGGCATCGAGGAGCTGTGGGCCAAGTCGATGCCGCTGCTCGAGCACCCGCCGCCGGTGCGGTCCTACCAGCCCGGCTCGTGGGGCCCCAACGCCATCCACCAGCTCATCGCACCGCACGCCTGGCGGCTGCCCTTCGAGCGGGGCTGGCGCAGCACCGGCACGGTCACCCGCGACTCACCCGAGGACGACTGAGCCCACCTCTCCCCGCGGCCCGGGGCTGAGCCCGCCGAGCCGGCGTATCAACACGCCGGTTCGACCAGCCGGGTACGCCGAGCCGGCGTATCAATACACCGGTTCGACCCGTCAGACCCGTCCTGCTCGGGGAGGCGGGTCAGCCCACGGGGTAGCCGGCGGCGGCCATGTCCTCGAGGGACCCGCCGTCCACGACGGTGAGTCCGGCCTCGCGCATCCGCTCGGCCGCGGCGGCAGACCGGTTGCCGGAGCGGCAGTAGACGACGTACGTCGTGTCGCGGTCGAGCTCGGCGACCCGGTCGTCGAAGTCGGTGGCCTGGACGTCGATGTTGGTGGCGCCCTCCACGTGGCCCTCGGCGTACTCCTCGGGCGTGCGGACGTCGATCACGGCCGCGCCCTCGGCCTTCGCCGACTCCACCGCCGCGGCGACGGTGGTGTTGGCGACCTCCGGGACGGTGCCGCTCTCGCCGTCGCCACCGCAGGCGGTCAGCGTGAGGGCGAGCGCGAGGCAGAGGGTCAGGGAGCGCAGCAGGGTGGCCATGACGCCACCCTAGGCACGTCCACCCGGCCGCCCGCTCCACCTGACCGGGTGCCCGGCCCGGGCCCGGTACGCCGCCGGCCGGCCGCGGCCCTCAGACGCCCGGCTCCGAGCGCGGGTCGTCCTCCCAGCGCTTGCCGCCCATGTCGATGCCGCGACGGGTGTTGGCCATCGACGTGACCAGGGTGGTGCCGAGGGGCCCGTGCCGGTCGAAGACCGTGCAGCTGCTCGCGGCCACGCCGTCGTGCTCGACCCGGTCCAGGGCCCGCAGGCCCACCGTCACCCCGACGGGCGGCCGGGAGAGCGTCAGCGTGACGTCTGCGTTGATGTGCTGCACCCCGGCCGTGCCCCAGTTCGTGGCCAGGCTCGTGCCGTCGGCCGACGCGGCGACCGCCTGGAACGGTGTCACCGGCTCGCCGAGCACGATGGAGGGCGCGGTGTTCCAGTAGGTCTTGCGCTCGGCGTCCTGGTGCTCGCGGAAGTCCTGGGACCAGCCGGCCCCGCTGTGGATGAACGGCACGTGCGGCTCGTCGGTCTCCGGCGCGACCTCCAGCGGCGGGGCCTCGGGCCGGTCCGGGTTGGACCAGGTCTCGCCGGGGGCGTCCTCGCTGGGCCGCAGCCACAGGGTGGAGGCGCGCGCGGTCGGCCCGGCCTCCTGGTGCAGCACCACGTCGACCAGCATGAGCCGGCCGCTCTCGCGCACCACCTCGGTCGTGGTCCACGCCGGAGCCATCCGGGTGGGGGCGAACAGGTCCACGGTCACCCGGGTCGGCACCAGCTCGGGTCGCTGCCGGCGTACGACGGCCTCGGCGGCGCGGCCCAGTGCCCCGGCGACCGCGACCCCGTGCGCCTGCTGGTCGGACCACGCGCTGCGCGCGAGCAGCAGCGGCTCGATCGCGTCGGGCTGCTCGTGGTCGGGGAGCGGGCGGAAGAAGGCGAGGTCCACGCGGTGGAGGCTACGAGGTCCCGAGGCCCGGCGCTGACGCGCCTCTCACCTCGACCGGCGCAGCGCCCGTGCGCGGGCGACGTCTCGGCGTCAGATCAGGCCGGCCTTGAGCGCGAGCCGCTCGGCGAGCTCGGCGGGGTCGAGGTCGTCGCGCAGGATCCGGGCGGTGGACCAGGTGGCGGTGTCCAGGCCGGAGAGCCGGGTGAAGGTCGCGAGGTCGTCGGCGTAGGTGTCGGCCAGCAGCCGCAGGTCCTCCCCGGTGGGCGGGGCGGCGTCGAGGCGGCGGTCGTGGGAGTTGCGCGGGCGGGGGTCGATGTCGCGGCCGAAGCGGTGCAGACCGAGGAAGTCGGTCATCGTGTCCAGCGCGCCGGAGGGGTCGCCGACGACGTCGTCGAAGCGCATCAGCAGCATCCGCTCGCGGGGCAGGTGCTCGAGCGCACGGCGCAGCTGGACGCCGTAGAGGCCACGCGCGACGACGGAGTACTGCCGGGCGTCACGCTTGCTCCACCCCTCCGGCACCTCGCTCACCCCGGGGGTGCGCATCCGGATCAGCTCCCCGAAGGACGGGTAGTCGCGCTTCCCGGCCAGCTTGTCGGTGAGCATCGTCCACTGCGAGAACGCCCGCTCGATCGGGTCGCGGAAGCACAGCACCACCTGCACCTGCGGCCCGCCTGTGGCGGCGAGGTGGGCGTCGTAGGCGGCGATCCGCTCCATCGCCCCCGGCCAGAAGAGGTACGACGGTGTCGAGTCGATCGCGCGGCGCGCCAGCCCCTGCTGGTCGGCCCGCGGGACGGTGCCGTAGTCGGAGTAGTCCGGCGTCGACCAGTCGCGCGAGTCGTCGTCGAAGAAGTGCCGCTCCTTCACCCCGTGCCGGGCGACGTGACGGTGCCGCACCAGCAGCGCGTGCAGCGTGCCGGAGGCGCCCTTCTGCACCCCGCCCAGGATGATGCTGACGGGGAGGAACGCCTCGGCCTCGGCAGTCGCGTCGTCAGTCATGGGGCCCGAGTGTAGGTGCGCTCAGGCGAGCGGGGCCGGGCCACCGGGCAGGGCGAGGACCAGCCGCGCCCCGCCGTACGGCGAACGCTCGGCGTGCACCCGGCCCGCGTGGCGCTCCGCGGCCTGGGCGACGATCGAGAGGCCGAGCCCGGAGCCGGGCATCGCCCGGGACTCCTCGGAGCGGTAGAAGCGGTCGAAGACGTGCGGGAGGTCCTGCTCGGCGATGCCGGGGCCCTCGTCGTCGACGGTGAGCACCCCGTCGGCCAGGGAGACCCGCACGGTGCCGCCCGGTGGGCTCCACTTGGCGGCGTTGTCGAGCAGGTTGGTGACGGCCCGCTCGAGGGTGCCGGCCTCCCCGCGCACCACCCAGGGGGTCGCCTCGACCTCGAAGGCCACCGAGGGGGCACGGCGGCGCACCCGCTCCACCGCGTGGTCCACGGCCTCGGCCAGGTCGAGCGCCTCCACCACGGTCGGCAGCGGCTCGTCGCGGGCGAGCTCGACGAGGTCCCCGACGAGCTGGCTGAGCTCCTCGATCTGCGCGGCCACGTCGTCGAGCAGCTCCTCGCGGGCGCCCGGCGGCAGGTCGGCCCCGCCGCCGTCGGCCTGGCCGAGCAGCTCGATGTTGGTGCGCAGCGAGGTCAGCGGCGTACGCAGCTCGTGGCCCGCGTCGGCGACGAGCTGGCGCTGGCGGGCGCGGGAGTGGTCCAGCGCGAGGAGCATCTGGTTGAACGCGGTCGCCAGCCGGGCGACCTCGTCGTCGCCCTCGACCGCGATCGGCTCCAGCCGCTCGGTGCGGGCGATGGTCTCGACGGCGCCGGTGAGCCGGCGTACCGGTCGCAGGCCGTTGGTCGCGACCGCCCAGCCGGCCATGCCGGCGGTGATGATGCCGGCGACGCCGAAGAGGATGCTGACGAACCCCAGCTTGGCCAGCACCCGCTCCTGCGGCTCCAGCGACTGCGCGAGCACGAGCGCCTGGCGGTCCTGCCCGGCCGGCACGGCCACGACCCGGAAGCGCTCCGCCTCGGTCTCGACCGTGCGCAGGGAGTACGCCGTGGAGCGCAGCGCCACGGCCAGCTCCTCGTCACCCAGGGAGATCTTGGGGTCGTCGGCGCTGTCGGCCGAGAGCACCGGCGGGTTGTGGTCGAGGTCGATGAAGCCGATGCGGATGTCGCCGGCGCCCAGCGCCCACGGCGGGATGTCGGCGCGCACGCTGTTGGCCAGGGTGGCCTGGGTCGCGGCCTGCTGGGCGCGCTCGAGCAGCGAGGAGTCCAGCGAGCTCTGCAGCTGCACCCGGGTGGTGATGAAGGCGCCGAGTGCGACGAAGGCGACCGCGACACCGACCGCGATCGTGGTGAGCAGGGTGATCCGGCTGGCCAGCGAGCGGCGGTAGTGCCACCGGGGCGCCGGGACGTCGGCCCCGGGACCGGTCGCCGCCACCGTCCCGGCGGGGGCGGCGGGCTCGCTCATGACTCCTTGAGCACGTAGCCGACGCCGCGCACGGTGTGCAGCAGCCGCGGCTCGCCCTCGGCCTCGGTCTTGCGCCGCAGGTAGCCGACGTAGACCTCCAGGGAGTTGGCGGTCGTGGGGAAGTCGTAGCCCCAGACCTCCTCGAGGATGAAGGAGCGCTCGAGCACCCGGCGCGGCCGGCGCAGGAACATCTCCAGCAGCGTGAACTCGGTGCGGGTCAGCTCGATGGCGCGCTGCCCGCGGTGCACCTCGCGGCTGGCCGTGTCCATGGTGAGGTCGGCGAAGGAGAGCACCTCGTCGTGGGCACCCTCGGCCGGGGTGACGCGGCGCAGCAGGGCGCGCAGCCGGGCCAGCAGCTCGGCCAGTGCGAAGGGCTTGGTGAGGTAGTCGTCGGCGCCGGCGTCGAGCCCCTCGACCCGGTCGCCCACGGCGTCGCGGGCGGTCAGGACGAGGACGGGCAGGTCGTGGCCGGCGGCCCGCAGCGCGCGGGTCGTCTCCAGGCCACCGAGGCGCGGCATCATCACGTCCATCACCACGACGTCGGGGCGAGCGGTGCCGATCGTGGCCAGGGCCTCGGCGCCGTCACTGGCCAGCACGACGTCGTACCCGTTGTACTCGAGGCTGCGGCGCAGCGACTCCCGCACGGCCTTGTCGTCGTCGACGACCAGGACGCGCTGTCGCGGGTCGGCCTGGGTGCTCACGCTGTCACTGTGCCAGGCACGGCTGAGGGGTGGCTGAGAGCACTCACGCGTAGTGGGTGGCGAGGTCGGCCGCGCGGGGGCCGTAGCCGCCGCCGAAGAGGCAGGCGTGCACGAGCAGCGGGAAGAGCTGGTGCAGGGCGACGCGGTCCTGCCAGCCCTCGGCCAACGGGTGCACCGACTCGTAGGCCTCCAGGACCTGCGGCAGGTGCGGCAGCCCGAAGAGCGCGAGCATCGCCAGGTCCACCTCGCGGTGCCCGCCGTACGCCGCCGGGTCGACCAGCCAGCCCTGCGCGGGCTCGCCCGGGGTGCCCACGCCCCACACCACGTTGCCGTTCCACAGGTCGCCGTGCAGGCGCGCGGGTGGCTCCTCGGGCAGCAGGCCGGGCAGTCGGCCCACGACGGACTCGATCGTGCGGGCCTGCTCCTCCTCGATCGCGCCGCGGTCCCGGGCGAGCTTGAGGTAGGGCAGGACCCGGCGTACGGCGTAGAACTCCGCCCAGGTGGGGGCGGTGCGCTGGGGCAGCGGCAGTCGGCCGATGAAGCCGTCCCGCTCGGCCCCGAAGGCGTCGGCGCCGGCGCGGTGGGTGTGCGCGAGGGCGCGCCCGAAGGCGACGGCGGAGTCGGGGGAGGGACGCGCCGGCTCGACCCAGCGCACCACGAGGCACTCCTCGTCGACGGCGAGGACGTCGGGGACCGGGGCGGCGCCCTCCGGCGCGGAGCCCAGCCAGCGCAGCCCGGCGGCCTCGGCCGCGAAGAAGCCCTCCGGGACCCGGGGCGCGGTCTTCATCAACGCGGTGGTGCCGTCGGAGAGGCGCAGCTTGGTGGCACGGCAGGTGTCGCCGCCGGCGACCTCCGCGGTCGCGACGACGGCCGAGCCGAGCAGCCGCTCGGCGCGCTGGGCCACCCGAGGGGCGCGGGTCACGCCTGCTCCCGGTCCGACCGTTCGTGCTCGGACGACGGGGACAGGGCGGCGGGCAGCGCGGCCACCAGCGCCGCGCACGTGCGCTCCACCATCGACAGCACCTCCTCGAACCCGGAGTCCCCACCGTAGTAGGGGTCCGGTACCTCCCCACCGGTGCCGACGGGGTCGAGGTCGCGGAAGAGCCGGACCCGCTCGGAGCGCCCGCCGACGTCGGCGAGGTTGGCGCCGTCCATGGCCAGCAGCAGGTCGTGGTCGTCGAGCCAGGACGGATCGAACTGCTGCGCACGGTGGACCGGGTCGTAGCCGGCGGCGCTGAGCGTGGCGGCCGCCCGACGGTCCATCGGGTCGCCGACGTGCCAGCCGCCGGTGCCGCAGGAGTCGACGGCGACGGACCCGGCCAGGCCGGCCTCGTCGACGCGGGTGCGCAGCACGACGTCGGCCATCGGGGAGCGGCAGATGTTGCCGAGGCAGACCAGCCCGATGCGGTAGCGGCCGGGCTCGCGCGGCGGGGGCAGCGCGGGGGTGCTCACCGTCAGTCGTCGCGGCCGACGACGCCGTCGACGAGCCAGGTGACGACGGTGATGACGATCGCGCCGCCCACGGCCGGCCAGAAGCCGGTGACACGGAACCCGATGTCGAGCGCATCGGCGATCGCATCGGTCAGCAGCAGCATGCCGGCGTTGATGACCAGCAGGAACAGCCCCAGCGTCAGCAGGATCAGCGGGAAGGAGAGCAGCTTCAGCACCGGCTTCACGAAGGCGGTGACGGCACCGAGGATCAGCGCCACCAGGATCAGCGGCACCACCTTCTCCGAGGTCGGCGCCGACTGCGGCGTGAAGCGGATGCCGTCGATCAGCCACGCGGCGGCGGCCAGCGCGACGGCGTTGGTGAAGAGCCAGGTGACGATGCGCACCCCTCGATCATGGCAGGTGGGGACGGCTCCGCGGGGTCGGGCGGGCGTCCCGGCGCGGGGGCGGGGTCGGCACTACCCTCGGGGCGGTGTTCCCGATCGGTGGTGTGGGCGTGATGCTGGTGGGCATCGCGCTGGCCGGTGTGCCGTGCCTGGCCCTGGTCGCGGTGCTGCGCCGGCGTACCGGCCCGCGGTGGGCGTGGTCGCTGGGCCTGCTGCTGTGGTCGCTGGCCACGATCGGCTTCCTCACCCTGATCCCGGCCGACGGCGCGCCCGGCGTGGTCTACGCCGACGAGCGCTACTACAACTCCTGCTCCTTCGACTACGGCGGGCCGGCGCCCGAGGGCTTCTGGATCGTCAGCGGCGGCCAGCGGCTGCTCAACGCCGTGGTCTTCGTGCCGTCGGGCGCCCTGCTCGTGCTGGTGCTCGCCAGGTGGCGCAGCGCCCGGTGGACGATCCCCGTCGGCCTGCTCGGCCTCGGCCTGGTCTCGGTCGCGATCGAGGCCACGCAGCAGGTGCTGGCCCGGCTCGACCGCTCCTGCGACGTCACCGACGTCGTCGACAACCTCTCCGGCGCCGCGATCGGGGTGCTGGTCGGTCTCGCGCTGCTGCCGGTGGTGCGCCCCTGGCGGCGGTGAGGGGCCCGCCCGCATCGAGCGGGGGAGCCGCCCCGGGTGGGGGTGTGCCAGCCTGCGCCGCATGAGTCGTCCCGCCACGCTGTCGGTCCCGCTGGTGCTGACGCTCCTCCTCGCCGCAGCACCCGCAGCACCGCCGGGGCGCTGACTGGTCGGCGGTCGCCCGCACCCGCACGTCGTCCCGGGGCGCCTTCGAGGTGAGCCTGGAGGAGTCGGAGCAGCGCGTGCACCGCTACCGCGCCGTCGTACGCCGCAGCGCCGACGGGCCCCGCGCCCGCACGCGTCCCGTGGTGACCCGGGTCGCCCCGCGGGTCGAGGAGATCACCGCCGGGCTGGTCGACTCCGACGCCTACGGCCACCACGCCGCCCTGGACGTCTCCGCGGACGGTCGTTTCGTGTCGTTCGACAGCCGGGGCGACGGCACCGACGTCTTCGTCTGGAACCGCACCCGGCAGCGACTGGCGCCGATCTCGCCGCGCACCAGCGAGCAGACCTGGGGCGGGAGCCTGTCGGCCGACGGCGCGGTGGCCGCCGTCTCGACGTACAACTCCACGATCCGCCCCGACCAGCCGGGCCGCACCGACCACCCCTTCCAGGGCCTGGTCGACCTGCGGGCCGGTCTGTTCGCGCCGCGGGTGACCGAGGACGGGCGGGTCGTCGAGGGGTTGGACCTGCAGCTGTCCGACGACGCGACCCGGCTTCTCGCGACGAGTCCGCACGGCGGCTTCGCCCTGACCCAGCTGGTCCGGGACCGGACGTGGTGGATCCCCGACCGTGCCGGCGACGACCGGGCCGAGCAGCCCGTGCTGGCCGCCGGCGGCCGGCACGTCGTCTGGGTGCAGGGCGAGCAGGATCCCGTCACGTCGCAGCGACGGGCGCGGCTGATGCTGTGGGAGCAGGGCTCCGGGCGACGCGAGCTCGAGGTCCCGGGCCGGACCGCCTTCGCGCCGATCGGTTTGTCCGCCGACGGCGGCCTCGTGCTGCTCGAGGCCAGCCGTCCGGGGAGCGAGGGGTCGACGGCGGCCTACGACTTGCTGCTGGTGTCCACCGAGACCGGGCTCGTGCGCGACCTCACCGCGGACCTGCCCCGCGGGGCGCGCGGGGGTGTCCTCGCCGACGCCGGCACCCTGGTGAACGTGGGCACGGAGGAGGGGGCGCTGGTCTACGACACGGCGACCGGGACGAGGGTCCCCGTCAGTCCGGCGCCGCCCTTCCTCGACGAGCTGGACACGGCCTCGGGGGACGGGTCGGTCCTGGTCCACGTGGACGGGCCGACGATCACGACGTACATGCCCGTCCTGCCCTGAGGGCGTCATTAGGGTGGCGGGCATGACCCACCCGTCGACCCCGCAGCCGCGCTCGCACATCCGCGACATCCCGGCCTACGTCCCCGGCAAGCCGCCCACCCCGCGGCCGGACCTGGTGACCTACAAGCTCTCCAGCAACGAGAACCCCTACCCGCCGCTGCCCGGTGTCATCGACGCCGCCCGCGGCGCGGTGGACCTGATGAACCGCTACCCCGACATGGGCAACGCGACGCTGTACGCCGGCCTGGCCGCGCGCCTCGGCGTACCCGTCGAGGACCTCGCGGCCGGCACCGGCTCGGTGGCGCTGATCTACCAGCTGCTCGCGGCGTTCTGCGACCCCGGCGACGAGGTCGTCTACGCGTGGCGCTCCTTCGAGGCCTACCCGATCGCCGTCACCTCCGCCGGCGCCGTCTCGGTGCAGGTGCCGCTGACCGACGAGGCCCGCCACGACCTCGACGCGATGACCGCGGCGATCACCGACCGCACCAAGGTCGTCATCGTCTGCACCCCCAACAACCCCACCGGTCCGTCGGTCACCCAGACCGAGCTCGACGCGTTCCTCGCGACGGTGCCGCCGCACGTGGTGGTCGTCGTGGACGAGGCGTACCTGGAGTTCGTGCGGATGCCCGACGCCGTCGACGGCCTCGCGACCTACCGCGCCCACCCCAACGTCGTGCTCTTCCGCACCTTCTCCAAGGCCTACGGCCTGGCCGGCTTCCGGGTCGGGTACGCCGTCGCGCACTCCGAGATCGCCGCCGCGCTGCGCGCGGTCTCGCTGCCCTTCGGTGTCTCGGCCGTCGCCCAGGTCGCTGCGGTCGCCTCGCTGGAGGCCGAGTCGGCGCTGCTCGAGCGGGTCGACGCGCTGGTCGCCGAGCGTGACCGGGTCGGCGCAGCCCTGCGGGAGGTCGGCTGGGACGTCCCCGAGGCCCAGGGCAACTTCTTCTGGTTCGCCCTCGGCGAGCGCACCGCCGACTTCGCCGCCGCCTGCGACGAGGCCGGCATCGTGGTCCGCCCCTTCGCCGGCGAGGGCTGCCGGGTCTCGGTCGGTGAGCCCGAGGCGAACGACCGGCTGGTGGAGGTCGCGGCCCGCTTCGCGTGAGGCTGGTCGGGCCTCAACGGTCCGCCTGCCCTCGCCGGAACACCTCGAGATCGCCGAAGGTGGCGACGTGCCGGTACCGGCGCTGCAGCACCGGGTCGGCGCGGTGGGCGTCGAGACCCCAGGACCCGAGGCTGTCGCCGTACTGGACGACCCACTGCGGTGCTCGCGAGGGGTCGCGCAACAGCCGGGTCAGTCGCCGAAGGTGCGGGTCGCGGACGCGCACCGGGAGGCTCCACAGGTCGGCGTACGGGCTGCTCATGCCGGCGGCGCGCAAGAGGGCTGGGTTGCCGAAGGCGACGACCCCGGTGGACCCCCGGCTGCCGTGGGCGCGCAGGTAGGCCACCGCGGCCCGGTCGTCGACCGGCCGCTCGCGGGGCGAGGCCGAGGCGATGCCCAGGCTCACGACCAGTGAGGCGACGAGCGGGGCGAGCAGCAGGACCGGACGTCGCCACCGGAGCCGCGACGAGGTGAGGTCGCGGGTGCGGTGGCAGTACGCCGCCACGACCAGGGACAGGGCCGGCACCAGGCCGACCAGGTAGTGCAGCCAGTAGCTGCCACCGGCGAGCACCCCGACGACCTCCCACCCGAGCAGGGCGAGGACGGTGGGTGTCGCGTACATCGGGTCGGGGCGCGGCGTCGGACCGGCGTCATCGGTCCGAGCGCGGCCCAGGAGCAGCAACACCGCCGGTGCGCCGCTGCCGAGCGCGGCCAGCAGGAGTCGCCGGGCGCGCTCGGGGGTCGCCGCGCTCGCGCTCCCCGCGATCACCTCGCTGGCACGGCCGCGGAAGGCGACGACTGCGTCCCACAGTGCCGCCGGGTCGGTGCCGCGGGTGGCCGCCCAGAGCACGGTGCCGCCCAGGACCGCCGAGGCGCCGAGCGCCGCGGACCCCATCACCAGGACTGCCCGGTGGCGGTGACCTCGCAGCACCAGCAGGGTCGAGGCGACCGCGAGGACCAGGAGCCCGCCTGCGGCGTTCTGCTTCACCAGGGGCCCGGCCATCCCCAGGGCGCCGGCGGCCACAGCGGCCGCCGCGGCCGTGCGAGCGGAGCCGGCGGTCGTCGCCACCTCCGTGAGCACCAGGGCTCCCAGCACGGCCGGCAGGGTGAGCAGCTCCCCGTCCACCACGCTCATGTCCAGCAGCGGCGACGACACGAGGACGGCGCAGACCCCTGCCCCGAGGACGGCGCCACGGGTGGACCGGTCGGCCAGCCGCCCGAGCACGCCGGCCAGCACCACCGCCGCGACCGCGGCGGCCACTCCGACGAGCCGCAGGGCGACGCCCGGGTCGACGTGCGGGAGCAGCCCCGCGGCGCGGCCGGCGGCGGCGTACCAAGCCAGCAGCAGCGGCGGCCGGTCCACCCAGTAGTCGCCGTAGAGGCTGTGCCCCTGCCCCCACTGCGCCGCGACCGTGAGGTACCCGGCCTCGTCGCTGCTCAACGGCAGGCCGAGGAACGGCAGTCGGACGCCGGCCGCGGCCAGGGCGATGACCGCGACCCAGCGGGGGGAGGATCGGTTCACGGGTCGCGCTACCCGGTTCCCGACGGCAGGCCGTGCTCAGCGAGGGGACCGACCGTCAACCCCGCAGCGTGCCACTGCGTGAGCAACCGGTCGAGGGCGACCACCGTTCGTCGCCAGGACCCGATGGCGGCGTAGCGGTCGGTGTCGTGGAGCAACACCGTGCCGCCGGGTCGCAGGGTGCGTCGGACGCGCCACTCGATGCCTGTCGGTGTGATGTGTCGTGACCAGTCGCGGCCCCACGCGGTCCAGAGGACCGGTTGCAGACCGGCGGAGCTCGCGGCGTAGAGACAGGCTCGGTTGGTCAGGCCGAAAGGCGGCCGGTACCACCGGGGCCAGGCCCCCGTGACGTCGCACAGCAGGTCACCGGTTCGCAGGAGCTCGCTGGTCAGCTCGGACTGCGACCGGGTGACGACGGCCCGGTGGGTCCAGCCGTGCACCGCCAGCTCGTGGCCTCCGGTATGCAGGTCGTCCACCACGTCACGGTGGGCTTCGACGTGCTCGCCGACGAGGAAGAACGTCGCGCGGACGTCGTGCCGCTCCAAGACCTCCAGCACGGCGGGGGTCGACTCGGTGTCCGGCCCGTCGTCGAGGGTCAACGCGACGTGGGGTCGGTCGCTGCGGCCGGCCAACCCCGGGGTCAGCACCCGGCGCGGGGGGCCGTAGAGGGCGCCGGGCGTCCAGCGCGCGAGCCAGCCGCGGCTCATGCTGCCACCGCAGGTCGCAGGAGGTCGAGGGCGTCGACCAGGCGGTCGCGGCGGTGCCACGGCGAGGCCGGGAGCGCGGCACCGGCCAGGGCCTCGGCCACGACGCCGGCGAGGTCCACCTTCGTCCGCGGCCAGGCGGCCAGGCCGTCGGCCTCGAGCGCACGGGCGTTCTCCTCGCCGTGTCCGGGGAGGCAGCGGTAGGAGACGAGCGGCCGGCGCAGGTGCAGGGCCTCGAGGGTCGTGAAGCCGCCGGCGTTGTGCACGACCAGGTCGCTGGCGGCGATCGCCTCGGTCAGCCCGTCCAGCCAGCCGAGCGCAAGCACCCCGCGGACCTCGGCCAGGCGCCGGCGCAGGTCGTCATTGCGACCGCAGACCACCACGGGGGTCACCAGCCCGGTGTCGCGCAGGTCGCGGGCTGCGGCCTCGAGGTCGCCGACGCCCTCCGCGCCGCCGACGGCGAGCGCCACCGGGCGCTCTGCCGGGACATCCCAGGCGCGGCGGAGGACGAGGCCGGCGGCGGACGGGGGAACCGCGGCCGGCTTGACCAGGGGCTGCACGAGCCGCACGTCGGCGGCGCCGCGAGCGCGGGCCTGGCGCTCGGCCTCGGGGTGGATCGCGACGTGCCGGTCGACGCCGTCTGCGACCCAGAGCCGGTGCACCGATGCGTCGGTGAGGTACGTCGTGACGGGTGCGGCCAGGCGGCCGGTGCGGCGCAGCCGGCCCAGCGCCAGCGAGGCGAAGGGGTGGGTCGAGATCACCGCGACCGTGCCCGGCGGCACCGCCGCGAGCAGCCGTCGCGCGGGCAGCCGGGACAGCAGCCCGGTGGCCGCGCTGGCCAGGGCGCCGCCTGCGCCGTCGCGGCGCTCGAGTGCCCGCAGCACCAGGCGCCAGGAGGTCGGGACGGCGTCCAGCTGGGCGAAGTACGCGCGCCGCAGCACCTCGCCCAGACGCAGCGGGAAGAGCAGCGCCACGTCGAGGATCTCGACCACGTGACCATCGGCCTCCAGGCAGCGACGCACCTCGCGGGCGGCCGCGTCGTGGCCGGCGCCGTAGCTGCCGGAGACGACCAGCACCCGGTCGGCGGCGACCGTGGCGGGAGCCGTGGGCGGGGTCCCTCGGTGGAGCCGTGCGCCGCCGGCGAGCACCACGACGACCAGCAGCGGAACGAGCAGGGCGAGCACTTCGATCATGCCCCGACCCTCGCGTCCCGCACCTGCCAGGGACCTGAACGCCTCGGTCGCCGGGCTCAGGCGTCGGAGAGCGGGAGCCGCGCCACGAAGCGGGCGCCGGGCGCCGGTGCGGCAGCCTCGCAGACCAGGGTGCCGCCGTGGTCCTCGACGACCGCGCGCGCGATGGCCAGCCCGAGACCGGCACCGCCGGCGTCCCGGGTCCGCGCCTCGTCGAGCCGGACGAACCTGTCGAAGATCCGATCGCGCTCGGCCTCCGGAACGCCGGGCCCGTCGTCGGCGACGACGAGCTCGGCCGTGCGCCTGCTGACGTCGACCGTGACGGAGACCGCCACCCTCGACCTCGCGTGCCGGTCGGCGTTGTCGAGGAGGTTGGTCACCAGGGTCGCGAGGGCCTGGTTGTCGCCCGCCACCCGCGGGTCCCCGGCGACCTCGAGGGTCACCTGGTGCCGTCGCGGCCGACGGGTCTCGGTCTCGACCACGTCGACGAGACGGATCTCCTGGTCGTGGTCGCGCCGCCGCTGCGGGTCGGTGGCGTCGCGCCGGGCCAGGGACAGCAGCGCTCTCACCAGCCGCTCGAGGCGTGCAGCCTCGCCGAGCAGGTCGGCGCGCAGGTCATCGGGGTCACCGGGCGCTTGGGCGTCGACCTCGAGAAGGGTGCGGATGGTCGCCACCGGGCTGCGCAGCTCGTGGGAGGCGTCGGCGACGAACTGGCGCTGGGACCGGGCGGAAGCGTCGAGTCGGTCGAGCATCTGGTTGAGGGTCGACGCCAGGTGGGCGACCTCGTCGTCGCCCGGGGGCTCGGGGAGCCGGGTGCCCGAGCCGGTGTGCGTGATCTCCGACGCCGTGCGGCGCAGCCGTTCCACGGGAGCCAACGCCCGGCCGGCCAGCGTCCAGCTCAGCAGGCCGACCAGCAGGACCACGGCAGGCACCCCGATCGCCAGCAACCGGGTGGTGGACCCGGTCGCCTCGTCCACGGTCTCCAGGCTGCGGGCGGCGACGACGTAGCGACCGCTGCCGTCCCCGACCGTGACACCGACGGCCACGAACCGGTCCGCCTCGCCCTCGACGACTGCCCGCACCATCGTGCGCGAGATGCCGGTGCCCGGGTCGGGCGCCAGAGCGCTGTCCGTCAGCCCGGCCGACGCTGCGATCACGCCGTCGGGGCCGACGACTTGGAGCAGTGTCTCCTCGCCCCCCAGCGACCCGTCGAGCTCGGAGTCGTTCGACGTCCCGGTGCTGCCCTGCGCGAGGTCGCGCGCCTGCGTGCGGGCCTGCTCCTCGGCGACGAGCGCGGCGGAGTCGGTCAGGTCCTGCCGCTGCACGGACACGGCGGCCACCGAGGCCAGCACCAGCACCGGCGCGAGCGCCAGAGCCGCGGCGACACCGGTGCGGACGCGCACCGACCAGCCTGTCGGCGAGAGGGGGCTCATCCGCCATCACCGGCCAGCCGGTAGCCCGAGCCGCGCACCGTCTGGATGGCCTGCCGGCCGAAGGGTACGTCGATCTTGCGACGCAGGTAGCCGATGTAGACCTCGACGACGTTGTCGCTGCCCTCGTGGTGAAGGTCCCAGACCGACTGCAGCAGGTCGAGCTTGGAGACCACCATCCCCTTGTGCCGCATCAGGTGGTGCAGCACCGCGAACTCGCGTGCGGTCAGGTCGACCGGTTCCTCGCCGCGGTGCACCTCCCGGGTGGCGGGGTCGAGCACCAGGTCGCCCGCTCGGAGCACGGCCGGTCGCTCCACGCCACCGCGGCGCACCAGGGCCCGCAGGCGCGCGACCAGGACCGGGAACGAGAACGGCTTGGTGAGGTAGTCGTCGGCGCCGAGGTCGAAGGCGTCGACCTCGTCGTACTCGCCGTCCTTGGCGGTCAGCATCAGCACCGGGGTCCAGACCTGGGCCGCGCGCAGCTCCTTGCAGACGTCGTAGCCGTTGCGGCCCGGCAGCATGATGTCGAGGACGACGACGTCGTAGTCGCCGACCAGGGCGCGGTCCAGGCCGTCCAGGCCGTCATGGGCGACGTCGGTCAGCATCCCCTCGGCCTCCAGGCCGCGGGCGACGGCGCGCGCCAGGGTGCGCTCGTCCTCCACCAGCAGGACCCTCAACGGCTTCTCCTCATGAGCACCAGCATGCGCGAGGGCGCCTGTGAGGTCTCTCAGGTTCTCTCAGCGGCACCACAGCCGTGGCCCGGCACGGTGGTGACACCAACCAACCCCGAGGAGGGACACCATGAGCAGCAACCCCCTGAAGCGCAACCTCGCCGTCCTGGCGGCCGCAGCCGTCGTCGGCGGCCTGGGCATGGGAGGCCTGGCCACGGCGAACGCCGACAACGGCGGCTCCGGTCAGAGCCAGGTGCAGGAGCAGTCCGACGGCGACGGTGAGACCGCCGACGACGCCGATGACGGCACCGAGGAGTCCAACGACGGACCCGACCAGGGCCCCGACGCCGACCCGAACGAGCCGGGCCACCAGGACGCCGACGAGTCCGGTGAGGGCGACGAGGCCTCCGACGGCGACGGCGAGATGGACGACGCCACCGAGGCCGACGGCGCCACCGAGACCGACGATGGCCCTGACCAGGGACCCGACGCGAACCCCAACGAGCCGGGCCACCAGGACGCCGACGAGTCGGGCGAGGCCGTCAGCACCAACTGACCCACCCCTGCACGACCACGGCGCCCCCGTCCACCAGGACGGGGGCGCCGCGTGCTGCGGCCGTGCTCAGCCGAGCGTGTCCAGCAGCTTCGTGAGGGCCGCCTCCTCGGTGGTCTGGTCGGGGCTGGACGCGCGGACGGCGGACAGCACGGGGTCGATCTGCTCGTCGAGGTAGGTCCACGCCTGGCAATCGGTGGGCTGCAGGGTGGCCTGGTCGTCGTCCCAGGCAGTCTCCAGGTCGGTCGCGCGGTCCGCGGCCGCAGCCTGGTCGTCGGCCTTCACCAGGCCCAGGGTGTCGGAGGCGATGGTCCGGAAGCGGTCCATCTCGGAGGCGGGGAACGCCGCCTTCGCCTGCTGGGTCGCCTGCGCCTGGGTCACCGCGCCGCCCGAGCAGCGCGGAACAGGCCCCTCCTCCGCGGTGGGGTCGACGTGCGGCTGGGCGTTGGCCCAGGAGAGCAGCGCGACCGTGGCCAGCGCAGCGACACCCATCACGCCGAGGGAGACGCGCTCGCGCGCCGGATCGGTGGCGACCACGTCGGCGGTCGCGGTGTCGTACTCCGCCTCGTCCTCTATGACGTCGGCGCGAGTGATCGAGAGGTAGACGACGGTGGCGAGGATCGCGACGAGGAAGACCACGCTGGTCATGAAGGTGCCCAGGCCCAGGCCCTGCTCGCTCTTCGGCGTTGCCAGCCAGTCGCCGATGTTGGCCCCGAGCGGCCGGGTCAGGATGTAGGCGACCCAAAAGGCGAGCACCGCGTTGGCGCCGTACCGCCACAGGCCGGTGACCACAGCGATGAGCGAGAGCGGCAGCAGCACCGAGACTCCCGGGCCCCAGCCGGTCAGCTGCAGGCTCAAGTCGCCGGTGGCGGTGCCGAGGGCGAAGGTGACCAGGACCGCCAGCCAGTAGAACGCCTCACGGGGCGTGCTGGTGATGCTGTGGATCGAGAGCGTGCGTTCCCGGGCGTACCAGACGGCGAAGACGCCGGCGAGCAGGGCCGAGAACACCGAGGTGCTGATCCACAGCGGCACGGCGAACCGGTCAGTGAGGATGTCGGTGTAGAGGGTGCCGGTCACGCTGACCACGACGACGGTCAGCCAGTAGGCGAAGGGCACGTAGCGGGTCAGCCGCATCTGGACGGTGAGGACCACGGCGAAGACGACCGTGAAGAGGATCGCGGTGTTCACCAGGCCGACGCCGAGCTGCATGTCGATCCAGTCGGCGAAGGACTCGCCCACGGTCGTGCACAGGATCTTGATCACCCAGAACCAGACGGTGACCTCGGGGACCTTGTTGAGCAGCTGGCGGCCGGGGACCGCACGGGAGGGCGCACTGGGCGCGGTGTGTGTCATGCGGGCAAGCGTCGGGCCGCCCGGCTGCCCTCAACCTGACTGATCCGAGACGCTCCCGGGCAAGGTGATCACGAACGTCGTGCCGCCCGGCCCGGCGCTCGTCAGCAGCGCCACGTCGCCCCCGGCGTTCCGCGCGACACGTCGGGCGAGGGCGAGACCGAGTCCGCTGCCGCCGATGGTCGTCCCCGGCTCGAAGAGTCGTCCCACGAGTGCCGGGTCGACCCCTGGGCCGTCGTCCCGGACCAGGAGTGCGACCCGGCCCGGCGGAGCGGTGTGGGCGAAGGTCAGAGTGACCCGACCGGCCACCCGCAAGGCGTTGTCGAGAACGGGCGAGAGCACCCGCAGCACGACCGGGCCGGCAGCGGAGACGACGAGATCGTCCGGCAGGTCCACGTCGAGTCGGTCGTCGGGGACGGCCTCGACGACCGCGCGGCTGAGAGCGGCACCGGTGGTCGTCCCGCCGGGATCATCGGAGATCTGGGTGCGCGCGACCTCCAGCAGCACGGTCATCGTCGAGGCCATGGTCCGGCAGCCGGCCAGCACGTCGGCCACGTCGTCGCGCAGCTCGTCGTCGAGGTCGTCGCGCATGCTCATCAGCTCCGCGGTGGCCTGTACGGCGGTGAGCGGGCTGCGCAGCTCGTGGGCCAGCTCGGCGGTCAGCCGTTGCTCGGCCCGGATGGCGCTCGCGACGCGCTCCAGCAGCCCGTCCAGGGTTGCGCCCAGCGCCCGGATCTCGTCAGTCGGAGGACCGAGGTCGAAGCGGCGGTCGAGGTCGTGCTCGCTCCACTCCCGGGCGGTGTCGGCCATCACCTGGACCGGTGCCAGGGCGCGCCGGCTGATCCAGGCCGCCACCGCGGTCGCGAGCAGGACCATCAGCAGACCCGCCGACACCGACACCGCCAGCGCGGCGTGCTCGTCGTCCTCGTACGGCGTGAACGCCTCGGCGAGCACGACGACCCCGGCCGAGCCGTCGTCGAGACGGAACGGCCGGGCGAGCACGGAGTACTCGTCGGCCACCTCCTCGGTGCGCTCCCGGTCGCTGGTCGAGAGCCGGGCGAACACCTCGCCCAGTGACGGGGGGACGCTCCCGGCAACCCTCTCGCCATCGGCGTCGTAGACCTGCACCCCCGGGGCCAGGCGGGCGTCCGGGACGCTCAGCCTGCCGTCGTCGTCGACGTCGGTGGCGGTGACGACGGTGTCGGCGCGATCGCTCAGGACCCGGGTCACCGCCTCCGTGGAAGCGCCAGCCAGGATCACCTGGACCACGAGCACCAAGCCCAGCGCGGCGAAGGCCGAGAGCGTGCCGGTCAGGGCGACGAGGCGGCGGCGGACCGTCGTCGGGTTCTCCGTCACGGGCGCTCGGCCGTGGTGAACCCGACCCCGCGGACGGTCTCGATCAGGGTCGGTGAGTCGATCTCGTCGAGCTTGGCGCGGATGCGGCGGATGAAGGAGTCGATGGTGTTCTCGCTGACCGCGGCGCCGTCCGGCCAGGCAGCGGCGACCACGCTGCGCCTCCGCACCACCTCGCCGGGGCGGGAGGTGATGGCGGCGAGCATCCGGAACTCGGTGGGTGTCAGCAGCACCCGCCCGTGCTCGGTCCGGGCCGCGTGGGCCACCGGGTCGAGCACCAGACCGCCCGCCTCGATCCGGTGGGTGGGGCCGCGCCGGGCGAGCACGTCGAGGCGGGCCAGCACCTCCTTGATCTCGAAGGGCTTGACCACGTAGTCGTCGGCCCCGGCGGCGAAGCCGGCCAGCCGCTCGTGGGTCGCGCCCAGGGCGGTGAGGAAGAGGACGGGAGCCTGCTGGCCGGCCGACTTCAGTGCCTGGACGACGTCGCGGCCGTCGGAGTCGGGGAGCCCGACGTCCATCACCAGCACGTCCAGGGCCTTGTCGGGGCTGAACTGCACCAGCGCCTCGCGACCGTCGTGCGCGACGACGACCTCGTGCCCGGCCTGGCGCAGGCCGCGCACCAGCACCTTGCGGATCGGCTCCTGGTCCTCGCAGACCCCGATGGTCAGCATGTCCTCATCCTTCCAGCACTTGACGGCCGCGCGTCAGGGCGCGGCCGAGGACGACGCGACCTGGTCACCCCAGGCCGCCTGCGCGCCGGAGTCCCCGACCCCGACGACCTGGACGCCCGTGGCGAGGGCAGCCATCACGGCCAGTCCGGCCACGATGGTGGGCAGGGCGTCCCGGCGTGCACCACCAGCGGGTGCACGGGCAGGCCGTTGACCAGGTCGAACATGGAGTTCCTCCTCGCGGGCGGGCGACGGTCGCACGTTCCGGGACGAGCGTCGGCTTGCGAACCTGCCGACTACCTGACTGCCCGCCAGTCAGGTTGCGGACAGGCGCGCGCTCCTAGCGTCGACGCATGACCCTCGTGCTGACTCCGCTGCTCACCGTCCTGGGGCCGTTCGCGGTCCTGCTGCTGGCCGGCGTGGTCTTCGCCGAGACCGGCCTGCTGGTCGGCTTCTTCCTGCCCGGCGACTCTCTGCTCTTCGCGGCCGGGCTCTTCGCCGCCGCCGGCGCGATCCCCGTCCCCGTGCTGGTGCTCGGTGCTGCGGCCTGGGGGGCAGGAGTCGCAGGCGACCAGGTCGCCTACGCCATCGGGCACCGGTGGGGCCCCGGACTCGTGGCGCGGGGCGGCGGTCGCCGACGGTGGCTCGACGTCCGACACCTCGACGCGGCTCAGCGGTTCTTCGAGCGGCACGGGCCCAAGGCCATCGTGCTCGCCCGCTTCCTCCCCCTGGTGCGGACCTTCACCCCCGTGGTGGCCGGTGCCGCGTCGATGCCGCGGCGCCGGTTCACGACGTACAACGTGCTCGGGGGTCTGCTGTGGGTCGCCGTGATGATGGCGGCCGGCTGGTTCCTCGGCGGGGTGCCCTGGATCGCAGCCCACGTGGAGCTGGCGACCATGGCGTTGATCGCGGTCTCGCTGGTGCCGGCCCTCTCGTCCTACCTGCGTGCCCGCCACGGGCGCTCCGGCGCGTCCGCCCCGGCCAAGGAGGAGCCGGACCGACCGACCCTGGTGGGCAGACCATGACGACCGACGTCTGGCTGGCGGGCATGGGCCTCCTCGCGACGGCGGGCCTGCTGCTCCTGAGCGGCCACCTGCTCTCGGCGACGCGGTCGCCGGTCGGGTGGTTGCTCGTGGGCGCCTCGGCCGGTCCCGCCCTGCTGTGGGGTGGTGAGCACCGGGGTCGAGACGGGGCGCTCGGCATGCTGCTGCTCTCGGTGCTGGTGAGCTGGGCCGCGGTGCGTGGCGGGGCGCGGTGAGGGTCGCTCCCCGCAGCGACCCCGGCGGTTCCACCCCTCGGGCGTTACCGCGGCGCAACCCTCGTCCGGCAGGCTGGGGTCATGTCGATCAAGGTCGCGCTGGAGCACCGCACCACCTACGACTTCGCCGAGCCCGTCTCGGTGTCGCCGCACGTGGTCCGCCTGCGACCCGCCCCCCACTGCCGGACCCCCATCGAGGCCTACAGCCTGGACGTGAAGCCAGCGGGGCACTTCGTGAACTGGCAGCAGGACCCGTTCGGCAACTGGCTGGCCCGCCTGGTCTTCCCGGAGAAGGTCACCACCCTCGACATCACCGTCGGCCTGGTCGCGGACCTGATGACGATCAACCCGTTCGACTTCTTCATCGAGGAGCACGCCGAGCGCTACCCGTTCGCCTACGAGCCGGCGTTGGCGGCAGACCTCGCGCCGTACCTGCGCCCCGTCGACGCCAGCGACGACCTCGCCGCGTGGCGCGAGCGGCTCCCGCC
>Ga0208328_1000119_pt1 | contig 43524 bp, 34 predicted proteins | sample DeeseametaMP2633_FD_184170 | JGI IMG/M metagenome (GOLD analysis project Ga0208328, IMG submission 184170) | Marine microbial communities from the Deep Atlantic Ocean - MP2633 (SPAdes) | ecosystem: Environmental > Aquatic > Marine > Unclassified | place: Northeast of Antigua and Barbuda, North...
GCCCCCCGGCGCGCCGAGCCGGCGTATCAACACGCCGGCTCGGCCTGCCCTCACTCCTCGTCCCCCTCTCGGAAAGGCACCCCCATGTCCGTCTCCACCCGCCCGGCCGCGCCGGGCGCCCCGGCTCCCGACCCGGACGGCAGCACCCGCACCCCCATCACCAAGGTGGTCTTCGCCTCGCTCGTCGGCACCGCCGTCGAGTGGTACGACTTCTTCCTCTACGGCTCGGCGGCCGCGCTGGTCTTCGGCACGCTGTTCTTCCCCGAGTCCGACCCGGTGACCGGCACCCTGCTGGCCTTCGGCACCTACGCACTCGGCTTCGTCGCGCGCCCCCTGGGCGGGGTGGTCTTCGGTCACTTCGGCGACCGCGTGGGCCGCAAGAAGATGCTGGTCGTCGCGCTGCTGATGATGGGGCTGGCGACCTTCGCTATCGGCCTGCTGCCGACCTACGCCTCGATCGGTCTCGCCGCGCCGATCCTGCTGCTGGTCTGCCGGCTGCTCCAGGGCTTCGCCGTGGGCGGCGAGTGGGGCGGTGCGGTGCTGATGGCCGCCGAGCACGGCGACCCGGCGCGCCGCGGCTTCTGGTCGTCGTGGCCGCAGGCCGGCGTGCCGCTGGGCAACCTGCTGGCCACCGCCGTGCTGTTCGTCCTGGCCGCGGTGCAGTCCGACGAGACCTTCGAGGCGTGGGGCTGGCGCATCCCGTTCCTGCTCTCGGCCGTGCTGGTGCTGATCGGCCTGTGGGTGCGACTGCAGCTCGAGGAGTCCTCGGTCTACCAGGAGGCCAAGGCCGAGATGGCCGAGCGGACCGACGACGCGCACCTGCCGATCCTGGAGGTGCTGCGGCGCTACCCGCGCGAGGTCCTCGTGGCGATGGGGATGCGGATGGCCGAGAACATCTCCTACTACCTGTTCACCGTCGTGGTCCTCACCTACGCCAAGGACTTCGCCGACATCGGGACCGACCTCATCCTGCAGATGCTGCTCATCGGTGCGGCGATCCAGTTCTTCCTGATCCCCGCCATCGGTGCGCTCTCCGACCGCGTGGGCCGCCGCCCGCTCTACCTGGTGGGCGCCATCGGCGTGGCGGTCTGGATCTTCCCGTTCTTCGGGCTCGCCTCCTCCGGGGAGCCGGGCAAGGTGCTGCTCGCCGTGGTCGTCGGCCTGTTCTTCCACTCGCTGATGTACAGCCCCCAGGCGGCGTTCTTCTCCGAGCTCTTCGGCACCTCGGTGCGCTACACGGGCGCCTCGGTCGGCTACCAGCTGGCCTCCATCTTCGCCGGCGCGCTCGCCCCGATCATCGCGGTCAAGCTGCTGGCCTCCGGCGACGGCGACAACACCACGGCCGTGGGGATCTACCTCGTGGTCGCCTCGGCGATCACCGTCGCGGCGGTGATCGCCGCCAAGGAGACGCGCAACACCTCCCTGCACCACGACCGGGTGCTCGACTGATCCCCACGTCGAGCCGACGCATCCTTCCGCAGGATGCGCCGGCTCGGCGGGTCAGTCGTCCCGCTCGAGGACGAAGAAGTAGTGCCGTCCCTTAGCCAGCACGCCCTTGCCGTTCATCACGCCGATCAGCGTGCGCTCGTCCAGGGCCTTGAAGTGGTCGATGATCGGCTGGCCGTCGTAGACCATCGAGGCGGTGACCTCGCCGCGGAAGGCGATGTCCCACAGCGAGGCGATGCCCTTGCCGAGCCCCGTGTCGGACACCAGCTCGCCGGCGTCGTCCCGGCAGATCAGCGGGTGCGCCTCGGTGAGGGACTCGAAACGCTTGCCGTACCACCGGGCGCCCTCGAGCATCCCGCTCACCGGGTGCCCGGCGGCGGGGAAGTCCGAGCCGCGCCATGTGCCGAGGACGTCCTCGGCACGCACCGGGGTGGCGTCGGCCCACAGCCGCTCGAGGTCGTCGTACGCCGTCGGCCCCTCGCGCAGGGCCTCCATCCGCTCGCGCAGGCCGGTGCCCACCGGGCTCACCGGACCCGCAGCCGGCGCAGGAGCCGCAGCTGCTTGTTGCCCAGGTCGACGAACTTCCCCAGGTCCATCGATGCCGGTGGTCCCAGCGGCACCAGCCGCTGGGTGGCGATGGTCTGGGACTCGGTGTACTTCCGCATGCCCTCCGCGCCGTGCCGGCGACCCAGGCCCGAGTCGCCCATGCCGCCCATGCCGGCCTCGATGGACCCGGCCGCGGCCGCGGCGCCGTCGTTGATGTTGACCGACCCGGAGCGGATCCGCTGGGCCATCTCCTGGGCGCCGGCGACGTCGCGGCTCCAGATGCTGGCCGACAGCCCGTACGTGCCCTCGTTGGCCTTCTCGATCGCCTCCGCGTCGGAGCCGACGGGGTAGAGGGAGATGACGGGGCCGAAGGTCTCGTCGAGGCAGACCGGCATCTGGGAGGTCACGCCCTCCAGGACGGTCGGCTCGTAGACGAGGGGGCCGAGGTCGGGGCGGTGCCTGCCGCCGGCGAGCACGGTGGCGCCCTGCGCGACGGCGGTCTCGACGTGCTCCTGCACGGTCTCCAGCTGGGACGGCGAGGCCAGCGAGCCCACGTCGACGCTGTAGTCGAAGGTCTGGCCGAGCCTCAGCGCGCGGACGCCCTCGACGAGCAGGGCCTTGAAGGACTCGTAGACCGACCGGTGCACGAGCACGCGCTCGATGTGGATGCACATCTGGCCGGTGTTGGCGAAGGCTGCGGTGATGCACCCGGCGGCCGCCTTGGCGAGGTCCGCGTCGGCCCGGACGATCAGCGGGTTCTTGCCGCCCAGCTCGAGGCTGGCGGCGATCAGCCGGCCGCCGGCCTGGGTGCCGACGCGCCGTCCGGTCGCGGTGGAGCCGGTGAAGCAGAGGTGGTCGGTGGTGTCGATGATGGCGCCGCCGATGGTGGAGCCCGGGCCGACGACGACGTGCCACAGGTCGGTGGGCAGGCCTGCCGCAGCCATCACGTCCCGCGCCCACAGCAGGGTCAGCGCGGTCTGGCTGTCGGCCTTGCTGACCACGCCGTTGCCGGCCAGCAGGGCCGGCAGGACGTCACCGACCGCGAGGTAGAGCGGGTAGTTCCACGGCGAGATCATCCCGATCACGCCCTTCGGGATGCGCACCTCCCGCACCTGGGTGAGCCCGGGCATGGCGCCGCGGACCTTGCGGTCCTTGAGGTACGTCGCGCCGTGCCGGGCGTAGTGGCGGGCGATGGTGGCGACCTGCAGGATCTCCTGCCAGGCGCTGAAGCGGTTCTTGCCCATCTCCCACTGGATCAGGTCGATGACCTGGTCCTGCTGCTCCAGCAGCAGGTCGTGGAAGCGCAGCACCACCTCGGCCCTCGTGGCGTAGGGCACCAGGGCCCAGGACTGCTGGGCGGCCCGGGCCCTCGCGACGGCCGTAGCCACGTCGTCGGGGGTGGAGGCGGGGATCGTCGCCGTCGGCAGCCCGTCGTACGGCGCGACGGGGGTCACCGGCTCGGCGCCGTTGTCCTCGCTGCGCGAGACGTGGGCGAGCAGCCGCTCGAGGACGGGGTCGGTGAACCAGCGCGGTCGCACGGACGTCGTCGACGGGGCGGTGCCGGTGGGGGCGGGACGCTCGGAGGTGGTGGTCATGGTCGTTCTCCCGGGTCGGAGGGGTGGTCGTGGGGCGCGTGGCTCAGGCGTAGAGCCGGTCGAGGACGTCGGCGTACTTCTGGTGCACCACGCGACGCTTGAGCTTCATGGTCGGCGTGAGCTCGTCGGACTCGGCGGTCCACTCCACCGGCAGCAGCTCGAAGGCCTTGACCTGCTCGGGGCGCGAGAGGCGCTCGTTGGCCCTGTCCACCGCGTCCTGGGCCATGGCGAGCACAGCAGGGTGCTGGGCCAGCTCGGCCAGGCTGCCGGCCTCGAGGCCCATCTTCGCGGCGACCAGCGGGGCGATCTCGGGGTCGAGGGTCAGCACGGCGACGCAGTAGGGCTTGCCCTCGCCGAAGACCAGGGCGTGCCCGACGATCGGGGACTCCTTGAGGTAGTTCTCGATGTTCGACGGCGCGACGTTCTTGCCCGAGGAGGTGACGATCATCTCCTTCTTGCGGTCGACGACCTTGAGGAAGCCGTCGTCGTCGATCTCGCCGATGTCGCCGGTGTGCACCCAGCCCTCGTCGTCGATCAGGGCGGCGCTGGCGTCGTCCTGGCGGTAGTAGCCGGGGGTGGTGACCGGGCCGCGGACCAGGATCTCGCCGTCCTCGGCGAGGCTCAGCTCGATGCCCGTGAGGGCCCGGCCGACGGTGCCGAGGCGGAACTGCTCGGGGCCACCGGCGGTGACCGCGGCGGTGGTCTCGGTCATGCCGTAGACGTCGTAGATGCGCATGCCGAGCCCGGCGAAGAAGGTCGTGACCTCCAGCGGCATCGGCGCGGCGGCGGAGGCCGCCCACTCGACGCGGTCCAGGCCGAGCAGGGCGCGCAGCGGCGAGAGCACGGCGGCGTCCATGGCCTCGAACCGCGCGGTGAGCTCGGGGTCCGGGGTCCGGCCGTGCTGCTGGGCCTCGACGTACTCCAGCCCGACGGCCATGGCCGCCTCGACCCCGGCGCGCTTGGCCTCGTCGGGCTCGGCGGCGAGCTTGGCGGTGACGCCCGTCCTGATCTTCTCCCACACCCGCGGCACGCCGAAGAAGCGCGTGGGGCGCACCTCGGCCAGGGCGCCGACCAGCAGGGAGGGGTCGGAGATCAAGAAGGCGTGCCCGCCGTTGACCTGCGGGATGTACAGGCCCAGCAGCCGCTCGGCGATGTGGGCCAGTGGGAGGTAGGAGACCCAGACCAGCTCGCCCTCGGGCTGGGAGGTCCGCAGCGACGTCGCGGCCTCGAAGAGCACGTTGCGGTGCGTGAGCACGACGCCCTTGGGGTTCCCCGTGGTGCCGGAGGTGTAGAGGATCGTGACCGCGTCGTCGGGGGAGACCCCGGCGGTGCGCTCGGCGAGCGCCTGCGGGTCGGCGGCCCGGGCGGCGCGGCCCTCCTCGAGCAGCGCCGACCAGGCGACGTACTTCTCGCCCTCGGGGAGCACGGCCTCGTCGAGGACGATGACGGTGTGGATGCTGCCGGAGGCGTCCAGGGCGGTGGCCCAGCGGTCCAGCTGGTCCTGGCCCTCGAGCAGCACGACCGTCGGCTCGGAGTGGGCCGCCACGTAGTCGACCTGCTCCGGGGCGAGGGTGGCGTAGATCGACATCGGGGTCGCGCCGGCGTGCACGGCGGCCATGTCGACCACCACGTGCTCGATGCGGCTCGAGGCCATGATGGCCAGCCTGTCGTGCGGCGCGACGCCTCGCTGGACGAGCGCGGCGGCCACGTCGAGGACCCGGGCGTGGTACTCGCCCCAGGTGGTCGTGCGCCAGCCGGCGCCGTCGACGCCGACCTTGTCGGAGTACGCCGGGCGCTCGGCGTTCTCGGCCACGACCGCGGCCAGCGTGGCCGGCAGCGTCAGGCCGGCGATCTCCTGCTCGATCTCGGCGCGTGCGGCCAGGACGTCGCTCATGGGTGGTGCTCCTCGGGTCAGGTCTGGAGGGGGATGGCGGGTGGGGTCGGCACCCCGGGCTCAGCACGAGCGCGGGGGTGTCGAGGCGTGCGGGCAGGGCCCCCTCCTCGGCAGGAGGGGGCTGCGCGCCGACGCCGGAAAGGGCTCCGGGTCAGAAGCCGAGGCTGCGCCCGATGATCTCCTTCTGGATCTCGGTGGTGCCGCCGTAGATGCGGGAGATGCGCGAGTCGGTGTAGGCGCGCGAGATGGGGTACTCGGTCATGTAGCCGTAGCCGCCGTGCAGCTGGACCCCGGCGTCGACGACCTTGGCCTGCAGCTCGGTGGTCCACCACTTGGCCATCGAGGCCAGCGAGGGGTCGGCCTGGCCGGCGTTGAGCTTGAGGACGCAGTCGTTGATGAAGGTGCGCGCCACGTAGGCCTCGGTGGCCATCTCGGCCAGCACGAAGCGGTTGTGCTGGAACTTGCCGATCGGCTTGCCGAACGCCTCGCGCTCCTTGGCGTAGCCCAGGCACAGGTCGAGCACGTGCTCGATCGCCGCGACCGCCTGGACGCCGATGGAGATGCGCTCCTGGGGGAGGTTCTGCATGAGGTAGATGAACCCCTCACCCTCCTTGCCGAGGAGGTTGGCCTTCGGGACCTCGACGTTGTCGAAGGACAGCTCGGCGGTGTCCTGGGCCTTCAGGCCCATCTTGTCGAGGTTGCGGCCGCGCTCGAAGCCGGCCATCCCGCGCTCGACGACCAGCAGGCTGATGCCCATGTGGCCGGCGTCGGGGTCGGTGCGGCACACCACGATCACGACGTCGCTCATGATGCCGTTGGAGATGAAGGTCTTCGACCCGTTGAGGACGTAGTGGTCGCCCTTGTCCACGGCGCTGGTCTTGACCCCCTGCAGGTCCGAGCCGGCGCCCGGCTCGGTCATCGCGATGGCCGAGATCAGCTCGCCCGAGACCAGACCGGGCAGCCAGCGCTGCTTCTGCTCCTCGGTGCCGAGGGAGGTGATGTAGGGGACGATGATGTCGGTGTGCACCGGGAACCCGGGGCCGCTCGCTCCGACGCGGGAGAGCTCCTCGGACACGATGGCGTTGTAGCGGAAGTCCTCGACCCCCATGCCGCCGAACTCCTCGGGCACGTCGAAGCACAGCAGCCCCTGCTCGCCCGCCTTCAACCACAGCTCACGGCTGACCTGGCCGTCCTTCTCCCACTGCTCCATGTGGGGGGCGACCTCCTTCTCCATGAAGGTCCGCGCCATCGCGCGGAAGTCCTCGTGCTCCTGCTCGTAGATGGAGGTCGGCTGGGCCATCTCGGGGGCTCCTCGTGGGTCGGGCGTGGTCACGCCGTGGCGGGGTGACTCGTACAGCGCAACTGTGACAGCAGAACTGTCACGGTGCAAGAGGGGGGTCCGCAGCGATACCGTGCCCGTCATGAGCACCCCCCTGACCGACGAGGCCGAGGGCCTGATGACGGTCGACGAGCTCGCCGCCGCGTGCGGGCTCACCGTGCGCACCACCCGCTACTACGCCAGCCTGGGGCTGGTGCCCCCACCGGTACGCCGGGGGCGGATGGCCTTCTACGACCAGATGCACCTGGCGCACCTCGAGCTCGTGCGCGCCCTGCAGGACCACGGCTTCACGCTGCAGGCGATCGAGGGCTTCATCCAGGACCTGCCCGCCGAGGCCAACCTCGAGGACCTCGCGCTGCAGCGGGCGATGCTGACCTCCTGGAGCGCCCGGCCCACCGAGCGGCTCACCCTGGGCGCGTTGGAGAAGCGCGCCGGTCGCCCGCTCGCCCCCGACGACCTGGCGCTGCTGGAGTCGATGGCCGTCCTGGACCGCGACGGCGACCACTTCCTCCCGATGCCGAACTTCTCGGTGGGGGTGGAGCTGATGTCCATCGACATCCCGCGGGAGTCGATGCAGGCGGCCAGCGACGCGATCCGGCGCCACATGGAGACCCTTGTCACCGAGCTCACCGACATCCTGCACGCCCAGGTCATCGATCCCTACCGTCGCGGTGACCACGCGCCGGCGGACGGTGAGCGCATGGAGCAGACGGTGGCGCGGCTGCGCCGGCTGACCCTCGAGGCGGTCGTGACCGGTTTCCAGCGCGCCGCGAACGCGGTGATCAGGCGGTCCCTGGTCGGGGACTGACCGGCCTCGGCGTACCCGCTGGGAGGGCCGGTCAGGCGGCCCGTCGGTGGGTGGTCAGCCAGTCCTCGACGTGCGCGAGGAACTCGTGCGGCTCCGAGAGCATCAGCGCGTGGCGACGGTCGGTGATCAGCTCGCCGCGCCAGTCCGGCCGGGCGGCCAGCACGTGACGCAGCACCCGGGCCGGGACCAACGCGTCGGCGGTGCCTCCGAGGACCAGCGTGGGGGCGGTGACGGCGTGGATCGCCCGCCAGGTCGGGCCGGGCTCGAGCCACAGCCGCGCGATCGAGGCGGAGCTGCTGCGCAGCGCGCGGCGACGGTCGGCCAGCTGGTCCGGGTCCCCGGACAGCGCGTCGGCGGCCATCGCCTGCAGGAGCGTGGGGCGCACGGCGTCGGGGTCGGTGAAGATCAGCCCCAGCAGCGCCCGGGCCGGTCGCACGTCGCGCCCGGTCGCGGCGGCCAGCACCGTGCCGCCGATGCTCGGCACGCCCATCGTGAGCATCCCCTGGACCGCGGGGACCGAGGGCGGCAGCAGTCGCAGTGCGCACGACGGCGGCAGTGCGGGGGAGACGAGCACGAGCCGCTCGACGACGTCGGGGTGCCGGGCCGCGAGGTGGGTGGCGACCAGGCCGCCCATCGAGTTGCCGTGCACCGTCGCGCGCTCCCAGCCCAGGGCGTCGACCACGCGGCGTACGAAGGAGACGTGACCGGGGACCGTGAGCCGGTCGGAGTCGACGATCCGGGTGTGCCCGAAGCCGGGGAGGTCCACGGCGACGACGGGACCGCGGGCCGCGAGCGGCGCGATCACGTCGATCCAGTTGGCCGCGCTCCCGCCCAGCCCGTGCACCAGCAGCTGGGGCGCCGCCCCGTCCCCGGTGGCGTCGGCCCGCAGCACCCGTACCGGGCGCCCGTCGACGTCGATGACCTCCTGGCGCACCCCCGCCCAGGCCGGGTCGGTGGTCAGCCACGAGTCGTCCGGTCGGGTGTCGTCGGGCCCGGCGGCGGGCGAGGTGCTCATGCCCGCACTCTGGCAGCACTCGCCGCCGTGCGCACGCACCTGTCGATGACCTAGTCTCCGGCCGTGACCGCTCAAGCGCCCTCGGCCGTGATCCTCGTCCGCGCGACGCGATTCCTCCCCAACCCCGCGACGGCCGCCGACAACGCCTTCCAGGCCGACGTGCCGGTGGGGGAGAGCGCCGCCGAGCTGTCGACACGTGCGCTGGCGGAGATGGACGCGGTGGCCGAGGCGCTGCGCGAGGTCGGCGTGCGGGTCCACGTCTTCGAGGACCACGACCACACGCGCCCGGACAGCGTCTTCCCGAACAACTGGGTCTCCACGCACGCCGGCGGCGTGGTCGGGGTCTTCCCGATGTACGCCTCCAACCGGCGCCACGAGCGGCGCGGTGACGTGCTGGAGATGCTGAAGTCGCAGTACCGCGTGCAGACGATCATCGACTACTCCGGCCTCGAGCCCGACGGCATCTTCTTGGAGGGGACCGGCGCGATGGTGCTCGACCACCTCTCCCGGGTGGCCTACGTCGCGCGCAGCCACCGCGCCGACTCCCACGTGCTGGAGCGCTTCTGCACCGACTTCACCTACGAGCCGATGGTCTTCGACGCGGTCGACTCCGGCGGCGTGCCGGTCTACCACACGAACGTGATGGGCTGCGTCGGCACGGACGTCGCCCTGATGGCCCTGGAGATGATCCCCGACGAGCGCCGCCGCGAGCAGGTGCGCGAGCGGCTCACAATCAACGGCCGCACCCTGGTGGAGATCACCGAGCACCAGGTCCGCGAGTTCGCCGGGAACGCCGTGGAGCTCGCCGGCCGGCACGCCGACGGCAGCGCGCGGCGGGTGATGGCGATGTCGGCGCGGGCCCGCGCCAGCCTGGACCCCTCGCAGGTCGAGGTGATCGAGCGCTCCTGCGAGATCCTGGCCGTCGACATCCCCACCATCGAGCTCGCCGGCGGCTCGGTGCGCTGCATGATCGCAGGGATCCACCTCGACCCGCGTCCCGCCACCGCGGACACCCCGACCGACGCCGTCGTGGCGATCAACGAGGACCACCCGGTGACCGCGGACGGACGGTTCGTGCACGAGGGGCGCTAGCGGGAGTGAGCGAGAACGTGTTCTAGTTTTCCTGTGAACGCGTCCGCCGATCCCACCCCCGCTCACGCCGACCTGCCCCCGCACACCCCGGTGCTGATCGGGGTCGGCGAGGTGTCGGAGACCCTCGACTCACCCGACTACCGCGCCCGATCGGAGGCCCAGCTGGCCGCCGACGCGCTGCTGGCCGCGGTCGCGGACACCGGCGTCGCGCCACAGACGGTCCTCGCAGCGGTCGACGCGGCGGCGATGACGCGCTCCTTCGAGGCGATGGGGTTCGGGTCGCCGCTCGGGACGCCGACCAGCTACCCCTGGGCGGTCCTGCGGCGGGTCGGGGCCTCGCCGTCGTACGTCGTGCACGACGCGCTGGGCGGGCAGACCCCGCAGAGCCTGGTCAACGAGCTGTGCCAGGAGGTCGCCGACGGCCGGCACGCCCTCGCGGTGGTCTTCGGCGCGGACGTCACCTCGACGACCAGGCACTTCACCCGGGGTGCGGGTGCCGCGCTCGAGCGACCCGACTTCGCCGAGGACATCACGGGGCCGGAGGTGGACCGCGGGCGCGGCACGCACCTGGTCAACACCCGCCACCAGGTGCTGCACGGGATGACCAACGCGCCGGTGCAGTACGCCCTGCTCGAGCACGCCCGCCGGCACCGGCTCGGCCTGGACCGGCGCACCTACGCCAAGCAGATGGCCGCCCTGCTCGCCCCGCTGAGCGAGGTGGCGGCCGGCCGCGAGCACGCGGCGGCACCGACGGTACGCACGGCGGCCGAGGTCGAGACGGTCACCGCCGACAACCGGGTCGTCGCCGACCCCTACCGCCGTCTCATGGTGGCCAGGGACCAGGTCAACCAGGGCGCGGCCTGCGTCATCGCCTCCGTGGCCACCGCGCGGGCGCTGGGGGTGCCCGAGGAGCGCTGGGTGTTCCTGCACGGCCATGCGAGCCTCAGCGAGCAGACCATGCTGGCGCGGCCCGACCTCTCGCGCAGCCCGGCCACCGTGGCCGCCGTCGAGCACGCGCTCGACGTGGCCGGCGCCTGCATCGAGGACGTCGGCCCGATGGACCTCTACAGCTGCTTCCCGATCGCGATCACCACCGTCACCGACGCCTTCGACCTCGACACCGACGACCCCCGACGGCTCACCCTCACCGGCGGGCTGCCGTTCTTCGGCGGTGCGGGGAGCAACTACTCCCTGCACGCGGTCGCCGAGGTCGTGCGCCGGGTGCGACACGAGCCCGGCGCCATCGGGCTGGTCGGCGCCAACGGGGGACAGCTGTCCAAGTACGCCGTGGGCGTCTACTCCGCCCGGCCGCGACCGTGGGTGCCCGACGACTCCGCCGCGCTCCAGGCCGGCCTGGACGCCGTGCCCGGGGTGCCGTGGACCGAGGTGGCCGACGGCCCCGCGGTGGTCGAGTCCTTCAGCGTGGAGCCGCAGCGCGACGGCAGCCGGACCGCGGCACTGGTCTGCCGTGACCTGGCCGGGCGCCGCTTCCTCGCCACCGCCGCCGACGACGACGCGCTGCTCGACCTGCTCGCCGACGAGGACGTCGAGCCGATCGGGCGCCGCGTCCACGTGCGCCACGTCGACCACCTCAACCGGGCGGCGCTGACCCGCGCCACCCTGGACCGACTGCACCCGGTGCACCCGCCCCGCCTGGACGGCGAGCACACCCGGATCCGGGTCGCCGTCGACGGACCGGTCGTCGAGCTCGCGCTGCTGCGCCCGCTGCTGGACCGGGCGGCGCACACCGAGTGCGACGAGGTCGTCTCCGCCTGGCTGGCGGACCCGCACCTGCGGGTGCTGCTGCTGCACGCCGACGGGCCGGACTTCTGCCAGGGGCTGGACCCGGCGGAGGTCGGCTGGGGCGGCACCCTGGTCACCCCGCCGCACGGCGTCGCGGGGCTGACCGGACGCGCCGTCGACCGGCCGGTGGTCGCCGCCGTCTCGGGGGCCGTCCGCGACGCCGGGGTCGAGCTGCTGCTCGCCTGCCACCTGGTGGTCGCCGACGAGACCGCGACCTTCGAGATGACCGCGACCAGGAGGGGCCTGGTCGCCGAGCACGGGGGACTGCAGCGGTTGCGCGAGGTGGTCGGCCGCCGCCTGGCCGACGACGTGGTGCTGACCGGTCGCCGCCTGGACGCCCACGAGGCGCTCGCGGCCGGGCTGGTCTCGCGGGTCGTCCCCGCCGGGGACCAGCTGGCCACGGCCCGGCAGCTCGCCGAGCGGGTCTGCCTCGGTGGCGGCACCGCCGTGCGGGCGACGCTCCGGATGGCCGGGACGGCGTCGTACCCGGGTCGGACGCCGCGGGAGGTGGACGAGGTCGCCTTCTCCGAGGACCTGATGGGCTGAGCCCGCCCACCGGCGTCCTCGGGACCTTGGTCCTCACGCGGCGTGCCGTCCGGCTCGTGCCCGGGGACGGCGCGGCCGCGAGGCTGGGGACGGGCCGGAGGGAGCCGGCCCGGAGAGGCGGACATGGTCAGCTTGGCGGCGACGGAGGTCACCGGTACCGCACCCCGGCGAGGGGTGGCGCGCAGCATCGTGGCGATGGCGATGCGGGCACCGAGCCTGCACAACACCCAGCCCTGGCGCTGGCGCGTGCTCTCCGAGCACGCCCTGGAGCTGTACGCCGACCACGACCGCCAGCTCGGCGGCGTCGACCCGCGCGGCCGGCTGATGACGGTCAGCCTGGGGTGCGCACTGCACCACGCCGTGGTCGCGGCCCGCTCGGTGGACCGCGCGGTGCGCGTGGAGCGCTTCCCCGACGACGGCCCGCCGGACCTGGTCGCGCGGGTGCACCTGGAGGGGCCGGCCCCGGCCGGCCCGCAGGACCGGATCGCGCTGGCCTCGCTGGTGGCCCGCCGCACCGACCGGCGCCCCTTCAGCTCCTGGGAGGTCCCGGAGGCCACGCTCCAGCGGCTCGCCGAGGTCTCGGTGCTCGCGGGGGCGCCCGCGGTGGTGCTGGACGTGCGCCAGCGGGTCGCCGTCGAGCACCTCGTGGCCACCGCGGGCCTGGTGCAGGCCTCACGGCCGCCGGTCGAGCGTGAGCGGGGCCGCTGGTGGGCGGTCGAGCCCGGTGCGACGTACGACGGTGTGCCGGCCGCGCTGGTGCCCGACCGCGTCGTCGACCCGCTCGGCCGTGGGCGCGACGGGGTGGGTGCGCTGGACGCCACGCCGGCCGAGGACGCGGAGGCCGTCGCCGAGCGTGCCGGGGTGCTGGCGATCTGCCACGACGACGACACCCGGGTCGGCTGGTTGGCCGCCGGCGAGGCCCTCAGCGCGATGTGGCTGGAGGCGGTGGCCGAGGGGCTCGGGGGAGTGCCGGTGTCGCTGCCGGTGGAGGAGCCGGAGGTCCGCGAGCAGCTGCGCTCGGGGGTGCTCGGGCTGACGGTGCAGCCCCAGGTCCTGCTGCGCGTGGGGTGGCCGCACACCTCGACGACGCGCCTGCCGGTCGCGCCGCGGCGACCGATCGACGACGTGCTCGTGCCCTGACTCCTGCCCTGACACCTGGGGCTGACCCCACCCTGCGGACCGCCCGTGGGGGTGGTGTCTGGGATGCTTGCCCGTCGGCGTCCGGACAGCCGCACGGGGAGGGACAGTGAGCGACGGCTCCTACATCGCGTCCGAGCTCGCGCGCGTCGGTGCGGCCTTCGCGCGCCCGACCCTCACCCTGCTGCACCAGCGGCAGGCGCCGGTGGTCATCACGATCTTCCGCGCCGCCTTCGGGCGTGACAACAAGCCGATCCCGACCGCGCGGCTGCACACCCAGGTCGAGGAGCACCTCGCGGTCTTCCGGCGCGACCCCGACGCCGACGTCCCGACCGGCTCCGGGCGCGACCTGTGCCAGCGCTGGATGCGCGGCCAGTGGCTGGTGCGCTCCCTGGACGAGTCCGGCGAGGAGGTCTACGCGCTGACCTCGCACGCCCAGCAGGCGCTGGAGCTGGTCAAGAACCTCACCCGCGACCGGGCGACGCTCTCCGAGCACCGCATCGCGACCATCCTCACCACGGTCCGGCGCTTCAACTCCGAGGCCAACCCCGACCGCTCCAGCCGGGTCGGCATCCTCAACGCCGAGATCGCGCGGCTGACCGCGGAGCGCGACCGGCTCGTCGACGGCGCCGAGCTGGTCGGCGCCACCGAGGACTTCATGCTCGAGGGCTACACCGAGCTGATGTCGCTGGTCTCCGCGCTGCCCAGCGACTTCGCCCGCGTGGAGGAGCGCTTCGCCACCATCCGCTCGGAGATCCTGGCCGCCTTCCGCGCCGAGGACCGCCCCGCCGGCGAGGTCATCGACGACTACCTCGCGCGCGCCGACGCGCTGATGACCGCCACCCACGAGGGCCGGGCCTTCGAGGGGGCCTTCGCGCTGCTGCGCGACGACGCGACGGTCACCCAGCTGCGCGAGGACCTCGGCGACCTGCTCGACCACCCGCTCTCCGACGGCCTGCTGGGCGAGGCCGACCGGGCCGAGCTGCGGGGGACGGTGCGGCTGGTGCGCGACGGCCTGGACCGGGTGCTCTCCCAGCGCTCCCGGGTGACGGCCACCTTGAAGGAGTACATCGTCTCCCACGACGTCGCCCGCGACCGCGAGCTGGAGCAGACCCTGCGCCAGGTGGAGTCCGAGCTGATGACCTGGATGGCCACGACGGGCCCCCGGGCCAGCATCGACCTCCCGCTGCTGCCCGCGCGGGTCTCCGTGGAGCACCTGCGCGAACGGTTCCACGACCCGGCCGACGACCGGCTGCCCGACCCGATCACCGCGCCGGACCCCGACGATGCCCCCCGACTGACCCTGGAGCAGCTCAAGGCCCAGGGCGGCCCGCAGCTCACCGTCCTGCGCGGACGCCTGGACGAGGCCCGCGCACAGCTGGTGCCGGTGGGCTCGATGGGCTCGTTCTTCGGTGGCCTGGAACCGTCGCTGCGCCGCCCCGTGGAGATCCTGGGGCTGCTGCACCTCGCCGCCGAGCTGGGGTGGCTCGAGCAGGAGGCCCAGCCCGAGGAGCAGGGCGAGGCGTACGCCGCGGTCCGCCCCGACGGGTCCCTGCGGACCTTCGACGTCCCGCGCACCCCCGTCCCCGACCCCGACCTGCCGCCCGTGGAGGACCAGCCGTGACCACCGACGTGCACCCCGACCTGTCACCCGAGCCCGACCTGGCCCCGGACGACGCCACCTCGGTCTCGCTGTGGGAGGGCGACGAGGGCGGCCTGGAGCACGCCCAGCGCCTGGCGCTGGTCACGCTGCTGAAGTCGCGGTTCGTCTCCGCGCGCACGCACCCCCGCGACTGGACCGTCCTGGTCGAGCACGAGCGGGTCATCCGCTCCCGCCTCAACGACCTGTTCCTCGAGCTGGCGATCGACCGGACCCGCGAGGTGGCCTGGAAGCGTCAGGCCGTCTCCGAGGCCGGCGCCCGACTGCCCACCCTGCTCTACGACGCGGCCTGGTCGCGCGAGGAGACGCTGGTGCTGGTGCACCTGCGCGACCGGCTGCGGGCCGGGCACGCCGGCGGCGACACCCGGGTCTACATCGACCGCGACGACGTCCTCGACCACGTGGCGACCTTCCGGCCCGCGCACGCGACCGACGAGGCCGGCGACGAGAAGCGCGCGCGCAACGCCTTCACCAGCGTGGTGAAGGCGGGGCTGCTGATCCCCACGGCCTCCGAGGACCGGTTCGAGATCAGCGAGGCGGTCGAGCCGCTGCTGCCGCTCGAGCTGCTGCAGCAGCTGCTCGAGCAGCTGCGCGAGGCCAACGGCGGCGGGGCACAAGACAACGGGGCCGACCAGGCCACCGACGTACCCGCCGAGGAGCCGGAGGCCCCGGCCGACGACACCGACGCCATGCTGATCGAGGAGGACGCCGAGTGAGCGTCGAGGAGACCGAGCGCGAGGGCCTGTTCACCGAGCAGGTCGTCTCCCTGCCCGCCGACGACACGATGCAGTGGCGCGCGGCGCTGATGCAGCTGGTCAACTGGGGCGGGTTCGGCGGCCTGACGACCGTGCCGCTGCGCGGCGAGGCGACGATGATCTCCGGCGCGTCCGGCGTGGGGAAGTCGACCATCCTCGACGCCTACACGGCGCTGATGATGCCCTCGGACACCAAGTTCAACGGCGCCTCCAACGATGCCGTCGCTGGTCGGGCCCGCGGGGTGGGGCAGCGCAACCTGCTCTCCTACCTGCGCGGTGCGGTGGACGTGGTCGACGACCCGCGGACCGGTCGACCGGTCGAGAAGCTGCTGCGCGGCAAGGGCGGCGACACCTGGGGCGCGGTGGCGATGACCTTCGTCAACGACCAGGGCGGCCGGTTCACGGCGCTGCGCACCTACTACGTGCCGCGGCGGGCGACCCGCTCGGCCGACGTGCAGATGCAGCTGGTCACCCACGAGGGATCGCTCTCGCTGCAGGTGCTGGAGGCCGCGGTCGCCGACCGCTTCCACGCCAACACCTTGAAGAAGCTCTTCCCCGGCGTCCGCGTCCACCGCACGTACGCCGAGTTCTCGGCCGTCCTGCACGCCCGGCTCGGCATCGGGGCCGGCGGCGACGGCGCCAAGGCGCTGCGGCTGCTGGCCCGCATCCAGGCCGGCAACCAGGTGCGCAGCGTCGATGAGCTCTACAAGGACATGGTGCTGGAGCGGCCCACCACCTACGCCGCGGCCGACCGGGCCATCGAGCACTTCGACGACCTGGACGCCGCCTACGCGGCGATGCGCACCGAGGAGCGCAAGCTCGAGGTGCTCAGCCCCATCACCGACCTCCACGAGCGACAGGTCCGCGCCACGGCACGGCTGGCCGAGCTCGACTCCTACGGCGTGGCCGCCAGCGGCGACACCCCGCTGCGCCAGTGGCTGCTGCGCACCCACCACCGGCTGATCCGCGACGCGGTCGACGCCAACCGCGCGGCCCGGGAGCGGGCCACCGCCGCCCTCTCCGCCTCGACCTCGGCCGAGCGCGACCTGGCCGCGGACCTGGAGGCGGCCAAGACCGCCCACCGGGCCGCCGGCGGGTCGACGATCCAGGGCATCGGGCAGTCCATCGAGCAGGAGCAGGTCGTCCGCGAGGACCGGCTCGCCCGCCGCGACCGCCTCCAGCAGCGGCTGCTGCCGGTCGTCGGGGTCACCGACGCCGGCGCTCCCGACCTGGGCGACGCGCTGATGTCGGTCGAGGCGTTCACGGTGCTGCAGCTGCACGCGCGTGAGTGGCTCTCCGGGTGGGAGCGCGAGCAGGAGCGGGTGCGCCGCGAGCGCGACGTCACCCGCGACCGGCGCTTCCCGCTGAGCCAGCGCCAGGCCGAGCTGCGCCGCGAGCGGGCCTCGCTGGAGAGCCGTGGTGGCCGGCTCCCGGCGCGCATGCACGAGCTGCGCGAGGAGGTGTCGCGGGCCAGCGGCATCCCCGTGGCCGAGCTGCCGTTCCTGGCCGAGCTGGTCGACGTGGCGCCGGAGGAGGCCCGGTGGCGCACCGCCGTCGAGACCGTGCTCGGCGCCAGCGCCCGGATGCTGCTGGTCCCGCTGGACCGTCTCGAGCAGTTCTCCTCGGCCATCGACGGCCTGCGACTGCGTGGCCGGCTGGTCTTCGAGGGCGTCGAGCTGCACCTGCCCGACCTCGGTCCGGCCGACCCCGAGCGGGTCGCCGGCAAGCTGCTCTTCCAGGACTCGCCCTTCTCCGGCTGGGTGCAGTCCCACGTGTCCGAGCCCTCGCGCAACGCGCTGTGCGTCGAGGACGCCGCCGGGCTCGCGGGCGGCGGCTTCCGCGTGACGGCCGCGGGCCAGACCCGCCAGGGGCGCCGCGGCACCCACGGGCGGGGCGAGGCCCGCTCGATCATCGGGTTCTCCGGCGAGGAGGCGGTCGCCGAGATCGACGCCGAGCTCGCCGGGCTCGAGGAGCAGCTCGTGGCGGTCGACGCGGAGGTCGCCGAGCTCGACCGGCGCAGTGCGCTGCTGGAGCAGCAGCGGGCGTCGTACGACGCGATCGTGGCGGCGCGCTTCGAGGACCTCGACGTCGACGGCAGCGACCGGCGCATCGCCGAGCTCGAGGCCCGGCGCGAGGAGATCCTCGGCGCCGACGACCAGCTGCACGCCCTGCAGCGGCAGATCGACGAGCTCACCGGGCGCCTGGAGGGGGTGCGCCGCGAGCGCTTCGGCCTGGAGGCGCGCGCCCGCGAGCTGACCGAGGAGCACGCCCGGCTCGTCGACGACGAGGACCTGGTCACCGACCGGTTGGAGGCGATGGAGCGCGCCGGGAGGGTCACCCTCACCGAGGAGCAGGACGCCGCGCTCGCGGCCGACTTCGCCGCGGCCGCAGCACCCGGCGACCCCGACGACCTGGAGCGCTTCACCGAGACCTCCCAGCGGCTCGCCGAGCGGCTGCGTGAGGCCGTGGTCGACGCCGAGACCGAGCTGACCCGGGTCGAGGAGGAGCTCGCCGGGATCTTCCGGGTCTACAAGATGCAGTGGGACTCGCCGAACCTCGGCGCCACCGCCGCGTCCTACCCCGACTACGCCCGCATCCTCGAGGAGGTGCGCGGCACCGGCCTGGCCGAGCGCCGAGCGGAGTGGCGGCGTCGGCTGACCGAGTGGAGCGGTCAGGACCTGGTGCCGCTGGTCGGCGCGATGGCGGCCTCGATCGAGGAGATCGAGGACCGGCTCGAGCCGATCAACGCGATCCTGCGGCGCCTGGAGTTCGGCGGCGTGGGCGACCGGCTGCGGATCCGGCTGCGCCGGCTCGCGCCGGCGCACGTGCAGGTCTTCATGAAGGACCTGCGTCGGCTGGCCGCCGGCACGACCGGGGAGCTGGGCGAGGAGGACCTCGAGCGTCGCTTCACCGAGCTCAGCCGCTTCATGGACCAGCTGCGGGTGCCCTCGCAGACCGGTGAGGCCGTCGGGGCCTCCACCGACCGCGACCGGCTGCTCGACGTGCGTCGGCACGTCGAGATCAGCGCCGAGCGCTACGACTCGCTGACCGGTGAGCTCACCGCGACCTACCGGACCCTGGGGGAGAAGAGCGGCGGCGAGAGCCAGGAGCTGGTGGCCTTCATCGTCGGCTCCGCGCTGCGCTTCCGCCTCGGCGACGAGCTGCGGTCGCGGCCGCGCTTCGCCCCGGTCTTCCTCGACGAGGGCTTCGTCAAGGCCGACTCGGAGTTCGCCGGTCGCGCCGTGCGCGCCTGGAAGGGGCTGGGCTTCCAGCTCATCATCGGCGTGCCGCTGGACAAGGTGACCGGCCTGGAGCCGCACATGGACGAGCTGCTGGCCATCACCAAGAACAGCACCACCCACCAGTCCTGGATCACCCCGATCCGCGACGCAGCCGAGGCCTGACCCACGCGCCGTCCAACGTCACCACGCCGAAACGCGCCCGACACCGGACGCTCCTAGCGTGACGCCCGTCGGTCTCGGGTGATCGCGCGTCCGCGCATGGCTGAGGGAGCACCACCATGACGTCCAACCCGGTCCGGCTGCAGGCCATCACGTCCGTGGAGGCGTTCGTGCCACCCCCGGTCACCTTCGACCCGGGCGAGGAGCCGGGGGAGGTCTTCGGGCAGAACGTCTTCAGCCTCACCGTGATGCAGAAGCGGCTGCCGAAGTCGGTCTACAAGTCGGTGCTCACGACCATCGAGAAGTCCGCGCCGCTCGACCCGGCCGTGGCCGACGCGGTCGCCTCGGCGATGAAGGACTGGGCGCTGGAGAAGGGCGCGACGCACTATGCGCACGTGTTCTACCCGCTGACCGGCCTGACCGCGGAGAAGCACGACAGCTTCCTGGACCCGGTCGGTGACGGCACCGCCCTGGCGTCGTTCTCCGGCAAGACGCTGGTGCAGGGCGAGCCCGACGCCAGCTCGTTCCCCAACGGCGGCCTGCGCAACACCTTCGAGGCGCGCGGCTACACCGGGTGGGACGTGATGAGCCCGGCGTACGTCCTGGAGAACCCCAACGGCAACACCCTGTGCATCCCCACGGTCTTCATCTCGATGACCGGCGAGGCGCTGGACCACAAGACGCCGGTGCTGCGCAGCCAGCAGGCGATGTCGCTGCAGGCCAAGCGGGTGCTCACGCTGTTCGGCCACGAGGCTCCCGAGAACGTCGTGGCCTTCTGCGGCCCCGAGCAGGAGTACTTCCTCGTCGACCGGCACTTCTTCAACGCCCGGCCCGACCTGCTCAACGCCGGTCGCACGCTCCTGGGCGCCAAGCCGCCCAAGGGCCAGGAGTTCGACGACCACTACTTCGGGGCGATCCCCGAGCGCGTGCTGGGCTTCATGATGGACACCGAGCGCGAGCTGTTCAAGCTCGGCATCCCGGCCAAGACCCGGCACAACGAGGTGGCCCCCGGGCAGTTCGAGGTGGCGCCGATGTTCGAGCGCGCCAACGAGGCCTCCGACCACCAGCAGCTGACGATGACGACCTTCCGGGCGGTCGCCAAGAAGCACGGCATGGAGTGCCTGTTCCACGAGAAGCCCTTCGCCGGCGTCAACGGCTCGGGCAAGCACGTGAACTTCTCCCTCGGCAACAGCGAGCAGGGCAACCTGCTGCTGCCCGGCGACACCCCGCACGAGAACGCCCAGTTCCTCGTCTTCTGCGCCGCGGTCATCCGCGCGGTCCACCTGTACGGCGGTCTGCTGCGCGTCTCCGTGGCCTCGGCGTCCAACGACCACCGGCTCGGGGCCAACGAGGCGCCGCCCGCGATCATCTCGATCTTCCTCGGCGACCAGCTCGCCGACGTCTTCGACCAGATCGCGAAGGGTGGCGCCACCCGGTCGAAGGAGAAGGGGACGCTGATGATCGGGGTGGACACCCTCCCGGACCTCAGCAAGGACCCGGGCGACCGCAACCGCACCAGCCCGTTCGCCTTCACCGGCAACCGCTTCGAGTTCCGCGCGCCGGGCTCGCTGCAGACCGTCGCCGGCCCGATGGTCGTCCTCAACACGATCATGGCCGAGGCGCTCGACCACTGCGCCACCGTGCTCGAGGCCGCGGTGGCCGACGGCACCGACTTCGACGAGGCCGTGCAGCAGCTGCTCACGGCGATCATCTCCGACCACGGCGCGGTGATCTTCAACGGCAACGGCTACTCCGAGGAGTGGCAGGTCGAGGCGGCGCAGCGGGGCCTGAAGAACCTCCGCACCACCGTCGACGCGCTGCCCGAGCTCATCACCCCCGAGGCACTGGAGCTCTTCGAGAAGTACGGCGTGTTCAGCGAGCGCGAGATGCACAGCCGCTACGAGATCGGCATCGAGCAGTACGTCATGACCATCGGGGTCGAGGCCAACCTCACCCTCGAGATCGGCTCGACGACGGTGCTGCCGGCGGCCATCCGCTACCAGACCGAGCTGGCCTCCAACGTCGCGGCGCTCAAGGCCGCCGGGGTCGAGGCGGACACCTCCACGCTGGAGGAGGTCACGGCGCCGCTCGGTGCGCTGCGTGCGGGGCTCGCGGCGCTGTCGTCGGCGATCGGGGGCGGGCACGGGCTCGAGGGCATCGACGAGGCGGCGTACTGCCGCGACACGGTGCTGCCGGCGATGTCGGCGGTCCGCGCGGCCGCCGACGAGCTCGAGGGCCTGGTGGCCGACGACCTGTGGCCGCTGCCGACCTACCAGGAGATGCTCTACATCCTCTGAGGGCCCCTCCCTCGGCGAACGCCCGCGACCGGCAGGTCGCGGGCGTTCTGCGTGCGCGGGAGGTGGTGTGCGGCACATGTGGGGGGCACAAGCGACTCACAGGTTCCACGCAGGTCGACGCCGTTGCATGACGGCACCAGGGAGCGACCGGAACCCGGGAACACCGGCCGGCCGCTCGCCCACCGCCCGACCGAGGAGCCCCATGTCCGTCTTCACCTTCATCGCCGCCGACCTGCTGGCCATCTCCGTGATGGTCCTCGGGCTGTACTTCCCCCGGCACCGGCGCCGCGACCTCATCGTCGCCTTCTTGTCGATCAACGTGGGCGTGATGGGCGTGACCTACGCGATGGCCACCGCCGACCTGTCCCTGGGCTTCGGCCTGGGCATCTTCGCGGTGCTCTCGATCATCCGGCTGCGCTCCACGGAGATGGACCACGCCGAGATCGCCTACTACTTCACCGCGATCGCCCTGGGGCTGCTGGGCGGGTTCCCGTCGATCTCGCCGGCGGTCAGCTTCACGCTGATGGCCGTGCTGCTGGGGGTCATCGCGGTCGGCGACAGCCCCGCGCTGTTCGCCCGCACCCGCCAGCAGACGATGGTCCTGGACCGGGCCGTGACCGACGAGGCGTCGGCCCGGGTGCTGCTCGGTGAGCTGCTGGGGGCGCGCATCGACCGCGTGACGCTGCGCAAGGTCGACCTGGTCTCCGAGACCACCCTGTGCGACGTCCGGTTCACGCTGCGCGCCGTGGCGGACCGCACGGCCGGCCCCGAGGGCGGCGTGCCCGAGGGCGACCACGCTCACCGCTCGTACGACGCCCCGGTGCTGGTCGCGTCCAGGAGCCTTCGATGACGACCCGGACCCAGACCTCCTGGACCGACCTCGTCGACGCCCTGCCGGGGCTGGGCCTGGAGGAGGTCGACGCCCGGGCCGCCCTGCAGACCAGGGTCGACCGCAAGTACGTCGTGGACCCCCGTACCTGGGGCGAGGTGCTGGCCACGCTCGACCGGCCGGGCGTCCTCGAGATCGACGGGCGTCGCAGCTTCGGCTACTCCTCGACGTACTACGACACCGAGGAGCTCGACAGTTATCGGGACGCCGCGCGTCGTCGTCCGCGCCGCTACAAGGTGCGGACCCGTCGCTACCTCGACACCGGCTCGGCCGCCATCGAGGTCAAGCTGCGTGCCTCCTCCGGTGCCACGGCCAAGAGCCGGCAGTGGTTGCCCGAGGCGCCCGCCGACGCGCCGCTGCCGGCCGAGGCCGTGGCGTTCGTGGGTGGGTTCGACCGCATCGGCGTCCGTGCGGACCGGTTGGGAGCGGTGCTGACCACCGCCTACCAGCGCGTCACCCTGGTGACCGCCGATGCCCGCATCACCGTGGACCGCGACGTCACCGCCGTCGACAGCGACGGACGCCGCCTCGACTACGGCGACCTCCTCATCGTCGAGACCAAGTCGGCCGGCCGCCCGGGGGCGGTCGACCGGGCTCTGTGGGCTCGCGGCATCCGCCCGACGCGACTGAGCAAGTACGCCACGTCCCTGGCGGTCCTGCGCCCCGACCTGCCCGCCCACCCCTGGACCCGATCCATCCGCCGTCATCTCCCCGCCGCCGCCGGCTCCGGCGCGGCCGCCTAGGAAGGCACCACCATGAAGAAGCTCCCCACCGGTCTGAGCACCGGTCTCGCCGGCCTCGCGCTGACCTCCGTACTGCTGACCGGCTGCAGCGCGACCGACGACGCCTCACTGGTGCTCGGGTCCACCGGCTCGGTGGACGCGCAGAGCACCAGCCTGTCCACGACGTCGGTCACCGAGCTGGCCTACGCCGACCTCGGGATCGACCCGGCCGACCTGGACCCCGACCTCTCCGAGGCCGTGGTGGTCACGCTGGCCGACGGCGCCTCCGAGGGCGGCAGCGGCGTCGAGGTCGACGGCGACACCGTCACGATCTCGGCGGGCGGCACCTACCGCGTCACCGGCACGCTGTCCTCGGGCACCCTCGTCGTGGATGCCGCCGACGAGGTGGTGGACCTGGTGCTCGACGGGGTCGACATCACCGCCGCCGATGTGGCCGCGCTCCACGTGGTCGAGGCCGAGCGCGTGGTCGTGCACCTGGCGGAGGGCTCGCAGAACGTCCTGGCCGACGACGACGCCGCCGTCGTCGACGAGTCGGTCGAGGACGCCCCCAACGCCACGCTCTTCTCCACCGCCGACCTGTGGATCGCCGGCGACGGCGCGCTCTCGGTCACCGCCCACGCGGCCGACGCCATCACCTCCAAGGACTCCCTGGTGCTGGCCGGCGGCGAGGTCACGGTGCGGGCCGCCGACGACGGTGTCCGCGGGAAGGACCACCTGGTCATCACCGGGGGCACCCTCACCGCGGACGTGGCGGGCGACGCGCTGCGCTCGGACAACGAGTCGGTCGCCGACGACCCGGAGGCCGCGGTCGGGGTGATCTGGATCGACGGCGGGACGCTCGACCTCACCGCCGGTGCCGACGCCGTCGACGCGGCCCGCCAGGTGAGCGTGCTCGACGGTGACGTGACCATCGCGGCGGGCGACGACGGCCTGCACTCCGACCAGCTGCTGCGCATCGACGGCGGTCGGGTGAGCATCACCGAGAGCCTCGAGGGCGTCGAGGCGGCCTACATGTTCCTCTCCGGCGGCGACGTCTCGGTGGTCGCCACCGACGACGGGATCAACGTCTCCGGCGGCACGACCACCACGGACGAGACCTCCGAGGAGGTCGCTGCGGCGCCCGCGGAGCGCCCCGAGGGCGGCCCTCCCGGCGACGGCGGCCCCGGCGGCGCGATGGGCGCGGCCCCGGGCGGGCGCGGCGAGACCGTGTCCTCCGACCCGGTCGCGGACCTGTCGTCCCTCACCGTCACGGCGATGGAGGGCAGCGGCTTCGGCGGCCCGGCCGAGGGCGAGAACGGCTCCAGGTTCCTGGAGGTCAGCGGTGGCACGTACGTGATCGACACCGACAGCGACGGGGTCGACGTCAACGGGACGATGACGATGTCGGGCGGGACGTTGGTCGTCTCCGGCACCGACGACGTCCGCAACGGCGCCCTGGACGTCGACGACGGCCTCACCCTCACCGGCGGGACGCTCGCGGCCAACGGGACCGCCACCATGGCCGTGGCTCCCGCCGAGACCTCCACCCAGGCCTCGCTGGCGCTCACCTTCGGCGGCACCGTCCCCGCCGGCACCCTCGTCACGATCAGCGACGTCACCGGCGAGCAGCTCGCGTCGTTCACCACCGCGAAGGACTCCAGCTCGCTGGTCTACTCCAGCGCCATGGTGGTGGCCGGTGCCGAGTACGACGTCGCCGTGGGCGGCGAGGTCGTCGGGGACGGCACCGGCTGGCTGGTCGAGGGCGGCGCCGCCACCGGCGGCGAGGTCATCGGCACGGTGGCCGCGCGCTGACCCGGTCGGGCCACGTCTCACTAGGCTGGGTCCCGTGGATCTGGGAGCGGTGCTCGGTCAGGCGTTCGCGGGCGGGGCCACCGGCCTGCCCGAGGACGCGACGGCGACGAGGATCCTCGATGCCGCGGTCGCGACGTGCGCCGCGCACGGCATCGGGGAGCTCACCATCGACGGCGTGGCCCGCCGCGCGGGGGTGAACCGGGTGACGGTCTACCGGCGCTTCGGGGACCGCGACGCCCTGCTGCACGCCATGACGTTGCGTGAGGGCGAGCGGATGGCCCGGGGGATCCTGGAGGCCATCGAGGGTCTCGAGGACCCGGTGGAGCAGCTGGTGGAGGGGTTCGCCGCCGCCCTGCGGCTGGCCGAGGCGCACCCGGTCGTCCGGCGCACCGCCGAGCACGAGCCGCAGGACCTCATCGCGGCCGGCCTCGCCGACGACGCGGCGCTGCTGCGGATGGGCAGCACGTTCGCGGCCACCGGCGTACGCCGCCTGCAGGACGCCGGACGCGCCACCCACCTCGACCCCGACGCGGTGGGGGAGACGATGGCCCGGCTCTTCGCCTCCTTCGTCCTGCTGCCGGCCCAGCACGCGATCGACGTGCGGACCCAGGCCGGTGCTCGGGACTACTCGCGACGGACGTTGGTGCCGCTGCTGCTGGGGTGAGCGGGGCCCCTTGACGTCGTGCAACAGATGTATCACTCTGTGTTGCATGACGCGCAACGCTCCGCAGCCCCTGGACCACGGCATCTTCGGGCCCGGCTCGGTGACCTGGAAGGTCTACCGCTACCCGACGTCGATGACCGTCGGCTTCGCCCGCACCGCCCTGGTGGAGATGTTCGACCCGCTGGTGGTGGCCTCCGTGGCCGGCACCGGGTCGCTGCGCCAACGGGCCGCCGACCGCTACGACCGCACGCTGGAGTACGCCGGGGCGCTGGTGCTCGGTGACAGCGCCACCGCCGCGCGGATGGCTGACGCGCTGGTGCGCATCCATGCCCGGGTGGGCGGCACGGACCCGGTGACGGGAGCGGCCTACGACCCGAACGACCCCGCCGGCCAGCTGTGGATCCACCTGACCCAGTGGCAGTCGGTGCTGCACGTCTACGAGCGGTTCGGCCCGGGCCCCCTCAGCGAGGAGGAGGAGCGGCAGTACTGGGCCGAGTGCCTGGTCGCCGCGGGGTTCCAGACCATCGATCCCGACGACGTCCCGCGGGACCGGGCGCAGATGCGCGCCTACTACGACCGGGTGCGGCCCGACCTGGTGGTGAGCGAGGTCGCCGTGGAGCACGCCCGGCTGGTCCTGGACGGCGCGCACCTCGCCAGCCGGCTCCCGGGTCGGTGGCGGGTCCTCGCCCCCGTGGTGCACGCGCTGCTGCGCCGGGCGACGGTCGCGACGCTGCCGCGCTGGATGCGCGAGGCCATCGGCACCCGTCAGGGCCCGGTGGTCGACGCCCTGGTGACCGCTGTCCTGCGTCCGGCGCTGGCACTGGCCGCCCGGCGGCCCCAGGCGCTCGCGCGGGTGCTCGAGACGGCGGCCCCCAGGGCCTACCCCGTCCTGGCCCCGGCCGTGCTGGGGATCGAGCCCGAGCGTCCCGGCACGGTGACGGTGGAGGAGGCCTTCGCCCGGCTCGGGCGCCCGCTGCCGCGCGAGCAGCACCTCGCGGCCGAGCGGCAGGCGTCCTGAGCCGGGGCCGACCTCACACGACGCGGGTCTTCGGTGCCGTCCTCTCGGTCATGGACGGGTCGTCGATGACGGCGTCGCCGAGCACGTCGTCGATGGCCGACATCAGGTCGGCGTCGAGCTTCTTGCCCGCGGCCGCCACGTTGTCCTCGACCTGCTCGGGGCGCGAGGCGCCGACCAGGGCGGAGGCCACGTTGGGGTTCTGCAGGACCCACGCGACGGCGAGCTGGGCCATGCTCAGCCCCGCCTGGTCGGCGAGCGGGCGCAGCCGCTGCACGCGGGTGAGCAGGTCGTCGTCCATCCAGCGCTTGATCATGTCGGCGCCGCCCTTGTCGTCGGTGGCCCGCGAGCCGGCGGGGGGAGCCTGACCGGGCTGGTACTTGCCGCTCAGGACGCCCTGGGCGATCGGGCTCCAGACGATCTGGGAGATGCCGAGCTCCTCGCACGCGGGCACGACCTCGCCCTCGATGACCCGCCAGAGCATGGAGTACTGCGGCTGGCTGCTGATCAGCTGGATGCCGAGGTCGCGGGCCAGCGCGTGTCCGGCGCGGATCTGGTCGGCGGTCCACTCCGAGACGCCGATGTAGAGCGCCTTGCCCTGGCGCACGACGTCGGCGAAGGCCTGCATCGTCTCCTCGAGCGGCGTCTCGGTGTCGTAGCGGTGCGCCTGGTAGAGGTCGACGTAGTCGGTCTGCAACCGGGTCAGGGAGCCGTTGATCGACTCCATGATGTGCTTGCGCGACAGGCCGGTGTCGTTCTTCCCTCCCGGCCCCGTGGGCCAGTAGACCTTGGTGAAGATCTCCAGAGACTCGCGACGCTGGCCCTTCAGCGCCTCGCCGAGCACCGTCTCGGCCGCGGTGTTGGCGTAGACGTCGGCGGTGTCGAAGGTGCTGATGCCCGCGTCGAGCGCGGCGCGCACGCACGCGGTGGCCGCGTCGTTCTCGACCTGGGACCCGTGGGTCAACCAGTTGCCGTAGGTGATCTCGGAGATCTTGAGTCCGCTGTTGCCCAGGTATCGAAACTCCATGGCCCCAACCTAGGCCCCGGGCGGTAGCGCGCGGCGGTGCCGCACCCCGGTGGGGGTACGGCACCGCCCTGCTGTGTGCTGCGGGTGAGCGGGGTGGGGCTCAGCCCTCGAAGCAGGCGCCCTCGATCTCGGCCGCCTCGGCGCTCGGACCGGTGAAGAAGTCCTGCTCGACGGTGAGACCGGCCGCCGCGTCCGGGTCCACCGAGGAGATCAGGCTCTGCCGGAACAGGTCGTTGTCCTGCGTGCGGTCGCCGGCCTCCTCGGGCAGCATGCCCTCGAAGTCGACGGTCTCGAGGTCCTCGACGGCCTGCAGGAGACCGGCGCGGGTGCCCTCGTAGTCACCCTCGAGCCACTGCTCGAGCGCGGCCTTCATCGGGTAGCTCCACGCCCATCCGGAGGTGTAGCCGTCGTTGGGCTGGTCGACCTCGCCCAGCGCGTCGCGCATGGCCTGGTGGCCCGGCGTGTCGGTGCCGAAGGAGCCCCACGGGGCGACGTGGTTGAACAGCGCCTCGAGGGCCGGGCCGGCCGGGCTGGCCAGCAGCGCCGGGTTCCAGGTCGGGGAGGACCCGAGGAACTGGCCCTGGTAGCCCTGGGCCGCGGCCTGACCCACGATGACCGCGGTCTCGGTGGGACCGGTGCCCAGGATGACCAGGTCGGGCTTCTGGCGCACGATCGCCGAGATGGCGCCGGACTTTGCCTCCTGGCCGGGAGCGGTCTCGACGCTGGCGAAGTCGATGCCGTTGGCCTCGGCGGCCATCTCGGCACCGGCGGCGGCGTCGCCGCCGTAGTCGCCGGGGAAGCCGACGGCCATGACGGACTTGATGTCGTCCTGCTCGACGTAGTAGTCGACGCCGTTCATCGCGTCGACGCAGTACGACGAGCCGGACTCCAAGATGTTGTCCTCGAAGCCCCACAGGGAGGTCCAGGAGGCCGGGGCGCCGATGACGTCGGCGCTCTTCATCTGCTCCAGGATCGCCAGCGTGGTCGGCGAGCCCAGGGTCTGCGCGAGGGCGAGCACGTCGGGCTCGATCTCGCTGTAGACCTGCGCGTGGGTCTCGGGGTTGTACAGGTTGTCGCGGACGTACTCGGTGACGTCGATGTCGTAGCCGCCGATGCCACCGTCCTCGTTCACCCGCTCCCAGAAGGCCTTCTGGGCCTCGGTGATCGGGACCCCCAGGGGTGCGAACGGCCCCTGGGTGAGGTCGGAGATGATCCCCAGGTAGATGCAGCCGTTGTCCTCGTTGACGGCGTCCGGGCAGGCCTCGTCGGTGACGCCCGGGGCCGAGATGGCCCCGTCGCTCTCGGGGTCGCCACCGCGACAGCCGGTCGCGGTGAGCGCGAGCGCCGCGAGCAGCACCCCTGTCTTGCGCAGCTTCATAGCAGTTCTCCTTCGCAGTTTCCGACCGTTCAGTAGCTGAACGGCCAGCTCTTCCAATAGGTGCGTACCCGCACCCAGATGCCGTACAGGCCCCGAGGTTCGAACAGGAGGAACACCACGATCAGCAGGCCGTAGAGGACCTGCTCGACCTGGAACACGTTGGGTGTCTCCGTCACCTGACGGCTGATCATGGGGATGAAGTTGGGCAGCTCGCGGGTCAACGTCGGCAGCAGCGAGACGAAGAGGGCCCCGGCGATCGTGCCCCCGACGGTGCCGGCACCGCCGATGAGGACCATGGCGATGAACTGCACCGAGAGCAGCAGGTTGAACGAGGCCGGGTCGAAGAACCCGGAGACCGTGTAGAGCAGGCCGCCGGCGCATCCCGCGTAGAACGAGGAGATGCCGAAGGCCAGCGCCTTGGTGCGCGGCAGGTCGATGGACATCATCTCCGCGGCCATGTCCCGGTCGCGCACGGCCGAGAAGGCGCGTCCCACGCGCGACCGGGCGAGGTTGCGGGCCCCGAGCGCGAAGACGAGCATCAGCACGAACATCAGCAGGTAGAGCTGCTGCTCGCGGCTGAACATCTCGGTGCCCTCGGAGAAGTCGAAGCCGAACAGCTGCGGCGTGGCGGCCGAGCGGCCCACCCCGGCGCCGCCGGTCAGGTCGCTCCACTCGCGGAAGACGTGCTCGCCGATGAACACGAGCCCGAGCGTCACGATGGCGAGGTAGAGGCCGCGCAACCGGGTCGCCAGGGGAGCGACGGCGACGCCGAAGGCCGCCGCGACGAGCCCCGAGGCCGGGAGCCAGACCCACATCTCCTCGATGCCGAAGCCGATGGTCCGCCCGTCGGGGTCACCGGAGATGGCCGCGGCGGTGTAGGCGCCGATGCCGAGGAAGAACGCGTGGCCCAGGGACACCTGCCCGGCCAGGCCGGTGACGATGTTGAGGCCCAGGGCGCCGATGGCGAAGACGAACGCGATCGCCAGGGTGCGCAGCAGGGCGTCCTCGAGCACGAACGGGCCGAGCAGCCCCAGGACGACGACCGCCGCCACCCCGACCTGCTTGGGGCGGGTGTTGAACAGCGCCAGCTCCTGGGAGTAGGAGCGGTAGAAGCCCGGCCGTCCGGAGACCCTGGTGCTGACCTTCGCGGTGCCGGGTCGGGTCGTGGTGGTCATACGCGCCTCACCTCTGGCGTGCCGAAGATTCCGTACGGACGGACCAGGAGGACCGCCAGCATCAGGATGTAGGGGGAGACCAGGGCGACGTTGTCGCCGAGCCAGGGGGCGAGGTCGCGCTGGTAGCTGCCGACCAGCGCCTCGGCCACGCCGATGAGCAGCCCGCCGACCACCGCGCCCTCGAGGGAGTCCAGGCCCCCCAGGATGATCGCCGGGAGGGCGACCAGCGCGACGATCCACAGCTGCCGGTCGACGCCGGCCCCGGTCGCCAGCAGGGAGCCCGCGATGGCGGCGAGCGCACCGGCGATCGCCCAGGAGAGGGCGAAGACCCCACCCACGCTGACCCCCATGGTCATGGCGGCCTCCTGGTCGAAGGCGGCCGCGCGCATGGCCAGGCCGTACCTGCTGCGCTGGAAGAAGAGGTAGAGCGCGCTGACGACCAGCGTCACGGTGCCCATCATCACCAGGTGCCGGATCTGCACGTCCAGGCCGAGGATCGTCACGCGGTCCAGGCCCCACGGGAAGCCGATGGGACGCGCGCCCAGGCCGATGAAGCCGTTGACGACCACCCGCACGGCGATGTCGATGCCCAAGGTGATGATGGCGACGACGAAGACCGCCTTGCCCACCATGGGTCTGATCGCCAGGCGTTCGATCACCAGGGCCAAGATGGCCGTGATGATCGCGGCCACGGCCACGGAGAAGAAGAACGAGAAGCCGGTGAAGAGCACCACCCCCATCGCCGGCACGAGGTACGACGTCACGACCGCACCCGAGAGCATCAGCGCCGGTTGGGCGAAGCTGATCACGCTGGTGGCCTTGTAGATGATCACGAAGCCGAGCGCAAGCAGGGCGTAGACGGACCCGGTGCCCAGGCCACGGATGACCGCCTCCAGGAAGGTGCTCATCGAGCACCACCTCCGTACATCGACTCCACCATCTCCTCGAAGGTCTGCGTGACCGCTGAGCGCTTCAGCTTCTGGGTCGCGGTGAGCTCGCCGTCCTCGTGGTCGAGCTCCTTGGGCAGCAGCCGGAACTCCTTGATCTGCTCGACCGAGGCGAACCTGCTGTTGACGTCGTTGACCACCGAGCGGACGAGGTCGACGACCTCGGGCTTCTCGGTCAGGTCGCGGTAGGTGCTGAAGCCGAGCTTGCGGCGCTGGGCCCACTCACCCACGGTGTCGAGCTCGATGCCGACCAGGGCGGTGAGGTACTTGCGACCGTCGCCGATGACCAGCGCCTCCTTCACGTAGGGGGAGGTCTTGAGCTCGTTCTCGATCTGCGACGGCGAGATGTTCTTGCCGCCGGCGGTGATGATGATGTCCTTCATCCGGTCGGTGATCTTCAGGTGCGTGCCGTCCACCCACTCGCCGACGTCACCGGTGTGCAGCCAGCCGTCGCCGTCGAGCACGGCGGTGGTGGCCTCCGGCTTGCGCCAGTAGCCGGCGAAGACCCCCGGGTGCCGGGTGAGGATCTCGCCGGTGGCGTCGTCGACCCGCACCTCCACCCCGGGCTGGGCCTCGCCGACGGTGCCGAGCTTGACCCGACCGGGGCGGTTGGCCGTGGCGATCGCGGTGTTCTCGGTCATCCCGTAGACCTCGTGCATGGGCACGCCGAGACCCATGAAGAACTTCAGGACCTCCGGCGCGATGGGCGCGGCACCGGACGCGGCGTACCGGACCCGGCGCATCCCCAGCCGCTCGCGCAGGGCGCGGTAGCAGAAGACCCAGCCGATCGCGTAGCGCAGCCGGGTGCTGGCGGTGTGGACACCGCCGGTGCGCACCAGGTCGTCGCCGATGCGGGCCGCGACCCTGAGCCACAGCTGGGCGTTGGCCCGCTTGAGCCGGCTCGCCGCGGCGATGCGGATCTCCACGCCCGCCATCAGCTTCTCCCAGATGCGGGGCACGCCGAAGAGCACCGTCGGCTGCACCTCGCGCAGGTTCTGCGGGACGGTCTCGATCGACTCCGCGAAGTTCACCTGGGTGGCCGAGCTGGCGTTGAACCACGTCGTGAAGATGCGCTCGGCCACGTGGGAGAGCGGCAGGTAGGACAGCAGCAGGTCGTCGGGTCCCGGCGGTGGGTCGGTGAAGGCGCCCTCCTCGGCGAGGACCTTGATCGCGAACTCGACGTTGCGGATGGTGAGCATCCCGCCCTTGGGCGGGCCGGTGGTCCCCGAGGTGTAGATGAGGGTGGCGAGGTCGTCCGGCTCGGCGGCGTCAGCGACCGCGTCGACGGCGCCGGGGTGGGCCGAGCGGTGCTTCTCGCCGAGCTCGAGGAACTCCTCCCACGACATCAGCTTCTCGTGGGTGTAGCGACCCCGGATGCCGCGCGGCTCGACGTACACGATCCGCTCGAGCTGGGGTGCGCGGTCGAGGACCTCGAGCGCCTTGTCGACCTGCTCCTGGTCCTCGGCGATGAGCACGCGGGCACCGGAGTCCTCGAGGAGGTAGGCGACCTCGGCCGCGGGGTTGGTCGGGTAGATCCCGACCGACGCCGCCCGCACCGTCATCGCCCCCATGTCCGAGACCAGCCACTCGGGACGGTTCTCGGAGTGGATGGCGATGCGGTCGCCCGGCTCGACGCCGAGGGCGAGCAACGCGTGACCGGCCAGCTGGACGTGGTCCCAGTAGTGCGTCCAGGTCCACTCGCGCCAGATGCCGAGGTGCTTGTCGCGCAGGGCGACCGCGTCGGGCCGGGTGCGGGCGTGCTCGCGGATCCGGGTCACCGGGGTGGTCGTCCCGGTCCGGCCGGTGGGGGCGGGGCTGCGTTCGGCGGTGGTCGTCACGACGAGAGCTCCTGTCCGAGGTAGGCACGGATGACGTCGGGGTGCCGCTGCACCTCGTCGGGGGTCCCGGTGGTGATGGGGGTGCCGAAGTCGACGACGAGGATGCGGTCGGCCAGGTCCATCACGAGCCCCATGTCGTGCTCGACCATGATGATCGGGACGTCGAGCTCGTCGCGGATGTCGAGGATGAAGCGGGCCATGTCCTCGGTCTCCTCGAGGTTCATGCCGGCCACGGGTTCGTCGAGCAGCAGCAGCTTGGGCTCCATGGCCAGGGCCCGGCCGAGCTCGACGCGCTTCTGCACGCCGTACGGCAGCAGGCCCACCGGCATCCCGCGCCACTGCTCGAGCTCGAGGAAGTCCACGATCTCCTCGCAGGAGCGACGATGCACGATCTCCTCGCGCTTGGCCCGGCCCCACCACGCGAACGCCGAGAGCCAGCCGTAGCCGATGTGCTGGTGCCGGCCGAGCATCAGGTTGTCGGTCACCGTCAGGTGCTCGAAGAGCGCGATGTTCTGGAAGGTCCGCGCCACCCCGCGACGGGCGATGTCGCTCGGCTTGCGGCCCAGGACGTCCTGGCCCTGGAACCGCACGCGTCCCTCCTGCGGCTGGTAGACGCCGGAGATGACGTTGAACAGCGAGGTCTTGCCCGCGCCGTTGGGCCCGATGATGGCGAAGAGCTCGCCCGGCTCCACGTGCAGGCTGACGCCGTTGACGGCCTTGACGCCCTTGAAGGACAGGTGCACGTCGTCCAGCTGGACGACGGGGCTGGCGGCGCTCATGCCGACCACCTCTTCTTCCTGCGGTAGTGCTTGGTGTCGCGGAAGGACTTGCGTCCCGAGCCGTCCTCGCCCGGGTGCAGCCCGAGGTAGAACTCCCGCACGTCGTCGTCGGCGAGCAGCTCGGCCGCAGGCTTGTCGAGCACGACGCGACCGGTCTCCATCACGTAGCCGTGGTGGGCGATCGACAGGGCCATCGAGGCGTTCTGCTCCACGAGCAGCACGCCGGTGCCGTTGCCGTTGATCTCCACGATCACGTCGCGGATCGCCTCCACCATGAGCGGGGCGAGCCCGAGGGACGGCTCGTCCAGCAGGAGGAACCGCGGGTTGGACATCATCGCCCGGCCCATCGCCAGCATCTGCTGCTCGCCACCCGAGAGGTACCCGGCGGTGAGCGCGCGGCGGTCGTGGAGCACGGGGAAGAGGGAGTAGACGCGATCGAGGTTCTCGGCCATCGTCGCCCGCGCGGTGTGGGCGCCGACCTTGAGGTTGTCCTCGATGCTGAGCTCGACGAAGACCCGGCGGCCCTCGAGGACCTGGCGGACCCCCTTGCGGACGACGGCCTCCGGCGCGGTGCGCCGCAGGTCCTCGCCGTCGAGGCTGACCGAGCCCTTGGTGATCTCGCCCTCGTGCACGTCGAGGAGGCCGGTGAGGGCCCTGAGCAGGGAGGTCTTGCCCGCGCCGTTGGCGCCGAGCAGGGCGACGATGCGTCCGTCGGGTACGTCGAGGCTGACTCCTCGCAGGGCCAGGACGACGTCGTCGTAGACGACCTCGAGGTTGCGCGCGCTGAGCACGATTCGCTCCTGTCGTCGGGGACGCACGGCTGTGCGACCCGGTGTGGGGCCCGGGTGGGCGCGGCAGGGGTGAGGGTGGCCGTGGCGGTCACGTCACCGTCAGGGGTGGGGGTGATGTGACGTGCGCCTCATCGTGCCCCGGGTCGGCGCGGACGTCTTTGTGCCACTGCCCAAAGTTCGCTGGGCCCGATCACGACCCGGTCACGACCCGGTCCCGGCTCTGGGCGGGCCGTCCGCGACACGCTCGTGGACAGTGACTGGTGTGACGGGCGTCACCGGGGGAGACTCCCCGCACGGACACGCACGACGGGCGAGCGCGAACGGATGGACGCACAGTGACCGAGACCAGCACACCGAGCACCCGGCTGGGCCCCCAGGCCGGCACCCGGGCGAGCACGCGCGCGGGCCTTGCGCAGGCCCCGGTCGCGGTGCCGCGCACCCGTCGGGGGGCCGGGACCGCCGAGGGTGTCGACCTGCTGGCCGACTGGGTCCGCGGACGCGTCGACGAGCTGGCCGAGGAGGCCACCTCGTCGATCTGGGAGCAGGTCGACGTCTACTCCACCCTCGAGGACCGCAGCCTGCGCTCGGAGGTGCAGTCGCACTGCCGCCAGGTGTTCGGGGCGTTCCTCAGCAGTGTCGAGGACCGGCGCGACCCGGAGCGGGGCGACTTTCCCTGGACCGGTCGCCACGCCATGCGCAGGGTCGACCTCGGCGTGGCCCTGCCCGACTTCATGAAGGCCTTCCGCATCGGGCAGATCGAGCTGTGGGACGGCATCCTCGACGGCGTCGCGCACCACCCCGAGACCAAGGACGCCGCGCTCACCATCGTCGGCCAGGTGATGCGGACGATCGAGGTGGGCAGCACCGCGGCGGCGGAGGCCTACCTCGAGGCCCAGCAGTTCCAGCTCGCCGACTCCGCACGGCTGGCCCGCGACCTGCTCGACGACCTCCTGGAGGGGCGTCCGCCGGCGGTCCAGCCGCGCGTGCAGATGCTCGCCGACGTCGGCATCAGCGAGGCCGGCCCGCTGGTGGTGGTGGCCGGCTCGTTCTCCGTCCAGGGGGACGCGGCCTCGGGTCGCACCAGCCAGACCATGCTGCGCTCGGCGCTCAACAACCCCGGACGTGGCCTGGTGGTCGTGCGCCACGACGAGGTCGTCGCGGTCATGCCGGTCGAGCCGTCGGGCGAGGAGCGCCTGCTGGCCCGCATCCGCGCGGGCGTCGCGTCGCTGGCCGGACGCGGGGTCTTCCCCAGCGTGGGCGTGAGCTCGGTGCGCGAGGGCTTCCTCGACGTCCCGGAGGCCTACGAGGAGGCTCGCGTGGCGCGCCGCTCGCTGCGCGGCCGCACCGGGGTGCAGTCCCTGTCGAGCATGTCCACCCTGGACTACCTCGTGCAGACCCACGACCGCACGGCACGTCGCCTGGTCCGACCCGAGGTGCGTGCGTTCGTCCAGGAGGACCTCGCCGCCGGCGGGACGTTCGTGGAGACGCTGCGGCAGTACGTCGCCTGCGACCTCAACGCGAAGCTGGCCGCGATGGCGCTGCACGTGCACGCCAACACCGTCTACTACCGCCTGGAGCGCATCGCCGAGCGCACCGGCTGCGACGTGCGCCGGGTCGAGGAGCTCATCGACCTGCTGCTGGCGGTGAGCCTGGTGGCCGGCTCGTCGGACTGACGGCGGATCGATGTGTGGCAGCTGGACCTGAGGGGTGGAGATGACAGTACGTGCGGCAGGGCAGCCGGAGGCGTCCGCGGGCGCGGTGGCCCTGGACCTGGGGGAGATCGAGGACACCTCGGTCGGCGGCAAGGCCTTCGGGCTGGCCCGCCTGGTGGCGATGGGCTTGGCCGTCCCGCCGGCGTTCGTCATCCGTGACGCCGGCATCGGCGATCATCCGGTCGACCTCGACGAGCGGCACCGGGCCCTGGGTCCTCACCCCGTGGCCGTCCGGTCCTCCGCCCAGGGTGAGGACGGGGCCGAGGCCTCCTTCGCCGGGCAGTACGAGACGGTGCTGAACGTCTCCGGCCCCCAGGAGCTGCGCCGGGCGATCGACCGGTGCGTGGAGTCGGCGTCGACCGAACGGGCCCGGAGCTACCAGGTCGACGTCCTCGGCGCGGCCGGGGCGCGGATGAACGTCGTGGTCCAGCGGATGGTCGACGCGTTGGCGGCGGGCGTGGTCTTCACCGCCGACCCCGTGAGCGCTCGTCGCGACCTGCTCGTGATCGACGCGGTGGCCGGCCTGGGCGAGGCGCTCGTGAGCGGTGAGGCGACCCCCGACTCCTACGCCGTCGGGCTCGACGGGGGCATCGTGCGGCGCGACGTCGTCGGTGACGAGCCGGTGCTCAGCGACACCCAGGTGGCCCGGATCGCGCAGCAGGCGCGCCTGGCGGCCGCGCACGAGGGCCACCCGCTCGACCTGGAGTGGGCGATCGATCGCTCCGGCGCCCTGTTCTGGTTGCAGGCGCGCCCCATCACCACCCTGCCGGCGGACCTGAACGAGTTCGACTCCGTGCTGCCGGGTCCCGATGACGTCCTGACCATCAGCAACGTCAGCGAGATGATGCCGGGTGCGGTGTGCCCCCTGACGATGTCCTTCACCGGGTGGGGGATCGACTACGGGCTCCAGCACATGCAGGTCAGCGTGGGGGCGCGCCGGGAGATCGACCCGGTCTGGCAGGTCACGGCGTCGGCGTACGGTCACCTGTTCCTCAACCTCACCGGCAACCTGACGATGGCCGCCGGGACCCTGGGGTCCGATGCCGCCCAGACCGCGCAGACCATCTGCGGTCGGGTGGTGCCAGAGCTCGAGGACCCGACCCCGATGGCGTTCCCCCGACGCCTGCTCAACACCGGCAGGCTGTTGCGCTACTGCTTCAGGGCGCCCCGGGTCGTCGAGGACTTCGACGACGAGGTGGCCTCGTTCTCCCTCCGGCCCGGGCCCACCTCGGCGGCGACGTGGTCGGAGATCTCGGCGAAGCTGGGCTTCTTCGACCGGAGCATGGCGGTCCACATCCAGTCCTCGGCCCTCTCGGGATTCTTCAGCGCCATCGTGGAGAACATGGTGTCGCGGTCCCGCAACGCCAGCACCGTGGCCGAGCAGGCGGAGGCCGTCCGGCTGCTGTCCGGCGCCAGCGGGGTCGAGAGCGCGGTGATGCTCGAGGAGCTCGACGAGCTGATCGACCTCGTGGTCGGCCACGACGGTGCGCAGGCCGGTGTCGTGGGCCGGACCCCCGAGGAGGCCCTGGCGTGGCTGCGCGGGGAGGAGTCCCTGTCGACCGCCCTCGACGCATTCCTGGAGCGACACGGGCACCGCGGCTACCGCGAGCTGTGCCTGCGGGACCCCTCGTGGGGTGACGACCCGACACCGCTGGTGCAGAGCATGCAGGCGGCCGTCCACGCCCGGCTCCTGACGGGGTCACGTCACGACATCCGGACCGAGGTCGTCGACACGGCCTCGTTGAGCCGGGGGCTGCGATGGGTCCTGCCCAAGGCGCACGACGCCATCCGGCGCCGTGAGCACACCAAGTCGCTCCTCGTCGACGTCGCGCACCGGTTCCAGGTCGCCTTCCGCCACCTGGGCGAGCAGCTGGCCGCCGAGGGGCTCCTCCCCGACGCGGACCTCGTCTACTTCTTCACCGTCCCAGAGCTCCGGGCCTGTCACGCCCGACCGTCCTCCGCGGCCCTCGAGCAGGCACTGGCACGGCGAGAAGCCCTGCCGTTCCAGCAGCGCCTGGAGTTCCCCGAGATCTCCGTCGGGCTCCCGCAGCCGCTGGAGCCCCAGGTCCTCGAGGTGGTCGACGGGGTGCTCCAGGGTCGGCCCGCCTCGCGGGGTGTGGTCGAGGGCGTCGTACGGGTGGCCCACACCCTGGCCGAGGCCGCCGACCTCGCCCCCGGCGAGATCCTGGTGACCCCGATCACCGACATCGGCTGGACCCCCTACTTCAGCCTGATCGGCGGCCTGGTCACGGACCTGGGCAGCTCGGTCTCCCACGGGGCCGTCATCGCCCGCGAGTACGGCCTCCCGTGCGTGGTCAACGCGCGCCGGGCCACGGGCCTGCTGAGGACGGGGGACAGGGTCAGGCTCGACGGTGACACCGGCAGCGTCACCGTGCTCAGCGCTGCGGTGGACGCCTAGGTGCCCGCGCACCGGGCCGCGCGCGCGGGCCGGCGGGTGGCCGTCATCGGGGCCGGGCCGACGGGGATCGCCGCGGGGCGCGAGCTGCTGCGTCAGGGGTTCACCGACCTCACGATCATCGACGCCCAGGACGGGCCGGGTGGGACGTGGCGCCTGCACACCTACCCGGGGCTCGCCTGTGACGTGTGGGCGCACTCCTACTCCTTCACCTACGCTCCGAACCCCGACTGGAGCGCCAACTTCGTGACGCAGCCGGAGATCCTGGCCTACCTGGAGAGGTGCACGGCCGAGTTCGGGCTGGAGCCCCACCTGATCCTGGGGACCCGGATCGTCGCGGCGCACCTCCAGCAGGACCACACCTGGCAGCTGCACACCGACGGCGGGGCGGTGCTGGCCTTCGACGTGGTCATCAACGCCATGGGCAACCAGCACACCCCGTTGTTCCCGGACGTGCCCGGGCGGGAGTCGTTCGGTGGCGCGAGCTTCCACGGCACCCGGTGGGACCACGACGTCGCGCTCGAGGGCAAGCGGGTGGCGGTCGTGGGCTCGGCGGCCAGCGCCGTGCAGATCGTCCCGGAGGTGGCGCGCCGGGCCGCGCACCTCAGTGTCCTGCAGCGCTCGCCGAACTGGATCGTGCCGAGACGACTCAAGCCCTACACCGATGCCCAGCGTCGGCGGTGGCGCCGGTTCCCCGTCCTGATGTCGATGGTGCGCCGGCTGCAGTCCCTGGCGCTGGGGCAGGTGGAGTACGCCGTCACGGTCGGTCACCCGAGGATGCGCCAGTTCGAGCGGATGGCGACGTCCTACCTGCGTCGGACCATCACGGACCCGGAGGTCCGCGCCGCCCTGACCCCGGACACCCGCTACGGCTGCAAGCGCGGTCTGGTCTCCGACGACTTCTACCCGGCCTTCAACTTGGACCACGTCGAGCTGGTGCCCTCGGCCCTGGAGCGGGTGACCCCGACGGGGCTGGTCACCGCTGACGGCCGAGTGATCGACGTCGACGTCATCATCTACTGCACCGGCTACCGGGTCCTCGACTTCGACCGGATCGACGTCGTCGGGGTCGGTGGCAGGAGGCTGGCCGACGCGATGGCCCGGGCGCCGCAGGTCTACAAGGGGATCGCGGTCCCGGACTTCCCCAACTACTTCCTGGCGGTCGGTCCCAACGGCCTGGTGCTCAACGTGTCCTACTTCGAGACCGCCGAGCAGAACGTCGCCACGATCGTCAGGCTGCTCGGCGACCTCTGCGACGGCGCTCACGCGGCGATGGATGCGCGGGCGGAGCTCTCGGCGGCGTACAACGAGGGGTTGGCCGACAAGTTCGCCGCCTTCTCCTGGGGAGCAGCCGACTGCCGCAGCTACTACCGGACGGCCTCGGGGCACGCGCCGTTCCTCTTCCCGGGCAACATCAGGGCCTGGCGCAGGATCCAGTCCGAGATCACCCTCGCCGAGTTCGACCTGGTCTGACCCGGGTCACACGTCGAAGGCCCGGCGCAGTGCTCGCAGCTGGCTGGCTCGGAAGTCGCGAGCCACGGACGTGCGCGCGAGGGCGTCGAAGCCGTGGAAGGCTCCGGGCACGACGTAGGCGCTGCAGGCGACGCCGGCGGCTCGCAACCGCTCGGCGTAGTCGAGGCTCTCGGCGTGGAACAGGTCGAGCGTGCCGACACCGATCCAGGCCGGTGGCAGCCCCGCGAGGTCGGTGCAGCGCGAGGCCGACGCGGTGGGCTCCACCCCGTCCCTGCCCGGTTCGTGCCCGAGGTAGGCCGACCAGCCGAAGTGGTTGGACTCGTTGCTCCACAGCCGGCGCAGCGCCCGGTCGGGGTCGGGCGTGGTCGCGGTCCGGTCGTCGAGCATGGGGTAGACCAGCAGCTGGTGGCACAGCGCGGGGCCGCCGAGCTCCCGGGCCCGCAACGCGGTGGCCGCGGCGAGGCCGCCACCGGCGCTGGCGCCGCCGATGGCGACGCGGGAGGGGTCGATCCCCGGCTGGGCGGCGAGCCAGGCGAGTGCGTCGTAGCAGTCGTCGCGCGCTGCCGGGAAGACGTGCTCCGGCGCCAGGCGGTACCGGACGGTCGCGACCACGACCTGCAGCTCCTCCGCGACCGAGCGGAGCATCGGCTCGTCCTGGAGGGGGCTGCCGACCACGAGACCCCCGCCATGGACGTAGAGGAGCGCCGGCGCGACGGCGGGTGCCCGACTGGGGCGGTAGACCCGGATCGCAGCGGTCGGCGAGACCTGGGTCTCCTCGAAGTCGGGGCTGTCGCGGAGCAGCCCCACCAGGCGTCTGATCGGACGCAGCCGTCGGGAGGTCAGCCGGGCGCGGGGGAGCAGCAACGACCCGACCCGCAGGTCGGGGTGGAAGTGCCGAGTGTCGGTCAGGCGGCCGGTGATCATGAGGTTCCTCGAGCTGGGGCGAGCGCCGGGCCGAGCCAGCGTCCCACGTAGGTCCGGACGTCGTCCGGGGAGCGGGGCGTGCTGGCCGGGTACTGCATGAGCGAGCCGATCAGGCGCAGCATCAGCTCCGCGAGGCCGTCCAGGTCCTCGTCGGTGACGTCGACGGAGGCCCAGTCCACGGCCAGGCTCCTGAGGAACTGCGCAGCGAGCCCGACGCCGGCGGGGGAGGTGACGCCGCGGCCGAACAGGTCGTCCTCGGCCTGGAGCAGCAGGCCGATGCGGGGCTCTCGCGGCAGCTCCTCCACGCAGAACACGATCGCCTCGACGACCGCGGCGAGGGGGGTGGGGTACGTCGCGAGGTGCTGGCGCATCCGCTCGACGAAGGCGTGGGTCCCCGACGCGGCGACCGCGTTGAGCAGGTCGCCCAGGCTCGGGAAGTAGCGGTAGACGGTCTGGCGGGTGACACCCACCTCGGCCGCCACGTCGGAGAACGTGGTCTTGGCGACTCCGCTGCGCTCCAGGCACCGATGGGTGGCCTCGAGGATGCGCGCTCGCGCGAGCTCCTCCGTGGCGGGCGGGTCCCCGCCCCAGCCGTGGTGGCCCATGCTCACCCCCATTCACACAATCAAGCAGATACTGTATGAATGTAACATGTTGGACACCTACCGCCTCAGGACCGCTGCGACCGGACTCAAGCGTCTGGCCACGTTGCCGCCTGTGGACAAGCAGGCCGGGATCGACGCCTACCGGTTCTTCCAGGCGATGCAGGCCGGCGAGCCCACCGAGACCGCGGACGAGACCCGGGCGGTCGCGGCCTACTACAAGGTGCTCAACAACATGCTCTCGGTCTTCGACCTGGAGAAGCTGTACATCCCCCCGATGTTGGACGAGACCAAGGGGCTCTACGACAACCAGATCCTGACGGAGAGGGCCGTGCTGGCCGAGCTGGCGCTCGAGGACCCGCAGCGCTCGCACCTGCTGGACATGGGCTGCGGTCGGGGCCGCATCGCCCATCACTTCGCGTCCCTGACCGGCGGAGAGGTCTCGGGGTACAACATCGACCCGGACCAGATCGAGAACGCGATCGCCTGGGCCGAGCGTTGCGGCATGGGCGACCGCCTGCACTTCACAGTCGGTGACCACCACGACCCGCTCGACTACCCGTCGGAGACCTTCGACGGGTGCTTCTCCTTCCAGGCGGTCTGGCCGTTCTTCAAGAAGGGCGAGCTCGACCTGCACGCCCGCGAGATGTACCGGGTGCTGAAGCCGGGGGCGCGGTACGCCTGCTCGGAGTACCTGCTGACCCCGTTCTTCGACTGGGACGACGAGGAGCACGTCGCCCTGCACCGGTTGTTCCTGCCCACCCTGGCCGCGACGCAGTCGATGTACCCGGCCGACGTCTGTGCCGCCCTCGAGCGCGCCGGCTTCCGCATCCTGGTCTCGGCGCCCTCCAAGAGCGAGGCCTGGCCGCTGTGCGAGCAGAAGCGCGACCTGATCCTGTGGGGCCGCCGCCTGGTGCGGGCGCTGGAGAAGGTGCGGGTGGCGCCGCCGTGGATCGAGGAGTCCCTCGACCTGCTGCAGCGAGGTGGTCAGGCCTGGACCGAGGCCGAGCGCGCCAAGCTCGCCGACCTCAACTGGCGCATCGTCGCCGAGAAGCGGTGAGGACGTGCCGAGGCCCCCACCGCGCGCAGCGGTGAGGGCCTCGGGGAGACAGGTGAGCGGTGCTCAGATGTCGTAATAGTGATCGACGCACCCTTGCTGACCTGCGCAAACGCGGGTTCAGCTGGCGCTGGGGCCTCCGTGGGGCCGCACGTTGCCGAGTTCAGGTCGCGACCAGGGCGGTGACTTTGGCCAGGTCGTCGGCGTGCAGGTCGCGCTCGACCTCCAGGTCGTAGTCGGTCTGAATGTTGATCCAGAACCGGTCGTCGACGCCGAGTGCCTTGGACAGGCGCAGTGCTGTGTCGGTGGTGATGGCGCGCTTGCCGTGCACGATCTGACTGATCCGGGTCTGGGGGAGACCGGTGGCCTGGGCGAGGCGGTACTGGCTGATGCCGAGTGGCTCCAGGAACTCGGTCAGCAGGATCTCGCCCGGGGTGATCGGGTCGTGCGCCTTCGTGGTGGTGGCCATGCTCGTCTCCTCTCGCGCGTTCAGTGGTAGTCGGTGATCTCGACGTCGGTCGGGCCGGTATCGGTCCAGACGAAGCAGATCCGGTATTGGTCGTTGATGCGGATGGAGTGTTGGCCGGCGCGGCGGCCGACCAGCTTCTCCAGGCGATTGCCGGGAGGCACCCGCAGGCTGTTCAGTTCTGAGGCCGCGTTGAGGAGCCGGAGCTTCTTCTGCGCGGCCCGTTGTAGCTCGGGTCCGAGGGCTCGGACATGTTCGCGGTTCCAGACCTTCTCGGTGTCCGTGTTCTTGAAGGACCGGATCACGACACAATACTAACGTGATGCGATACTAACGACAAGCGTAAGTATTGGATCGGAGGACCGCCAGATTGCGTCTGGAAGTGGACCGACGCCGTCAACGGCGGGACTGTCAGATTTCCGGTGTAACTGGCCACTGGCATTCCTAGTTGTCCGAGGGGTTGATGCGTCCCTCGAAGGTGATGGCGAAGGCGTTGAGTGCTG
>Ga0208328_1000121_pt1 | contig 42964 bp, 44 predicted proteins | sample DeeseametaMP2633_FD_184170 | JGI IMG/M metagenome (GOLD analysis project Ga0208328, IMG submission 184170) | Marine microbial communities from the Deep Atlantic Ocean - MP2633 (SPAdes) | ecosystem: Environmental > Aquatic > Marine > Unclassified | place: Northeast of Antigua and Barbuda, North...
GAACGGGCGGTCGAAGGACCGCAGTATTAACATTAGACAGAGCGATCCCCGACCGCCCGTCTTCCAGTTTTGCGTGCTCACGGCAGTTCCCGCTGCGCGTGAACGCCTCCGCATGGGCGGCCAAAAGTGGCCGACGCGCGGTCGCGCTTGCGGGCTTACGCCCGGGTTCTTTGAAATGGCGTAGATCGAGGATTTGGCGAAGGGCGGAGCGACGCGCTCCCACTCTCCCCCTTGGTGGGGGAGAAAGCGATTTCAACATCTTAGCGTCAGCTAAGTGTTAGAAATCGCAAGAGAGGGGGCCGCGATGTCGGCCATCAAGAAATACGGGCCACCGCCCGGAGCGAAAGCGGAGGGCCGGCAGAAGCAAAAGCTTGGGTTTAGCGCAGCTAAGCCCTTAGCTTTTGCCAGTGAGGGGGTCGCGATGTCGGCCACCGGGCAATACGGGCCACCACTTGGCGCGACGGAGAGAAGGTCGGTGCAACCACAAACGAAAAACGCCCGCGGCAAGCCGCGGGCGTTCGAGGCGTGGTCCGGCCGATCAGTTGAGCAGCCGGTCCGCTTCCTCTTGGAGCCGGTTTTCGATGTCGGCATCGATCATGATATCTTCCATCTTCTGCTGGTTGCCCAGGATATCGTTGACGCGCTGGTCGACGCTCTTTTCCAGCGGCGTGGTCGATGCGGTCTGCTCGTCGTCCGTCTGGTCCGTGTTCTTTTTCGCGGCCGTGTCGGTCTTCTGCAGGTCCGGCGAGTTCGGGTCGGTCTGGTCCGGCTGCACCGCGACGTCGTTCTGGATTTCCATCGCGCCGCCATGGATCACCGACATCTGGTCGCCCGCCGGCGCCATGATGACCTTCGGCATCGTCGAGACGTCGAAATTGATGTAGACGACCGACGGAAAAGCCGGATCCTCGTCGATCGTGTAGTCGGCCGCCGCAGGCGCCGCGTAAAGAAGGGCCGCCGCGCCGACCGCGGAAGCGAAAGCTGCGAATTTCGTCATGGGTTCGTTCCCCGTGTTCTCATCACCCGGCCGAACGCTAGCAGACGCGCCTTGAAACGGCGTTTTGGATTTCGCTCAAATTTTAACGGTGCGCCCCGGCCGCCCTATCCCCGTTGCGCAAAATCGGGCCGGCGTGTAGCTCTCCGCCCATGGACATGAACACGACAACGCCCGGCAGCCGGATCCTTCCGGCCGGCGACGCCGCCCTTTCGGCGGCGAGAGACGCGCTTGCCGCGGGCGAGATCGTGGCGATCCCGACGGAGACGGTCTACGGGCTTGCCGCCGACGCCACCAATGGCGAGGCCGTGGCGCGGATTTTCGCCGCGAAACAGCGTCCATCCTTCAATCCGCTGATCTGCCATGTCACCGGCATCGAAATGGCGGAAAGTTTCGCTGCGTTCGATCCGCTGTCGCGCAGGCTGGCCGAAGCCTTCTGGCCCGGCGCGCTGACGCTGGTCCTGCCGTTGAAGCCGGGCCACGCCATCCATCCGCTGGTCACCGCCGGCCTCGATACGGTTGCGGTGCGCGCGCCGAAGGGTTTTGGCGCGGAGCTGATCGCGACGCTCGGCCGGCCGCTCGCCGCGCCGTCGGCGAACCGCTCGGGCAAGATCAGCGCGACCACGGCGCGGGCCGTCGCGGACAGTCTCGGAGAAGCCGCTCCGCTCGTCATCGATGGCGGGCCGACGCCGGTCGGCGTGGAATCCACCATCGTCAAGGTCGAGGACGGCGCGATCTTCCTGCTGCGTCCCGGCGGAGTCGCGGCGGAGGAGATCGAGGCTGCCGCCGGCATGCCTCTCCGGCGCGCCGAGGCCAATGCGGCGATCCAGGCCCCCGGCATGCTCGCCTCACACTACGCGCCGGCCGCGCGTATGCGGCTGAATGCCGGTCATGTCGCCCCCGGCGAGGCGCTGCTCGCCTTCGGGCTCGAACGCATCGCCGGTGCGGAAACCGCCAAGGCCGTTCTCGTCCTTTCGGAGACCGGCGATCTTGTCGAAGCCGCCGCGAAACTGTTCGATTACATGGGGCGGCTGGACGCCACCGGCGCGGAATGCATCGCGGTGGAGCAGATCCCTGCGACCGGGCTCGGCGAGGCGATCAACGACCGGCTGGCGCGCGCCGCCGCGCCGAGGACAATCGAATCCGGAGAGGATGCATGAGCAAGGACGTCATCGCGCAATTCGCGGAAATCGTCGGCGAAGCCAATGTGCTGACCGGGGATGCGGACACTGCGCCCTATCTGAAGGAATGGCGCGGCCGCTGGACCGGCAAGACAGCCGCCGTCGTCCGCCCCGGCTCCACCGGGGAAGTCTCCGCCATCCTCAAGCTCGCCTCGAAGACGAAAACCGCAATCGTCCCGCAGGGCGGCAATACCGGGCTGGTCGGCGGGCAAATCCCCGACATGAGCGGCAAGCAGGTCATTCTTTCAACCACGCGCCTGAACCGCATCCGCGACATCGATCCCGCCGGCAACACCATCACCGTCGAGGCCGGCGTCGTCCTGCAGGACATCCAGGAAGCGGCGGAGGAACATGGCAGGCTCTTTCCCCTTTCGCTCGGCGCGCAGGGTTCCTGCCAGATCGGCGGCAACCTTTCCACCAATGCCGGCGGCACCGGCGCGCTTGCCCACGGCGTCGCGCGCGATCTTTGCATCGGTCTCGAAGTCGTCTTGCCGACCGGCGAAGTGCTCGACAGCCTCAACAGGCTGAAGAAGGACAATACCGGCTACGATCTGCGCAACCTCTTCATCGGCGCGGAGGGCACGCTCGGCGTCATCACCGCCGCCGTGCTCAAACTGTTCCCCAAACCGGCGGGCCGCGCCACCGCCTTTCTGGCGGTCCCATCGCCCGAGGAGGCGCTCGGCCTTTTCGATCGTGCGCGAAGTGCCGCCGGCAACGGGCTGACCGCCTTCGAACTGATGGCGCGCATCGGCGTCGAGTTCACCACGCGCCACATACCGGACGTGCGTGACCCGCTCGACCGGCATCACCCCTGGTATGTGTTGATGGAGATCTCGTCGGGCCAGTCCGAAGACGATGCCCGCGCCACGCTGGAAGCGGTGCTCGAACACGGCATGGAGCATGGGCTGGTTACCGATGGCGCGATCGCCGAGAGCTTTCAGCAGCGGGCCGATTTCTGGCGGCTGCGCGAGAGCATGTCGGAAAGCCAGATCCCGGAGGGCGGCTCGATCAAGCACGACATCTCCGTGCCGGTCGACAGCGTGCCCGCCTTCCTCGCCGAGGCAGACCGCGCCGTACTGGCCATCGAGCCCGGCTCGCGCATCTGCGCCTTCGGCCATCTCGGCGACGGCAACATCCATTACAACATCTCCCAGCCGGTCGGCGCCGACAAGGCTGTGTTCATGACATTGATCGAGGTTATCACACCGGCCGTCCACAAGATCGTGCGCGACTATGGCGGCTCGATCTCGGCCGAGCATGGCATCGGCCAGATGAAGCGCGACGAACTGGCCGAGGTAAAGAACCCGGTCGCCCTGGACCTGATGCGGCGCATCAAGAAGGACTTCGATCCCAAGGGCATCATGAATCCCGGCAAGGTCATCTGAAACAACGGTCCGACTGTCCTCATACGGGACTTCAACTGCATTCGAACCTGTCTGATTCCGTTTTGCTAACCATTTAAAAGATCAGGATTTTTTAACGCTGTTTCTTAGGCCGAAGTCAGGGCACATCTCCTAGGGTGACATCCACGCCGGTCGCCAGAAAAACAATTCGGGCCGGCCAACAGGGACGAGAGACGCAGAGGCGAAAACGCCCGCAACTCTCAGGGATGAACAGGCGAGGCGTCCACGAATGACTTCTGGAGCACAACCGGTATGGGCGGGGCATGAATTCCGTCTCGACCCGGCACAACTTCCGCAGAAACTGGTCTATGCGACCCGCAACGAAACCGGCGACGTACAGATCACGGTCGATCAAAACGGCTGCGTCCTCAAACGCAAGCTGGATATCTCCAGCCTGCCGCTCAACATCGCGCTGCCGGTCAATGTCTTCGACGGCGTCGCCGCGCGAGCCATGTATACGGGCCCGGAGAGTGTCCTGGTGACCCTGGAGTTGCTCCACCACGATCCGGACCTCTGCGTGCCGCTTTTCGTCGGCAGCGATCTCGAAGGCATCGCGCGCGACTGGCAGGTCTGGTCCGACCTCCTCGGCCTGCCGATGCTGATCATCGACGAGGACGGCGTTGCGCGTACGCTCGACGAAAGCGCCCGCCATGTCATCAAGGACAAGAGCCATCCGCGCCGCCAGCATGCGATGTTCGCAGATCGACGTCCGCGATTCCTGGCGCGCCGCCGCATGGGCACGCTCGGCTGCCGCATGGTTCTCGACGGCATCGAAATCATCGCCCGGGATTAGGATCAGGCTGTCAGCGCGCCGGCCAGCAAGCCGGCGAAGATCAGCCAGCCGACCACCGCATTGGATTTGAAAAGCGCCAGGCACTGATCCGCGTCGTCGATATCGAGGACGCGGATCTGGTTGCCCATGTGCAGCGCGGCGGCGATCAGCCCGGCGTAGGCAAGCGGTGGCATGCCGGCGACCGCATAGGCCGCCGCGAACAGAACCAGACAGCCGGAATAGAGACCGACAAGCCAAACCTTGGTGTTCTCGCCGAAGAGCCGTGCCGTCGACCGCACGCCAACCAGCGCGTCGTCCTCCTTGTCCTGATGGGCATAGATCGTATCGTAGCCGATTACCCAAAGGATCGAGCCGGCATAGAGCAGCGCCGGCGCGATGCCGACCTCGCCGTAGATTGCCGCCCAGCCCATCCATGCGCCCCAGGAAAAGGCAAGGCCGAGAGTCAATTGCGGCCAATCGGTGATGCGTTTCATGAACGGATAGATGGCCACGACGGCAAGCGACAGGATGCCGAAGCCTATGGCGAAGAGGTTGAACTGGATCAGCACCAGGAAGCCGACCAAGGCCTGACAGATCAGGAAGGTCCAAGCCTGGCGGCGGGTGACCTGTCCGGACGGCAGCGGCCGCGAACGGGTCCGGGCCACCTGCTCGTCGATTTTCTGGTCGACCAGATCGTTGTAGGTGCAACCCGCGCCGCGCATGGCGATCGCGCCAATCAGAAACAGAAACAGATGCCAGGGATGCGGCCAAGGCGCGAAGGCGAGGCCTGGCGCATCCGCGCCCGCGACACCTGCCATGGCGGCGGACCACCAGCACGGCCACAGCAGCAGCCACCAACCGATAGGCCGGTCCCAACGGGCCAGTTGCGCATAGGGCCATTGCCGGCGCGGCAGCGCGCGATAGACCCAATGGCCCGACGGCGCATCGGCGACCCGGCCCTGACTATCGCGTGACTGGATTGTGTCCTGCATGGCGCACTGGTGACAAGGCTGCGGACAAAGGTCAAGGGCCGGTCTGTGCGGCTTGACCACGCGCCGGGGAGACCGTACCGCATCGCGGACTATTTCTATTTCGTCGCGTTTCCGGACGGTGAACCGGCTTCCACTTCACCTGGAAACCCTCTGGCACGGAGCGGACCATGAATGTTTTGCTGATAGGATCGGGCGGACGCGAACACGCGCTCGCGGACAAGCTGTCCCTCTCTCCCGTCCTCCATACCCTTTACTGCGCGCCGGGAAATCCCGGCATCGCCGAGGTGGCGGAATGCGTGGTTCTCGATGTGACCGATCACAAGGCCGTCGTCGATTTCTGCCGGGTGAACGGCGTCGGCCTCGTCGTCGTCGGCCCGGAAGCGCCGCTGGTCGATGGGCTGGCGGACTCGCTGAAGAGCGCCTCCGTTCCGGTCTTCGGGCCGAGCGCCGCCGCCGCGCAACTTGAAGGCTCCAAAGGCTTCACCAAGGCGCTTTGCGACCGGATGGGAATTCCAACCGCGGCCTACGCGAAATTCAACAATGCGCCCAAGGCGAAGAATTACATCCGCAGCCGGGGCGCGCCGATTGTCATCAAGGCCGACGGGCTCGCCGCCGGCAAGGGCGTTACCGTGGCGATGACGCTCGAAGAGGCCTTCGCGGCGGTCGAGGACTGTTTCGAGGGCGCTTTCGGCGAGGCCGGCGCGGAAGTGGTGATCGAGGAGTTCCTTACGGGCGAGGAAGCATCCTTCTTCTGCCTCTGCGACGGCACGACCGCCCTTCCCCTGACGACCGCGCAGGACCACAAGCGCGTCGGCGAGGGCGATACCGGTCCAAATACAGGCGGCATGGGTGCCTACTCGCCAGCCTCGATCATGACCGAGGCGCTGATCGCCGAGACAATGGAGAGGATCATCGAGCCGACGATGAAAGGCATGGCTGAACAGGGCATGCCCTTTACCGGTGTCCTCTATGCCGGCCTGATGCTCACCGCCGACGGCCCGAAGCTGATCGAGTACAATGTTCGCTTCGGCGATCCGGAATGCCAGGTGATCATGCCGCGATTGAAGGAGGACCTGCTTCTGCTGATGAAAGGCGCCGCAGACGGCTTGCTCTCTTCGATGGGTGCGCGTTGGCGCGACGCAGCAGCCGCGACGGTCGTCATGTGCGCGCCGGGCTACCCCGCCTCCGCCGAGAAAGGCTCGGTCATCAAACTGCCGAAATCGGTCGATTTGCCGGAGGGCGTGACGATCTATCATGCGGGCACGGCGAGGAAGGGCGATAACCTGATTGCCAATGGCGGCCGGGTGCTCAATGTCACGGCGATGGGCAAGACGGTGACAGAAGCGCTCGAGACCGCGTATCGGGCCATCGATATGATCGACTGGCCGGAAGGCTTCTGCCGCCGCGACATCGGCTGGCGTGAGATCGAGCGGGAGGCGAACGGTTAGGCGCGCTTTCCCGCATCAAATCCGTCGCTTTCTTGCGCTAGATCAAAGAAGAAATCTCGCCATCTGCGATTCTCGCTTATCTGGAGATTTGAAAGGAACGACAGATGGGTATTTTCGCACGCATCGCCGATCGCATGGACCGCCAGTCCGGACTGATGGGCGCCATGTTGAAGCGCAGGCATGTCGATTTGGAAAACTTGGTGGGCGCAGGTTCGGACATGCAGATGGGAGCCGCCATCCGCTCGTGCATGGCCTGCCGCAGCAGCGGCGAGTGCCAGAATTGGCTTGAGAGCGACGACGGCACCGAGCCGGATTTCTGCCCCAACGCAAGGTTCTTTGACCAGTACGCCAAATAATAGGGTCTCCTGACCCTAAAGCATTGCCCGACCGTTGGTGATCGCATTGGCGCGCACGGAGAATTTCGTGCCTCCGTCTTCATCATGCAGGAAGAGCGGCGCAACAAGGTCCATTTGCTTGCGGCTTCCCTTGATCCCGGAGACCACTACGCGGATGGCCGGTTTGGATGGGCGCGGGTGAATGGGCAACACCGTCACCGCGCCATAGCGTTTGCGCATTGCCTGCAGGATATCAGCGATCGATTGCGGCCTGGCGATGACCGAGAGGCCGGATCCCGGCCGCTGGATTGCGCAGGCGGTCTTGATCCAGCGCGACAGCAATTCATCGTCCATCACATGCGCGCCCGCCTTTTCGGCTTTGGGCGTGGCGCGATCTTTCGGATCGTTGAAGGGCGGATTGGCGATCACCCAATCATAGAAGTCGCGCGGAAAACCAGCCTCCTCGCGCGCCTTGCCGTCAAGCGACACATCTGCCTCAACCGTATCCGCCCGCTCCTTCAAATGCTCGTTGCCTTCAAGGGTGAGACTGGCCCGGGCGCAGGCAGCCATCAAAGGCGACTTTTCATAAAGGATAGCGTACGCTCGGGGACAGCGGTCGAGCACGGCAAAGGCTGCCGCTCCCGCCCCGGCGCCGAGATCGGCGAGCATGCCGGAAAAATCTGGCGGCACACTGGCGGCCAGAATCATCGCATCTATGCCTGATCGATGCGCGCCTTTCGCGGGCTGGACGAGGTGGAAACGGCCACGATGAAAGGCATCGATCGTCGTTGCGATACCATCGATGACCGGGCCGTCCACGGGATTGTCAGCCCTTTAGCTCGTTCTCGAGCCCGGCATCGCGGACGATGCGGCGTGCCTGCTCGATCCTGTCTGCTTCGACGAGTATACGGCGGGGCAGAATGCCAAGTGATCCATCCATGATGGACATATTCTCGTCTGCGACCAGAACGAGAATTCCCGCGTCACGCATCAGCGCTTCCACGAAAGACAGCGTTACGGGGTTGTTCGTGCGCATCAACTCTTCCATTTATCCCTGATAGGATTTGCCGGTCCGCGCCACAAGCCCGCTCTTTCAGGCCATGTTGAAAGACATCGGCTGTTGCGCGCCAATTCGCCGCTTGCCGCGCGGGCAGCGAGTTTCTAATGTGCCGGCACAAACAGGAGTATCCCTATTGAGCGTCGTCATTGCGCTTCGAGACAACAAGAAGGAAACACCCGGCATCTCCGCGCTGATCGCGCTCGCCGAAAGCGGCATGGAGCGGGTCAACGAACTGATCCTGTCCAAGGCGGGCTCTGATGTCGCGATGATCCCGGAGGTTGCCAACCACCTGATATCGTCGGGCGGCAAACGGCTGCGGCCGATGATTACGCTCGCGGCGGCGGACATGTTCGGCTATCGCGGCGAAGGCCATGTGAAGCTGGCGACCAGCGTCGAATTCATGCACACTGCGACTTTGCTGCATGACGATGTGGTCGACGAGAGCGACCTGCGCCGTTCGAAGCCGACAGCGCGGATGATCTGGGGCAACCAGGCCAGCGTGCTGGTCGGAGACTTCCTGCTCGGTCAGGCCTTCAAGATGATGGTGGAAGTCGGCTCGCTCGATGCGCTCGACGTGCTGTCGAGCGCCGCTTCGGTCATCGCCGAGGGTGAAGTCATGCAGCTTGCCGCGGCGAAGAATCTGGAAACGACCGAGGACGAATATCTTGCCGTCATCAAGGCGAAGACAGCGGCGCTTTTCTCGGCGGCGGCCGAAGTCGGCCCGATAATCGCCGAGGCCTCCAAGTCGGAGCGCGCCGCTCTGCGGTCCTATGGGCTCAATCTGGGCCTCGCCTTCCAGCTTGTCGACGACGCGCTCGATTATGGCGGCAATGCCCGCGATCTCGGCAAGAACACGGGCGACGATTTCCGCGAGGGCAAGATCACGCTTCCCGTGGTTCTCGCCTATCGGCGCGGCACAGACAAGGAACGCGAGTTCTGGAGAACCAGCCTCGAAAACGGCGAGAGCGACGATGCGGCGCTGGAGAATGCGCGTGGCCTGATGCTCAAATACGGCGCGCTGCCGGACACGATCCAACGGGCGCGCCATTTCGGCGAGATTGCCCGCGATGCGCTCGCGCCGCTGAAGCCCTCGCCGCAGAAGGACGCTCTGCTCGACGTGGTCGAATTCTGCATTTCCCGCGTAAACTAGGCGATGCCGGCGACGCAGGCCTCCGCGGCGTTGCGTGGCAACCACAAAAAGGCCATGCTCGCGGGGTGATTTGGCCTTCGAGCCCTCGCCTTTGAACCGGCAAAACCGATTGGTATCCCGATGAAACGCTTCTCCGTCCTCCCTACCCTTCTCGTCGCTGCCAGCCTGTCGATCACGCCGGCGGCCGCCGAAGTCGGATCGGGTGAAACGCTTTCGCCGGCGAGGAACCTGTCCGGGGCCTTTCTCGCCGCCGAAACCGCGCGCGCCGAAAATGATTTCGCCGCGGCGGTACAGTATTACACCGAGGCGCTGCGCTACGATCCGGACAATCCGGGGCTTCAGCAGGAACTGCTATTGGCGCTTGTGACCAATGGCGAGTTCGACAAGGCTCTGCCAATCGCCGAGGAACTGAAAGAGGAGCCGCAGATCGAGCGCATCTCGCGCATCGTTCTCGGCATCGACGCCATCCGCGCTCGCCGTTACCTCAAGGCGGACGGCTCGCTGATTCTGACCTTCGAGGGCGATCTCGAACGCCTGCTGACGACCGTGATGCGGGCCTGGGCGCGCTTCGGCAACAACGAGACGGACAGTGCGCTCGACATGCTGAGCAAGCTGGAAGGGCCGGACTGGTTCGGCCTGTTCACCGCCTATCATGGCGCGCTGATCGCCGACGCGGCCGGCAAGACCGACACCGCGGATGAGCTCTATCAATACGGCATGACCAATACGGCCGGCGGCAGCGCCTCGCCGCAGACCTTCATCCGGCTGGGCGAAGCCTATGCCGGTTTCCTGGCGCGCCACGGACGGGGCGACGAGGCGAAGCAGGCGCTCGCGAACGCGCTCGCCATCGCACCCGGCAATCCCGCACTGCTGGCGCTCACCGCCGAGGACGCCGATCTGGCGCGCGATGCGCTGCGCATCGCCGATCCGGCCCGGGGCGCATCCGAAATCCTGTTCGATCTCGGCACGGCCATAAATCGCGACGGAGCGGAGAATTTCGCCGCGCTCTATCTTGAAATGGCCCGCGTTCTGGCGCCCGACAATGCGCAAATCTACTTTGAGCTCGGCAGCATTTCCGAACGGCTTCAACTGGCAGAGCGCGCCATTGGCTATTACGATCAGGTGCCGCAAAAATCTCCTTTCCACGATATCGCCCAGTTGCAGAAGGGTCTGAACCTCGCCGATATCGGGGAGGACGAGGAAGCCAAGAAGATCCTTTCGGCTGCCATCGAGGAAGATCCTTCCGAATATCGCGGCTATCTGGCGCTTGGCGGCGTCTACGCATCGCTGAAGGAATATGGAGAAGCTGCGGCGCTCTACGAACGCGCCATCGCCAATGTCGACACCAGCGGCGAAAGCTTCTGGCCGCTCTACTACCGCATGGGCATCGCGTATGAGCGCATCAAGCAGTGGGACAAAGCGGAAGCCGCCTTCAAGCATGCGCTGGAATTGTCCCCTGAACAGCCGGACGTGCTCAATTATCTCGGCTATTCGTGGATCGATATGAACATCAATCTCAACGAAGGACTCGACATGATCCAGAAGGCCGTCGACCGGCGGCCACGTGACGGCTATATCGTCGACTCGCTCGGCTGGGCCTATTACCGGCTCGGCCGCTTCGAGGAAGCCGTGACGGAGCTTGAAAAGGCAACCGATCTGCGACCGCGTGACGCGACTATCAACGATCATCTCGGCGACGCCTATTGGCGCGTGGGCCGCAAGCTGGAAGCGACCTATCAGTGGGCGCAAGTGCTCGACATGGAGATCGAACCTGAAGAAGCGGCAAAGGTGCAGGCCAAGCTGGACGCCAGCAACACAGCCGGCCTCCAGCCGGAAATCGCATCCAGCCGGGTCGACAACGCTTCAAAAAGCCAGACGGCCGCCTCGCCCGAGTCCGCTAATGACGGCTAGGCATAGTCGCGCCTGCCACACCCGATGAAAGAACAGTTGCGCGTCGACGCGCCGGCGAAGATTAATCTCGCTTTGCATGTGACCGGACAGCGCGCCGACGGCTATCACACGCTGGAAACGATTGCGGTCTTCGCCAATATCGGCGACCGCATCACCGCAGAGCCCGCGGATCGAGATGTCTTCGAAATCACCGGCCCGGAAGCCGCGGCGCTCGGTAGGGAGGATCCCAATCGAAACCTCGTCATCCGAGCGCGGAACTTGCTCCGTTCCCTCCTTGCCGATGCAGGAACAGACGCCCCGCCCGTCGCCCTCACTCTCGAAAAGCATTTGCCGGCCGGCAGCGGTATTGGCGGCGGCTCGGCCGACGCAGCGGCGACGCTGCGCGCGCTGATCGCGCTCTGGGACTGCCGAGAGATATCGGACCAACTGGACCGGCATCTCGTGACGCTTGGAGCCGATGTGCCGATGTGCCGGCATGGCAAACCGCTCGTCGCTAGCGGCATCGGCGAGACGCTCACACCGCTTGCCAATTTGCCTGCCCTTGCCATGGTACTCACCAACCCGCGTCAGCACGCCTCGACGCCGGCCGTGTTTTCGAAGCTCTCAGAAAAGCACAATCCGCCGCTTCCGCTGGACGGGGTCGCGGATATCCAAAACGCGCCCGACTGGGCGGCGTGGCTGAAGACAGCAACCCGTAACGACCTCCAGGCACCATCCCTTTCCATGGCGCCGGAGATCGACGCCTGCCTGGCCGCGCTTGAAGGGACCGGGGCGCTTCTGTCGCGCATGTCCGGCTCGGGCGCGACCTGCTTCGGCCTCTATGGAAATGCGGCCCAGGCAGAGGCTGCGGCAACGCTGCTCTTGCGCCACCATCCCGATTGGTGGATCAAGTCATGCATGACAGGCCCCTCAGCAGGAGTCCGGCATGAGCCGCATTGATGAAAGCCGTCCGTTCATCCCGGTCCGTATCGCCGTTTTGACCGTCTCTGATACGCGCTCGCTGGAAGACGACAAGTCGGGCGCGACGCTTGCCGCGCGCATCGAGGAAGCCGGTCACACGCTCGCCGACCGCGCCATCGTCACCGACAATCGCGACGCAATCGCCGGCAAAGTGACCGACTGGGCGTATGATCCGAATATCGAGGTCATCATTACCACCGGCGGCACCGGCTTCACCGGGCGCGATGTGACGCCGGAGGCAATCGAACCGATGTTCGAGAAGCGCATGGACGGCTTTTCGACCCTCTTCCACCGCGTCTCCTACGACAAGATCGGCACCTCGACGATCCAGTCGCGGGCCACCGCCGGGCTGATGCACCAGACCTTCGTCTTCGTGCTTCCCGGATCACCCGGCGCTTGCAAGGACGCCTGGGACGAAATCCTCAAGCCGCAACTCGACTACCGGCACATGCCCTGCAATTTCGTGGAGATCATGCCGCGCCTCGACGAGCATCTGAAGCGTGGCAGCGGCAAGTCGGCCTGACGCGAAGCCCTAATGCACTTTTGGTGCCATCTCGATCTCGGCGTCAAGCGGCGTGAGCGCCAGGCCGCGCACGAGATCTTCCGCGCCGACCGCAGTTTCCGAAAGATTGGCGAGCGCCTGCCTCTTTGAAATGACGAGGCCGCGTGCCAGCGCTCCGCGCTTCGCGATTGCCGGACGGAACCATCGCTCGAACCAGTTGCCCTTGCGCTGCGGCTTGAACCGCGCCGCGGCCGAGCCTGGATGCATGATGTGGTCCATCACCGCGCCATGCCAGCCATCATCAAGCCGGGCGCCGGGTTCGAGCACGATCAGCCAGTCGGCGCGCGTATCCTTCACGATGTCGCGTAGCAGCGTACCGGCATTCACCGACGTGCAACCGGCACCTTCGGCGATCGCAGGCGTCGAATCGGTCGATCCCGAATCGACTACGATCACCTCGGCGACATGCCCCTCTATCGCGTCATGCACCAGCGGCGCGAGCGAGCGCGCGAGCGCATGGGCCTGATTATGCGTGAAAAACAGGAACGTGATCATTTCTACCCCGATAAAACTGCCTATCAGAGCCGCCCCTAATTGCAAGCGCGGGAATTTTGTTCTTGTATTGTTCTCTTTCTCTGGATAGGAATAAAGTCATCGAAACGAGATGATTCCCAACCGACGGGAGGCACGAAATGGATGTGATCGCACAGGCAGACCGTATGGCGTTTTCGGGCTCGGCCGAACAGGGCGTGGACCGCGCCAATGCGCTGATCTCGCATTCCGGCCTGCGCGGCCACGAGCACCGGGCGCGCGGGCGCGCCAGCGCCGTCAATCCGTCGGGCCGCTACGAGGCGCTGTCGCGCACCGTGTTCGACGATGGCTGGAACAGTTTCGAGGATCTGCCGCCCTTCAAGACCGAGGTGCAGACGGAGCATGCGCGCAAGATCATCACGCGCAACGATTCGCCCGACATTTCCTTCGACCGTTCGGTCAATCCCTATCGCGGCTGCGAGCATGGCTGCGTCTACTGCTTCGCACGGCCGACCCATGCCTATATGGGCCTGTCGGCTGGAATTGACTTCGAGGCCAAGCTGTTCGCCAAGCCGGACGCGGCCAAGCTGCTGGAAAAGGAGATCACCCGCCCCGGCTATCAGGTGAAGTCGATCGCCATCGGCACCAATACCGACCCGTATCAGCCAATCGAGCGAGAATGGCAGCTCATGCGCGCCATCCTGGAGGTGCTGGACCGGCACAATCATCCGGTCGGCATCGTCACCAAGTCGCATCTTGTGACGCGCGATGCCGACATCCTCGCCCGCATGGCCCAACGCGGCCTCGCCAAGGTGGCGCTGTCAGTGACGACGATGGACCGGCGACTCGCCCGAACCATGGAGCCCCGTGCCTCGACGCCGTCTAAGCGGCTGGAGGCAATCCGTATCCTGACGGATCAGGGCATCCCGACCTCAGCCATGGTGGCGCCCATCATTCCCGGGCTGAACGACCACGAGATCGAGAAGATCCTCGACGCTGTCGCCGGAATGGGCGCGCGCGAAGTCGGCTACGTCCTGCTCCGCCTGCCGCTGGAAGTGGCGCCGGTCTTCAAGGAATGGCTCTTGCGCCATTATCCGGAACGCTACCGGCATGTCCTGTCGCTGATCCGGTCTATGCGCGGCGGCAAGGATTACGACGCCGAATGGGGCAAGCGGATGCGCGGTACCGGTCCTTATGCATGGCAGATCGCCAGGCGCTTCGAGATGGCATCGAAGCGGCTCGGCCTCAATGAAAGACGGCTGAAACTGCGCACGGACCTGTTCGTGACGCCGAAACCGGAAAGCGAGCAACTCAGCCTTCTCTAAGAAGATTCATCAATGCCTGGCGGGCGGATCATTGTCCCCCTCTCCATCCCCGGTCCGTCCGCCAGCATGACCCTGTCGATACCGCAAAGGCCAAGGCCCGCCCCGCCAAAAGCCTGAGCATAACAGGGTCGCAGCACAGGGAATCGGAAGAGCGTACCCGCGTTTCGTGGTAGTCTCGCCGCACGATGTCGGCCACGAATAATACGCCTTCCGATTCCCTCTTGCTGCCTCTCGACGGGCTTGACATGCCCGTACGTCCCGATTTCCGTCTCGAACATATCTACTGGCAGGATGGCCATCGCCATATCGCCGGCGTCGACGAAGCCGGGCGCGGCCCGCTCGCCGGACCGGTCGTCGCCGCGGCCGTCATCCTCGACCCGGAAAACGTGCCGGACGGTCTCAACGATTCCAAGAAGCTCACCGCGAAGGTTCGCGACCGGCTGTATCACGAGGTCATGACGAGCGCACTCGCGGTCAGCGTCACCGGCCTGTGCTCCGAATCGATCGATGCCTCGGACATATTGCGCGCCAGCCTGACCGCGATGCGGTTGTCGGTGACGGGCCTCGCCGTCCCGGCGGACAGTGCCCTTTTCGACGGGCGCGACGTCCCGGCCGGCCTCGCCTTTCCCGTGGCCCCGAAGGCCGTGATCAAGGGGGATGGCCGATCGCTCTCGATCGCGGCGGCTTCCGTTGTCGCCAAGGTGACGCGCGACCGGATGATGACCAGGCTCGGAGCCTGCCATGCGCATTACGGGATGGAGCGCCATATGGGCTACGGCTCGCAGGTGCATCGCGATGCGATCGGCCGGCATGGCGGCGTGCTGCGCGTCCACCGCTTCAGCTTTTCCCCGCTGAAAGCCAGACCCTGACATGAAAAAGGCCGGGCGCCGTAAGGCGGCCCGGCCCGATATCAGTTATGAGATGCGGATCAGTTCATCCGCGTCTTTACCTCATCCAGCGACTTCTTGAACAGCTCAGTGGCGGTATCGCCCTTGACCTTGTCGCCGATGATCATCGTCGCGGCGGCAAGCGCCATATCGACGGCGGAACCGCGGACCTCATCCATCGCGTCGGCTTCGGCTTGAGCGATTTTCTGCTCGGCAAGCGCCGTGCGGCGGGCGACATATTCTTCGGTCTTTTTCTTGGCTTCCGTCGTGATCATCTCGGCTTCGCGCTTGGCGGCGTCGACGATGTCACCGGCTTCCTTTTCAGCTTCCTTGCGCTTCTTCTGGTATTCAGCCAACAGGGCCTGCGCTTCCTCGCGCAGCTTGCGGGCTTCTTCTAGCTCGTTGCGGATCTTCTCGGCGCGTTCGTCCAGCGACTTGCCGATCATCCCCGGCACCTTCAGATAGACGACGACGGCGAGGAAGATGATCAGGGCGACGAGCGCCCAGAATGTTGCGTCACCCATTGGACTTCTCCTGGCCTTCCGACGCCTTCAGCGCCTTTGTGACCTCGGCCTTGGTGATGGATCCGCCGATCAACTGCGACACGACGGCCTGGGTCGTTTCCGTGGCGATTTCGCCGAGATCAGCCATGGCCTTGTCGCGAATATCGGCGATGCGCTTTTCGGCCTCGGCGAGCTGTTCGCCCAGCTTCTTTTCGATCTTCTGACGTTCCGCTTCCGCTGCCGACTTGGCGGCGTCGCGGGCCTTGTTGCCGATCTCGTTGGCTGATGCCTTGGCGTCCGCCAGTTCCTGCTCATAGGCGGCGATCGCCTCGTCGGCCTCGGACTTCAGTTCATGCGCCTTGTCGAGGTCCTGCGCGATGCGGTCCTGACGCATCTCGAGAATACCGCCGATGCGCGGTACGATGATCTTCGACATGAACCAGAACAAAAAGCCGAAGGTCAGGGCGAGCCAGAACAGCTGCGACGGATAGGTCGATGCGTCGAAGGGCGGAAACGCGCCTTCGGCGCCATGAGCGGCCTCGGCTGCTCCATGGGCCGCCTCGACGGCTTCCTGCGCCGCTTCCTGGGCAAATGCTTTGGTTACGAACATGGTCGTCCCTTAACGGAGAATGGCGCGGCGTTTCAGCCGCGCTTTATCCTCGGAGCGATCCGGCCGGGCGAACCGGCCGGCATCGATGCAAGTGCGATCAGACTGCGAAGAGCAGCAGGAGCGCGACGAGCAGCGAGAAGATGCCCAGAGCTTCCGTCACGGCGAAGCCGAAGATCAGGCGGCCGAACTGGCCGTCAGCTGCCGACGGGTTACGCAGGGCGCCGGAAAGGTAGTTGCCGAAGATGGTGCCGAGACCGATGCCGGCTCCGCCCATGCCAAGGCATGCGATACCTGCGCCGATGAACTTTGCTGCTTCCGCTTCCATGATGAACTCCTTTGGATGAGAATTTGCGGATGAACTTGACGGCGTGCCGCCGGTTAAGAGGTCAGTGGCTCGGGTGCAATGCGTCGTTGAGATACATGCAGGTGAGCACTGCGAAAACATAAGCCTGAAGGAACGCCACGAGGAATTCCAAGCCGGTGAGCGCGATGGTCATTAAAAGCGGCAGAAGTGCGCCGCCGATGCCGAGCGCGCCGAGTGCCGAAAGCGACGTCACGAAGCCGGCGAAAACCTTCAGCGTGATGTGTCCGGCCAGCATGTTGGCGAAAAGACGAACCGAAAGGCTGATCGGGCGCGACAGGAAGGAGATGACTTCGATCATCACGACCAGCGGCACCAGCAGACCCGGAACGCCCTCCGGTACGAAGAGGCCGAGGAACTTCAGGCCGTGCTTCATGAAGCCATAAACGACGACGGTGCCGATCACGAGGATCGAAAGCGCGAAGGTCACGATGATCGAAGAGGTCACCGTGAAGAAATAGGGGAACATGCCGAACAGGTTGGCCACCAGCACGAACATGAACAACGAGAAGACAAACGGGAAGAAGCGCATCCCCTGCGTTCCCGCCGCGTCTCTCAACATCGATGCGACGAATTCGTAGGACATCTCGGAAACGGACTGCAGCCGCCCCGGAACGAGGCCGCGATTGGCGGTCGTTATGTAGAGGAACAGCGACGCCGCGGCGACCGTGACGACCATGAAAAGCGACACATTGGTAAAGGAAAGATCCAGTCCCGCGACATTCTCGATCGGAATGATCTTGTTGATGTGGAACTGATGGATCGGATCGTTTGCCACCGCAAACCCCTCGGTTGTCGCGCTCCAAGCGCGGCTGGTCCCTGTTACCCGCCCGGTTTGTCGCCGGACCGTGTTCTTTTCTCGGGATCCGCCACAACACCGGCAGACCTGAGTACATTCAATATGCCAGCGACGAAACCGAGGAGCAGGAAAACGATCATGCCCCAAGGCGAAGTGCCAGCCAAACGGTCGATCAGATAACCGATGCCAGCGCCTACAAGAATGCCGCCGATAAACTCGCTCGACAGCTTCAAGGCACTGGCGAAACCTGCTCCGCCGCTTGTCCTGCGATCCGTTGTCCCTCGTCCCTCAGCGTCATTCCTTGCCGAGAGCGCCATGTCGAGCGCTTTGCGCCGGGTCTCCAGATCGCCGACTTCTCCGGTCTTACTTTCCGCCTTCTGTCCGTCCTTTCCCTTCGGCGTGCCAGGCGCCATATCGCGTCCCTCCGGCCTTCATGGGTTCGGACATTTGAAAAACGGGTACCCCCGGTCAAGTCGGGCGCAACATAGTTTCGCCACCTTGGCTAGTCAAGGCGCGTTTGCACATGCGAACAGAGGTAATTAAACCATTTATATCAGATGGTTAGGCGCAACATAGCAAATGGTCGCAGTCTCTTTCCAGGCAACGGCCGGCGATATAGCGTCGACTCCCGCCCTCAGCTCCAGCCGCCGCCATAGGTGCGATAGAAGATATGCAGCCCGATCCGGGTCTTGCGCTGCATGGAACGCGCCCAGCGCGGACGCACGTAAACTGCATGGTAATGGGTCGACGAACCGACATCATCAAGCCAGATCTTGCCGGCGCTCACCGCCATGGCGATGTCCTGCGCGGTCTTCCAGTGGCTCGGCGAATTGATGCGTTCCTTCTTGCCGTCGCAGGCGAAGGAAAACTGGCAGCGATTGCGCCAGGTGACGTTCTGGTAGACGACGCCGCAGATCGTGTTCGGAAAGGTGGGGTTACGAACGCGGTTGAGAATGACCTGCGCGACGGCCGCCTGGCCCTCGAGCTTTTCGCCGCGCGCCTCAAAATAGATGCCCTCGGCGAGACATTTCTGCTCCTTGGCGGTGAAGACGACCGGCGGCAGCGGCGAGCGCGCCCAGGGGTGATCGTTCTTCGGAACCGGCGGAATGAAACGGCCCTGCTTCTCGGGCTCCGGCTCCTTCAGCAAACTGCGAAAGGGAGACTGCCTGGCAAAATCCGGCTCGGACGGCGCATAGGCGGTCGCCAGCGAATCGGCTTGGTCGTTGGTCACGAGGCTCGCCAGCATCACCGGAACCTGAGGATCGTCCGCCGGTTTCGAATGCTTATGGAACGCGGTGGCGATCTGGATTTCCTTGCCGCCGATCTTCGGGCGGGCGAAAGCCATCATGCTCTCATGATCGAAAGCGGGCTGCATCAGGCGGCTCTGGCGCTCAAGCACCGACCCGGCGGAAAAATCCCGCGGTGGCGCGGCAGGGGCGACCGAGACGATGCGGCCAGTCTTCTCGGCGCGGTTGATGCGCGCCTCGTCCGGCGTGTCGGCCACCTCCGCCTTGGCCGGCGTGACGACCACGCGGCCGATGCCCGGCGTGTCGATGCTGGTCGACGCAATGGAGCCCGTTACGGTCGGATCGATGTCGAATCGTGCTTCCGCCTGATGGATCGAGCCGGGCCCGGAAGCGGTCAGGAACGTGTTCCAGCGCGGCTGCTTCGCGTCCTCGCCGATCAGCAGGCCGGAGATATCCTGCAAGGCGATGGTGGTCGGATTGGAGATGAAAAAGGCGGCCGCAAGAACAGCCGGAGCCGACATCCTCGCCACAAGATGACGAATTGTCCGGGACTTCGTTCTACCCACTGCAATACTCCGTAACTGACGCACGCAACCCGTAATCGGAGATCACAATGATCGATTAACCTTGATAGCCGGTTAATGACGGGGAAAAGCGTCCGGAAACGAAACAGCGCCGGTCAGCGCTTCTTTTTGGCGCGGCCCGCAAAAGGGTTATCGCTGGTGCGCGTCATCACTCGGATGGGCACACCCGGCAGGTCGAAGTCCTGGCGCAGTGCATTGGTCAGGTAGCGCAGATAGGAGGTCGGCAGTGCCTCCGGCCGCGAGCAGGACAGCACAAAGGACGGCGGGCGCATCTTGACCTGCGTTATGTATTTCAGCTTCAGGCGACGGCCGGCAACGGCCGGCGGCGGGTGATGCTGGACAACGCCGTCGAGCCAGCGGTTGAGCCGCCCGGTGGAGATGCGCCGGTTCCAGACCCTGTGCGTGTTGACGATCTCCGTCATCAGCTTGTCGAGGCCGGAGCCGGTCTGGCCGGAAATCGGCACGGCGCGGATGCCGCGCACCTGCGGTAGCAACCTTTCGGTCTTCTCGCGCAGATCGGCGAGCGCCTGCTGGCGATCCTCGATCATATCCCACTTGTTGAAGGCGATGACCGGCGCCCTGCCCTCGCGGATGATCAGGTCGGCAATCTGAAGATCCTGCTTCTCAAAGGGGATCTGCGCGTCGAGAACGACGACCACAACTTCGGCGAAGCGGATGGCGCGCAGCGCGTCGCCGACGGACAGCTTCTCCAGCTTTTCCTGCACACGCGCCTTGCGGCGCAGGCCGGCCGTATCGAAAAGCCTGATCTTGCGGCCCTTCCACTCCCAGTCGACCGAGATGGAATCGCGGGTGATGCCGGCCTCGGGACCGGTCAGCAGCCGATCCTGGCCGATCAGCTTGTTGATGAGTGTCGACTTGCCGGCATTCGGCCGCCCGACAATGGCGATCCTGAGCGGCTTGGTGTCGTCATAGTCGGGGATATCCTCGTCGGTCTCGTCATGGACGTCCTCGCCGATATCCTCGGCAATCGCGAACTCTTCTTCGTCGTCCTCGTCTTCGGAAAGGGCGCGCCCCTCACCGACAGCCGCGACGATGGCGTCACGCAGATCGGCGAGGCCGAGGCCGTGTTCGGCGGAAATGCCGACCGGCTCGCCAAGCCCAAGCGCATAGGCCTCGTAGGTGCCAGCCTCGGCGCCGCGCGCCTCTGCCTTGTTGGCGATGAGAACGACCGGCTTGCCGGATTTGCGCAGAATGTCGGCGAAAGTAGTGTCGTCCGGCGTGAGACCGGCCTTGGCGTCGAGCATGAAGAGCGCGACATCGGCGTCCTCTATGGCGCGCAGCGTCTGGGCGCGCATACGGCCCTGCAAGGTTTCCGCCGCGCCGACCTCGAGCCCGGCCGTGTCGATGACGTCGAAGGAAAGATCGTAAAGCGACGCCGCATGCAGGCGCCGGTCGCGCGTTACGCCGGGCGTGTCGTCGACGATCGCGATCTTGCGTCCGACAAGCCGGTTGAAAAGCGTCGACTTGCCGACATTCGGCCGCCCGACAATGGCGACGGTGAAGCTCACCCTTCCTGGACCTCCCCGGAGGACTTGATCAGGTCGAGCATGATGGCGGCGCGCTGCTTGGCGTTGCGCGGGGCGTTCAGGTCATCGACGATCTGCTGGAACAATACCTTCGCATCGCCAAGCCGGCCGTCTTTCCAGGCGGCGAGACCAAGCGCCTCGCGGGCGGCATGCCGCAACGGGCTCGTATCGGCAGACAGCGGCTCGGCGCGCTCAGCCACTTGATCGGCGGTACCGGTGTCGACGAGGATATAGGCAGCGCGGATCCTCGCCATGTCGCGCACGGCGTCAGGCGCGGAACCGTCGGCAGCAACTTCGTCGAAGGCGGCGACGGCGCCGGCCGCATCGCCCTTCTCCTCGAGCACGGTCGCGGCACGCATGCGCGCGAGAACCGGATAGGCACCGTAGCCGTCGTCTTCGAGCGCCTGCAAGGCGGTAAGCGCCTCGTCGGATTTGCCCTCATTTGCCAGATTGAGAGCCGCCAGGAAACGGTCACCCGATGCGGACGCCTGGCGTTCCGAATAGTATTCCCAGCCGCGCCAGGCCGCCGTACCTACCACGATCAGGATGGCCGCGCCGATGATGAAGGCGCCGAACTGGTTCCAGACCTTTTTCAGGCGGTCGGAGCGCAGTTCCTCTTCCACCTCGCGGATAAAGCTGTCGTCAGACATGTTGTCCCGTCTTTACTTTCTCTGTGCTGGCCGCTTTTACGGGTTTTGGCGGCAAAAGAAAGGGGGCGCGGACGGCCCGCCTCTCAAATCACACCGGCGAAACACCGATCAGCAATTCGTGGAGTTGGAGGACGAACCACAGCGTCACCACCGAGCCGGCCACGACGGCGATGATGTCGCCCGTCACCGAGACGCTTTCGAAGACGGGATCGCCCCGGCGCTTCTCGGCAATGCGCACGAAAACGGCCCAGCCGAGAACAGCGAGGCACAAAACGATGGTGGCGAGATCGCCATTAGCGAGCAGATGAGCCAGCGCCCAGACCTTCACGGCGGTGATCATCGGATGCTTGATGCGTTTCTTGATGTGCCCGGTGGGGACATAGGCCGCGACCAGCAGAACCATCGCGATCCACATCAGGAGGATGACGATATGGCGCATCCAGATCGGCGACTCGTAAAAGACCGGCGCATCCGGCCGGGCCTGGGCGTATCCCCAGACCAGCAGGACGAGGCCGGCGAGAGAGATCAGCGAGTAAAGGCCCTTCCATGGCCCCTCGCCCAGCCGGATGACCATGGCATCGCGCCAGGCGGGCGCGACGGCGCGAACGGAATGGACGCCCAGAAAGACGATCAATCCTACGATCAACCAGGTCATGACATCACTCCTTGTCGGTTCCGGCATCCATGGATAGCCTGCCTATATGACAGTCGATCCGGAAAAGGCAAAGCGGCGGCTCGCCGAAAAGCGTGCGGAGATCGAGACGCATTCGGCGATGAGCGCGGAAGCGCGCGCGACGGTAGAGCTCGACCAGGTCGCCGTCGGCCGGCTGTCGCGCATGGACGCCATGCAGCAGCAGGCGATGGCCGAGGCGAGCGAGCGCGCCCGCCAGCGCGATCTCGTCCGCATCGAAATGGCCGAACGCCGCATCGCGTCGGGCGGCTACGGCTTTTGCGAGGAATGCGACGAGGAAATCCCTGACGGCAGGCTCGCCATCGACCCGATGGCGACGCATTGCGTCCGGTGCGCGCGATAGTGCTTTCAGGCCCGAGGGAACCTTCCCGCGCTACGCGGCTTTCCTTTTCATGAACAAATACGGGCATGGCGCGCGCACACCTCTGCATATTCCGCCCCGGGGCTGGTTCGATATCGGGAAAAGCGTCTTCGCCAACATCGGCGAGGACAATGTCAGCCTGATCGCGGCCGGCATCGCCTTCTACGGGCTGCTGGCGGTCTTTCCCGGCATTGCCGCCTGCATGGCGATCGCCGGCCTTGTGACCGAACCCTCTGTGATCGTCGATCAGCTTGAGCGCTACGGACAATTGCTGCCGCAGCAGGCGGCCGAGATCATCATCGGGCAAGCGACCGAAGTCGCGGGTTCGCGCGAGGGCGGCCTCGGGCTCGCGGCGCTGGCCGGTGTGCTGATCGCCATCTACTCGTCCTCCAAGGGCATCCGCAGCATGATCACCGGACTGAACATCGCGTTCGATGTGAAGGAACGGCGCAACTTCATCATGCAATATGCGCTGACCTTTCTGATGACCCTCCTTCTGATCGTCGGCCTGCTGGCCGCCATTGCCTCGACGATTGTCCTTCCGGCGGTTTTCGCCGTGCTGCCCTTTCCCGGACAAACAGAAACAATCGTCTCGCTTCTGCGCTGGCCGATCCTCGCCGGCTCCGCGATTTTCGGCCTGTCGCTGATCTACCGCTACGGGCCAGCCCGTCCGAGGCCGCGCTGGCGCTGGATCACGCCCGGGGCGGTCGTCGCCTGCGTCTTGTGGGTCGGCGGGTCCATGCTGTTTGCGCTCTATGTGCGCAATTTTGCCAGCTACAACGAGACCTTCGGCTCGCTCGGCGGTGTCGTCATCCTGCTGATGTGGCTGTGGCTCTCGGCCTTCATCGTCCTGCTCGGCGCGGAAGTCGATTCAGAGATGGAGGCACATGCGAAGACCGAGCCCGCCGACGTCCGGTCGGCACCGGACGCCATGGAATATCCGAAAGAGGCCGTGGCGAACGCAGCCGAAACGCTGGCTGAAGCCAGAAAAGCCATTGAGACCGCCGAGCAAGCGGTCAGGAATGCGCCACGCGAGAGACATCCCGGCTGAGAGCCGGGGTCCGGGATCGGGTACGGTCAGACGCCGGGCCCGACCGGCTCGATCGCGTCGCCATCCGACGCGCCGTGGATCGCCAGCCATTCCTTGTCGATATCGGGCAGATCCTCGCCGGTGATGGCCGACTCGAAGGCCTTCAGGCGTTTGTAGATCGACAGCAGCTCGACGATCGTGGTCCAGGAATTGACCAGATACTGGAACGAATTCGAGACCTGGCTGAAGGCGGTCAGGACCTGCTGCATGATGCCGAAGGTGAAGCCGACGGTTCCTGCCGCAACGATGGTCGGGATCAGCAGGAAATAGGCGAAGATGTTGTCCGCTTGCAGGTAGAGCGAACGGAACACGTTGAAATACATGTAGTGGAAATAAAGCCGGAAATAGTTGTAGCGGACGTGGCCGAACAGCTCCCGCACGGTCATCGGCTGGGCTCGGTCGTAATCGTCTTCGCCATAGACCAGTTCCTTGCGGTAGGCCGCCTCGACGCGCTGGTTGCGGAACTCCAGCCCCGGCAGCTTGATACCGACAAGCGCGAGAAGCGCCGTGCCGAAGGATGCCCAGAAGAGAACCGCAATAAAGAGCGGAGCAGGAATTTGACCGACAACCGGCAGTTCGGTGATGTAGCTCGATAGCGACCAGAGCAGCGGGAGGAACGCGATAAGTGTCATGACGGAATCGATCATGGAGACGCCGAGCCCCTCCATGATGCCCGCGAAGCGCATCGTGTCTTCCTGCACGCGCTGAGACGCGCCTTCGATGTGGCGCAACTGTTTCCAGCGGTCCATGTAGTAGTCGTTCATCGCTGTGCGCCAGCGGAAGATCCAGTGGCTCACGAGGAAGCGCGTCGCGACGAAAATGAAGATCGCCATGAAGGCGATGGAGGCGAAGACGCCGATCAAATCGTAAAGCTGCCCCGCCGTGACGGTCGAGTCAGGCTCGAAGGCGTTCTGCACAAGGTCGAAAAAGGGCCGGCGCCAGTTGTTGAGCGCGACCGAGATCTGAACGCCGAAATAGGTGGTGAACAGGATGACCGACGAGCCGACGATGGACCACCACTGCCAGGGATGCGGCGACCATTTGAACCAGAAGGCGGCGAAGAGCGCGACGGCGATCACGTAATAGATATAAAGCCAGAGGAAGGATGGCGACCAGAAGTAATGGATGCCGACAATCGTCTCGTCTTCGGGAGACGGCACGCCGAGGCCGAGATACTGGCCCCACTGGTGTCCGCCCAGATACCAAACGGTCATCGCGACCGCGGTCCACAGGATGACGGATAGGAAAAAGATTTTCGGCTTGGGGAAAAAAGATTGGAACACGGAGTTGATCCTCAGTGCGTTGGAATTCTGTGATTCCGATAGTTAAAGCAAACGGCGCGAAAAGCCATGTGGCATTGATTACGCCCTATCACGCCTTGGTGTGGCGGGAGAATGACGTAACGGCGTTTAGTCCGTTGCGAGGATCATGTTGCGGACGACCGGGTAGATCTCGCGTTCCCAGCGTTTGCCATTGAAGACGCCGTAATGGCCGACATTGGCCTGCAGGTGATGGCGCTTCAGGTGCGGGCGCAACGTGTTGCAAAGATCGTGGGCGGCCGAGGTCTGGCCGAGTGAGCAGATATCGTCTCGCCCGCCCTCCACCGTGAGAAGGGCCGTGTGACGGATGGCGCCGGGATCGACCTTGCGGCCGCGATAGGTGAAGTCGCCGGTGGCGAGTTCCGCCTTGTGAAAGATGCGATCTATCGTCTCGATGTAGAATTCCTCGGTCATGTCGAGGACGGCGAAATACTCGTCATAGAAGGTCTTGATCTTCTCGGCCGCCTCGGTGTCGCCGGCCGCGAGATGGTCGTAGAGCTTGCGGTGGGCGGTGCTGTGACGGTCGATGTTCATGGCCATGAAGGCGAAAAGCTGAAGGAAGCCGGGATAGACCGTCCGTCCGCCGCCGGGATATCGCGCGGGAACCGTGGAGATGACCGAGCTCTGGAACCAGCCGAGCGACTTTGACACCGCGAATTCGTTGACCTCGGTCGGGCTCTCGCGCGGATCGATCGGCCCGGCCATCAGCGTCATGGAATGCGGCGTTGCCGGATGCTTGTCCTCGGACATGACGGCGACGGCGACCAGCGCCTGCACGCAGGGTTGGCAGACGGCGAGGATATGCGCGCCCGGCCCGATCTCCTCGAGGAATCGAATAATGTATTCGACATAGTCCTCGACGCCGAACGACCCGGCCTCGATCGGCACATCGCGGGCGTTCGTCCAGTCGGTGATATAGACCTCATGGTCCTGCAAGAGCGTGGCGACCGTGCCGCGCAGCAGAGTTGCGAAGTGACCCGACAGCGGCGCGATGACGAGGACCCTCGGCTGGCGCGTGTCGACGTCCTTCGAGAATTTCAGCAGCTTGCCGAATGGCAGGTCGAGGGCAACATCCTCGATGACCGGCACGTCGCGATTGCCGACGCGGACGCTGTCGATGGCGAAATCCGGACGCTCATGCGAGAGCTTGTAGCGCGAGATCAGTTCCCAGGCGGCAGCAAAGCGGCGGAGCGGATGATTGGCGGGCAGCGGCGAGAAACTCTGCAATCCGCTGTTCATGAATTGCGCGAGATCGCGCAGCGGCGCCAGCAGATCGTCCTGGAACTGGTAGGTCTGATAGAGCATTCGCGCGCCTTGTAAACCGCCGAAAATGTGCACTGCAAAAAAGCTAGTGCAAATTCGTGTGCGATGCGAGAAGATTGTGCGGGAACGAAAATGTCAAGCAGCGAAGCGAGCGGCTCTATGAGCGGTGCAATCCTCACAATATCCTCCAAGAACTACTCCTCGTGGTCGCTGCGCGGCTGGCTGCTGTGCAAGATGGCCGGGCTTAATTTCGACGAGGTCCAGGCCGATCTGGACAGCCCGGAAATGCGCCAGGAACTGTTGCTCCTGTCGCCCTCGGTGCTGGTCCCGCGCCTTACCAATGAAAGCGTGACCGTGTGGGATACTCTGGCGATCGCGGAATATCTCGCCGAGATCCGCCCGAAGGCGGGTCTCTGGCCAGCCGACATGGTTGCGCGCGCGCATTGCCGGGCGGTCTCCGGCGAGATGCATTCCGGCTTCGCCAATCTACGCTCGGCGCTGCCGATGAACCTCAAGGCGCGCCACAAGACCTTCAAGATCTTCTCCGGCGCGCGGCCGGACGTGGAGCGTATCAAGACGATCTGGCGCGAATGCCTCGACACCTATGGCGGCCCCTATCTCTTCGGCGAACACCCGACCGTCGCCGACGCGATGTATGCGCCGGTCTGTACACGGTTCCGCACCTATGCGGTCGAGCTCGAGCCCGCGCTCGCCGCCTATTGCGAGACGATCTTCAGCTGGCCGCTGATGACCGAATGGGAAGAAGGCGCGCTGGCCGAACCCGACGAGATCGTGGAACTGGAAGTCGAGTTCTAGCCGGAGCGCGCCAGTTCAGACGGCTTCCAGTGCGATGGCGATGCCCTGGCCGACGCCGATGCACATGGTCGCGAGCGCGCGTTTGCCGCCGCGCATCTGCATTTCCAGCGCTGCTGTCCCCGTGATGCGCGCACCCGACATGCCGAGCGGGTGACCGAGCGCGATCGCGCCACCATTCGGATTGACGTGTCCGGCGTCCTCGGCGATGCCCAGATCACGCAACACCGCAATGCCCTGGCTGGCGAAGGCTTCGTTCAACTCGATGACATCGAAATCCTTCGGCGCAAGGCCGATGCGGGCGCAGAGCTTCTTCGTCGCCGGCGCCGGGCCGATCCCCATGATGCGCGGCGGAACGCCCGCCGTCGCGCCGCCGACGATGCGCGCGATGGGCGTCAGGCCGTATTTCTTCGCGGCCTGTGCCGACGCAATGATCAGCGCCGCCGCGCCGTCATTGACGCCGGACGCGTTGCCGGCGGTCACGCTGCCGTTCTCGCGGAATGGCGTGCGCAGTTTGGCCAGCGCCTCCATCGACGTCTCGCGCGGATGCTCGTCCGCGTCGACGACAAGCGGGTCGCCCTTGCGCTGAGGAATGGAGACGGGACCGATCTCCCTTGCCAAGCGTCCGTTCTTCTGCGCCGCCGAGGCCCTGGCCTGCGAGCGGAGCGCGAAGGCGTCCTGATCCTCTCTGGAGACCTTGAACTCCTCCGCGACGTTCTCGCCGGTCTCCGGCATGGAATCGACGCCGTACTGCTTCTTCATCACCGGATTGACGAAGCGCCAGCCGATCGTGGTGTCGTGGATTTCGGCATGACGCGAAAAGGCGGTCTCGGCCTTCGGCATGACGAAGGGAGCGCGGCTCATCGATTCCACGCCGCCTGCGACAGCCAGTTCGATCTCGCCCGCCTTGATCGCGCGCGCCGCCATGGTGACGGCATCCATGCCGGAGCCGCATAGCCGGTTGATCGTGGTGCCGGGCACGCTGACCGGCATTCCGGCGAGCAGAAGGCTCATGCGCGCGACATTTCGATTGTCCTCGCCGGCCTGATTGGCGCAGCCGTAATAGACCTCGTCGACCGCCTCCCAGTCGACGCCGGCATTGCGCTTCATCAGTTCCCGGATCGGGATCGCGCCGAGGTCGTCGGCGCGCACAGAGGAAAGCGCACCGCCGAAGCGGCCGATGGGAGTGCGGATATAGTCGCAGATAAAGGCGTCGGTCATTCAAGAATCCTCAGAGTTCCGGTACGGCGAGATCGGCGAAATCGCCCTCGACCTTCAGTTCCGCGCCGGTCACCGCCTGAAGGTCGTCGAATGAAATCTGCAGCAGCTTCTCGCGCAAAACGAAATGGCCGTTCTCAATATCGACAACGGCGAGCGAGGTATAGATACGGGTCACGCAGGCAAGGCCGGTCAGCGGCATGCTGCATCGCTGTACCAGCTTCGGCTCTCCCTTTCGCGTGACATGGTCCGTGACGACGGCGACACGCCTGGCGCCGTGGACGAGGTCCATCGCGCCACCTACGGCCGGCACACCACCCTTGCCCGTAGACCAATTGGCAAGATCGCCATTCTCGGCGACCTGATAGGCGCCGAGTACCGCGAGGTCGAGATGGCCGCCGCGCACCATCGCGAAACTGTCGGCATGATGGAAGAAGGCGGCGCTCGGCTTGAGCGTGACCGCCTTCTTGCCGGCATTGATCAGATCCCAGTCCTCTTCGCCTTCCGCCGGCGCCGCGCCGAAGCCGAGCACACCGTTTTCGGTGTGATAGATTACGTCGCGGCCTTCCGGCTGGAACTTCGCAATCATCTCTGGAAAGCCAATGCCCAGATTCACATAGGCGCCGTCCTCGATATCCTGGGCTGCGCGCCAAGCGATCTGCGCGTTGGACAGCTTGATGGCGTCGAGTTGTGCACTCATGGATAGACCGCTCCCTCACGGTTGAGGACTTCTTCCTGCTTCGGCTCGGAAATCTCGACGACGCCATCGACGAAGATGCCGGGCGTGACCACATGCTCAGGATCGATGGAGCCCGCCGGTACGATGCGCGAGACCTGGGCAATGGTCTTTTCCGCCGCCATGGCCATCAGCGGATTGAAATTCAGCGCAGCCATCCGGTAGGTGAGATTGCCCAGGGGATCGCCGAGCTCAGCCTTGATCAGGGCGAAATCGGCCTTCAGCCAGCGCTCCTGCACATAGTGCCGCCCGTCGAATTCGGCGACGGGCTTACCCTCTGCGAGTTCTGTGCCGTAGCTCGTCGGCGTGTAGAACGCGGGGATGCCCGCACCGCCGGCGCGAATACGTTCCGCGAGCGTGCCTTGCGGTACGATTTCCAGCTCGATCTTTCCGGCGAAGTACAGATCCGTGAACACTTTCGGGTCAGTGGACCGGGGAAACGAACAGATAAGCCTGGCGACCTGTCCCTGCTCGATCAGCGCGGCAAGCCCGACATGGCCATTGCCGGCATTGTTGTTGACGACGGTCAGGTTCCTCGGCCCCGCGTCAACCAGCGCGTGGATCAGTTCGACCGGCGCGCCAGAGCCGCCGAACCCGCCGATCATCACTGTCGCGCCATCGCCGATATCGGCCACGGCCGCTGCCGGAGAAACAATTGTTTTGTCCACCGAGGCTTCCTCCCGAGGATAATGCTCTCGTGTCTTCCTCTTGCAAGCTCCGGAATGCAATGGCGTTTGTTCACATATTGATATTTGTTCAAATACTGCTAGTTCCTGTGCGGATGTTGAACAAGACGGATATCATTGCCTCGCTGGGCAAGGGACTTCGCGTTCTGGAGTGCTTTGGCGCCGACAGTCCGCGCCTAGCCATCGCGGAGGTTGCAGAAGCGTCCGGTCTCGACCGCGCCACGGCGCGTCGATGCCTGCTGACGCTGCACGAATTCGGCTATGCGGATTATGACGGAAAATTCTTCAGCCTGACAACGCGGGTCCTGCGGCTCGGCATGGGTGCGCTGGCCGCCCTGCCCCTGCCCCAGATCGTCCAGCCGTGGCTCGACCATCTGTCCGAGCAGATCGACCAGTCGGTGTCCGTCGCGATCCTTGATGAAACCGAGATCGTCTATGTCGCCCGCGCGGCGCAGCGGCGGGTCATGTCGATCGGTCTGATGCCGGGATCGCGGCTGCCCGCCCATTGCACGTCGATGGGGCGCGTGCTGCTCGCGGCCTTGCCGGAGAACGAGGCGCGCGCCGTGGTCGAAGCCTCTGACCTCACCCCGCGCACGCCGCATTCGCGGACCGACCCGGAGGAGATCATGGCCTTCATCGCCGGGACGCGGGCGGCAGGCCACGCCGTTGTCGACCAAGAGGTCGAACTCGGGCTACGATCGCTGGCCGTGCCGGTGATCAATTCGCGCGGCCAGACAGTGGCGGCCCTCAATACGGGCGTAGCGGCGGTTCAGCAGAATGCGGATGAAATCGTGCAACTCTACCTGCCAGCCTTGGTCAAGGTGCAAGACGGATTACGCCGCGTGTTGAATTGAAGCGCGGCGTGAAGACGGACACCGCTCGGCTCTCGCCATTGTCGGGGTGATTGCGGATATGTTCGATCAGCCCAACCGTACCGGGGAGTGAGAAACTAACTGGAGAGGAAAACCGTCTGCGCGCTCATTCGAGCGCGCAACTGTTCTTCACGAAGAGACCCAGAAACCTTCATGCACGACAGAGGACTCCTCTGACAGGAGAGGTCCGACCACCTCGATCTTGCGTTGCCCCGCCGCCACGACCTGCGCACAGGGCAAGTCCATTGTGAGGTTCTCCGGATCCGGACCGATTAGATCCTTCAAATCCTTTTCGCTCATGCCGTGAACGATGCGACCGACGCCTGCCCAATAGACCGAACCGGTGCACATCACGCAAGGTTCCGCGCTAGTGTACATGGTGCATCTCGACAAGAAGTCGGCATCGTATTTCATAGAGGCTTCCGTCATCAGATTGCGTTCGGCATGGCCCGTGCGATCGCCCTTGGTGCCGCATGTGTTCATGGCTTCGAGGAGGATCGTACCATCGCGGTCGGCGAGCAGCGCTCCGAACGGATGGTCGCCGCGCTCGCGGGATAGGCGCGCCAGTTCGATGGTGCGGCGAAGCAGGTCGAGATCGCGCTCGGGGCTGATGGTCATTGTAGTTTCTCCGTATCTGGCAACCGTTCCACCTAAGGGCTCGCGCGCGGCCGCGCAACCGGCTTTGCACATTCGAAAAGCAGGAGTTTGTTCTGCATATTTCTTGTGCATGCGATAGCATCTGGTGCCGCTCTCCAAGGCAAACCAGCCCGAAAAAACTACTTGGAATGGCTATATTCCGGGAATCCGGCTTGGCACGCCGCATGCAGGGGCTATTCGCGAGTAGAAGCGGTCAGGACAAGGCGTCCGGGACATTGCTCGGCAAACGAAGGCTCATTCGGAGATCGGCCCGTGCCGCCTGCTCATATGTCCGCAATATCGGATTCTGATCCGAATCTGCCACGCAAGTGGCGGTCCGTTTCGTATGCGAAAAACAAAGCCATTAGCAGTGAGGATATGCGAAGATGACAACGAAGATACTCAAGGCGCTTGCCGCCGGCACGATTGCGGCACTCGGCTCTGTCGCGGTGGCCGAAGCGGCGGATACCGTCACGTTCCAGCTCGACTGGCTACCGGGCGGCGACAAGGCACCGATCTATATCTGCATAGAGAAAGGCTTCTGCGCCGAAGAAGGCATCGAAGCGAAGGTCGAACCGGGACGCGGCTCTTCCGAAGCCATCACCAAGCTGGCAACGGGCGTGTCCGATGTCGGCTCGGCCGATATCGGCGCGCTGATGGCAGCCAAGGTGACCGAGGATGTTCCGATCACAGCCGTCATGTCGATCTTCAACAAAGGTCCGCATGCTTTCTTTGTGCTGAAGGACAGCGGCATTGAGGACATCCCGGGCATCAAGGGCAAGGAAGTCGCCACGTCGCCCTTTACCTCGTCCAACGTGTTCCTGCCGCTGGTCCTGAAGGATGTCGGCATGACAGACGACGACATCAAGCTGACGAAAGCAGATCCGGGCGCGCTCGGCCCGATGCTGATGACCGGCGCCACTGATGTCGTCATCGCTTGGATGACCAATGTCGCCGTCTTCACCAACCAGGCAAAGGAAGCCGGCAAGGAGATCACGGCGTTGCCGTGGGATGCCGCCGGCCTCGAACTCTATTCCGCCTCGCTACTCGCCTCCGACAAGTTCCTGACCGAGCGTCCGGACGTCGCCAAGCGCTTCGTCAAGGCGTTCACCAAATCGCTGGAGTTCGTCAAGAACAATCCCACCGAGGCCGCCGAGGGCATGGTTGCCCAGATTCCGGAACTCTCGGTTCCCGACATCGAAGGGTCGATCAAGGACACGATGACCCTCGAGTTCAACGATGTGACGGAGAAGGACGGTTTGGGCGCGTTCGAACCCGGCCGCCTTGCCGCCACCTGGGACCGTGTTTCCGCCGCGCAGGGCCTCGACAAGGACGCGCTCGATCCCGAGACGATCGTTGATCGCTCTTACCTGTCGGGAATGTAAACAACATGACGGCCACGCCAGCAGCGATCCGCTTTGCGGGCGTCGGACAGGTCTTCCAGACCCAATCCGGCGCGCTCGAAGCGCTCCGGGGCGTCGACATGACAATAGACCGCCACGAATTCGTGGCGGTCCTTGGCCCGTCGGGCTGTGGAAAGTCTACCTTGTTGCGCCTGACCTCGGGACTGCTCATGCCGACGCGAGGCACGATCGAAGTCTTCGGCAAGAAAGTCACGGAGCCGCGTGATGATATCGGCATCGTCTTCCAACGCCCGACCCTGCTGCCTTGGGCGACGATCGAGGACAATGTGTTGTTCCCGGTACGCCACAAGACCGGTTCCGTCAGTCCCGACGACCGGAAAACGGCGCAGGCACTGATTGAGAAGGTCGGACTCAAGGACTTCGAGAAACGTCTTCCCGACGAACTGTCGGGCGGCATGCAGCAGCGCGTCGGCATCGCGCGTGCCCTTTTCATGAACCCGGACATCCTCTTGATGGACGAGCCCTTTTCCGCGCTCGACGCATTAACCCGCGAGGAGATGGGTTTCGAATTGCTGCGGATCTGGGAAGACCAGCCGAAGACGGTAATGTTCATCACCCACTCGATCAGCGAAGCGGTCTTGCTCGCCGACCGCATTCTGGTCATGGGCGAAAGGCCGGGTTCCATAGTCGAGAATTTGAAGACAGACATTCCTCGTCCCCGCGACATGGAGACGAGCAACAACCAGTTGATGCATGACTATGTCGGACACCTCCGCAGTCTCCTCCTCAAGCGCGCCGCCTGAGCCGGAAGCAGTTCCCGCGGCACGGCCGCTTATGGCGCGCGCCATGGTGACACCGGCTCTTCTGCCGGTCGGCACGTTTGTCGCGATCATCGCCGTGTGGGAGATTTCCTGCCACCTGTTCGCGATTCCGTCTTTCGTTCTGCCTGCACCCAGCCGTATTCTGGGCGGCTTCGGATCGATCGATATCTTACGCTGGTTCGAACATGTCTGGGGGACGTTGCGGGTGGCGATGATCGGCTATTTCGTTTCGATCGCCGTCGCCATACCGATCGCCATCGCGCTTGCCCGGTCGCAGGTTCTGTCACGCGCATTCTATCCGATACTCGTCATCGTACAGTCGACCCCGGTCGTCGCGATCGCGCCGATCATCATCGTCGCGCTCGGCTCAGGCGACCTGCCGCGCGTGGTCATCACATGCCTGATCACCTTCTTCCCGCTGGTCGTCTCGACCACCACGGGCCTTATGGCGACGCCGCCGGAACTGATCGAATTGTCACGGAGCCTGCGGGCTCCGGTGTTTCGCGAGATCAGCCAGATCCGCCTGCCCTATGCGATCCCCTATATTTTCTCGGCGCTGAAGATCTCGGTCACTTTGGCCGTCATTGGAGCGGTCGTCGCCGAGTTCGTCGCCGCCGAAAAGGGGCTCGGCTATTTCATCCAGTTCTCGACCTCCATGTTCAAGGTGCAGCAGGCTTGGGCCGGGCTCGTCATCCTCGTGCTGATGTCACTGGTGCTGTTCCAGGCCGTCATCGCGGTGCAACGCATTTGGTTCCCGTGGAGCCTGCCGAAGGACAAGTAAGACCAATCCGCTCGGCGGAGAGAAAGCGAAAAGTCAGGAGTTAATGCGGGCACTGGTTCAGGGACCGCCCGTCCCGGCGAATAGGAGTAGAAGCAGTCAACGCCGTCCGGCGCGGGTCATTGCTCCTTCACGATCGCGGCTACGGCCGTATTCAGGAATTGGAGATTAACAATGGAAACGACAGCAAATAAACACGACTATTCCCTCGCAGAACTGAACAAGGAAGCGACCTTCGGCGGCATGGGTCGCGAGAAGGTGCGCGAGGTTCCGCAGATCGATCTCTCGGATTTCGCCAACCGCAAGGCCGAGATCGCAGACCAGCTTTGGGCGGCCTCGACCGAGATCGGCTTCTTCCAGCTTATCAATCACGGCATCCCGCAGGCCCAGATCGACGAAGCCTTCCTCTATTGCGAAAAGTTCTTCGACATGCCGATGGACGTGAAGGCGAAATACCCGCTCGAAAAAGGCACGAATTCCGGCTGGGAATACAAGGCACAGGTGCGCCCTTCCACTGGAACGGCGGACAACAAGGAATCCTACCAGATCACACTTCCGCGGATGGGCAAATTATGGCCGACCGGCAAGGAAGCTCCGGGCTTCAAAGCCGTCATGCTGGCCTTCGAGCGCGCCAACTGGGCGCTTGGCATGAAGGTACTTTCCTGTTTTGCCATGAAGCTCGGCTTTTCGGAGGATTTCTTCACCGAGGCGCATGACCCGATGTCGCCGCAATACCAGAGCACGCTGCGGATGATCCATTACATGCCGATGGACAACGCCAAGCCGGAGGACTTTACCGGCTGGCGCGCCGGCGCGCATACGGACTTCGACTGCCTGACGCTGCTGCACCAGCGCACCGGCCAAGGCGGCCTGCAGCTCTGCCCCGGCAAGGAAGCAACCAGCGGCGAGCTCGAATGGACAGACGTGCCGCCATTGCCGGGCGCCATCACCTGCAATATCGGCGACATGCTGATGCGCTGGAGCGACGACCAGCTTCAGTCGACGCTGCACCGGGTGCGCATGCCGCGCCAGGACGAGTATATGGGGCCGCGCTACTCGCTCCCCTTCTTCTGCCAGGCCAACAAGGACGTCATCATCCAGGGTCCGGGCAAGAAATACGACCCGATCACCGCACAGGACTACCTGCTGCAGCGAATCGCCGCCAACTCTCTCTAACAGCCTGGCGCTAAGGCGAACTGGCGGCCCCGACAGGGCCGCCTCCTCTGCGTCCCGCAAATTATCAAGGAGCCGTTCCGATGAACACGTCTCTCGATGCCAAACGCGTCACCAGCGAAGCCTTGCCAGTTGTCGATGTATCCGGCCTTTCCTCCTCAGATCCGGTACAACGCAAAGCGGTCGGCGCCGCTCTCCGGACCGCGTGCCTCGACAAAGGCTTCTTCTACTGCGTCGGCCACGGCGTTCCGCAGGGCCTGATCGATGCCGTCTTCACTGAAACGAAGCGATTTTTCCACCAGCCCGTCGAAATGAAGATGCTCTACGAGAAATCGCAGGTTTCGAAGTGCAATCGCGGCTACGAGGTACTTGGCGGCCAGGTTCTGGAGGCAGGCGCTCCGCCGGACAGGAAGGAAGGCTACTACATCGGCCTCGAATTGCAGGAGGACGATCCACGGGTGGCAGACGGCCGCTTCAATCGCGGGCCGAATGTCTGGCCGACCGATCTTCCCGGTTTTCGTCCGACGATGAGCGCCTATTACGCAGCCATGCGCAGCCTCAGCGAACTCCTGATGAATGGAATCGCCCTGTCTCTCGAACTGCCCGAAGACTATTTCGAGATATACAAGCGCGATCCGATCGCCACACTACGCCTCCTCCATTATCCGCCGCAACGCGAGAATGCCGAACCCAACGAGAAGGGGGCCGGCGCGCATACCGACTGGGGCGCGTTGACACTGCTGCTCCAGGACCAGGTTGGCGGCTTGCAGGTCTTCGACCAGGCGACCGACGGCTGGATCCATGCCGAACCGATCGCCGGAAGTTTCGTTGTCAATCTTGGCGACAGCCTGGCCCACTGGACGAACGACCGCTACAAGTCGACGCGGCATCGCGTGGTCAATTCATCCGGCCACGAGCGCTATTCGATCCCCTATTTCTACGAGGGCGATGCCGACTACGAGGTGACCTGCATTCCAACTTGCCTGAAGCCCGGCGAGGAGCCGAAATACGCTCCAATCACGGTCGAGGGGCATCTGATGAAGATGTACAAGCAATCCTATGGCTGATCCGGTCGTCTTGATACACGGCGCATGGCAGGGCAGTTGGGGATGGGCGCGTCTCATCCCGTTGCTCGAAGACGGCGGGCTGGAATGCCTGGCGGTGGACCTTCCGGGCAGCGGCACGGAGACCGTGCCGCCGAGCGAAATCACGCTCGAAACCTGTCTCGACTATCTCGAAGGAGTCCTTGCGGAGATCGGCCGGCCGGTCTCGCTGGTCGGCCATTCCGGCGGCGGCATTATCGCCAGCGCCGCCGCCGAACGGTTTCGCGACCGCATCAACCGGATCGCCTATGTCGCCGGCATGATGCTGCCGTCCGGGATGGCCTTCGGCGACTTGCAGAAAGAGCTGCAGGAACAGGAAGGTTTTTCGCAGGGGATCAGCGACCGCATCGTCTATTCCGATGACCGGCAGAGCAGCACCGTTCCACCCGAGGAAGCGGCGGCGATCTTCTTCAACGACTGCCCGCGCGACGTCGCCATGGAGGCGGCGATGAAGTTGACGTCGCAGGCGGAAGGCGCGCGGGCCATTCCGCCCGAATTGACGCCCGAGCGCTTCGGTACGCTGCCCCGCCTCTACGTGGAAGCGACCGACGATCGCTCCGTCGTCCTGCTTGCGCAACGTCGGATGCAGGAGCTGGTGCCAGGCGCCAAGGTCAGATCGCTGCCCGCCGGGCATGCGCCGCAATTGAGCAAACCGGCCCTCCTCGCCGAAGCCCTGATTCCTTTTCTGGTAGGTAAGGCCTGAGGGTAACTTGAGGACATCGTAGGCTGGCTTCCGCGGATCGCTGACAAAAAGGCTCATCATTTGCAGACCCATAGCCGTCTGCGGGCACGCTTGATGAGAGCGATATGGTGTTCGTCACGTCTTTTCCTATCGGGTAGCAGACGGATTTGGCGCAGAGCTAGCCGCCGTGCGCCTTTTCCTTCACTAGCTGACGCGATGTGTCACTATCAGGGGCTATCGGCACACAACACTTTGCCCGTACCGATTCTCTACCGCATGTCGCCGTAGTCCATCCGGGAAATCACGGAGCTTGGTATAACCGGGGCTCCTCGACCAGGGTGAACGCATTTTTGGTTGTCTCCCTTGCGGGATCTAGAAGTCGAACTTGACACCCTGTGCGAGCGGTAAACGGTCCGAATAATTGATCGTGTTGGTCTGGCGGCGCATGTAGCCGCGCCATGCATCAGAACCGCTCTCGCGGCCGCCGCCGGTTTCCTTCTCGCCACCGAAAGCCCCGCCGATTTCGGCGCCCGAAGGACCGATATTGACGTTGGCGATGCCGCAATCCGATCCAGCGTGCGAAAGGAAGGTCTCCGCTTCCCGCATGTTGAGCGTAAAAATACAGGATGAGAGACCTTGCGGGACGTCGTTCTGCAGCGCGATCGCCTCGTCGAGCGTGTCGTAACCCAGCAAATATAGGATCGGTGCAAAGGTTTCCGTGCGAACGATCTCGGACTGCGTCGGCATTTCCGCGATGGCCGGCTCGACATAGGCTCCGCCCTGCGGCACGCCGGAAGACACCGTTTTACCGCCATGTACCGTGGCGCCTTCGGAGCGAGCCTTTTCCAGCGCAGCCAGCATTTTGTCCCGGGCAGCATGATCGACGAGCGGACCGACGAGCGTCTTGCCATCGCGCGGGTCGCCGATCGGCAGGCTCGAATAGGCCTTGGCGAGCTTGGCAGCGAGTTCCTCGCGAATGCTGTTGTGAGCAATGACGCGGCGCAGCGACGTGCACCGTTGCCCGGCCGTACCGACCGCCGAGAAAACGATCGCACGCACGGCCATGTCGAGATCAGCGGACGGCGCAACGATCATCGCATTGTTGCCGCCCAGTTCGAGGATGGGGCGTCCCCACCGCGCCATCACCTTCGGCCCGACAACCGAGCCCATCCGGGTAGAGCCAGTGGCCGAGATAATCGGCACATCCTTCGATGACACCAACGCTTCGCCGATTTCGACACCGCCGATCACCAGTTGGACAAGTCCTACAGGTGCCTCGGAGCCGAAGCGATCCAGCGCGCGCTGCATGACCTTCATTGTGGCAATGGCTGTCAGCGGCGTTTTCTCGGATGGCTTCCAGATAACCGGATTGCCGCAGACCAGAGCCAGCGCGGTATTCCACGACCAGACCGCGACCGGGAAGTTGAACGCGGTGATCACACCGCAAGGCCCAAGCGGATGCCAGGTCTCCATCATGCGGTGGCCGGCGCGTTCGGAAGCAATCGTGAGACCGTAAAGCTGCCGCGACAATCCAACGGCGAAGTCGCAGATATCGATCATCTCCTGAACCTCGCCAAGACCTTCGGACACGATCTTGCCGGCCTCGAGCGTTACTACCGCGCCGAGTTCTTCTTTCGATTTGCGCAGCTCTTCGCCAAGCAGACGAACGAGTTCGCCACGGCGCGGTGCCGGCACTTGCCGCCAAGCGCGGAAGGCTTCCTGCGCCTTCGCGATGATCGCCATCATATCGGCGGCATCGGTCTCGTTCACGCGGGCGACCTCGGCTCCGTCGATCGGCGAATGAACGGCCAGCGTGCCTCCGGTCAGATCGGCTTCGGTCAGCCCGGCTGCCTTGAGAACATCCGTGTGCGTCATGAATTTTCTCCTTTGGATACGGTTGCCCGCTGGTCCGGCATTCCCATGGAAGCCAGCAGCGGCGTTTCGTCCTGACGGGCCCGGAAATCGTCCTTGCCGCCCATGCCGCGCCATCCGGCGAGGATCAGCGACTGGGCCACCGCCCCGCCCAGTGACGTGCCGGGGCCGGTGATGATGAACAGGTCGGGCGCAAATTCGCGGGCGGCTACTGTCACCGCTCGCGTGAAGTCATAGGTGTCGGTCACCTGCGCGCCGAGCGTGTAGTCCCACAAGTCGTATGTGTCGCTCGCGCCTGGCCACCAGATCGCGCCGCGGCCGTCAATGAGCGGCAGACGGGGTTGCGCGAAAAGGGCTGACGAAAGCCTTTCACGCCCGTCCGCGGCCACAGGCGCTTGCAGAGCGGTGTGAAAAGCGGCGTGATTGCCAAGCCGCATTGGAAAGCGCTCCTGCACCGGATCGACGGCCGACTCGAAGGCACTCAGTCCGGCCTCGTTTCCCGCCAGAACCAGCATGCCGCCCAACGCAATGGAAAGTGCAAGCGCATGATCCGCCCTGGACGCGATATCATCGACCAGCGCCAAAAGGGCAGCGCGGCGCTCCGGGTTCGGCCGCCAGTCTTCGCCGACAAACGGGTAAATCAACTGCCCGCCGATCAGCGATCGCTGCATCAGCGTACCCATCGTATTGGAGACATGGAAGCCGTCCTGAGCCGACAGTGCGCCGCCACAGGCGAGCGCCGAATACCACCCCATCGAATTGCCGGTAACCGCGACGATCTCAATATTGTCGCGATCGATCGACAGGAAATCACCCAGCGTTGCCGCGTAGATGAGCGCAGAGGCATTGTCGCCGCGCGTGTGAGTCGCCAACGAGAAACGCGATGCGCCATCCAATTCGCTGAGCGTCGGCTGACCCTGAGCACGACGCTGGCTGTCGAAGGCTTCCAGGAGCGACCTGTCGGGAAAGTGGCGCGCCAGATACCCCAATTCCGCCTTGTTGTAGGTACCCCTGCCAGGGCAGATCAGGACGGCGGTTTTCATGACGCCGCTCCGGACAGCTTTCGGGCGGCTTCTACAATTCCGTCTGTGGACGGCATCGTTGCGGCATAGGCCGGCCCCGTCGCGATGAAGCTGTCCTCAGCGCTTAGACGAGTGTGTGGCAGGTCGGTCCGTTCGGTCAGAAGGGTCATAAGCGCCTCTCCCAGTCCGCCGGTGCGCCGGGTCTCGTCGACGACAAGCACGTTCCGGCATCCCGATATGGCGTCCAGAATGGCGTCTTCGGGCAATGGCGAGAGCCAGCGTATGTCGACAACGCGGGCGTTGATCCCTTCGGCCTCCAGCCGCTTCTGAGCCTGGCACGACAGGTAGAAGCCGTTGGCGAAAGTGAGGATCACCAAATCCTCGCCATCCCCATGCCGCCCAACTTCACCGAAGCCGATCCGCTCCGACGGGTCCGGGTAACGCGTCATCCAGCCGCCGTCGCCCGCCTCGTGCAGGTCACGCATCGGATAGAGCGCAATCGGCTCCAGGAAGACCACAAGTCGTTGTTCTTCGCGAGCCAGCCTCACGCATTCTCGTAGCATCATCGCCGCATCCGACCCGCTCGACGGGCAAGCCAGGATGAGACCAGGAATGTCGCGCAGCACGGCGACCGAATTGTCATTGTGGAAGTGTCCGCCGAAGCCCTTTTGATAACCAAGTCCCGCAATCCGGACGATCATCGGATTCGTGTACTGGCCGTTGGAAAAGAACGGGAGCGTCGCCGCCTCGCCGCGCAGTTGGTCTTCCGCATTGTGCAAATAGGCGAGGAACTGGATCTCCGGAATAGGCAGGAAGCCGTTATGTGCGAGCCCTATACCAAGCCCGAGGATCGATTGCTCGTCGAGTAGCGTATCGATTACCCGTGACGGTCCAAAGCGTGACATGAGCTTCTGAGTCACGCCGTATACGCCGCCCTTGCGCCCTACATCCTCGCCCATCAGCGCGATCTCACCATGAGTGAGCATCAGGTCGGTCAGCGCCCAGTTGATCAGGCGCGACATGATTTGCGGTTCTTGCATAGCCTTGAGATCGCTGGCGAAAGCCGCCGCCCGCGCTTCTGCCGTCGGACCGTTGCTGGGTTTGCAGGCACGCGGCGGCGGAATGAGGCTCGCCATGACGTCCTTCGCCGACTTCAGCCGCGGACGCGTCACCACTTCGTCCGCAACACGCTCGACGCGCGCGTTGGTTTGCTCGTAGATCGCCAATGCGTCTGCGGTATCCAGCGCACCGGCTTCAGACAGCAACCGTGCCGAGTGGAGCAGCGGATCATTCGCCTCCTCAGCCTCGACCTCCTCGCGCTTCATATAGGTGGTCGGCATATCCGCGCCGGCATGGCCGTAAAGACGAACGGTACGCACGTGCAGAAAGGCCGGCCGGCGGCGCTTGCGAACGTAATCGGCAGCCTGCGAAGCCACACGGAACGTGTCGTAGATATCGAGCCCGTCGCACGGGAAGTATTTCAATCCCGGCCGATCCGCAAAATTCGCGCCGATCCAGCCCTTCGGCGTCTTGGTGGAAATGCCGATGCCGTTGTCCTCGCAGACGAAAAGCAGCGGCATGGGGACGGACTGATAGGCCGTCCATTGCGCCGTATTGAAGGCGCCCTGCGCGGTCGAATGGTTCGCGGACGCATCGCCGAAGGAACACATTATTATCGCGTCGTCGGGAAGCGCCTTGTGCTCGGGTGGATGTCTCCGGGCAAGGCCGAGCGAATAGGCCGCGCCGACGGCCTTCGGCAGATGCGAGGCAATGGTCGAGGTTTGCGGCGGAATGTTCAGCGCCTTGGAGCCAAGAACCTTGTGCCTGCCGCCCGAAATCGGATCATCCGAGGAGCAGGCAAAGGACAGAAGCATATCCCAGGCGATCGACTGGCCGGGGACCTGCTCGGCCCGCTGGATCTGGAAAGCCGCATCCCGGTAGTGGAGGAAAGCCATGTCGGTCGGTCGCAGCGCGGCGGCGACGGCCGCCATGCCCTCGTGCCCCGACGAGCCGATCGTGTAGTAGCCCTGCCCCGCCGCCTGCATGGCCCGACTCTTGCGATCAAGCGCCCGGCAGAGACAGCCTGATCTGTAGATGGAAACGGCCTCCGCTTGCGACAACGGTCCGACAGGTGCGCGGCCCGGCGGCAGGTCCACCTCGGACAAACGCCGAAGGAAATTCTCGTGTACAATGGCGGACCGATCCATACCGTTCTCCCTAGAAGAACGCCTGCAGGCCGGTCTGGGCGCGGCCGAGGATCAGGGCGTGCACATCATGCGTGCCCTCATAGGTGTTGACCGTCTCGAGATTGGCCATGTGGCGGAACACCTGGAACTCCTCGGAGATGCCGTTGCCGCCATGCATGTCGCGCGCGGTGCGGGCGATCTCGAGCGCCTTGCCGCAATTGTTGCGCTTGATCAGCGAGATCATCTCGGGCGCGGCATTGCCCTCGTCCATCAGCCGTCCGACGCGCAACGCCGCCTGAAGGCCGAGCGCGATCTCCGTCTGCATGTCGGCGAGCTTCTTCTGGAACAGTTGCGTCTGCGCCAGCGGCTTGCCGAACTGCTTGCGGTCGAGCCCGTATTGGCGCGCCGCCTGCCAGCAGAACTCGGCGGCGCCCATCGCGCCCCATGAAATGCCGTAGCGGGCGCGGTTGAGGCAGCCGAACGGGCCCTTCAGGCCCTCGACATTGGGCAGCAGCGCATCCTCGCC
>Ga0208328_1000122_pt1 | contig 42920 bp, 38 predicted proteins | sample DeeseametaMP2633_FD_184170 | JGI IMG/M metagenome (GOLD analysis project Ga0208328, IMG submission 184170) | Marine microbial communities from the Deep Atlantic Ocean - MP2633 (SPAdes) | ecosystem: Environmental > Aquatic > Marine > Unclassified | place: Northeast of Antigua and Barbuda, North...
CCGGGGTGAAGGCGATGCGCACCGGACCGTGCGGGATCCCGGGGTTGGCGAGCAGGTGGCGCGCCGCCGTCATGATGATCGCGACCCCGGCCTTGTCGTCGGCGCCGAGCAGCGTCGTGCCCGAGGCGGTGACGATGTCATGGCCGAGCTTCTCGGCGAGATAGGGATATTCCTCGGGCGACAGCACCAGCGCGGGGTCGTCGGGGTAGGTGATCTCACCGCCGTTGTAACCCTTCACGACCCGCGGCTTCACGCCCGTGGCGTTGAACTGCGGCGCGGTGTCGACATGGGCGAGCAGGCCGACGGTCGGCCCCTCGGTGGTGCCGGGGATGGTGGCGAGCACGGCGCCGTACCCGGTGACCTGCACGTCCTTGGCGCCGATCTCGCCAAGCTCCTGCTCCAGCAGGCGCAGCATGCCGAACTGGATCTCGGTGCTGGGCGAGCTGGGCGAATCCGCATCGCTCTGGCTGTCGATGGCGGCGTAGCGGACGAGGCGGTCCTCGAGTTCCTGGTCGAATGTATGTGTCATGGGTCCTGCCTTTCGCCGCCGAGAAGGGCGGCGCGCGCGGGGGAAGTCAAGCGGATGGGAAACGACCGCGGGTCACGGCCTCGCGACCGCACTGCGCCGCAGCCAGAGCAGCGCGGCGAAGCTGAACGCGACCGAGAGCGCCGCGAAGCCCACGCTGACGGGCTTCAGGGGCAGGGCGGCGCTCAGCAGGCCGACGCCGATCACCGGCACCGAGATGGCGAGGTAGCAGACGACGAAATAGAGCGCGATGACCCCGCCCCGCCGGTGCGCGGGAGCGGCCTGCCCGAGGGCGCCGAGCCCGCTGCGGAAGACGAAGCCGTGGCCCATGCCGGTGATCAGTGTGCCAAGCGTCAGCAGCGCCAGCCACTCGCCCTGGAACGCCACCGCGACGGTGCCGACGCCGACGATGAGCATGGCGCAGGACTGGCCGAGCTGGCCGCGGGCGGGCAGGTGCGTCGCCAGCGCCTGTCCCAGCGTCGAGCAGATGAAGAAGAACCCGGTGAGCACACCGATGAGCGCGGGGCTGTGCAGGCGCATGACCTTCGACAGGAAGCCCGGCACCACCGCCGAGTAGAACCCCGCCACCATGAACGCCGCCAGCGCCAGAAGGGCGGCGGGGATGAAGGCCGGCACCACCTCGCGCGGGAGGGCGGGGCGTTGCGGCGAGAGGTCCGGGCGGGCGACCCGCGCGACGGATTCCGGCACGGTCACGAGCAAGAGCCCCGCGATGCAGAGCAGGGCGACGTGGATGAGATAGGGCGTCACCATCGGCGCCGCCGCGCCGTTCGCCACCACGCCCGCGAGCATCGGTCCGAGCCCGAGCCCGCCCATGTTCGCCGCGGTGGCGGTCAGCACGCCGAGCTTCTCGCGCCCCAGAGGCACGAGGTCCATGATCATCGCCGTGGCGGTGCTGGCGAAGATCCCGGCCGAGAGACCGGACAGGAGTCGCGCCAGCAGGATCGCGCCGAGCCCCTGCGAGACGGCAAAGAGCAGGCTGCTGGTCAGCGCGAAGGCGAGGCCCGCGAAGAGCGGCGGCTTGCGTCCGATCTGGTCGGACCACGTGCCGGTGATCAGCAGCGCCGCCACCACGCCGCCGGCATAGATCGCGTAGATCACCGTCACCCAGAGCTGCGACAGCCCGTAAGCCTGCATGTGGAAGGCGTAGATCGGCGTGGGCATGGTTGTGCCCACCATGGTGACGAGGAAGGCGAAGGCGGCGGTGGCAAAGGGCAGGGCGCCGCGGACGCTTTCGGTCGTCTGCTCGGTCGTGGTCATGCAGGTCTTCCTGTCTCGAACGTGCGAAGGCAGCAACGGGGGCTGCGTCCGGCCCGCGGAGGTCGTCATGCGCGTCCGGACGGGGCCTGCCACGCGGCGAGGTGGCCACGGCTCAGGCCGGAACGCTGTCGCGGGGGCGGCGGGCGCGCCTCCGGGATCGGGCGGACCGTAGCGGCGGGCGCGGGGACATGCACGCCGGAACGGGCGCTTTGGCGCGCGAAAACACCGGCGGTGCCGCTTTGTCGGGCGCTCCGCCGGTGGGGGTGTGTCTCAGGTCTGGCGAATGGTCAGGCGCCGAGCCCCAGCCGCTTCATCCGGCGGTAGAGCGTCGCGCGCCCGATCCCGAGCGCCCGTGCCGCCTGGCTGGCGTTGCCGTCGGTGCGGGCCAGCGCCCGCACCAGCGCCGCCCGCTCGGCCCGTTCGAAGCCGCTCGGGCCGTCGTCGCGGCCGAAGAGATCGGCGGCGGGCAGCGGTTTCAGCGTGCCCCTCGCCTCGAGCCCGAAGGCCTTGCGGGCAGCGCGGGTCGCGCCGATCACCAGGTCGTCGGCGTCGATGGCGAGCAGGGCCGAGGCCTCCATGTCGTCGCTGCCGCCGACCACGATGCGGGCGGTGGGAAAGCTGGCGCGGAAGAAATCGGCCTCGATGGCGCGGGCGGTCTGCGAGACGGTGGCGGCGATCAGCCGGTTCAACCCCTCGGTCTGGTCGGTGCGGGCGGACGAGACGTCGAGCGCCGCGGCGATGCCGCCGTCGGGGCCGAAGATCGGCGCGTCGATGCAGCTCATGCCGATGTTGCGGGCAAGGAAGTGGTCGCCGCGGTGGATCGTCACCCGACGCCGGTCGGCAAGGCAGGTGCCGATGCCGTTGGTGCCCTCGGCGGCCTCGCTCCAGTCGGCGCCGGGCACAAGGCCCCAGTCGCCGAAGGCCGCCGCATCCGCGTCGTTGCGGCGCTGGTCGAGCACGATGCCGTGCTCGTCGGTCAGCAGCACGCCGCAGCCCGAGCCGCCGACCAGTCCGAAGAGCTGGTCGAGCTTCGGCGCGGCGATGGCAAGCAGCGCGCCCAGCCGGTCGCGCCCGTGGCGCAGCGCGGTGCCGTCGAGCCGCGCGCCGGCGCTGCGCTGCGCCGGGTCCAGCCCGTAGTGCTGCAGCGAGCGCCGCCACGAGGCGGCGAGCGAGGATCGAGCGGCGGCGGCGTCGCTCGAGACCGTGCGCATGACCTTGTCGATGTGGTGGGCGGCGGGTGTCATCGGCGCTCTCCTCCATATGGATCGATGTGGGTCACGGACCGGGTGCCGCCATCCGGGCAAGGGTGCCTTTGGTCCTGATCCGGGCACCCTACAACCGCGTGGGCGCCCGCGACTATGCGACCAATGGACGAGGCCGGCACCCTGCAGGCCGGTGGCTGCGCAAGCACTTGGCATTGCGGCGGCCCTGACCTGCCCGCAGCGCGCGACTTCGGCGCCCCGGACTTTACAAGTCCATGGCATCCGGGCTCAAGTGACGGCAAGAGCCCCAAATTCTCACTGTGCGGACATCATTCATGGCGATCACGGCAAGCATCCATCACCTGACCCATTACAAGTATGATCGTCCCGTCACGCTTGGGCCCCAGCTGATCCGGCTGCGCCCGGCGCCGCATTCGCGGACCCGGGTGATCTCGCACTCGCTCAAGGTGTCGCCCGAGGGGCACTTCGTGAATCACCAGCAGGATCCCTACGGCAACTGGCTGGCACGCTACGTGTTCCCCGAGCCGGTGACGGAGTTCAAGATCGAGGTCGATCTCGTCGCCGACATGACGGTCTACAACCCCTTCGACTTCTTCGTGGACGAAGAGGGGCAGGAGTGGCCGTTCGAGTATCCCGAGGAATTCCGCGACGACCTGCAGATCTACCGCGAGCCCGAGCCTATGGGCCCGCATCTCGCCGCCTACATGGAAGGCATCCCGCGCGAGCCGACCGGCACCGTCAATTTCCTCGTCGACATCAACATGAAGCTCCAGAAGCACATCGACTACATCGTGCGGATGGAGCCCGGCGTGCAGACCCCCGAGGAGACTCTGCAGCACAAGCGCGGCTCGTGCCGGGACACCTCGTGGCTGCTGGTGCAGATCCTGCGCAACCTCGGTTTCGCGGCGCGGTTCTGCTCGGGCTACCTCATCCAGCTCAAGCCCGACCTGCAGGCGCTCGACGGGCCCTCGGGCACCGATCACGACTTCACCGACCTGCACGCCTGGTGCGAGGTCTTCCTGCCCGGCGCCGGCTGGATCGGGCTTGACCCGACGTCTGGCCTGCTGACCGGCGAGAGCCATATCCCGCTGGCCGCCACGCCGCATTACCGCACCGCCGCCCCGATCACCGGCGGCTTCTCGGCGGCGGGCAACCCGCACGTGTCTTTCGACTTCGACATGACGGTGACCCGCACCGCCGAGCATCCGCGCATCACCAAGCCGTTCTCGGACGAGGCGTGGGAGGCGCTCGACGCGCTCGGCCACAAGGTCGACGCGACCATCGCCGAGCAGGACATGCGGCTCACCATGGGCGGCGAGCCCACCTTCGTCTCGATCGACGATTTCGAGAGCGCCGAGTGGAACACCGCCGCCGTGGGTCCGACCAAGCGCAGCCGCGCCGACACGCTGATCCGGCGCCTGCGCGACCGCTTCGCGCCGGGCGGCTTCCTGCATTACGGGCAGGGCAAGTGGTACCCCGGCGAGACCTTGCCGCGCTGGACCTTCTCGCTCTACTGGCGCCGCGACGGGCTGCCGATCTGGAAGAACTCGGACCTCGTGGCGAAAGAGGGCGCCCATGGCGCCAATGCCGAGCAGGCCGACCGCTTCCTGTCGACCTTCGCCGAGAACCTCGGGCTGGGGGCGGATTACGTGCACCCGACCTTCGAGGATCCGGTCGACTGGATCCTCAAGGAGGCGGACCTGCCGTCGAATGTCACCCCCGAGGACAGCAAGCTCAAGGACCCCGAGGCCCGCGCCCGCATCGCTCGGGTGTTCTCGCGCGGGCTGGATACGGCGGCGGGCTTCGTGCTGCCGCTCCAGCGCATGTGGCAGAGCAAGCACACGCCCTCCATGCGCTGGCGCTCCGAGCACTGGAAGACCCGGCGCGGTCATCTGTTCCTGATCCCCGGCGACAGCCCGGTGGGCTTCCGCCTGCCGCTGGGCTCGCTGCCCTACATCCCGCCCTCGGCCTATCCCTATGTCTACCCGACCGATCCCTCGGTCCCGGTGCAGGCGCTGCCCGACTTCCACGCCGACCGCGCCGAGAAGCGCCGGCTGCTGATGGAAGAATTCGAGAAGATCGCCCGCGAAGAGGCGCAGATCGCCCGCGAACAGGCCGAGATGCTGCCCGAGGTCACCCCGGGCCACGCCCAGCCGGTGAGCGAGGCGCGCGACGCCGGGCACCGACAGAAGGTCATGGAGCAGGGCGTCGATCCGGCGGGCGGTCAGGTCCGCACCGCCATCGCCATCGAGCCGCGCGACGGGCGGCTCTGTCTCTTCATGCCGCCGGTAGAGGATCTCGAGGACTATCTCGAGCTGCTCGCCACCGCCGAGGAAACCGCCGAAGAACTCGGCCTGCCGATCCACATCGAGGGCTACACGCCGCCGCACGACAGCCGCATGAACGTGATCCGCGTGGCGCCCGATCCGGGCGTGATCGAGGTGAACGTGCACCCGGCCCACAGCTGGGAGGACTGCAAGTCGATCACCACGGCGGTCTACGAGGAGGCCCGGCAGAGCCGCCTCGGCGCCGACAAGTTCATGATCGACGGCAAGCACACCGGCACCGGCGGCGGCAACCACGTGGTGGTGGGAGGGGCCACGACGCTCGACAGCCCGTTCCTGCGGCGCCCCGACCTGATGCGCTCGCTGATCCTCTACTGGCTGCGGCACCCGTCGCTCAGCTACCTGTTCTCGGGGCTCTTCATCGGCCCGACCTCGCAGGCGCCGCGCATCGACGAGGCCCGGCACGACAGCCTGTATGAGCTCGAGATCGCGCTCTCGCATTTCCCGGCGCCGGGGCAGGGCGAGCCGCCGCAGCCGTGGCTCACCGACCGGCTGCTGCGCAACATGCTGATCGACGTCACCGGCAACACCCACCGGGCGGAAATCTGCATCGACAAGCTGTTCTCTCCCGACGGGCCTACCGGGCGACTCGGTCTGGTCGAGTTCCGCGGCTTCGAGATGCCGCCAGACGCCAAGATGAGCCTTGCCCAGCAGGTGCTGATCCGGGCGCTGCTGGCGCGGTTCTGGAAATCGCCGGTGCAGGGCCGCCCGGTGCGCTGGGGCACCACGCTGCACGACCGCTTCATGCTGCCCTACTTCGTGTGGGAGGACTTCCTCGAGGTGCTGCGCGACCTCCGCAGCCATGGCTTCGACTTCCGCAGCGACTGGTACGAGGCGCAGAAGGAGTTCCGCTTCCCCTTCGCGGGCGAGGTCGACTACGAGGGTGTGCATCTGCAGCTCAACCAGGCGCTCGAGCCCTGGCACGTGCTGGGCGAACGCGGCGCCATCGGCGGCACCGTGCGCTATACCGACAGCTCGGTCGAGCGCATGCAGGTGCAGCTGACCGCCATGGACCCCGAGCGCTATATCGTCACATGCAACCGCCGCCCGGTGCCGCTGGCCGCCACCAACGCCAGCGGTGTCTCGGTGGGCGGGGTGCGCTTCAAGGCGTGGCAGCCGGCCGAGGCGCTGCACCCGACGCTGCCGGTGAACGCGCCGCTGGTGTTCGACATCTTCGACACCTGGACCGGGCGGGCGCTTGGCGGCTGCACCTATCACGTGGCGCATCCGGGCGGGCGCAACTACGACACCTTCCCGGTCAACACCAACGAGGCCGATGCGCGCCGTCTTGCGCGATTCGAGAAGATGGGTCATACGCCGGGGTCTTACTGGCCCCTTCCCGAGCAGCCGCATCCCGAGTTCCCGATGACGCTGGATCTGCGGAGGATGACCGGGCTTTGATGTCGTGTTCCTGATGTCGGAGAGAGTGTGGACAACAAGGCGAAGACCATCGCGCCCGATGCGCTGAAGCGGTTTCTCGCCGGCTACGCCCCGCTCGAGGGCGTGGCCGACGAGCTGAAGCGTCCCGACGGGTCCCTGCGGCCCGTGTGGGCGCCGCTGATGCGCCACCTTGCCGGGCAGAGCACCGAGAAGCTCGCCCGCGCCTTCGCCCGCGGCGACCAGTACCTGCACGACACCGGGGTCTACTTCCGGCAATACACCGGCGACGATTCCACCGTGCGAGACTGGCCGCTGAGCCATCTGCCGGTGATCATCGACCGCTCCGAATGGGACGGCCTTGCCGAGGGCATCGTGCAGCGCGCCGAGCTGCTCGAGCGCGTCATGGCCGACCTCTACGGCCACGGCGACCTCGTGCGCGACGGCTTCCTGCCGGCGGACCTGATCGCGCAGAACCCGGAATGGCTGCGCCCGATGGTGGGCATCCGGCCGCGCTCGGGCAATTTCCTGCATTTCCTTGCCTTCGAGATCGGCCGCTCGCCCGATGGCACGTGGTTCGTGCTGGGCGACCGCACGCAGGCGCCCTCGGGGGCCGGTTTCGCGCTGGAAAACCGCATGGCCACCAGCCGGGTGTTCCACGACGTCTTCCCCAAGAGCAACGTCGAGCGGCTCGCCGGTTTCTTCCGCGGCTTCCGCGACGCGATGAACGGCATGCGCGGGGACCACGGCGGACGAGTCGCGATCCTGACCCCGGGCCAGCACACCGACACCTATTACGAGCACGCCTACATCGCCCGCTACCTCGGCTTCCTGCTGCTGGAATGCGAGGACCTGACGGTGCGCGACGGGCGTCTCACCGTGCGCACGATCAACGGGCCCGAGCCGGTCTCGGTGCTCTGGCGGCGCCTCGACTCGCGCTTCGCCGATCCGCTGGAGCTTGACGAGACCTCGGCGCTGGGCACTCCCGGCATGGTCTCGGCGCTGCGCTCCGGGGCGGTCGACATGGTCAACTGCCTCGGTTCCGGCGTGCTCGAGGCGCGGGCGCTGATGGCCTTCCTGCCGCGGATCTGCCGCCACCTGATGGGCGAGCCGCTGAAGCTTCCGAACATCGCCACGTGGTGGTGCGGCCAGCCGGCCGAGCGCGCCTACGTGCTCGAGAACCTCGAGCGCATGATGATCGGTCCTGCGCTGTCGACCAAGCTGCCCTTCGACATCGACGCCACCACCGCGCTGGGCGGGCGCTTCCGCGGCACCGCGCAGGCCCCGGTCGCCGACTGGATCGGCCGCGAGGGCGCCTCGCTGGTCGGGCAGGAGGCGGTGACGCTTTCGACCACGCCCGCGATGTCGCACGGCAGGCTGACGCCGCGCCCGATGGTGGTGCGGGTCTTCGCCACCCGCACGCCCAAGGGCTGGACGGTGATGCCCGGCGGCTACGCCCGCATCGGCCAGAGCGGCGATCCCACGGCGCTGGCGATGCAGGCCGGCGGCTCGGTGGCCGACGTCTGGGTGATGGCGAACGAGCCGGTGGCGCGCGACACGCTGACCCAGACCGACACCGGTCCCTTCCTGCGGCGGATGCCCGGGCTGCTGCCCGCGCGCGCCGCCGACAACATGTTCTGGCTCGGCCGCTACGTCGAGCGCGCCGAGGGCAACGTGCGGGTGCTGCGCGCCTACCACCTGCGGCTCGAGGAGCACGGCCGCCGCGCCGTGCCGCTTGTGGATTCGCTGGGCGAGTTCCTCGAGGGCTACGGGCTCGACCCCAGCGCCGTGGTGCCGCCCACGCTTCTGCACCAGTTCGACGCCGCGCTGCATTGCGCCGGCAAGGTGCGCGACCGCTTCTCGACCGATGGCTGGAATGCGCTCAACGATCTTTCGGAAACCGCCCGCGAGCTCGCCACCAAGGTCCAGCAGGGCGACGACGCCGCCCGCGCCATGAGCGTGCTGCTGCGCAAGACCGCCGGCTTCGCGGGCCTCGTGCACGACAACATGTTCCGCTTCCTCGGCTGGCGCTTCCTGACCATGGGACGGGCGCTCGAGCGCGCCGACCACATGGCGGCGGTGCTCTCGGTCTTCGCCAACCCCGAGGCCAGCGACGGCGGCTTCGACGTCTCGGTCGAGATCGGCGACAGCGTGATGACCCACCGCCGCCGCTACTCGGTCGAGAGCAACCGCAACACGGTGATCGACCTGCTGGCGCTCGACCGCGACAACCCGCGCTCGATCCTGTTCCAGCTCGACCGGCTGCGCGAAGAGGAAGAGAAGCTCGCCGAGATGGCCGGCCTCACCCAGATGGGCGAGGCGTCGCGGCGCATCCTGACGCTGCAGACCTCGCTCGCCGTCGCCACGCCCGAGCTGATCTACACCCGCCGCCTGAGCCGCGTGCGGCGCGAGCTCGGGGCGATCTCCGAGGCGCTGACCGCGCAGTACCTGAGCTGACCCGCATATGAGCCCGACATGAGCCAGACCTACGACATCACGCTCAAGATCAGCTATTTCTACGACAGCCCGGCCGCGGCGCACCGGGCGCTGCTTCGGATGCTGCCGCGCAACCTTCCGGACCAGCAGCTGCTCTACGGTGTGGTGATCACCGACCCGGCGCCGGACTACCGGCTCGACGACCTCGATTTCTTCGGCAACCCGGTCACCGAGGTGGCGCACGAGCGGCGCCTCTCCGAGATCGACTTCCGCTTCGAGGGGCGGGTGCGGCGGCACCGGCCGGCCGGCGGACTGGATCTGTCCTGCGGGCTCGATGCGCTTGCCGCCGAGGTCGTGCAGATCCAGAGCATCGCCGCCGACAGCCCGCACCATTTCCTCGGCGCCTCGCCGCGGCTGCGCCCCGAGCCCGAGATCGCCGCTTTTGCCCGCGACTGCATCGACAAGGGCATGTCGACGCTGGCGGCGGCGGACGCGGTGAGCCTCGCGCTCAACGAGGCCTTCGACTTCGACCCCGAGGCCACCGAAGTCACCACCACCCCGATCGAGGCGTTCCGGGCCCGCCGCGGCGTCTGCCAGGACATCAGCCACGTGATGATCACTGCGCTGCGGTCGCTGGGGATCCCCGCGGGCTACGTCTCGGGCTTCCTGCGCACCATCCCGCCCGAAGGGCAGGCGCGGCTCGAGGGCGCGGACGCCATGCACGCCTGGGTCCGGGCCTGGGTCGGCGGCGAGGTCGGCTGGGTCGAGTTCGACCCCACCAACGCCATCCGCGCCGGCACCGACCACGTGACCGTCGCCATCGGCCGCGACTATTCCGACGTGGCACCGGCCAAGGGCTCGCTGCGTTCGGAAGGCTCGCATGAGACCACGCACCAGGTCGACGTGATCCCGGTCTGAACGGGTTTACCTTCGCTAAAGGTCTCTGACCCTAGAATGCGCCTGCGCGACGCGCTGCCGCTGCCGGCGGGGTCCTGTCGCGCGCCTCACGGGCATGACGCCTGCGGGGCGGGGCCCGGTTCCGGGCAGGGCGCGGCAAGGTGGCGTGGCATGAGACGGATCGACGAGAAACTGGCCAACATCACCTCGGGCAACTACGGCCCCCGTGATTTCATCATGACCTTCGGCAAGGACGCGGACCTGCTGCGCGGCTGCTCGGCGACGGGCGTCGATGCGCAGGGCAGGCCAAGGCCGCTCGCCGCCTACCGCGCCGACGTGAAGCGGGTCATCGAAAGCGATCAGGCCGACATCGTGCTGACCTCGCTCTCCACCGCCGAGATGCTGGCCGAAAGCGGCGCCTACAGCCATACGAGCGTGACGCCGGCGGTGCGGCTCAACGATCCGACCGACCGCTGGCGGGTGCGCGGCGGCGCCTATCCGGCCTATCCGGCGCTGCCCTTCCGCTCGTCCCGGCTCGACGCGGTGAAGCCGGTGTCGAACCTCGGGCTCTACGGGCTGACCTTCTACAACGACCCGGTGCAGGACCATGCCACGCTGCAGGCCTATTCCGACTTCCTCGATCTCGCCAGCCGGGTGGGGATCCGGCATTTCCTGCAGCTCTCCGATCCGTCGTTCCGCATCGATACCGGCGATGTCGACTACGCCGCCTATCGCAACGACATCCTGATCCGCAGCCTCGCGGGGATCGCGCGGCGCGAGCGGCCGTTGTTCATCGAGGTCGACTACCACGGCCCCGCCTCCATGGAGGAGCTCGCGAACTGGCATCCCGCCAAGCTCGTGGTCGGCATCACCGGATGTGCGGGCGGCACCACCCGCGACTGCCTCGAACGCCTCGCGCAGGCCGAGAAGCACGGCGCGCGGCTCGCCAGCTTCAGCCGCGAGAGCTTTGCCTGCGAGGATCCGGTGCTGATGCTCGCCACCATGCGCCGGGTCGTGCGTGAGGGCGTATCCTCCTTCGAGGCGGTCAAGGCCTACCACGACGACCTGCGGCGCGAGGGGCTGACCCCGAACCGCGCGCTGCAGGACGACGCGGAACTGACCTGCCCGATGCTCAAGGCCCACACCGACCGCGCCGCCTGACCCGGCCTGACCCGACCGGCGCAGGGGTTGCGCGGGTCTTTCCCGGCGTCTACCTCTCGCCGCGAAAGGGAGACAGGCCATGAACCGAACCGATGCAAATGCCCTGGACTGGGCCTCGGTCAGCTGGGTCGCGGCAGAGCGGACACTCGCGACGCTGCGCGTCTGGGCGTTGTCGGCGGGCGGCACCGTGCTGGCCAAGGTCGAAAGCGGCGAGGGGCCAGGTGCCACCGACGATCTCGCCGCGGTGCTCGACCGTCTGCTGCCCGGCCGGCCCGCGGATGTTCCGGTGCTGGTCAGCGGCGCCGGTCAGATGCCCGCCCCCGCCGTGCCCTGCAAGCCGCCGCTGCGCGATGCGGCGCAGGCCGCGCAGGGGCTGCTGCGTCTGCCCGGCGTGGCCCAGCAGAAGCCGGTCGACCTGTTGGAGGGCGAGGAGACGCGCGTCGCGGGCTTCCTCGCGCTGAACCCCCGTTTCGACGGCGTGCTCTGCCTGCCCGGCCCGCGCCAGACCCGCTGGGTGCACGTGAGCGCGGGCGAAATCGTGAGCTTCCGCAGCTTTCTCACCGGCGCACTCTTCGCGATGCTGCGCGATCTGGAGGGGCTGTCCGACGGCTGGGACGAGGCCGCCTTCCTCGAGGCCGTCGACCACGCCATGGGCCGACCGGCAGGGGTTGCGGGTGATCTCGCGACGGTGCTGGCCGAGCTCCGCCTCGCCGGGCTCGACCCGGCGGCGGCCAGTTCGCGCGCGCTTGGCTTGCTGCTCGGGATGGAGCTTGCCGCCGCCAAGCCCTACTGGCTCGGCCAGAGCGTCGCGCTGGTGGACGAGGCCAACGCCGCCCGCCCGTGGCAGGCCGCGCTCACCGCGCAGGCGGTGCCGGTGGTGCTGGCGGACGGGACGCGGCTGGCGCTCGAGGGACTGAAGGCCGCCTACAAGGGCCCCTAGGCGCGCGGGCGCCATGGGCAATCCGCGCGAGAAGGGCTAGGCTCGGCCCGCGCGGGACACCAGAGAAACCAGACCAGCAGGGGGAGGGCCGCGATGGCTCAGGACGCAGAGCTCAGGCCGGGCGAGACCACGGTCGAACTGCCGCCGGCGCAGGACGCCTGGCTGCGCTTCATCGGTCGCATTCGCACGCCGTTCCTCGAACGCGCCGACTGTCCCCGGCAGGGCAGCCTTGACGGCCCCGAATGCCGTGTCGAGCTGATCCCGGAGCTCGAGCCCGCGCTCGACGGCATCGACCGCTCGGAGACCATCGAACTGCTCTACTGGCTCGACCGCTCGCGCCGCGACCTGCTGACCCAGAGCCCGCGCGGCAGCGGTGACCTGCGCGGCACCTTCAGCCTGCGCTCGCCCAACCGGCCAAACCCGATCGGCACCTCGGTGGTGCGGCTCGTGCGGCGCGAGGGGACGGTGCTGGTGGTGCGCGGGCTCGACTGCCTTGACGGCACGCCGCTCATCGACCTCAAGCCCGCGCGCTGCGATCATGCGAAGCGGCCGGATCCGACAACAGGTGCCTGAAAACCGGGCGAAATCCGTGACAATGCACGTCACGCGGGCAGAAAGGCGGCGACCGGCTTGCGGTTGCGCCTCGGCCGTCGGATCTTCGCTGCGAAGGAGACCGGGCAGATGCCGTACGACAGGTCCGAGATGACAGGCGCGCCGACCATCGCGGCGCAGCGCGCCCGTGGCCGCGCCCGACTGGGTGCAAAGGCCCGCGCCGACCGCACGGCGATTGCGGACCTGCACATGTCCGGCAGCTCCAAGCTGCTGTTTCCGCGGGCGAAAGACGCGCTTCAGGCGGTCTATCTCAACAGCTCCGGCGGGGTGACCGGCGGCGACACCTTCGAGATCGAGGCCCGCGCGCAGGAGAATGCGCACCTCGTGATGACCACGCAGGCAGCCGAGCGCATCTACCGCGCGCTGCCGGGCGAGACGGGCCGGGTCGACACACGGCTGACGCTCGACCCCGGTGCGCGGCTCGACTGGTTGCCGCAGGAGACCATCCTCTTCGAGGGTGCGGCGCTCGACCGGCGGCTGTCGGTCGAGATGGCCCCCGACGCCCGGCTCATCGCCTGCGAGGCGCTGATCTTCGGGCGCCACGCCATGGGCGAGGTGCTGCACGACCTGCGGCTGCGCGACCGCATCGACGTGCGGGTGGATGGGCGGCTGGTGCTGGCCGACCGGCTGCGGCTCGACGGCGACGCCGCGGCGACGCTGGCACAGGCCCACGTGACGGGCGGGGCCGGGGCGATGGCCACGGTGGTCCACGCCGCCCCCGGTGCCGCCGCGATGCGCGATCCGCTGCGCGCGATGCTGCCGGAAACGGCTGGGGTCTCGGCCATTTCCGAGGATCTGCTGCTCATGCGTCTGGTTTCCGTTGACGGTTTCGCGCTGCGAGGCCACCTTGCCCCTGTCCTGCGCCGACTGAGCGGCGCAGACCTGCCACGACCCTGGATGATCTGACCGATGCAACTGACCCCCCGCGAAAAGGACAAGCTTCTTGTCGCCATGGCCGCCGAAGTGGCCCGCAAACGCCTGAGCCGCGGCGTGAAGCTGAACTACCCCGAAGCGGTGGCGCTGATCACCGACGCCGTGGTCGAGGGCGCGCGCGACGGGCGCAGCGTCGCCGAGATGATGGAGGCCGGGGCGCAGGTCATCACCGCCGGACAGTGCATGGAGGGCGTGCCCGAGATGATTCACGAGGTCCAGGTCGAGGCGACCTTTCCCGACGGTACCAAGCTCGTCACCGTTCACAACCCGATCCGCTGATCCAACAGGAGGATTTCGCTTGAAACTCGCCGCTCCCTTCGTCCTGCTCGCAGGCCCCGCGATGGCCCATTCCGACACCGCTCCGCACGTGCATCCCCATGACGGCGCGCTCTGGCTGGGGGCGGTGGCGTTGCTCGGCGTGGCGACGCTGGGCGGGCGGATGATCCTCAAGCGGCTGAAGGCCGAAGCATGATCCCGGGCGAGCTCTTCCCCGGTGACGGGGATCTGGAACTGAATGCGGGCCGAGAGGTTGTGACTCTGATGGTCGCGAATACCGGCGATCGGCCCGTGCAGGTCGGCTCGCACTACCATTTCGCCGAAACCAACCCCGCCCTCGATTTCGACCGTGAGGCGGCGATGGGACTCCGGCTCGACATTGCGGCGGGCACCGCCGTTCGGTTCGAGCCGGGTCAGCGCCGCGAAGTCGCGCTGATCCCGATCACGGGCGCGCGGCGGATCTACGGATTCAACCAAAAGGTCATGGGAGCACTATGAATGTTTGACGAAATTCTGGGGTGGCAGCGGAGCATGCTGCGCATGGTGTCTCTCGCAGCCGAGGCGCAGCAGGTGATCGCCTACCGGACCATGGGGTTCGGCGGGGTCTGGTCCGTACCGTCCTCGGAGGCGGCGCAGATGGTCTACGAGAAGGGCCCCGCGCTCATGCAGAGTTGGATGGGGGCGAGCCGCGCAGCGATGGGCGGCGCCGCACCGAACCGGGTGCTCGACGCCTGGTCCGGACCGCTCGAGCGCAAGGCGCGGTCGAACCGCAGGCGGCTCGCGCGGCGTGGGCCGAACCTGCCGTTCTGACGGCGCGACAGGGATCTGACCAAGGAGGAGGACGGCCGATGTTTCCCCTGACCCCGCTGGACTGGAGCGTTGCGGCCCTGCAGATGGGAACGCAGATCATGGGGGCGCAGATGCGCGTCGCCCAGGTGCTGTTCGAGGCCGGCCTCCAGCAACACAAGGCGATGTGGGGGCTGCGTACGCCCCTGCCGATGCCGACGCGGATGTCCGCGCCGGTGACCATGGGCATCTGCGGCCCGATGGCGCTGGCGGGGGCGGGCACCCGCCCGCTGCCGCGCCCGCGTGCCGGTCGCGTGGCGCTGCTCAAGGCGGTGCCCTCGACCGACAGCAGTTCCAAGCTGCGCCGGCGCCGGGGGGCGACTGTGCCGCCCGAGATGCCGCCCGCGCCTGCCTCCGACGGCGACGACAAAACGCCGGTTTGACAGACAAGGAAGAGCCGATATGCCAGCCAGGATTTCCCGGGCAGATTATGCCGCCATGTTCGGCCCCACCACGGGCGACCGTCTGCGGCTTGCCGACACCGATCTCATCATCGAGGTCGAGCGTGACCTGACCGCCGAGGCAGTTGGGCTTGCCTCGGGGGCCAACGGCGCCGTCTACGGTGAAGAGGTGAAGTTCGGCGGCGGCAAGGTGATCCGCGACGGCATGGGCCAGGCTCAGGCGACGCGCGCCGAGGGCGCCGTCGACACCGTCATCACCAACGCGCTGATCGTCGACCACACCGGCATCTACAAGGCCGACGTGGGCCTGCGCGACGGCCGCATCCACATGATCGGCAAGGCGGGCAACCCCGATACCCAGCCCGGCGTGAACATCGTCGTGGGCCCCGGCACCGAGGCCATCGCGGGCGAGGGCCGGATCCTCACCGCCGGCGGCATGGACAGCCACATCCACTTCATCTGCCCGCAGCAGATCGAGGACGCGCTGCACTCGGGCCTGACCACGATGCTCGGCGGCGGTACCGGGCCCGCGCATGGCACGCTCGCCACCACCTGCACGCCGGGGCCGTGGCATCTCGGGCGGATGATGCAGGCGGCCGACGCCTTTCCGATGAACCTCGCCTTCGCGGGCAAGGGCAACGCCTCGCTGCCAGCGCCGCTCGAAGAGCAGATCCGCGGCGGGGCCTGCTGTCTCAAGCTGCACGAGGACTGGGGCACCACGCCTGCCGCCATCGACAACTGCCTGAGCGTCGCCGACGCCATGGACGTGCAGGTGATGATCCACACCGACACGCTCAACGAGTCGGGCTTCGTCGAGAACACCGTTGCGGCGATGAAGGGCCGCACCATCCACGCCTTCCACACCGAGGGCGCGGGCGGCGGCCACGCGCCGGACATCATCAAGATCTGCGGCGAGGAGTTCGTGCTTCCGAGCTCGACCAACCCGACGCGGCCCTACACGGTGAACACCTTGGAAGAGCATCTCGACATGCTCATGGTGTGCCACCACCTCGACAAGTCGATCCCCGAGGATGTGGCCTTCGCCGAAAGCCGCATCCGGCGCGAGACCATCGCCGCCGAGGACATCCTGCACGACATGGGCGCCTTCTCGATCATCGCGTCCGACAGCCAGGCCATGGGCCGGGTGGGCGAGGTCATCATCCGGACCTGGCAGACCGCGGACAAGATGAAGAAGCAGCGCGGACGCCTGTCCGAGGAAACCGGCGAGAACGACAATTTCCGGGTGCGCCGCTACATCGCGAAATACACCATCAACCCGGCCATCGCGCATGGCATCAGCCAGCACATCGGCTCCATCGAGGTCGGCAAGCGCGCCGATCTGGTGCTCTGGTCGCCCGCCTTCTTCGGCGTGAAGCCCGAGATGGTGCTCATGGGCGGCACCATCGTCTGTGCCCAGATGGGCGATCCCAACGCCTCGATCCCGACGCCGCAGCCGGTCTATTCGCGGCCCATGTGGGGCGCCTATGGCCGCTCGGTCGAGCACTCGGCAGTGATCTTCGTCTCCGAGGCGGCGCAGGCGGACGGCATCGGCGGCGCGCTCGGGCTCGCCAAGCAGACGCTGGCGGTGAAGAACACGCGGGGCATCGGCAAGAAAGATTTGATATTGAACAATGCCACGCCCGAGGTCGAGGTGAACCCCGAGACCTACGAGGTGCGCGCCAATGGCGAGCTTCTCACCTGCGAGCCGGCGAAAGAGCTGCCGATGGCGCAGCGGTACTTCCTCTACTAGGCGCGGAACCGTGCGGGCCGCGCTCATCGCCCCTCTCCTGATCCTGCCGGCGGCGGCGCAGGCCGTCTGCCCGACCGCGGCGGACCTCGACCGGGGCATCCTGCTCTACACGCTCGGCGGTGACACCGAGTTGTTCCGCCGTGTCAGCGACGACGTGGTGCGCTCGACCTATCTCAGCGGCGAGGAGGGGAGCGAGGCACTTCTGGGGCAGGGGATCTACGTGCTCGACAACGTGGCGCTCGCCGATGGCGAGGTGCTGCCCGAGACGCAGATCCATTTCGACTTCCCCATGACCAGCGCCGATATGCCCGAACCCGCGCCCGAGACCGACTGGACCGTGGACGTCACCGTCGAGGAGGCGGGCTATTCCGAGCGGGAGCATCAGAGCTACAGTTTCGGCCCGCTGACCCGCATCGGGCTGGGGCGTTGCAGCTACGAGATGATTCAGGTGCGCCAGACCTACAGCCCGGATCCCTACGAGGTGACCGACTACGTGAACTGGATTCCCGCGCTCGGACTGTCCTATCTGGTGCAATCCAGCCATGCGCATGGCGAGGATCACTACGTCTACACCGCCATCGAGGCGGTGCGATGAGCGCGGAACCCCTTATTTGTTTAACATTGAACGATTTTCGAGTTATGCACCTGCAGAAACCCGAGTTTGCAGATGCAGCATTTGATGCTTCGGGCAGAATGCCTTACCTATTGAGCACGGGAGGGGACCTGAGCCAACAAAGGAAGGTTTCCCATGGCATTTCTGAGCGCATCTCAACGTCACGAAAACGCACCCCTGCTTTCGCGCATCCTCGCCGGCCTCGGCGATGCGATCGTCGCGATCGGCGAAGCGAACCCGCGCCTGCGTCGCGTCGAAGCGCTGCAGCGTCTGTCGGATGCAGAACTCGCCGCCAAGGGCCTGCGCCGCGAAGACATCGTGCGTCACGTCTTCCACGACGTGTACTACCTCTGAGCCCCGGTTTTCCCGCGTGCCTTCGCGCGCGGGCCGGTGCATATCATCAAGGCCACGCGCCCGGTATCGCCCGGGGCGTGGCCTTCTTCGTTTCCGGGACCGTGTTCGCCGGTCCCGCAGGATCAAAGGACCGGACATGACCAGCCTCCCCACCGCGCACGAAATCGCCCGCAAGGGCCAGTGGAGCGACGCCGCCGACACGGTGACGCTGTCCTACGAGGGCCGCTTCCTGCGCCGCAAGGTGCTGACGGCGGGCACCGGCGCCGGCTTCCTGGTCGATCTCGCCCATACCGAAAGCCTCGACGAGGGCGATGCCTTCCTCCTCGGTGACGGCTCGCTGGTGGCGGTGCGGGCCGCGGTCGAGCCGCTGCTGGCGGTGACCGGTGCCGACCTGCCGCGCATCGCCTGGCACATCGGCAACCGCCACACGCCCTGCCAAATCGAGACCGACCGGCTGCTGATCCAGCGCGATCACGTGATCCGCGACATGCTCGAGCGCATCGGCGCCACGGTGACCGAGGTCGACGAGCCCTTCACCCCCGAGGGCGGCGCTTATGGCCACGGACGCACCCATGGCCACGATCACAGCCATTCGCACGGGCCGGACTCGCACACCCACAGCGACGGCAGCGGCCATTCGCACAGCCATTCCCACGCGCACGGGCACCTGCCGCACAGCCATGACCACTGACGCGGCGCTGACGCTGCATCAGCTCTTCTCGCCCGCCTTCCCCGTGGGCGCCTTCGCCTATTCGCACGGGCTCGAGACCGCGGTGCAGGAGGGGCGGGTGCGCGACGCGGCCGACCTCCGGGACTGGCTCGAGGTGGTGCTGAGGCACGGCGCCGGCTGGTCCGACGCGGTGCTGCTCGCCCATGCGGCGCGGGGCGGCGACGCGGCAGAACTGACCGAGCTGGGGCTGGCGCTCTCGCCCTCCGCCGAGCGGCGGCTGGAGACAGAGCAGCAGGGCGGCGCCTTTGCCGCCACGGTCTCGGGCGTCTGGGGCATCGAGATCCCGCCCGCGCCCTACCCGGTGGCGGTGGGGCTCGCCGTCGCGGCGCTGGAGCTGCCGCTGGCCGATGCGCTGCGGCTCTACCTGCAGGCCTTCGCCTCCAACCTCGCCGCTGCGGGCGTGCGGCTGGTCCCGCTCGGGCAGACCGACGGGCAGCGCGTGGTGCAGGCGCTGTCGCCGCTCTGCGCGGTGCTGGCGGATCAGGCGCAGGGCGCGGACCTCGACCAGATCGGCGGCTTCGCGCCCCTCATAGACATTGCAAGCCAGCGGCATGACATGCTCTATTCGCGGCTCTTCAGATCTTAACGGAGGCAAACATGGCATCCCCGAACGGACCCCTGCGCGTCGGCCTCGGCGGCCCTGTCGGTGCCGGCAAGACCACGCTGACCGCGGCGCTGGCGCGCGCCCTGCGCGACCGGCTGTCGATGGCGGTGGTCACCAACGACATCTACACCCGCGAGGACGCCGAGGAGCTGATGCGCCAGCAGGTGCTGCCGCTCGACCGCATCAAGGGGGTGGAGACCGGGGGCTGTCCGCACACCGCGATCCGCGAGGACGCCTCGATCAACCTCGCCGCCATCGCTGAGCTGAACGCGGCGCATCCGGATCTGGACCTCGTGCTGATCGAGAGCGGCGGCGACAACCTCTCGGCCACCTTCTCGCCCGAGCTCGCGGACGTGACGATCTACGTGATCGACGTGGCGGCGGGCGAGGAGATCCCGCGCAAGGGCGGCCCTGCCATCACCAAGTCCGACATCCTCGTCATCAACAAGACCGACCTCGCGCCCTACGTGGGCGCCTCGCTCGAGGTGATGGAGCGCGACGCCACGCGGATGCGGGCGGGGCGCCCCTTCGTCTTCGCGCAGCTGCGCCACGGCAAGGGCGTCGACGAGATCGTCTCGCTGCTGGCCCGGATCGGGGGGCTGCCGCTGGTGGAAGCGGCGGAGTAACCGCCGCTTGCCGCCCTGGCGCTGATGCGGGCCTCCCAGTCAGGCGGGGGCGCATTCGCGCGACACCGAGACTAGGACGGCTGCAGAGACGAGGGGTTCGCCGCGTCCCGCGGCTATCGTGAAAAGCCTGCCGACGGGCGCATGTCCCCTGTCCGTCACGCTCCCGCGGCGGTGGCCTTCTCGCGGCCGGCGCTGAGGGCGCGGACCGGCTGGGCGGCCTTCACCTCGCGCAGCTCCGCGTAGCGGTCGTGGTACTTCTCGACCTTGCCGAGATCGTAGAGGTAGTTGACCATCACCCCGCCGGACTGCCGCAGCCCGTTCTCCGAGATGTCGGCACCGGCGTGCACCGCCTGCACCATGGCGCCGTTGCCGAGGTGGAAGCGCGCCACCGGGTCGACGGGCTGGCCGTCGGCACGCTTGGCGTTCAGGAGGTAATGGGCGGCGAGCCCGGCCATCGCCTTGCCGTCGCGCGAATCGTAGCGGATGCCCTGCTGCTCGAGCCAGCGCACGAGGCCGGGGATCGGAGACAGCGTGACGAAGGTCTTGAGCCCCGGCAGCTCGGCGGCGAGGTCCGAGACCACCTGCTTGATCAGCGAGTTGCCGAACGAGATCCCGGCCAGCCCCGGCTGGCAGTTCGAGATCGAGTAGAACACCGCGGTGTCCGCCACTTCGGCGCTGCCCGGGGTGCGATCCTCGGCCAGCAATGCCTGGATCGAGCCCGGGGTCCCGCGCGAGAGGGCCACCTCGACGAAGATCAGCGGCTCGTCGGGCATCGCCGGGTGGAAGAAGGCAAAGCAGCGCCGGTCGGCGGGCTGCAGGCGGCGGCGCAGGTCGTCCCAGGACTGGATCGTGTGCACCGCCTCGTAGGCGATGATCTTCTCGAGGATATGCGCCGGGCTCTCCCAGCTGATCGGGCGGAGCACGAGGAAGCCGCGGTTGAACCACGACCGGAAGAGGTTGCGGAAGTCGAGGTCGAGCGCCTGAAGCGCCGGATCCTCGACGCCCAGCCGCAGCAGGTCGGCGCGCATCTGCACCAGCCGCTCGGTGCCGCCCGGAACCTGGTTCAGCTGCCGGATCAGCGCCTGCCGGGGCGCCTCGGTGGCATGGGTGAAGGCGCGATAGCTCGCCCCCGAGGGCGCCGCTTCGTAGGCATCCAGCGCCGCCCGCAGCGCCGCGGGGTCAAGGTCGTAGGCCTCGGCGATGTGCCGGAACAGCGCCAGCCGGGCGGGGTCGTCCATCTCGGCGTAGCGCTGCAGCACGCGGCGGGCGAGCGCCAGCGCCGCGGTCTCGGAGGTCGTCCCCATCAGGTCGGCGATCAGCGCGTCGGTGCTGCGCGGGTCGCGCCGCAGGATCGGCCCGATCCGGGTGCGGCGTTCGAAGACGGTGGACAGCAGATCCGCGAGCAATGTCATGTTCCGGCCTCCCGTTGGGGCGGCCGGGGCGGCGGCCGCGTCCTCTCAAAGGTCGGCCTCCGCGCGCGGAAAATCAAGCCGTGCGCTCCGCGTAATCGCTGCACTGCGGCGGTGGGTCGCTCAGGCGACGGCCGAGATGCCCCGGATCGCCCGCGCCAGCGACTTGGGGTAGCGCACAAAGAGGATCGCCGGGTTGCGGATGCCCTCTGCCGCGATGGTCTCGGCCAGCGCGCCCAGCGTGGTGCTCACGTGGCGCTCCTGCGGGGTGCTGACCGAGGCCACGATCTCGACCGGGCATTCCGCCGGGGCGCTGGCGCCGATGAGGTCGTCGCGCACCACCGCGGCCCGTTCCACCGCCATGTAGAAGGCCATTGACGTGCCCGGGTGCGCCAGCCGGGCACGGTCGGGGTTGGCGTCTCCCGGGCGGCAGGTGCCGGTGGTCACAGCAAAGGTATCCGTCTCGCCCCGTTCCGTGAGCGGATGGCAGATGGAGGCTGCGGCGGCGGAGGCTGCGGTGATGCCGGGCACGATCTCGACCTCGATGCCGGCGGCGCGGGCGGCGGCGATCTCTTCGCAGGCGCGCCCGAAGATCGACGGGTCGCCGGACTTCAGCCGCACGACGCGCAGCCCGAGCCTGGCCTTGGCGACGATCAGCCGGTCGATGCGGCCCTGCGGCCAGGCGCAGCGCCCGACCTCCTTGCCGACGTAGATGCGCTCGGCCCGCGTCGAGGCAAGCTCCATGATCTCGGGGTCGACGAGCCGGTCGTAGAGCAGCACGTCGGCGGACTGGATGCGCTCGAGCGCGCGCAGGGTGAGAAGGTCCCGCGCACCGGGCCCGGCGCCCACGAGGGCGATGTGGCCGGCCTTGCGCGACTGGAGGTCTTGCTGGGTCATCTGGTCCGTCTCCATGCAGAACATGAGTGCCAAAAACAAAAAAAGCCGCCGATGCGTCGCAGCGATGGGTGCGACGGATCGAGCAGCTTTGCTCATCGGTCCCGGACGTTCGGGAGACTGTTGCGGCGCCGTTGCCGCAATGGAGCGAGGAAGAGCGCAGCTCTGGGATTCGATCAACAGGTTTTTGCGGTTTCCGCGCGGCGCGGGCCCATGAAGCGGGTGCACGGGCCGGCGGATGCGCGTTTTGCGGGCAGGACCGCGAGGATCGCCCGGATCAGTAGCGGCGGCACTCGATGCTGGCCCGGCCCGCCTGCGCCCGCGCGCATTCGGCATCTCTTCCGGGCCGGTGCGGTCGCCGTGGCGCGTCAGGATCAGCGTCGAACCCGGGCGCAGCCGCGCGGGCCCGGAAGACGCGCAGGCGGCGATCAGCGAGCCGAGCGCCAGGATCATCAGCTTGCGTCGGTTCATGCCATCCCCCCACGGCCGGGATCGCCCTTCGGCTGCGGTTCGGCCTGATACGTTTCCGGGCGCCGCAGGCAGGCGCGGGGCGTTCGGTCAATTTATTTGCATTTTCAAGTAAAATGCCTCGCGCCGGGGGCCAGGGCGCCTGCTCGGGCTTGTCTCGGTTGCAGGGGCGAGGGGACAGTCGGGCCAAGGATCATCAGAAGGGGGTTCCATGATCACCATCACCGCCGTCATCCGCGCCCGCAGCGGCGAGGAGCAGACCATGCGCAGCGCGCTGCTCGACGTGGCCGACAACGTGCAGAAGAACGAGCCCGGGACGTTCGGCTTCTTCGTCTCGCAGGATCCCGAGGATCCCTGCCTCTTCACCACCTACGAGCGCTTCGCGGACCGTGCGGCGATGGACAGCCACAACGGCTCGGCGACGGTGGCGCGGTTCTTCGAGATCGCCAAGCCCATCCTCGCGGGCGAGGTGACGCTGGTCACCGCGGAAGAGATCTCGGCCAAGGCCTGACCCGGGCGGCGGTCGCGACGCCGGGGCCGAAACGAAAACGGGCGCCCGCATGGGGCGCCCGTTCTGGTGTGACATGACCGCTCGGATCAGAATGGGGATCAGGCCAGCGCCTCGTCGCAGCGGGCGCAGGTGGCGGCGTGGGAATGGGTGCCCACGTCCGGCAGGATCTTCCAGCAGCGCTGGCACTTCTCGCCGTCCGCCTTCTCGAAGACCACGCCCACGCCCGGCACTTCGGCCATGCGGAAGGCTTCCTGCGGTGCCGGGTCGGCGGTGAGCGAGATGCCCGAGGTGATGCAGAGGTCGTCGAAGGCGACCGACTTCAGCGCCGCCAGCATGTCCGCGTCCTCGACATGGACCACCGGTGCCGCCTCGAGCGAGGCGCCGATCACCTTGTCGGTGCGCTGGATTTCCAGCGCCGCGGTGACGGCACGGCGGGCAGCGCGGACCTTGGACCACTTCTCCGCCAGCGCCTCGTCGCGCCATGTGGCGGGCGTCTCGGGGAAGTCCACGAGGTGCACCGAGCTCTCGTCGCCGGGGAAGCGGTCGAGCCAGACGTCTTCCATGGTGAAGACGAGGATCGGCGCCAGCCAGGTGGTCAGGCGGTGGAACAGCAGGTCCATGACCGTGCGGGCCGCGCGGCGCCGCGCGGTGTCGCCGTCGCAGTAGAGCGCGTCCTTGCGGATGTCGAAGTAGAAGGCCGACAGGTCCACGGTGCAGAAGGTGAAGACCGACTGGAACACCGACTGGAAGTCGTAGCTCCGGTAGCCCTCCTGCACCTTCGCGTCGAGCTCGGCGAGACGGTGCAGCACCCAGCGCTCGAGCTCGGGCATGTCGGCGGGCTCGACCCGGTCGGCCTCGGAAAAGTGCCCCAGCGCGCCCAGCATGAAGCGCATGGTGTTGCGCAGGCGGCGGTAGCTGTCGGCCACGCCCTTGAGGATCTCCGGCCCGATCCGCTGGTCCGCGGTATAGTCGGTCTGGGCCACCCAGAGCCGCAGGATGTCGGCGCCGTACTGCTTCACCACCTCTTCGGGGACGATGGTGTTGCCGAGCGACTTGGACATCTTGTTGCCCTTCTCGTCCAGCGTGAAGCCGTGGGTCACCACGTTGCGGTAGGGCGCGCGGCCCATGGTGCCGCAGGCCTGCAGCATGGAGGAGTGGAACCAGCCGCGGTGCTGGTCGGTGCCTTCCATGTAGACGTCGGCGATGCCGTCCTCGGTGCCGTCGGCGCGGTCGCGCAGCACGAAGGCATGGGTCGAGCCGCTGTCGAACCACACGTCGAGCACGTCGAACACCTGCTCCCACTCGGCGGCGTCATAGCCGTCGCCGAGGAAGCGTTCCTTGGCGCCCTCGGCGTACCAGCAGTCGGCGCCCTCGGTCTCGAAGGCTTCGCAGATGCGGGCGTTGACCTCGGGATCGCGCAGCAGGAAGCCCTCGTCGGTGGGCAGGGCGCCCTTCTTCACGAAGCAGGTCAGCGGCACGCCCCAGGCGCGCTGGCGCGACAGCACCCAGTCCGGGCGCGCCTCGATCATCGAGTAAAGGCGGTTGCGGCCCGATTGCGGGGTGAACTTCACCAGCTCGTCGATGGACCGCAGCGCGCGCTCGCGGATGGTGGTGCCGTAGGTGTCGTGCCCGTCGCCCACGGCGCGGTCGATCGAGGCAAACCACTGCGGGGTGTTGCGGTAGATCACCGGCGCTTTGGAGCGCCACGAGTGCGGGTAGGAGTGCTTGATCTTGCCGCGCGCCAGCAGGCCGCCGACCTGGGCGAGCTTGTCGATCACCGTCTTGTTGGCGTCGCCTTCCTTGCCGTTGGGCTTGAGGATCATCTTGCCGCCGAAGAACGGCAGGTCGGCGCGGAAGGAGCCGTCCTCCATCACGTTGTAGGTGATGACCTGCTCGAGCATCCCGAGATCGCGGTAGAGCTCGAATTCCTCCATCCCGTGCGAGGGGGCGCAGTGCACGAAGCCGGTGCCTTCCTCGTCGGTGACGAAATCGGCGGCGCGGAAGTCGCGGGGCTGGTCCCACTCGCCGTCCGAGCCCTCGGCCCCGGCCAGCGGGTGCTGCAGGCTCATGGCGGCGAGCTGCTGCGGCGTCACGTCCGACACGCGGGTCCACTGGCCTTCCTCGAGCCGCGCCCGGGCAAAGGTCTGCGCCGCGAGCTTGTCGGCGAGGATGTAGCGCTCGCCCTTCGAGGCCCAGCATTCGTCAGGAGTGTCGGTGATCTCGTAGAGCCCGTACTGGTAGTCCGCGCCGAAGACGACCGCCTTGTTGGACGGGATGGTCCAGGGCGTGGTGGTCCAGATCACTACGTAGGCGCCGAGGAACTTCTCGCGCACCTCTTCCACCGCCTTGGCGACGGCGTGGCGCGACTCGCTGCTTTCCTCTTCGCTGGGGCGGTCGGCTTCCGGCGAGTCGAAGTCGGTGACCTTGAACTTCACCCAGATGGTGAAGCTTTCCTTGTCATGGTACTCGACCTCGGCCTCGGCCAGCGCGGTCTGCTCGACCGGCGACCACATGACCGGCTTCGAGCCCTGGTAGAGCGTGCCGGTCATCAGGAACTTCATGAACTCCTCGGCGATCACGCGCTCGGCGTGGAAGTTCATGGTCAGATAGGGATCGGCCCAGTTGCCGGTGATGCCGAGACGCTTGAACTCCTCGCGCTGGATGTCGACCCAGCCCTCGGCGAACTTGCGACATTCCTGCCGGAAGTCGATGACCGGAACGTCGTCCTTGTCGAGGCCCTTGGCGCGGTACTGCTCCTCGATCTTCCACTCGATGGGCAGACCGTGGCAGTCCCAGCCGGGGACGTAGCGCGCCTCGTGGCCCATCATCTGGTGCGACCGGACGATCATGTCCTTGATCGTCTTGTTCAGCGCGTGGCCGATGTGCAGGTGGCCGTTCGCATAGGGCGGGCCGTCGTGCAGCGTGAAGGGGGGGCGGCCCTCGGCCTTCTCGCGCAGGCGGTCGTAGACGCCGAGCTTCGCCCAGCGGTCGAGCCACGCCGGTTCGCGCTGGGGCAGGCCCGCGCGCATCGGGAAGTCGGTCTTGGGGAGGTTCAGCGTGTCCTTGTAGTCAGGCATCTGGTCAGGCGTTTCGGCGCACATGATCTGCGGTTCCGGTTCTTTATTCGTGGCGTGGGAATGTTCGGTCGGCGCGGTGGTCCATACGCCTTGTCCCGGCGACTCGTGTGGTCAGAGCGCCGGGCATGTAATTCGAATGATGATGTCGAAACGGCCCATCATGAGCGGCCTTATAGGCCCGCGACTCGCGATGGTCCAGTGCCTGCAAGCGGCGCGGGGCAGGGGACAGAATGGGCGGAAATCCCCGCATCGGGCGGGACTTCAGGCGCTCTCCCGCCGGTTCCCGCGATGCCGCAATGCGGCGCGGCGGGGATTGGCGCATCGCAGATGCAGCATCCGGCAGTCTTCTGCCAGAAACCGCGTCCGGTGCGGGGCGATGCAACCGGGTCCCGGCGGCCGTGGTTCACTGGGTATTGAAGGCGCTGCAGGAGGTGGCGCCCCAGACCAACGAACCTCGTGAACCCACGGACAACACGGACAAGGAGGTCCGACATGGCCTATTACAACGAAGAAGAGCGCCGCTCGAACCTGCGGGCCGACCCGCAGATGAACATGGCAACCAGCACCCGCTCGCGCGGGACCGTCACCGGCCTTCTGGTGGCCGTGCTGGTGATCATCGGTCTCATCATCGGTGTCAGCTTCATGGGCAGCGACGACGCCGTCGAGAACCCGGCACCGGCAACCGCGACCGAAACGGTCCCCGAGGCCGGCACCACCGGCGCCGCACCCGATGCCGCAGCGCCTGCCGACACCACTACCGCTCCGATGACCGACGAAGGCGCAGAGCCCGCAGTCCCGGCCGCGCCGGCCGAGTAACCGTACTCGGTCCGGCCATACGCCGCCCCCGACCGGGTCACACCCGGCACACCCCGCCATCACTCACGGAGGACACGGACGGGGGCGGAGAGGTCGGAAAAACAGGGGACGCCACGCCCGATCCAGGCATGCCGGAGGCGCCCGTCGCCTCCGGCGTTGTCATGTCCAAAAGGCGAAGTGGCGAGAAACAGCGCAACCTCCGCACGCATTGGGCGAAGCGCCGCCCAACCGCCCTGGCCTTCGGAATAAAGCGCGACAGGCCCCCGAAACGCAGGCAGAGAACCGAGGTCTGTTAACCCATCTTTCAAGTGCTGCCATGACCCGATCCCCGGAAGACCTAAAGGGCACGCCGCCCCGCGACAGCTTTGCGGCAGCCGATCTCCGCAAGCTCGACCGTACCGCGATCCTCGTGTTCGCGGTGCTGCTCGTGCTCGGCGCGCTGGTGGGGGTCGATGCGCTCAGCACGACCCGCGACAGCCTCGACTCCCCGATCGAGGCGCAGGCCATCGAGCTGCACTGAAATGGCCTGCGACCCTCCCGGATCTCTCAGAGCGTGAAGATCATCCCCACCGCGTAGGCGATCGTCGCCGCAAGGCCCCCGATGAGCGTGGTCTCGACCCCGGACCGCCACCAGCTCGCCAGCGACCAGCGGCTCTTGTAGGCGCCGATGGCGAAGAAGGTGGCGAGCGTCAGCACCGCGGCCACGGGAAAGGCCTCGGGCACATCCAGGATGAATGGCAGAAGCGGCACCAGCCCCGCCGCGAGGAAGGCGCCGAAGGTGGCGAAGGCCGCCTTCAGCGGGTGCGGATCCGCGGCGGCCAGCCCGTGGGTGCCATCGAGGATCATCGCAAGGCTGTGGCGCGGAACCCGGGCGATTTGCCCGGTCGCGGCCTCGAGCGTGTCGTCGGAGAGCCCCTTGGCGGCGAGGATGTCGTGCAGTTCCGCCCGCACGCCCGAAGGGTCGCGGGCGATGCGCTCGGCCTCGAGCCGCCGCAGCCGGTTGAGGTCGTCGAGCTCGGCCTTGGTGCCCGAGTAGTTGCCCGCCGCCATCGAGAAGCCGTCGGCAAAGAGGTTGGCAAAGCCCAGCGCGAGGATCACGAACGGGTCGAGCCCGGCCCCCGCCACGCCCGCGACGATGGCAAAGGTGGTGACGGAGCCGTCGAGCGCCCCGTAGATGATGTCGCGGAGATGGCCGTGGCCATCGGGTTTTGCAGGGCTGGCTTGGGTCATGGCTCGCCTCTCTGCGGCGACCATGGCGCAGGCGGCGGCGGGCGGGAATGAGATGGATCAAACGCCGCGCGGGCGCGTGCGGCTCAGTCCCGGTCCGAGGTCCTGACCAGCCCCGACAGCGCCGTGCGCACCACCGAGCGCGCCGAGGGGCGCCTGGTGGTGGCGAAGGGCAGGGGGCGGCAGACCTCCATGGCGGCGACGCCGACCCGGGCCGTGAGCGCGCCGTTGACCAGCCCCTCGCCGAAGCGCCGCGACAGCTTGCCGAGCAGCCCGCCGCCGAGGATCGGCTCGAGCATGTCGTCGCCCACCGCCACGGCGCCGGTCGCCACGAGGTGGGACATGACGGCCCGGATCAGGCGCCAGCTGCCGAGCGTGCCCGAACGGCCACCGTAGATGTCGGCGATGCGGCGGATCATCCGCAGGTTCGACCCCAGCGCCGCGGCCACGTCCGCCAGCGCCAGCGGCACCAGCGCGGTCACGGTGGCCACCTGCCGGGCCGCGGCCTCGACCTCGCGCCGGGCGGCGGCATCCAGCGGCGCCAGCAGCTCGGTCTCGGCAAGGCCGATCACGCCCCGTGCGTCGAAGATCTCCGGGCCCCGGTCGCGCATCCGCTCGCGCCCCCAGCGGGTGTCGTCGCGCCCGGCGTAAAGGGCCGTCAGCTTGTCGGTCACCGCGCGGGCGGCGGCGAGGTCGTCGTCGGCCAGCGCCGCCGTGGCCGCCCTGTGCAGGGCATCGACCCGCGACAGGCGCGACAGCGCGGCCAGCTCCTTGATGACGATCAGCAGGATCACCAGCAGGAACAGCACCATGAGCGCGGTCACAGCGTAGCCCAGCAGCGGCACCGAGGCGATGAGGTCGGTGACGAAGCGCCATGCGGCGACCGAGATCAGCGTCGAGACCAGCGTTCCCAGCAGTGCCCAGAACCAGCGGGCCAGCCGCGACGGGCGGCGGGCGGCCAGCGCCGCGGCGGTCGCCATGGCGCGGCCCTCGGGCAGGGTGGGCTGGGTCTCGGGCTCGGGCACCGGCGGCGCCTCGGAGGGCGAGGCGGGGGCGCTGTCGTCCTCGAGTTCGAAGAGCACCGGGCCGCTGCGGCCCTTGCGGTCGGGATCGTCGGTCATGGGCGGATCTCGCTTTCGCTGCCGTCGCGCGCGGGCGCGCGCCAGCGGTAGTGGATGTCGGGCAGGCCCTCGTCGTTGCGCGAGCCGTCGCTGCGTCCGACGACGGTGAAACCCGCGCGTTCGTAGAAACGCTGCGCGCCGTGGTTGGCCTCGAAGGTCCAGAGCTCGAGCGCGGGGCAGTGCCGCTGGGCCTCGGCCATCAGCGCCCGGCCGATGCCCGCACCCTGCGCCGCCGGGGCGATGAAGAGCGCATGCACATAGCCGCCCTCGCGCGCGAGGAAGCCCAGCAGCGCGCCGTCCGCGCCGTCTTCCGCCACGGTGACCCAGCCCGCGTCGATCATCTGGCCGGCATGGGCGATGTCCTCGGCGCCACTGTGCAGCCGCGGCTTCCACGGCCGCTCGGTCGCCGCGTCGGACATCATCGCGCCAAGCCTGCCGGCGTCGGTGGGGCGCGCCGGGCGCAGCCGGGGCGTCACAGCCGGTCTCCGAACAGGAACTGCGCGGCGCGGTCGAGGCGGATGTGGGGCGGGCCCTCGCCGGGTTTCAGGGTGAGCGCCGCCGGCGCGAAGCGCATGATCGCGTAATCGCCGTCGAGCCAGCGCTCGGCGCCGTCGCGGGCGGGCCCCAGCAGACGGCCGGGATCCTCGGGCAGCTCGCCGGGGTAAAACGCGGCCTCGCGCCCGCGCGTGCCGTCATCCTGCAGCAGCGTGCCGCGCACGCAGTCGAGCTGGCGGCCGCTGTGGGGCAGCGACTGCTCGACCGTGGCGCGCAGCGCGGCGATGGCCATGGCGCCGGTTTCGGCCCCGGCAAAGCGCGCGCGGTCGCGGGCGTCGCGGGTCAGCGCCTCCATGATCGCGGTCAGGCGGCCGTGCTGGGCGTGGTGCAGGTGGTCGGCCTTGGTGGCGGCAAACAGGATCTTCTCGACCCGCCGCCCGCGCAGCAGCTGGCTGAGGAAGGCGTTGCCGCCGGGGCGGAAGGCACCGAGGATCTCGGCCATGGTGCGGCGCAGGTCCTCCATCGCGGCGGGGCCCGAGTGGATGGCGCCGAGCGCATCCACCAGCACCACCTGCCGGTCGATGCGGCTGAAGTGGTCGCGGAAGAACGGTTTCACGATCTGTGCCTTGTAGGCCTCGAAGCGGCGTTCCATCTCGCGCCAGAGCGACTGCCGCGGCGGCTGGTCGATGCGGGGCAGGGGCGCGAAGGTCAGCGCGGGGCTGCCCTCCTTCTCGCCGGGCAGCAGGAAGCGGCCCGGGGTGCAGTCCGAGAAACCGGCGTTGCGGGCCATGTGGAGCGCCGCGGTGTAGCGCGCCGCCAGCGCCTTGGCACGGGGCTCCTCGAAGCGGCGGGCGCTGTCCTCGGCGCGGGCCATGGCGACGTAATCGGCGCCGCCGGGGCGGGTGGCGATGCGCGCCAGCGTCTCCTCGGCCCACTCGGTGTAGCTCTTGTCCATCAGCCCCAGGTCCAGCAGCCATTCGCCGGGGTAGTCGACGATGTCGAGGTGGATCTTGCGGGCCCCGGAGACCCCCGCCAGCAGGCCGGTGGGGCGCAGCTTCAGCGACAGGCGCAGCTGCGACACGGCGCGGGTGCTGTCCGGCCAGTGCGGCACATGGGCGGTGAGCGCGCCGAGATGGGTCTCGTAGTCGAAGCGCGGCATGGTGTCGTCGGGCTGCGGCTGCAGGTAGGCCGCGAGGATCCGGCCCTCTGCCTCGGCCACCAGCTGCGGCATGCGGCCGCGGTCCAGCAGGTTGGCCACCAGCGAGGTGATGAACACCGTCTTCCCCGCCCGTGCCAGCCCGGTGACCCCGAGCCGGATCACCGGTTCGGTGAAGGGGGACGTCAACGTGTCGGTCACGCTCTCGACGCTTCTGGTAATCGTGTCGGCGATGGTTCCGATGACCAATGTCTGCCTCTTCCTCTGCCCGTCTCGTCTGCTCGCGCGTTTTCTCTATCTAGAGCCGGGGCGGCACGGTTGCCAGAGCGGCGCTCAGAAAGCCACCTGCTGCAGCAGCCAGACGTTGATGGCCGCAAGCAGCGCCGCCGCCGGAACGGTGATCACCCAGGCCGCGACGATGGTCAGGAAATGCGAGCGCCGCACCAGCCGGCGCCGGGTCCGCTCCTGCGGGGCCATGGTGCGGGTGTCCTTGCGCGCGCGCTGCTGCGTGCGCGACCGGTGGTTCTGATACCACTCGCGGAAGAAACCGACGCCGAAGACGCTGCCCACGGCGATGTGGGTGGAGCTTACCGGCAGGCCTGCGCCCGAGGCGGCGATCACCGTCACGGCGGTGGAAAGCGCCACGCAATAGGCGCGCATCGGGTTCAGCTTGGTGATCTGGCTGCCGACCATGCCGATGAGCTTGGGCCCGAAGAGCACGAGCCCGAACGAGATCCCGAGCGCGCCGATCAGCAGCACCCAGAGCGGCATCGCCACATCGCCGGTCGTGGGCGCGTGGGTCTGGACATAGACCACGGCAGCCAGCGGCCCGACCGCGTTGGCGACGTCGTTGGCGCCATGCGCAAAGGACAGCAGCGCCGCCGAGGCCACCAGCGGCAGGCGGAACAGCGTCTTGAGCGAGCGGTTGCGGTTCTCGAGCCCCGCCGACTGGTTCCGCACGAAGGGTACCGCGATGGCACTCGTCACGCAGCCGACCACGACGCCTGCCAGCAGCGACTGCGCGAATGGGATGTCCACCAGGTGCGAGAGCGCCCGGTCGGAGAGGTAGGTGGTGAAGGCCCCGGCCATCAGCCCGATCAGCAGCGGCACCCAGCGCCGGGCGGCGGCGATCTTGTCCTCGACCTGCACGATGCGCCACTCGATGAAGGCGAGCATCGCCACCGCGACCAGCGCCCCCAGAAGCGGAGAGAAGGTCCAGCTTGCCGCGATGAGCCCGACCGTGGACCAGTTGACCGCCGCCGCGCCCACCGACACCACGCCCGCGCCCACCACGCCGCCCACCACCGCGTGGGTGGTCGAGACCGGCGCGCCGATCCACGTGGCGATGTTGATCCAGACCGACGAGGCGAGCAGCGCCGCCAGCATCCCGCGCACGAAGACCATCTTGTCGGTCACGGTCGCGGGGTCGACGATGTCATGGGCGATGGTGCGGACCACGTCTCCGCCCGCCAGCAGCGCTCCGGCGCTCTCGCAGACCGCCGCGATGGCGATGGCGCCGAGCATCGGCAGCGCCCGCGCGCCCACCGCGGGGCCCATGTTGTTGGCAACGTCGTTGGCCCCGATGTTGAGCGCCATGTAGGCGCCGAAGGCGGCGGCGGCCACGACCGCGAGGCTCCCCGGCTCGCCGCCCGTCAGGATCAGCGCCGCCAGCGTGGCGATGGTGACGAAGGCAAGGCTGATGCCGACGCCCACCAGCGGGCGCGCGGCATACATGGTCGCTGCCTCGAGCCGCGAGAAGCGGCCGAGATCCTGATCGAGTGCCTTCCATTCTGGCGCGCTGTTGTGACCTGCCACCTTGCCTGTTCCCGGAGCCCCTGACCGCGTGTCGCGCTCAGCCCGGTTACATGCGCTACAGCAGGTCGGGGAGGTTGCGAAGCAGGTCCTTCAACTCGTCTTCGTCTACCATCTCCGCCGCTGCAAGGGGAGAGACCCAGCGCCGTTCGCGCTGGCCGACTTCCGGGTAGCTGTCGTGCAGGCGCCGGACCTCGACCGCGCAGACGTCGACGTCGGTGGCGACGGGCAATCCGCCCTCCAACACCTTGTCGTAGCGGTAGCGCCCGATGCGCCGGGGCCTGTCGCCCTCGCGGATCTCGACGCCGGCCTCTTCCCACGCTTCCTGCACCGCAGCGCCCCCGGCGTCGGTGTCATACATCGGCCAGCCCTTGGGCAGGATCCAGCGATGCGTGTCGCGCGAGGTGATCAGCAGCACCTCGGGTCCGTCCTGGCCTTTTCGATGGCACAGGGCCGCGATCTGGAACCGCGGAGGGCGGCGCAGCATGGGCGCGATGTAGCTCTTGAAGACGGTCGAGATCATGGGGCGGATGCGGAATTTGCGGTCGGGTTGGAGTTGGCGGGATCATGGTCGGCTGCATTCATTAAAATGTTACAAACGCCCGGGGAGGCAAGGGGGCGGGGCAAAGAACATTGCGCCATTGTGGCAAACGCGCTGCTTGGGTATTGGGGCGGACATGCCCAGATACGCGCTTCTCGTGGAATATGACGGCGGCCCCTTCGCGGGCTGGCAGAGACAGGCCGACCAGCCCTCGGTGCAGGGGGCGATCGAGGCCGCGCTTGCCCGGCTCGAGCCGCGCGAGCACACCATCGCCGCCGCCGGGCGGACCGACGCCGGCGTGCACGCGCGCGGGCAGGTGGCGCATTGCGACATGACCAAGAGCTGGGACCCGTTCCGCCTGTCCGAGGCGCTGAACTTCCACCTGAAACCGGCCCCCGTCGCGATCCGCGCCTGCGCCGCGGTGGCCGACGACTGGCACGCGCGCTTCTCGGCGGTCGAGCGGCGCTACACCTTCCGCCTGCTGGCACGCCGCGCGCCTGCGACGCTCGAGGCCGGGCAGGTCTGGCGGGTGATGAACCCGCTCGACCTCGGCGCCATGCAGGAGGGCGCCGCCCACCTGCTGGGGCTGCACGACTTCACCACCTTCCGCTCGACCATGTGCCAGGCGGCCTCGCCGGTGAAGACGCTGGACGAGATCCGCATCGAGGAATGCGACACCGGCGCCGGGCCGGAGTACCGCTTCCACCTCCGCGCCCGCAGCTTCCTGCACAACCAGGTCCGCTCCATCGTCGGCACGCTGGAACGGGTGGGCGCGGGCTCCTGGGCGCCCGGGGACGTGAAGCACGCGCTCGAGGCCCGCGACCGCGCCGCCTGCGGGCCGGTCTGCCCGCCGGACGGGCTCTACCTCACCGGCGTGGGCTACCCTGACGATCCCTTCGGCTGAGCCGCCTTCCTGACCTTCGGTCAAGAAAACACTTTGCGCGACGGCCAAACCCCGCTATCAGCGCAACCATGACGCACGCGACCCGAATCCGACGAGCCTGAACGCTCTTCCAGACGCCTCCCCGATCCGGGAAGGCGCTTTGTCGCACGCCGGAACAGTCCGGTCGCCCGTCCAATACCCCCAAACCATCCCTGCAAACTTGACTTGGCCCCATGCCCTTGGCACCAATCGGGCCTCATTCACCGAGGATATGCTGATGATCCCGTCCGTCCTGCCGACCTATTCCCGCGCTCCCCTGCACTTCGTGAAGGGCGAAGGCTCCTGGCTCGTGGAGGAGGACGGCCGACGCTTCCTCGATCTCGGCAGCGGCATCGCGGTGAACGCGCTCGGCCACGCCCATCCCGCGCTGGTCAAGGCCCTGACCGACCAGGCGCAGAACCTCTGGCACGTGTCGAACCTCTACGAGATCCCGCAGCAGCAGGCGCTGGCCGACAAGCTGGTCGCGTCGAGCTTCGCCGACACCGTGTTCTTCACCAACTCCGGCACCGAGGCCTGCGAGCTCGCGGTGAAGATGGCGCGCAAGTACTGGTACGAGAAGGGCCAGCCCGACAAGACCGACATCATCGCCTTCTCGGGCTCGTTCCACGGCCGCTCCTCGGCGGGCATCGCCGCCGCCGGCTCGGAGAAGATGGTCAAGGGCTTCGGCCCGCTGCTGCCGGGGTTCAAGCACCTCGAGTGGCGTGACATGGCCGGGCTCGAGGCCGCCATCGACGACAACACCGCCGCCGTGCTGATCGAGCCGGTTCAGGGCGAGGGCGGCATCCGCCCGCTGCCCGACGACGAGCTGAAGGCCCTGCGCGCGCTCTGCGACGACAAGGGCTGCCTGCTGATCCTCGACGAGGTGCAGTGCGGCATGGGTCGCACGGGGCGTCTCTTTGCGCATGAATGGGCCGGGATCACCCCGGACATCATGATGGTCGCCAAGGGCATCGGCGGGGGCTTCCCGCTTGGTGCGGTGCTGGCCACCGAAGAGGCCGCCTCGGGCATGACCGTGGGCACCCACGGCTCGACCTACGGCGGCAACCCGCTGGGCTGCGCCGTCGGCTGCGCGGTGATGGACCACGTCGCCGATCCCGAGTTCCTCGCCGAGGTCAACCGCAAGGCGGGCTTCCTGCGCCAGAAGCTCGAGGGGCTGGTCGCGGCTCATCCGGAGGTCTTCGAGGAAGTCCGCGGCTCGGGCCTGATGATCGGGCTCAAGTGCAAGGTCGCGCCCGCGGACCTGGTGAAGGCCGGCTACAATGCGCTGGTGATCACCGTGCCCGCCGCCGACAACGTGGTGCGCCTGCTGCCCGCCCTGACCATCTCCGACGACGAGATCGCCGAGGCTGTCACGCGCCTCGATCTCGCCGCGGCCTCGCTCGAAGCGGCCTGACCCGGCCCTTCATCTTGCCGAGAAAACTCCGGGGTGAATTGGCGCGAAGCGCCCAGAGGGGCAGCGCCCCTCCGCCCCGCCAGACAAGAAGAACAATAGAATGAACCATTTCCTCGACATCCACAAAACCGACAAGGCGGCGCTCAGGTCGATCATCGACAGCGCCAAGGACATCAAGAATGCCCGCAACGGCCGGCGCCGGGCGGCGCTCGACGACGATCTGCCGCTCAAGGACCATATGGTCGCGCTGATCTTCGAGAAGCCCTCGACCCGGACCCGCACCTCCTTCGACGTGGGCGTGCGCCAGATGGGCGGCCAGACCATGGTGCTCTCGGGCAGCGACATGCAGCTCGGCCACGGCGAGACCATCGCCGACACCGCCCGCGTGATGTCGCGTTTCGTCGACATGATCATGATCCGGACCTTCGACGAGAGCGTCCTGATCGAGATGGCGGAATACGCCTCCGTCCCGGTGATCAACGGCCTGACCGACCGCACCCACCCCTGCCAGATCATGGCCGACGTGATGACATTCGAAGAGCACCGCGGCCCGATCGAGGGCAAGAAGGTGGTCTGGTGCGGCGACGGCAACAACGTCTGCGCCTCGTTCCTGCACGCCGCCGGGCAGTTCGGTTTCGACCTGACCTTCACCGGTCCGGTCCAGCTCGACCCGGAGATGGAGTTCGTTGGGCTTGCCCGGCAGGCGGGCGCCTCGGTCACCATCGAGCGCGACCCGTTCAAGGCGGTCGAGGGCGCGGATCTGGTGGTGGCGGACACCTGGGTGTCGATGCACGACGCGCAATCCGCTCGCGAGCGGCGCCACAACATGCTGCGCCCCTACCAGGTCAACGAGGCGCTGATGGAGGCCGCGGGCAAGGATGCGCTCTTCATGCACTGCCTGCCGGCCCACCGCGGCGAGGAGGTGACCTCTGAGGTCATGGACGGCCCGCAGTCGGTGATCTGGGACGAGGCCGAGAACCGGCTGCACGCCCAGAAGGCGATCATGCGCTGGTGCGTGGAGGGCTGAGCGCCTTTGCCCGGCGCCGCCCGTGTGGCCGGCGTCAGGCCTGCGAGGGGCCAGCCCCTCGCGCTCCCCGGAGTTTAGGGGCAAGATGAACGAGGGGCGCGGTGTCCCGATCCACCGCACCGTGCCTGTGCAGAGGGGCGCATTGCTCCCGCGCCTGTTGCCGCTACCATTGCCCCGTGGCTGAACACGGGAGACAGTGATGGCGGCACCTCGGATCGGAATCTACGGGCTGGGCACGATGGGTTCGGCACTGGCGCTGAACATGGCGGAGAAGGGCGTGCCGATCGCGGTCTCGAACCGCAGCGACGACCTGATCGGGGCCTTCGCACAGCGCGCCGCGCCGCTGGCCGGAGGTGTCACCACGGCGCCCGATCTGCCTGCGCTGGTGGCGGCGCTGCCGAGGCCGCGCCTGCTGCTGGCGATGATCCCCTCGACCGGGCCGCTGGATGCGCTGCTCGACGAGGTCATTCCCCTGCTCGACGCGGGCGACACGGTGATCGACGCGGGCAACGCGGATTTCCACGACACCCGCCGCCGCGCCGCGCGACTTGCCGAGCACGGCATGCATTTCGTTGGACTTGGCGTCTCGGGCGGCGAGGACGGTGCGCGCCATGGCCCCTCGATGATGTTCGGCGGCTCCGAGGAGAGCTGGGCGGGGCTGAAGCCGCTGCTCGAGCCCATCGCCGCGCGTTTCGGCGAGGACCCCTGCGTCGACCGCATGGGCCCCGACGGCGCCGGGCATTTCGTCAAGACCGTGCACAACGGCATCGAATACGCAGACATGCAGATGATCGCCGAGGTCTATGACCTGCTGCGCCATGGCACGGGCCTGTCGCCGGAGCAGGTCGCGGACCGTTTCGAGGCCTGGAACGAGGGGCCGCTCGGCAGCTACCTCTACGAGATCACTGCCAAGGTGCTGCGGGCGCAGGATCCGCTGGGCGGCGGCGCCATGGTGGATGCGATCCTCGACGTCGCCGGGCAGAAGGGCACCGGGCGCTGGACCGCGATCGAGGCGGTGCGGCTCGGCCAGTCCGCCACCATGATCGAGGGCGCCGTGGCAGCGCGGGCGTGGTCGTCCGAAAAGGACCTGCGCGGCGCCCTGGGCCGCGCGTTCGGTGACGGGCGCGAGGCGCTGGAGCTGGATCCGGAGCTGCTGGAGACGGCGCTGCTCGCGGCGCGGGTGCTGGAATATGCGCAGGGCTTCCGGATCCTTGCCGCGGCCTCGGAGGAGTTCGCCTGGGCGCTCGACTTCGCCCGCATCGCCGAGGTCTGGCGGGCCGGCTGCATCATCCGCGCCAAGCTGCTCGACGATATCTCGGAGGCCTTCCGCGAGGGCCCGCCGCTCGACCAGCTGGTGCTGGCGCCGCGCTTCCGGGCAATCTTCGAAGCCGGCATCCCGGCGCTCCGCCGTATCGTCGCGGCCTCGGTCACGGCGGGCTTCCCGCTGCCGGTGCTGGCCTCGGCGCTGGCCTTCTGGGACACAATGCGCCGCCCCGAGGGCACGGCAAACCTCATCCAGGCGCAGCGCGACTTCTTCGGGCGGCACGGGTTTGACCGAGTCGACGGCGAGGATCGCCCGCACGGGCCGTGGTGGGACTGAGCCATCCCGCGCCTCGTCCGCAGCTTCTATTGGCCGAAAATATCCCGGGGTGAATGCGGCGCCAGCCGCATAGGGGCAGCGCCCCTCACTGCCCCCGGGGCTTGGCGCGCAGGGTCGGGTCCGCCTCGCGCGGGTCCTCGGGCCAGGGGTGGCGCGGGTACTGCGCCTTCATGTCCTTGCGCACGTCGGCGTAGGAGCCCTCCCAGAAGCCGGGCAGGTCCATGGTGGTCTGCACCGGACGCCGGGCGGGCGACAGCAGCGTGACCCGCAGCGGCCTGCGTCCCACCATCGGATGGGTGCGCTGGCCGAACATCTCCTGCAGGCGCAGCGCGATCTCCGGGTGCTCGCCGGAATAGTCGATGGCAATCTCGCGCCCGAGCGGGGTAATGAACTTGCCCGGCACCGCTGCATCGAGCGCCTGCTGCTGCGCCCAGTCAAGACGCGCGCGCAGCGCGGGCAGCGGGTCGAAACGCTTCCAGTCCTCGGCGCTCCTCACCCCCTCGATGTAGGGCAGCAGCCAGTCCTCGAGCGTCTCGAGCAGCGCGGTCTCGCGCATGTCGGGCAGGTCGAGCCCGCCCTCGCGCCCGATCTCGACCCGGGCGCAGAAGCGTCGCGCGGCGTCGGTCAGGGTCAGGCCGAGCTCGCGCACGCCTTCGAGCATGGCGCGGGCCATGGCCTCGGACGGGGCATCCTTCCACGCGCGGTCGTCGAGCGCGATGGCGCCGAGCCTTTCCTGCTGTCGCGCCACGACGCGGCGGTCGCGTCTGGACCAGTGGCAGCTGTCCTGCCAGCGGATCGTCTCGGGGAAGAGGTCGCGCAGCTCGCTTTCGGTGATCTGGACCGCTTGCCGGATTCGGGCCTCGCGCGGGTTGCCGTCGGTGTCGGTCACCACGATCAGCCGGGCCGAGGCGAGCGGGTCCAAGGGCTCGAGCATCGCGCCCTTGCCGCCCGAGAGCTGGAAGCGCGGCGCGTCGCCCTTGCGGCGCAGGCCGATGCGGTCGGGGTAGGCCAGCGCTGCCATGGCGGCGGGGCCGAGGTCCCCGTAGCCGCGGCCGGCGTCGCGCGGCGCCTGCCGGCGCAGGCGTCTGGCCTCTGTTCGGATGCGCTCGATCGCGGCGCGGTTGACCTGGTGCGGGCGGCTCTGGGTGAAGCGGCGCAGGTCGGTCATCGCCTCGAGCCGCAGCGCGAGGTCCGAGGGCGCGCCTACCAGAGGGTCGCGATCCGCCAGCAGCGCCGCGAGATCCGCGGCGCGCGGCCCCGCCAGCGTCAGCATGTGGCCCAGACGCGGGTGCAGTGGCAGCCTGGCGAGGATCTTGCCGTGGTCGGTGATCCGTCCGGTTTCGTCGAGCGCGCCCAGCATGGTGAGCAGCGCCTGCGCCTCGGCCAGCGCGCCCGCGCCGGGGGGGCTGAGGAAGGGCAGCTCCGAGGGCTGCGCGCCCCAGAGCGCCAGCTCCAGCGCCAGCCCGGCGAGGTCGGCGCTTTCGATCTCGGCGGGCGGGTAGGGCAGCATCGCGCCTTCCTCGCCCTTGGTCCACAGCCGGTAGGCGGTGCCCGGGGCGACCCGTCCGGCGCGACCGGCGCGCTGGGTCGCCTCGGCGCGGGTGACGCGCTCGGTCACCAGCCGGGACATGCCGGAGCCCGGATCGAAGCGGGCGCGGCGGGCGCGGCCGCCGTCGACCACGACGCGGATGTCCTCGATGGTGAGCGAGGTCTCGGCGATCGAGGTGGCGAGCACCAGCTTGCGCGCCCCGCGCTCGGTCTCGGGGCGGATCGCGGCGCGCTGCGCGGCGAACTCCATGGCGCCGAAGAGGGTGTGGACGCGCACTTGCGGCGGCAGGCGCTTGCGGAGCAGCGCCTCGGTGCGGCGGATCTCGCCCTCGCCGGGCAGGAAGGCAAGGATGCCGCCCTCGGTCTCGGCGGCGGCGCGGGCGATCAGATCGGCCATCGCCTCCTCGAAGCGGCGCTGTTTCGGCAGCGGGGCGTCGAGCCAGCGGGTCTCGACCGGGAAGGCGCGGCCCTCGGAGGTGACGACGGGCGCGTCCATCAGCTCGGCCACCGGCTCCGCGTCGAGGGTGGCGGACATCGCCAGCAGCAGCAGGTCGTCGCGCAGGGCGCCGGCGATCTCGAGGCAGAGGGCGAGGCCGAGATCGGCGTTGAGCGAGCGCTCGTGGAATTCGTCGAAGACCACCGCGCCGACGCCGGTGAGCGCCGGGTCGGACTGGATCATGCGGGTGAGGATGCCCTCGGTCACCACCTCGATCCGGGTTGTGTCCGAGACCTTGGCTTCGCCGCGGATGCGGTAGCCGACGGTCTCGCCCGGGGCCTCGCCCAGCGTCTCGGCCATGCGCTGCGCCGCCGCGCGCGCGGCGAGGCGCCGGGGTTCGAGCACGACGATCCTGTCGGTGGTGAGCCCCGCATCGAGCATCGCAAGCGGCACCCGCGTGGTCTTGCCCGCGCCCGGCGGCGCCTGCAGCACGGCACGGCCCCGCGCACGAAGCGCGGCGATGAGCGGAGGCAGGGCGTCGTCGATGGGCAGGCGGGTCATGGCGGGGTTATGCGCGATGGCGGGCGTGGCGTCGAGAGGGGTGGCTTTGTCGGTGGTCTGGTCGGTGTGGTGGGTCGGGAGGGCGGTGGTGCCGGTGTAGGGGGGGGAAGGGGGCGCTGCCCCCTCGGAGTTTACCCGGCAAGATGAAGGGGCCGGGTTGCGCGGGAGGGGAGGCGGTCTTCGCTGGAGAGACGTTCCTCTGGAGGTGGGCGGAGCGAGAACCCCCCAGCGAGGTTTGGAGGGTCTAAGGTCCCGATGAGCAGGGGGCGCTGCCCCCTCGGCCTGCGGCCTCACCCCCGGAGTTTACCTGGCAAGATGAAGGGCGGGCGCGGCGCGGTCCCGGAAACGGGGTGGACATCGGGGGACGCTGCGGGTCAATTCGGGGGCGTCAACGGGTGGAGAGACGGTATGGACATCGCGGATCTGTCGGAACGCATCCTGAAGGGTGAGCGGCGCGCACTGGCGCGGGCGATCACGCTCGTGGAGAGCGGGCGGGCGGATCACCGGGCGCAGGCGCGCGAGCTGCTCGAGGGGCTGCGCGGACAGGGGCGCGAGGCGCTGCGGGTCGGGCTCTCGGGCACGCCGGGGGTTGGCAAGTCGACCTTCATCGAGGCCTTCGGAATGATGCTGACCGCGCAGGGGCTGAAGGTCGCGGTGCTGGCGGTGGATCCGAGCTCGGCGCGGTCGGGCGGGTCGATCCTTGGCGACAAGACCCGCATGGAGCGGCTGAGCCGCGATCCGGGCGCCTTCATCCGGCCCTCGCCGTCGCAGTCGCACCTGGGCGGGGTGGCGCGGCGCACCCGAGAGGCGATCGATCTCTGCGAGGCGGCGGGCTTCGACGTCATCCTCATCGAGACCGTGGGCGTGGGCCAGTCCGAGACCGTGGTGGCGGAGATGTCGGACCTGTTCCTGCTGCTGCTGGCGCCCGCCGGGGGCGACGAGCTGCAGGGGGTGAAGCGCGGCATCATGGAGACCGCCGACATCATCCTCGTGAACAAGGCGGACGGCGAGCTCAAGAGCACCGCCACCCGCACCTGCGCGGATTACGCCGGCGCCCTGCGGCTGCTGCGCAAGCGGCCTCAGGATCCGGAGGGCTACCCCAAGGCGCTCACCGTCTCGGCGGTCGAGGAGCACGGGCTCGACCGGGCCTGGGACGAGATGACGGCGCTGGCCGACTGGCGCCGCGAGACCGGGCATTTCGCCGGCCGGCGCGCCGAGCAGGCGCGGTTCTGGTTCGAGGCGGAGGTGCGCGAGGGGCTGCTGGCGCGGCTTCGGCGGGAACCGGTGAAGGGCGCCATGGCGGCGCTCGCGCGGCAGGTCGAGGCGGGCGAGATCAGCGCCGCGGCGGCGGCCGAGGACCTGCTCGAGACCTACCTGGGAGAAGCCCCGCCGGTATGAGGGGCGAGAGGCTCTTCGACGGGGCCCTGCTGCGGGCGGACCTGTTCAAGCCCGACCGCAAGCGGCTCTTCGTGAGCTTCCGGCAGCGGGTGGGCGCGCCCGGCAGTTTCGAGCTGGCGCGGCCGGTCCGGGCCTTCACCGCGCGGGGCTATGCGCATCTTCACATCCAGAGCCTGTGGAACGACTGGTTCGTCAATGCCGAGACCGTGGCGCTGGAGGCGGCGGTGCGGGCGCTCTCGGGACGATTCCGCCGGGTGGTGTCGATGGGCTTCTCGATGGGCGGCTACGGGGCGCTGCGATTCTCCGGGGCGCTGGGGATGTCGCAGGTGATCGCGGTGGCGCCGCAGGTGTCGATCGCGCCCGAGGTGGTACCCTTCGACCGGCGCTACCGCGAGGAGGCGCGAGGCTTCGATCCGGCGCTCGGGGATCTCGCCGCGCACGGGGCGCCCGGGCTGCGCGGTTTGGTGCTGTGTGATCCGTTCGTCGCCAACGACCTCGCCCATGCGCGGATGGCGCAGGCGCTGTTCCCGGGGCTGCGGATCTGCCGCTTGGCGGGCGG